>WNGD01001702.1_pt1 | contig 24166 bp, 20 predicted proteins | sample 5400671 | NCBI WGS metagenome assembly WNGD01 (sample SAMN13153369, study PRJNA577476) | soil metagenome | isolation source: 40 cm soil or saprolite under grassland replicate 2 | place: USA:California | collected 2016-06-15
CCACCAGCGCGCCGGGCTTCCCGTACCAGGTGAACCGGTTGGCGGCGCGTGCTTGCACGAAGCCGACGCGGTTGACGAAGCCACTCCGTGTCGCAAACTCGGGGCTCGCGCCGAGCAGCTCGAAGTGGTTGCCGTAGTTCCGGCCGGTGCGGTCGGCGAACGTCACCGCCCAGAACTGTCCCGCGCGAGCTCCCAACCCGTCGCTCGTCCACGAGCCCACGACCTGCGCCTGGGAGAACCAAATTTTTTTCCAGACCACCATCGCGTCGCCACCGAGCACGCGGTTATAGTCGTCGCCGTCGATCCGATCCGTGTATACGAGGCCCGCCGTCGAGGCAGCGCCCAGGTCGCGGCGCAGCCGCAACAGGTTGAACACCGGATTATTCCCGGAGGGCGACTGCCCGCGGTCGTCCACCGCACCGAGGTAGGCGACCGCCGTACTCCCCAGCTTGCCCGTGAGCTTCGCACCGGCGACGGGCTGGGCGATCTGCCGCGTGTAGATCAAGCGGTTCGGCGTGTCGAACTGCTCGAGCCCCTCGAGGAAGAACGGTCGCTTCTCGGGGTAGAACAGCGCGAACCGCTCGTTCACCGTCACCTGACCCACGTCGGCCTCGACCTGCGAGAAGTCAGGGTGGGCAGTAGCGGCGAGGCCGAGGTTCTGGGTGATCCCCCAGCGCAGATTGCCGCCCAGCTCGGGAGTGCCGCGGTAGTCGTAGCCGACGCTCGCCGGCGTGCCGTTCACCTTGGACGTGAATTCCGGCGTGAGATCGACCACGAGACCGCGCTTCAGCGCGGTGAGTCCCGTGAGCCGCCCGGATTGGATCAGGAAGCTCGCGCTCGCGCGGAACACCGGCGTCCAAGTGTCCTCGTAGCCCGAGTGCTGCACCACGCGCACCACCTGGAGGCCCCACGACTGGGGATCGACGCTCTGGTAGCGCAGGCTCTTGAACGGGATGCGCACCTCGACCTCGTACCCCCAGTCGGTGAGGTGGCCGTGCGACTGGTAGACGAAGTCGGGGCTCAGGTCGACGACGCCGTCGAACCGCCCCGTGGCCGAGGCCCCGCCGCCCGCAGCGCCCGCATCTTGCCCTTCGCTCCGCACGCCGTCCTCCTGCACGCCCAGCGGATTCACCGCGAACAACAGCGCCCGGCGGTGGTCGTCGTACGTGTCGAGCAGGATCTGGATGTTGTCGTCGGCGTCGATGTTGTCGCGGTCCGCGAGCGTCGCGCGGACCACTTTGCCGTGCGGCTCGTAGGCGCGCACGCCGAACCAAATGGCGTCGGGCGCGTACCACACCAGCACTGTGGTCGAATCTTCGGCCGGACGCCCGTCGACGGGCCGGTACTGCGAGAAGCCGACCAGTCGCGCGGCTCGTGCCCACACCGCCTCGTCGAGTGCGCCGTCGACGCGCGCGTCGGTCTCGAACCGCGGGACCGCGACGGCCAGCTGCTGCTTCAGGCCGTCGTAGGTGGGCGGATCGGGAGCGCCCGACTGGAGCATGAGCAGCAGGGCGAACATGCAGCAAAGATAAATTGCGGATTGCGGATTGTGGATTGCGGATTGGCAAGTCGGGCTGACGATTCGTAGGTGACGATTCGACGCCCGTCCATCGAATTCCGCAATCCGAAATCCGCAATCCGCAATGCCTTACTCGTATCGCAGCGCGACGATCGGATCCAGCGCCGCCGCGCGCCGAGCGGGCCAGATCCCGAAGAACAGACCCACCGCGGCGCTGAAGACGAAAGCCAGCAGGATGGCGAGCGGCGAGATCAGCGTATTCCAGTGCGCCAGCCTCGAAATGACCAGGGCGCCGATCGAGCCGATCACCACGCCGATCGTCCCGCCCGCGAGGCACAGCACCAGCGCTTCCACCAGGAACTGGAACAGGATGTTGAATTTCGTCGCGCCCAAAGCCTTGCGGACCCCGATCTCGCGGGTACGCTCGGTGACCGAGACGAGCATGATGTTCATGATGCCGATTCCGCCGACGAGCAGGCTCACGGCGGCGATGCCGGCCAGGAGGTACTTGAACGTCTGGGTCGTTTGCTCGAAGGTTGCGAGGACGTCGGTCTGGTTGCGGATCTGGAAGTCGTTGTCCTGCCCGGGCCGGAGGTGGTGCTGGCGTCGCAGCACCCGCTCGATCTCGATCATCGCCAGGTTCATGGACTGAAGGTCGCGCACGTTGACCGTGACGGACCGCAACCGGTCCGTCCCCATCACGCGATAGCGAGCAGTTTGGAGCGGGATGAGGATCTGCTCGTCGGGGTTGAAGAACGAGCCCTGGGAGCCCTTCTGGGAGAGGATGCCGATGATCTCGAAGGGGATGCCGCGGATCAGGATCTCCTGGCCGATCATCGCCGCCCCGTTGGCGTTGAACATGTCGGGGATAGCCGAGCCGAGCACGGCGTAGCGACGCCGGGCTTCGTCCTCACCCGGCGTGAACATGCGCCCGGCGGTGATGGTGTAGTTGTGGACGGGCACGTAGTTGGGGGTCGTGCCCACGACGTTGACGTTGATGTTCTGAGGGCCGCGTTTGACCTGGAGGTTGCGCGTCAGCTCGGGGACCACGTCGGTCACGTAGCGGGCGTTGTGGGCGAGCGCCGTGTCATCATCCATCGTGAGGCTCACCCGGACGTCGCTCGCGATCCCGCGCATGAAGCTCTGGCCCGGAAAGATCGACAGCAAGGTGGGGCCGAGCGCCTGGATCCGGTCCTGGACGGCCTTCTGGGCGCCCGAACCGAGCGCGATCATGGTGATCACCGCCCCGACACCGATGATGATGCCCAGCATGGTGAGCAGCGAGCGGAGCTTGTTGGCCCGGATCGCCTGAAGCGCGACTTGGATGATCTCGCCGAGCAGCATTGCTACCGCGGCCTCCCCGACCGCGTGGTCGGGGGAGTGACGGGGGTCTGCTGGCGCAAGCCGGGCAGCCCGCCGCCCGTCATGTTCTGGAAGCGGTTGCGGAAGTCCTGCTGCGCCTGCACGAGCGAGGCGGAGGGGAGGACGAGCACCGTGTCCTTGTCCGTCAGCCCGCTCGTCACCTCGATGTAGTCCTGGTCGGTGAGCCCGGTCCGGATCTGGACGGGCGCGGGGCTCCCCTGACGCAGCGCGAACACGATGTAGCTACCGGGATCGCCGCGCCCGGTCCGCGGCCCGCCGCCCTGGCCGCCGCCGGCCTGCTGGAACTGGCTCCGGACCTGGGTGAGCACCGCTCGCTCGGCGGGGGTGAGCTCGCCGCCGCTCATCATTTTCGAACGGATGGCACTCATCTGCTCAGCAGTGACCCCCGGCGGCAGGGTGATCGTGCGGCCGTCGCGGGTTGTGAACGTCGCACCGGCGCCGCGCCGTGCCGAGTCCGCGCCGTGTTGGGGCGCCTCCGCGGCGTGTAGCTTGGTACCGTCGCTCCCCACCCTGCCCCCGACGCTCCCTCCGCCCCCCCCGCCCCCCCCGCCCCCACGCGCCGAATCCGCCCGGGCGGCGGATGAGTCGCCTGGAACTTGCGATGCAGCGAGCTGCTGGGCGACCTGTTGCGGGTCGAGCCCGAGGACCTGGGCCGCCGACATCACGTCGCGCTGCGTCCGCAGCGCGGCGTTGGGGACCGCCAGCACGCCCTGGCGCTGGCCCACATGGATCTCGACCTCGGTGTTCATCCCCGGCTTGAGGAGATGCTCGGGGTTCAAGATGTTCACGAGCACAGGGAACATCGTGACGTTCTGCTGGACCTGCGCCTGCGGCTCGATCTTGAGCACGCGACCCTCGAACGGCCGGTTGGGGAAGGCGTCGACCGTCATCGACACCGGCATTCCGGGCTGGACCTTGCCGACGTCGGTTTCGTCCACCAGCGCCGAGACCTGCACAGTATCGAGGTTCGCCATCTTGAAGAGCACCGTGCCGCCGCCCACGTCCTTGGTGGGGCTGGAGATCACCGTGCCGAGTTCGACATTCTTCTGGATGATCGTGCCCTTGAGCGGCGCGCGGACCTGAGTGTCTTCCATCGCGTCCTTGGCGGTCTGGAGGTTCGTCTGTGCGCTCACGAGCTGGGCGTACGCCTGGGCGTACGCGAGTTTCGCGTTCTCGTACTCGGTCTGCGTGATCGCCTGGGCCTTGTAGAGCGTGTCCGAGCGGGCGAGCTGGGCCTTGGCGTTGGCGAGCTGCGCTTCGGCCACCTGCAGGGAGGCTTGGGCCTGCTCCAGATTCGCCCGCGGCGTCCGGGGATCGATCTTCGCGAGCAGCTGGCCGGGGCGGACTTCCTCCCCGGTCTCGACCCGCATCTCGATGATCTCGCCTGAGGCCTTGGACTTCACGTCGACCGTGAGGATCGGTTGGATCGATCCTGCGGCGGAGGCCGAGACGACGATGTCGCGCCGTTCCACCGCGATCTTCTCGTACAACGGGGCGGGTTCGGCCTTCTTGCAGGCGGCGACGCCGCACAACAGCGCCGCGGGGAGTGCGGCCAAGATGTATCGCGTCACGGTGACCGTTCCATCCTCTCGTCGCGCTCGATCAAGCCATCGCGCAGGTGGATCTGGCGGCGCGCGTGCGCCGCGATGTCGTGCTCGTGGGTGACCAGGACGATCGTCTGACCGCCGTCGTGCAGCTCCTCGAAGAGCCGCATGATCTCCGCGCCCGTGGCGGAGTCGAGGTTTCCGGTCGGCTCGTCGGCGAGCAGGATCGAGGGCTCGTTCACGAGCGCGCGCGCGATCGCCACGCGCTGGCGCTGGCCGCCCGACAGCTCATTCGGGCGGTGGTCCATGCGATCGCCCAGCCCCACGCGCTCCAGTGCCCGAGCCGCCTGGGCGCGCCGCGCCTGGGCGGCCTTGCCGGCGTAGATGAGCGGCAGCTCGACGTTGTGCAGCGCGTTGGCCCGCGGCAGCAGGTTGAAGGTCTGGAACACGAATCCGATCTCCTTGTTGCGGATGCGGGCCAATTCGTCGTCCGACAAATCGCTCACCTTCTGGCCGTTGAGCCAGTACTCCCCCCCCGTCGGGGTGTCGAGGCAGCCGATCAGGTTCATCAGGGTGGACTTGCCGGATCCGGACGGGCCCATGATGGCCACGAACTCGTTGCGCCGGATCTGGAAGTCGACGCCCCGCAGCGCGCGCACCACTTCGCCGCCCATGTCGTAGTCGCGCGCGAGCTTGTGGGTCAGGATCACGATGTCCGGCAGCGGCGTGTCGCCGGTGCGGAACGTCATCTCCTGGGTGCCGGTCACAGGGCGTGCCCCACGAGCGCCTCGAGCTGGGCTCGCGCGATGAGGTAGTTGTAGCGCGCCTGCACCAGGTTCACCTGGGCCTGCGTCAGGTTCGCCTCCGAGGTGAGCAGGTCGAGGATCGTCGCCGCGCCGACTCGGTAGCGCTCCTGCACGACGCGGAGGTCCTCGGTCGCGGCGTCGACGTTGGTCCCGGCAATCCCGATCTGCTCGTACGCGGTGAGCAGCGCGGCGCGCTGCTGTATGAGCTGGGCGTTGGTCTGGCGCCGAGTGTCCGCCGCACGCGCGTCGGCCACGTCGCGGGCCACGCTTGCCGCAACCTGCGATTGCTCCCGCTGAAAGCCGTTGAACAGCGTCCACGAGAGGCCAAACCGCCACGAGAACGTCTCCGGATACCCGGTGAACAGCGGCAAGGTCGGCGTGCCCGTGCCCGTCCGGCTGTTACTGTAAGAGACGATCAGGGACGGCCAGTATTGCGCACGGGCGCTCCACACCAGGGCCCGCGCCGCGCGCGCCTGCGCGTCCGCCTGCTTCACTTGTGGTGCGGATTCGAGCGGCGCCGCGCGCAGCGCCGCCGTGTCGGGGAGGCCGGGGAACGCCGTGTCCGGGACGGCGCGCACCGACTGGTCCACACCGATCTGCCGGCCAAGGCTCGCCTGGCCGCTCGCCAGGTTGGCCTTCGCCTGCAACAGCTGCAGGCGCGCGTTACCCAGGTCGACCGTGGAGCGCAGTGTGTCCGAACGGGTCGCCGAGCCCGCGCGCAGCTTGTCCACCGAGATCTTGAGCTGCTGCTCGGCACGCTTCACCTGCGCCTCCGCCACCCGCACCAGCTCCTCGTCCGCGAGCGCCGTGTAAAACGCCTGCTGAGTCGCGAGCGTCGTCTGGTAGCGCTGGTTCACCACTTCGGCGCCGGCGGCGTCCTGAGTCGCACCCGTGGCGCGTAGGTTTGCGAGCCGGCGGAACCCGTCGAACAGCTCGAGGCTCGCCGACAGGCCGCCCGAGTACGAATAGCCCGGTGGCAAACGCAGCGTGCTATTCGGGTCGAAGCGGTCCTGGTTGCTGCGCGACGCCGAGGCGCTGGTACTCACCGTCGGCAGGAACGCCCCCCAGGCGGATCGACCGCTCGCGCCTGCGTTGCGTGCGTCCCCCAGCGACTGGACCATCGCCGGCTGCACCTGGAGCGCCCGCCGCACGGCCTCCGCCAGCGTCACTTCCAGCTGCTGGGCTGCCAGGGCGGCTGGGAGGGACGCGCCCAGCGCCAGTGCAGCGACAACGGCCACGGCGTGCTGCCGCGCGTCTCTCATCGCTTCTTCCCAACCGAATCGGTCTTCTCCCTCTGATGCCGATGCCGGGCCATATGGTCGCGGTACTTCGCCTGCTGGTCCGGGGAGAGCTGCGCCGCGACCTCCGAGTCCATCGCAGCGCGCATCGAGTCGAAGCGCGGGCGAACCGTATCCCACACCGCAGTCATGCGAGTCCAGTGGCGCTGCAGAATGGCGTGGACGGAGTCGCGCTGCGGCGGCGTCAAGCCCAGCTCGTCGTTCAATTCGGCCATCAGCCGGTCGACGCCGCGGGCGCGCTCGGGCGCGCCGCCGTAGGCTGCGCGGACCCAGAGGGCCCGGCCGCCCACGCCGACCACGATTCCCGCGGCGAAGGTCGCGACGAGCAGCAGCGTCGCCCACGCGGTAGAACGGTTCAACATCTCGCAACTTCCTTTCTAGTTGCCCAGCACGGAGGCCAGGACCACTTCGACCACCGGCATCTGCGGTGCGATCAGCGCCTCCGCGACCGACGGCCGCGCGGAGGCCGCCGTGGCGCGTCCGACGAGGTACCCCGCCGCGAGCGAGACGAGCACCGCCGCGGCGACGCCCACCCGCGCCCAGCGGGCCAGCACCGCGTCCCACGAGGCAGTGGGGCGCAGGTCGTCGACTCGGGCCAGCAGACGCGTGACGAACGCGGCGTGGCCCCCCTCTCCGCCCTCCCCCTCCGGCTCGAGCGCCCGCCGCAAGGCGGCGCCCAGCGCCGGATCGGGCCGGTGATCGAACGGCAGCGGTTCCTGCGTCATCCGTCCTCCTTCCAGTCCGCCAGCAAGACGCGCAACCGGCGGCGCGCGTGGAACACCTCCGAGCGCACGGTCCCCTCGGGGATGCCCAGGATCCGGGCGATCTCGGCGTGTGAGTAGCCTTCCACGTCGAACAGCACGACCGCCAGGCGGCGCCGCTCCGACAGCTCGGCGAGCGCTCCCCGCAGCCGCTCGGCCAGGGCGCGTTGCTCGGCAGCCGCATCGGGACGCGTGCCGCCCGCCACCAGCGCGGGATCGAGCGACTCGGCGCGGCGCACCTTGCGTCGCCGCCGCCGGTCGGTCGCCGCGTTCGCTACGATGCGCAGGAGCCACGGCCCGAACGGTCGGCGGGGATCATACTGGTCGAGCTTCACGAGGGCCGAGAGCAGCGCGTCCTGTGCCGCGTCGTCGGCGTCGTCCGGGTCTCCCAGCACGGCCCGCGCCACCCGTCGCGCCACGCCTGCGTATCGCTCCGCCAGTACGCCGAAGGCGGTCCGATCCCCAGCCCGGACACGAGCGACGAGGGCGGCTTCGTCCTGCTCGGGTATACGCGCAGCGGGGTCCGGGGGTTGGGAATCAGGCTTCATCGGGACCTTGCCGCGACCGACGCCGCTGCCCAAAGACGTACAGGGCGAAGCCGAGCGCGAGCGAGAACGCGCCCGCCGCGAGCGTGATGCTCATCACCCTCGGGAACAGGAGCAGCAGGGCGCCGATTCCGGCGAAGGTGAGCGCCCCCGCTGCGGCGATGGAGCGCCGCAAGCCTCCCGCCACACGTCGTAGTGCGACGACGGCCACAGTGCCGAGCTCGTACCCCGAGCGCTTGTGGGCCGCGTCGGCGCCTTGCGGCAGTGCGTCCGCGGCTGCGGGCGTGCCGACGAGCCGCGGTGGCAAGCGCAGGCGGCGCGGCTCCAACACGATCTCGCGGCTGGAGGCGAGGTCGCGGCGGAACTGAGCCGCCAGCTCTTCCGCGAGCTCTTCACACTCCGCCACCAGATCGAGCTCGTAGTTGGTGAGCAAGCTCGACACGTTGAGGTTGGTCGAGCCGACGCGAGCCCAGCGCCGGTCCACGAGCATGGTCTTGGCGTGGACCATCGGGCCCTGATACTCGAAGATGCGCACGCCCGCACGCAGCAGCTCGCGGTAGCCGATGCGGGTGAAGTTGCGCAGCACCGGCAGGTCGCTCGTGCCGGGGACGAGAAGGCGGACGTCGACGCCTCCCTTCGCGGCGTCGAGCAGGCCGGCGTAGAGCGGCGCCGGCGCGATCAAGTACGCGTCCGTGATCCACAGTCGCTCCGCCGCGCTGGCGGCGAGCAGCTCCACCGTGCGGTACACCCGCGCGCGGCGCGGTGCCCCTTCCACGACGCGCACGGTGGAGCTGCCGCACGGCGCCGGGTCGGCGGTGAGCTCGCCGGCGGGGAGCGGCTCGCCGACACGGCCCCAGATCCGGCCGAACGCCCGGTCCAACGCAGCGGCTGCGGGGCCGCACACGTGGACCATCGTGTCGCGCCAGGGGCGGCGCCGCCGCGCGGGATCGCCCGCCCACTCATCGCCGATGCACAGCCCGCCGACCATCGCGTGGATGCCGTCGGTGACCAGCAGCTTGCGGTGGTCGCGCTGAATGAATTGCAACGGATACCGCGAGACAATCGGGTGGAACGCGCGCACCTCGGCCCCCGCCTGTGCCAGCCCGCGCCAGTAGCCGCGCGACGTGCCGAGCGAGCCGAACGCGTCGTACAACACGCGCACGGACACCCCCGCCCGCGCGCGCTCGGCGAGGGCGCCGGCGAAGCGTCGCCCGGTGCGGTCGTCCCGAATGATGTAGTTCTCGAAGTGGATCCAACGGCCCGCCCCGGCAATGAGCTCGAGCATCACCTCGAGCGCGCGGGGGCTGTCGGGATGATGCTCGAGCCGGTTGCCGCCGACCGCGCGCGCACCCGCGGCGCGGTCGATCGCGAGGCCAAGCGCGTCGGGCGCCTGGTCGGCGACGGGGCGGCCCGCGACGCGGGAGGCCGGAGCCCTCACCCCACCGACGCCACCGGCGGCGCCCCCCCCGCTCCCCCCGTCCCCCCGCCGAGGCCGAGGGCCTGCTCCACGGGGCGGAGCGCCTGGATCACGAACGCGATGTGCTCGTCGAGCGGGACGCCCAGCTCGTCCGCTCCCTGCCGCACTTCGTCACGGTTCACGCCACGCGCGAACGCTTTGTCCTTGAGCTTCTTCTTCACCGAGGACACCTCCAGGTCCGCAAAGCTGCGCGACGGACGGACCAGCGCACACGCCACGAGAAACCCGCACAGCTCGTCCACGCCGAACAGGGTCTTGGCGAGCGGCGTGTCGCGGGGCACGCCGGAATAGGTCGCGTGACCGAGAATCGCGCGGCACAGCGCGTCGGGGAGGCCCCGCTCGCGCAGCAGCCGGCCGCCCCAGGCGGGATGGCCCTCGGTCGGCGAGTGCTCGCTGTTCGGGAACTTCTCGTAGTCGAAATCGTGCAGCAGACCCACGATGCCCCATGTCTCCGGGTCCGCTCCCGATTTGGATGCGTACGCGCGCATCGCCGCCTCGACCGCGAGCATGTGCTGGCGGAGCGAAGGAGACAGCGTGTGCTCTTGCATGAGCTGCAGCGCTTCGTCGCGCGTCACATCAACCCGGAGCCCGGTTCGAGTTCCACATTCCACCGTTCCGCCCACAGCTCGGCCATGAGAATAGGCCACAGCTTGCGGGCGTTGTTGCGGCTGCCGGCGCGGTGCTCGGCGAGCAAACGCGCCGTCGGGGCGGCCGGATACAGCCGGGGCGCGGCGAGATACCGATCCGCCAGCGGCGCGAGCCCCGCATTGAGCCACCGCGCCACGGGCACTGACAACCCCCGCTTGCGCCGCCGGATCACGTCGCCCGGCACCAGCCCGCGCGCCGCTTCCTTTAATATCGCCTTGGTGCTGAGGCCTCGCACCTTCAGCGTGGCGGACGCCGGGAGCACGAGCTCCAAGATCTCGCGGTCGAGGTACGGGGCGCGCGCCTCAAGCGACGCCAGCATGGTACCGCGGTCGACCTTCACGAGCAGGTTGTCGGGCAGGTAGGAGAGAAAATCGAGCCACAGCAGGCGGTTGAGCGACGGATCAGAGGGAAACGGATCCAGCAGGGCAGTCGCCCACGCGAGCGCGCGCGAGTCCGGCCCCAGCGCGCCGAACCACGTGAGGTGACGCTCGAGGGGCGGGAGGTCCGCGGCAGCGACGAGCTGCTTCAGCATGAATTCGATCGTGACTTTCCCCGTCGACGTCGGCAGGTGGTTCACCAGCCAGCGCAACACCGTTCGTCCGGGCGGGGGAACCCGGCGGTACAGCCCGGCCGCCTTATGGCCCAGGTAGGTCGGGTAGCCGCCGAACAGCTCGTCTGCCCCCTCGCCCGACAATACGACCTTCACGTGCTCCCGTGCCGCCTCGGCGAGGAGATAGGTCGGCAGGATCGCCGGGTCGCCGATCGGCTCGGCGAGCCCGCGCGTGACTGCGGCGAAGGCGCGCTCCAGCGCCGCCCCGTCCGCGGTGACGACATGATGGTTGGTGCGGATGTGGTGCGTCACCGCTTCGGCGTTCGCACTCTCGTCGTACCCGGGCTCGAGGAAGCGTACGGCATACGTGTGGATCTGCGCGCCGGACATCACACGGGCGGCACCGGCCGCGAGCAGCGATGAGTCGAGCCCCCCGCTCGTGAACACGCCGACCGGCACGTCGGACATGAGCTCTCGCTCGACCGCCCGCAGCAACGCGGCGCGCAGCGTAGGGGCGTCGAGGCGCGACGGGCGCGCGGCTGCCGCTGCCGCGTCCCAGTAGCATCGCAGCGTCACCCCCACCCGGTCGGCGACCAGGACGTGCGCCGGCGCCAGCTTGGCAATGCCGGTGAGCATGGTGTACGGGGCCGGGACGTATCCGAGCGCGGCATACAGCCCCGCCGCGACGGGGTTCACGCGCCGCGGCTGGTCGGGGAAGACCAGCAGTGCCTGGATCTCCGAGGCGAAGCGCAGCTCCCCGTCGACCTGCGCCCAGAACAGCGGCTTCTCGCCGGCGCGGTCGCGCGCGAGCACCAGGCGCCGCAGCTGGTCGTCCCAGACGGCGAGCCCGAACATCCCCTCGAGCCGCCCCACCGCGTCCGGCCCGACGCGCTCGTACAACGGTACGATCGTCTCGATGTCGCCCGTGGAGCGGAACGGGTAGCCCGCCTGCGTGAACTCCCGGCGCAGCGCGGGCGCGTTGTAGATCTCGCCGTTGCACACCATCCACACGGAGCGGTTCGGGCTGAGAAACGGCTGATCGCCGGTCGTCAAGTCCATGATCGCGAGGCGGCGCGCCCCGATGCGGGCGCAATCGTGGCCGACGATCTGCTCGCCGTCGGGTCCGCGATGCGCGAGCGCCGCCGCCATCGCGGGGAGACAGTCGGCATGCTTGAGCGGCGCGCCGCGCAGCGACACGGCGCCGAAGATTCCGCACATTACCTCACCCGCCGTCCCCCCCACGTCGTGGAGGTGGTGGAGGTTGTGGAGGTGGTGGGGGTCGGGGAGGTTGGCAGGGCCCGTACGCCGCGTAGCGGCCATCGTCGGCGACCAGCGGCAATGCGGCGAGCTCGGCCCGCGCCTCGCGATTCGCGACGGTCGTGACGAACACCGTGGGAATGGGGCAGTGAGCGAGGGCCTCGCGCCAGTATCCTTCGGGCAAGAGCGGCGAGCCGGGCACGTCCCGGTAGCGGTCCTGGTAGTCGGCGATGTAGTTGCTCGTGAGCTCCGCACCCGTCGTCGTCGACACGGCCACGGGTCGTCCGAGGTAGAAGGCCAGCGACGGCGGGTACGCCAGTATGCCCAGGACGGCGCTCGCGGTGCCGGACCTGCTCGCCTCGCCGAGCGCAGCGGCGGTGGCGCGCGCCAGCGCGGCCGACGAGCGGTCATCGCCAACGGCGGCGAGCAGGCGGCCGCTCGCGAGCGGGACGGCCATCACCACCATGGCGTATCCGACAATCGCCGCGCGCGGCCGCCGGCGTAGCGCGCCAACCGCGACGAGGGCGGCGGAGGCGAACAGCACCAGGCCGAGGACGAGCGCCGTCGGGGGGATGGCCGCTTGCTCGGCCGGGGTCAGGTCGATCGGGGCGGGTAACCAGTGAGTGAGGGCGACGAGCGCGCTGCCCGTCACCAGCGCGAGGGCGGTGTAGACGCGCCCCCCCGCTCCCCCCGCCTCCCCCGCCGCCATTACGTTGCGGGCTGCCGCGAGCGCGAATGCCGGCATCAGCGGCAGGACGTACTGCGGCAGTTTCGACTGATTGAGCGTGAAAAAAGCGAGCGGCACGATCACCCAGCTCGCGAGCAGCAACGGCTCACGCGCCTCGGGCGCGCGGCGCGCGAGCCAGGTCGCCCGCCCGCCCCGCACGCGCGCCAGCGCCGGGACGATCCAGGGGAACGCGGCCACGGGGACGATCGGGAAGTAGTACCAGAAGGGGGCGGTGCGGTGGAAGCTGCCCGTGGCCATCCGCTGGAGCGTCTCGCGCACGAACACATAGTACGGGAACGCGGGGACGCGGATCGAGACGGCGATGAACCACGGCAGTGCGATCAGGGCGAAGACACCGACGGCGCGCCGCGGAAACAGCGAGCGCACCGCCTCCCTCCCCCCAGTCGCGAGCGCGTAGGGGATCACGACGAGCAGAGGGAGCACGATCGCGATCGGCCCCTTCGTCAGCGCGCCAGCGCCGATCGCCGCCCACGCGACGATGTGGCGCTCTTCGAAGAAGCCGAGCACGGCCGCGGTAGTGCAGAGCGTGAGCGTGCTGTCGAAGATCGCGGTGCGCGCGTACACCAACGGGAGCAGCATGGTGGCGTAGGCGATGCCGGCGAGCCAGCCCGCGTCCGAACCCCAGCGCCGCCGGGCGAAGCCGAGCAGGAGGGCGATGGTCGCGAGCGTCGCTGCGTAGGCGGGCAGGCGCGCCGCCGTCTCCGTGGGCCCGAGCAGCTCCATCAGCGCGGCAGCGGCGGCGAAGTAGACGATTGGCTTGTCGAGATACGGAAGCCCATCCAGGTGCGGCACGAGATAGTCGTTCGTCTGCGCCATCTCCCGCGCCACTTCGGCATTGCGGCCTTCATCGGGATCGAGCAGGCGGTAACCGTCGAGGTTCCAGCCGAGCGCTACCGCCGCGAGGAAGAGGAGCAACCGCAGGTCCGTGTACGGCCGGCTGGGCACCAGTGCCGCGCTCAATGCAGCGATTGACCGCCGGCCGGCTGAGCGGGCAGTTGCGACACCGTCACGGGCACCGACGTCTTCCGTTCCGCGTCGACCGTGATCTCGAAGCGATACGGCCCCGGATGCGGAAACGGTACGTCGAACACCAGAATGGCACCGGCCTCGATCTCGGTCACTCCCGCCGGCGGCTCGGCAAACGTGACGTTGCCGTTGCCGCCGAGGATCTCCGTGTCCTGCTCGTCGAGCAGCCGGATCTGCACGTGATGCTCGCCCACCTCGGTCCGCTTCCCCTTGAGCCGCAGCACGAGGTGGAGGCGCGGGTGCATGGCGGGGAACTGCTGCACCCAGATGTGCTGGAAAATGCCGAGGACGGAGAGCTTTCCCGCCTGATCGACGAGCGCGTAGTCCGCGATGACGGCGAAGTCGAGGTGCAAAACTAGCGCTTCGCCAACGGAACCGACGCCCGCGTCCGCTCCCACGCGAGCGTCAACAGACCGCTCTGCCCGTCGCTCTGTGGCTCGATCGCGATCGTGAACTGCTCCACCGGCTGCGCCAGCCGCTCGACCTTCATGTCGAGTCGGGCGAAGTCGTGCTTCGCGTCATACTGGGTGCCCCACTGTCCCGTGTTGTTGTTGACGATGAGCTTCCATCCGTCCGGGGAGGGGACCGTCCACAGGCTGTACTTGCCTGCTGGAACCGGGGTGCCGGCGATCACGAGGTCCGCACTGGTCTCGAGCACGGTGGCTTCGTTCGCGCCGGTGCGCCATATCTTGTTCCAGGGCACGACGTTACCAAAGATCGCGCGGCCCCGCATCGAGGGGCGACTGTAGCGGACGGCGAGAGTGGCGCCTGCCAGCGTGGCGCGCACCGAGTCCGCAGGGGAGAGCGTGCCGAGCGACCGCGCGGAGAACGCCTTGGCGAGCGCGCCGAGGTCCAACTTCCCCCGGACGCGCTCGACCGTCACCTGCATCGTGGTGCCGATACCACTGAGCCCGAGCAGGGTGCCGTGCGCGTCGACGCGCAGCCGCAACGGGCCGAGCGGGCCGAAGCTCATGGTCATCGAATCGCGGCCCAGCCGGTTGACCTCGACGGGCCACGGCTCGGTGTCGCCCAAGTTCAGCAGGGCGGCGGTGTAGCGCTCGCCTCCAGCGGCGCGCGCGCGGCGGGTGATCTCCTCCAACAGGGCGTAGTTCTGGAAGTACCACGGCACGGTGCCTGGGGCGACCTTGACCCGTCGGTGGAGGGTTGAGTCGGCGTCCGGTACGGCGGAAATCGCGGTATCGCCGGCGAGCTCGACCGTGGCCTTCGTCTCAGCGGGTCCCGGCCCGCCGGAGACATTGTGCTCGACGAGCTCGAACCGCTCGATCGCCCCGCCCCGGCCGAAGGTCGCGGAGAAAATGCGGTGCACGGTGCGCGGCGCGCGCACGACCTGCTCGCCCTTGAGCCGGCCGGCGCTGCGGGTGTACTGCTCGAGCGCCAGCGTGTCGGTTCCGAGGCGCACGATGAAGGCACCGGTCTGCCCCGCGAGGGCCGGGGCAGCGACGATACAAGCGATGAGCAGGCAGGACGCTGTGCGGGTCATGAGCTGTCTCCCAGTAGGGTCAGGTCACTCGAATCGACTTGACTTCATCGTTCTGTGCAATCTTGATGACCACGTCCATGCCCTTGGTGACCTGTCCAAAAACGGTGTGGACTCCATCGAGATGGCGTTGCGGGGCGTGACAGATGAAGAATTGGCTGCCCCCGGTGTCCTTGCCGGCGTGGGCCATGGAGAGCGTCCCCGCGACGTGCTTGTGGACGTTCTTGTGGGTCTCGCACTTGATCGTGTACCCCGGGCCGCCGGTGCCGACCCCTCCCTTCCCACTCTTCGAGTAGGGATCACCACCCTGGATCATGAAGTTGGGGATCACGCGGTGGAACTTGGTGCCGTCATAGAAGCTCGAGTTGGCGAGCTTCTCGAAGTTCGCGACCGTAGCGGGCACCTCGTCGCCGAACAGCTCCAGCTCGATGGTGCCTTTCACGGTCTCGACGATGGCCTTCTTGTTCGGCATCTGGTCTCCCAGGCTAGATGAGAAGTTTCCTCAGGTCGTCGGGGGCCGCAACGGGGAGGGCACACGTCGTGCCGACGCACACGGTGGCGGCGGGCTGCGCCGCGGTCTTCCGGATCACGACCTTGCGCGGCCGGTATGTCTGCAGCGCGAGCAGGTGCATCGTGCAGGCCGGACCCTCGCCCCGCGGGCCCGCCACGTCGATCCGGGTGACCGCGTTCAGCGCCCAGTCGATCGCGCGGAGCAGGGTAGCGCCGTACAGCGAAAGCTGGGGTGCGGCGCCCGCGAACGTGGCGAGCTGGCGGTCGAGCAGGCGGCGCCACTCCCGATCGTCGGTGATCGCCGCCAGGCGCGCGAGCACCAACGCGGCGACGCCGTTCGCCGACGGAGTCGGCGCGTCCTGGATCGGCTTCGCCGGCGTCGCGAGGTAGGCGGCGCCGGTGCGACCCCGGGCGACGTCGAAGAACCCGCCGGTCGCCTCGTCCCAGTGGACGCGGCCGCAATGGTGCGCGACCGCGAGGGCGCGGGTGAGCCAGGCGTCGTCTCCCGTGGCCTCGTAGGCGTCGAGGAAGGCCGCGGCCGCCTGGACGTTGTCGTCCAACAGGCCGTGCGGCTCCGGCCGGCCGATCACGTGGGCCATGCCGCGCGCGTCGTCCCAGGCTTCTGCCCAGATCCGACTCAGCACCTTCAGCGCGAGCGTGTTGCACTCGGGTCGGTCCAGTACCGCGCCCGCCTGGAGGAACGCCGCAGCCATCATGGCGTTCCAGTTGACGTACGGCGTCGTATCGACGTAGGGAGCCTTGCGCCGGCCGCGGGCCGCCTTGAGCTTACCGAGCGCCTCTCGCAGCACCCGCCACTCCGCGGCGTCGGCCGGATCCTGCTTCCACCACAGCACGTTCTTCTCATGGTCGTGCTGCATCTCGCCGGGCACCGCGACGTCGAACACGCGTCGGGCAACCTGGAACGCCTCATCGGGCAGCGCCTCTCGCAGTTCGTCGGGCGTCCATGTCCAGTAGTCGCCGTCGTCGCCGAACTCAACGTCCGCGTCCTGCGACGTGTAGAACGCGCCGTGGGCGTGATCCGACAGCGTCTCCAGCACCCAGGTCACGATCCCCTGCGCCACGTCCCGGAAGAGCGGCGTCCCGTAAGCGGCATAGCCGTTCAGGTAGGCACGCAGCAGCTCGGAGTTGTCGTAAGACATCTTCTCAAAGTGCGGCACGATCCAGCGCTCGTCCACCGAGTAGCGGTGGAACCCGCCGCCCACATGATCGCGGATGCCGCCCCGCGCCATCCCGGTGAGGCTCTTCTCGACCACCTCGCGCATCCAGCCCTCGCGCGTGTCGTGCCAGCGGGCGAGCAGGAAATCGCAGCCCGCGGGGTGAGGAAACTTGGGCGCGGTCCCGAAGCCGCCGTAGCGGATATCGAAGAGGCGGGCCATCTGGCCGGCTGCCTCATCGAGAATGGCCGGCGTGACTTGCCCGGCCTTCGCCTCGTCCAGAGACTCCGTGACCTGCTGGCGGATCGCCTTGGCGCTTTTCGACACACGCGCGCGGTCTCGCCGGTACAGCTCGGCGACCTGCTTCAGGACCGAAATGAAGCCGGGGCGCCCGTAGTGGTTGTCTTCCGGCGGGAAGTACGTCCCCCCGAAGAACACCTCGCCTTCGGGGGTGAGGAACGCGGTGAGCGGCCAGCCGCCCTGGCCGGTGAGCGCCTGGACGGCGCGCTGGTAGCGCGCGTCCACGTCGGGGCGCTCGTCGCGGTCGACCTTGACGCACACGAAGTCACGATTGAGCAGCCCGGCGACCTCGGGATCGTCGTACGACTCGCCGTCCATCACGTGGCACCAGTGGCACCACACCGCGCCGATGTCGAGGAGGACCGGCTTGTCCTCGGCTCGGGCGCGCTGGAACACCGCTTCGCCCCAGGGGTGCCAGTGCACCGGCTGGTGGGCGGCGGACTTCAAATAGGCGGAGGGTTCGGAGGCGAGGAGATTGGACATGACGACCAAATGTACTCCCCCGCACTACGCGGCTGAAGCCGCGGCTCGGCCCTGACCGCTGAAGCGGCGTCAGTTTACTGACAGACGCCGAGCCGCGAGTTCACTCGCGACCACCGCCGAACTCGAGGTACCTCACCACGGTTCTGGTGAGCAATTCCGCCCCGATCGCCAGCGCTTCCTCATCGATGTCGAACGTCGGGCTGTGATGCGGCGACGCCGGCGTCCCGGGAGGCGCCGAGCCGACGAACGCGAACGTGCCAGGGACCTTCGCGAGGAAGAACGACATGTCCTCTCCGCCCATCGTACGAACGCCGTCAATCACACGCTCGGGCCCGACGATGTCTCGTGCTACGCCGTGCATCAGCTGCGTCATCCGCTCGTCATTGACGAGGGGCGCGGTGAGCCGCCGGTAGCGGACCTCCGCCGTGGCGCCGAAGGCGGCCGCGATGCCCTGGGTCGTCTGCTCCACCAGCCGCGGTGCGTGCTCGAAGAACTGCCCGCCGAAGGTGCGTACGGTGCCGCGCAGCTCCGCGCGGCCGGGAATCACATTGAACGCGTGGCCAGCGTTCAACTGGGTCACCGAGACGACGCCCTCCTCGAACGGATTGCGGCGGCGGCTGACGAGGCTCTGCAGTCCGGTCACGATGTGCGCCGCGATCAGCACCGGATCGGTCGTCTGGTGCGGCGCCGCCGCGTGGCCGCCGCGGCCGAGGATCGTGATCTCGAACTCGTCTACCGACGCCATGACGGCACCCGGCATGACGCCGATCGTTCCCGTCGGCAGGTCGTTCCAGAGATGAATGCCGAAGGCGGCGTCGACCGTGGGGCGGTCCAGCGCGCCGTCCCGGATCATGGCTTCGGCGCCGTAGGAGATTTCTTCGGCGGGCTGGAAGGCGAGCTTCAGGGATCCCGGCAGGTACGCGGCGTGCAGCCGCCGCGCCACCTCCAGGCCGATGGCCACGTGCCCGTCGTGCCCGCACGCGTGCATGCGACCCGGATGCTGCGAGCGATAGGGGACGTCGTTCGCTTCTTCGACGGGGAGCGCGTCCATGTCGGCGCGGAGCAGGACGCATCGGCCCGCGGCGCCGTCCCGCTGCGCCAGGACGCCCGTCTTGCCCACGCCCGTTCTCACCGCGTAGCCGAGTTGCTCCAGCCGCTCCGCGATGAGCTTGCTCGTCCGCTGCTCCTCGAAGCCAAGCTCGGGGTGCTGGTGGAGTTCGCGGCGGGTGGCGACGAGCTGGGCGCGGTCGATTGGGGGCACCTTCACGGTCACACTCGCGAGCTGGGGCACCAGCGATGCACCACGCACTCCTCACATTTCGGCCGGCGGGCGATGCACACGCGGCGCCCGTGCTGGATCAGCGTGTGGGAGAACCAGGTCCACTTGGCCCGCGGGACGAGCGCCATCAAGTCGCGCTCGATCTTCACGGGGTCGTGCTCGTGCGTGAGGCCGAGCAGCGTCGAGAGGCGCTGCACGTGGGTGTCCACCACCACGCCTTCGTTCTTTCCGAAGGCGGTGCCGAGCACCACGTTGGCGGTCTTGCGGCCCACTCCGGGGAGCTGCACTAGCTGCTCCATGGTGGCGGGCACCGCCCCGCCGTGCCGCTCCACCAGCGCGTGCGCCATACCGAGGATCGACTTCGTCTTGTTGCGGAAGAATCCGGTGCTGTGGATCTCCTGCTGGAAGAGGGCGGGGTCCGCGGCGGCGTAATCCCGCGCGGTGCGGTACTTCGTGAACAGCGCCGGGGTCACCAGGTTCACGCGCGCGTCGGTGGACTGCGCCGAGAGGATCGTGGCGACGAGCAGCTCGAGCGGGTTGCGGTGGTCCAGCGCGCAGGTCGCATCGGGGTAGGCCTGCTCGAGGCGGGCGATGATCTTCTTCAGCCGCGCCCGGAGCCGCACGGGGGTCTCGGTCGGCCGGCGCCGCTTCGGCCCGTGACGGACGGCTTGCTTGTCCATGGGGCCGGAACGTAATCCGGTTCGAGCGACGATTCCAGGCGCGATCGATCGCGCTATACTTTGGGAATCATGAACGGCTACAGCTTCACGGATCGCGTGCGCAAGGTGCTGCAGATGGCGCGTGAGGAGGCCGCACGCCTGCATCACGAGTACGTGGGGACCGAGCACATCCTGCTGGCGCTGATTCGGGAAGGAGAGGGGATCGCCGCGGCGGTGCTGACCAACCTGGCCGTCGATCTCGAAGCAATCGCGCAGCGGATTGAGGAGACAGTCAAGAAGGGGAAGGCGACTGCGCGAGCCGGGCCCGACCTCCCCTACACATCCCGCGCGAAGAAGGTTCTTGAATTCGCGATGAGCGAGGCCCGCGAGCTGAATTACACGTACGTTGGGACGGAGCATCTCCTGCTCGGCGTCCTGCGGGAAGAGAAGGGGATTGGCGCTCAGGTCTTGACGGACGCGGGCGTCACGCTCGAGCAGGCACGCGAGGAAGTGCTGCGGGTGGCAGGCAGTCAAATGCCGCCGCAAGCAATCCCGCCGCGACCGCCGTACACGCCGGCCGGCCGGGGAAGCTTGGAGCTCGCGTACCAGGAGGCGCGTGACCTGGGCGTGACGTCGCTCGGCCCGGAACTGTTGCTGCTAGGAGCCCTGCGCGTGATGCAAACCGCCCCGCCGGGATCGCCTGGTGCGGCCCTCGCTGCCCTCCTGAATGGAGCTGGACTGACTCCCGAGCGCGTGCGCGAGGTGATCGCGCGAGGCGACGAGGGCTAGCTCAGCCCCGCGGCAGGAATCCGTCCAGCGCCCGCACAAAGTCTTCCGTCGCCTCCACGTGGGGCGCGTGCCCGGTCGCCAGCTCGACGACACCGGTGTCGAGCAGGGCGGCCGTCTCCCGCGCGGATTCGATCGGCATGGGGTCGAACACCCCGTGGACGACCAGGGCGCGCGGGGCCTTGCCCTTCGGAAACGTGTTGCGAAGCCGATCCCGCAGATCGTAGTCGCCCAAGCTCTGCCACACCGCCTGTTGCGTCCGGGCCGTGACGCGGAACGGGGTCATCTCCGTGGCGCGGCTCGGGTCGCGGAAGTAGCCCGCGACGGATAGCGCGAATGCGAGGCGGCGATACTTTTCGGGGTCGCGCTGCGCGAGCCCGGAGGCGGTCAGCTCGGCGCGTGCGCGCGCGATCCACGGGTCAGCCATGCGGGCGGCGAGGCGGCGCTCGAATTGCTCGCGCCAGCGCGCGGTCAGAGGTGCCGGAGCGACGAGCGCCAGTCGCCCCACGCGCTCGGGGTGCTCCAAGGCGTACAGCACGGCGAGCAAGCCGCCCCAGGAGTAGCCGAGCAGGGTGAGGCGGTCGATGGTCCAGTGCTTGCGGAGGGCTTCGAGGTCGGCGACGTGCTCCTGCCAGCCGACCGGCGTCTCGCGGGGGACCGGGGACCGTCCGCCGCCCCGCTGGTCGTAGAACAGCAGGGCGCGGCCGCGGGCCAACCGGTCGTATTGCGGCAGGAGGTAGTCGTGGTGAGCGCCGGGGCCGCCGTGCAGCACGACCACCGGGGACCCGCTCCCCACACGCCGGGTGTACAGGCGGACGCCGCTCGCGTCGACCAGCGCGTCGGCCGCCCCGGTTGGCTCGGTGCCGGTCATGGGGTCACAAGTTACACGGTCATGAAACCGCTGCGTCTTCCGCCCGCCCTGACGCCGCCGGCGATCCGGCGACTCGGGCTCGCCGACGTCGCGATCCTCTGCCTGCTGGGGGGGGCGATCGCGGCGGTGGTCGCGTTCGCGCGCGAATTCGAGGCGCCGCTCCGACAGGTGGTGCAGATCGACCTGCGTCCCAGCGCGCTCCCCCGGTACACGCTGTACTCGCTCGCCCGCGGCGTGATCGCGCTGGCCATCTCGTACGTCTTCGCGCTCGGCTTCGGCTGGGCGGCCGCGAAGTCGCGCGCCGCCGAGCGCCTGCTGTTGCCGATGCTCGACATCCTCCAGAGCATCCCCGTGCTCGGCTTCCTCCCCGGGCTGGTGCTGGGCCTGATGTCGCTCTTCCCCACCCGCAACGTCGGCCTCGAGCTGGCGGCGATCCTGATGATCTTCACGGCTCAGGCGTGGAACCTGGCGTTATCGTTCTACAATTCGCTGAAGAGCCTCCCCGACCCGCTGCGTGACGCCTGCAAGGTGGCGGGGTGGCGGGCGTCGCGGACCTTTTGGCAGCTCGAGGTGCCGGCAGCCGCGCAGGGGCTCGTCTGGAACGGGATGCTCTCGATGGCCGGCGGCTGGTTCTTCCTCATGGTCAACGAAGCGTTTCGTCTGGGGGACCGCGACTTCCGGCTCCCCGGCGTGGGCTCCTACATGAGCGTGGCGCTCGATCAGGGGAACGGACCCGCGATGGCGCTCGCCATCCTCGCGATGGTAGCGATGATCGTGTGCGTGGACCAGCTCCTGTGGCGACCGCTCGTGGTGTGGGTGGAAAAGTTCCGGCTCGACGAGACCGCGGGCGGGGGTGGCGGGGAAGCGCCGGCGACCTCGTGGGTGCTCGAGTTCCTGCGGCACGCTCGGCTGCCGCGGCGCGCCGCGCTGCTGCGGCGGCAGGCGTACCGCACGGCGCTGCGGGCGGCGCGGCCGCTCGAACGCCCGCTCGCGATCGCCCGGCCGGTGATCATGCGCGGGCCGCGCTTCGCGCTCGCGCACCCGGTGGCGCGGTGGATCGGAGGCTCGCTGCTCGTGGCCGGCGTCGCGCTGGCGGCGGCTGTGGGGGCCTGGCACATCTGGCTGCTGTTGCGGCAGCTCGGCGCGCGCGACTGGGGGACGCTGATCGGGTCGGCGGCCCTCACGTTCGCCCGGGTGATGGGTGCCGTGATCGTGTCCACGGCGTGGGCGCTGCCGGCCGGCATCGTGATCGGCCGCTCGCCGCTGCTGGCGCGGCTGCTGCAGCCGGTCATCCAGGTGGTCGCATCGTTCCCGGCGCCCATGCTGTTCCCGCTCGTGGTGTTGCTGTTCGAGCGGGCCGGCGTGGGGCTCGGGCTCGGCGCGGTCGCCCTGATGGTGCTCGCGGGGCAATGGTATATCCTGTTCAACGTCATCTCGGCCGTGGCCGCGATCCCGCAACAGCTCAAAGACGCGGCCACCGCGTTTCAGCTGCCGTGGCGCGCCCGCTGGCGCTCGCTCTACCTGCCGGCGGCGTTCCCGGCGCTCATCACGGGGTGGATCACGGCGGCGGGGGGCGCGTGGAACGGCTCCATCGTCGCCGAATACCTCGAGGCGGGCGGGCGGCTTCGCACCACGGCGGGGCTGGGGAGCCTGATCAGTGACGCCACGGCCCATGCCAATTTTCCGCTGCTGGCGGGAGGAATCGCCTTGATGAGCCTGATGGTGGTCGGCTGGAACCGGTTCGTGTGGCGGGCGCTCGCAGACTGGGCCCAGACCCGCTTCGGGTTCGCGCAATGACGCCGGGCCCGCTGCTGCTCGAGGCGCGGCATGTCACGCAGCGCTTCCGGCTGCCCAACGGACAGGTCATCGAAGCGCTGCGCGACGTGTCGCTCAATGTGTGCGAGCAGGAGGTGGTGGCGCTGGTCGGGCCGTCGGGGTGCGGCAAGAGCACACTGTTGCGTCTGTTCGCCGGCCTGGCACGTCCCGCCGACGGGTCGGTGCTGTACCGCGGGCGCCCGCTCAAGGGCGTGCTCGGCGCCGCGGCGATGGTGTTTCAATCGTTCGCGCTGCTGCCGTGGTTCACGGTGTCAGAGAACGTGGCGATGGGTCTCGAAGCCCGCGGCGTGAACGGCGCGGCCCGCCGGGATGCCGTGGCGCGCGCCATCAACCTCGTTGGCCTCGACGGGTTCGAGCAGGCGTACCCGAAGGAGCTCTCGGGCGGGATGAAGCAGCGCGTCGGGTTCGCACGCGCGCTCGCGGTCGCGCCCGAGATCCTGCTCATGGACGAGCCGTTCGGCGCGCTCGATCCGCTCACGGCCGAAAACCTGCGCAGCCAGGTCGTGGATCTGTGGCGCGACGCGTCGACCGGCGTGAACACGCTCGTGGTCGTGACGCACAGCGTTGAGGAAGCGGTGTTCCTCGCCGGGCGGATCGTGGTGTTCGGCTCCCATCCCGGGCACGTGCGCGAAGAGCTGGTCAATCCGCTCCCCTATCCCCGCCAGGAGCGGAGCCCCGAGTTCGACGGGATGGTGGACCGGCTGCACGCCATCCTCACCGCGACGCTGCTGCCCGAGCCGGCGCCGGCGGCGCCGCAGCGGCTCATTCCGTTCCCGCGCGTGCACGTCTCCGAGGTCACCGGTCTGCTCGACCACCTGCTGTCGCGGCCCGACGGGAAGGGCCACGTGTTCGAGCTCGCCGAGGACCTGGGCGTCGACTATGACCGGATGTCGGCCGTGGTGCGGGGGGCGGAGCAGCTCGGCTGGGTGACGACGCCGGGCGAGGTCGTGCAGCTCACGCTGGTGGGGCGCGAGGTCATGGCGATGGACGACTCGGCCCAGAAGGACGCCACGCGCGCGCGGCTCAAGAAACATCCGCTGTTCGGGCGGGTGATGGCGATGCTGGTGGAGAGCGAAGGGTCAATGGAAGACGAGGAGGTGCTGGCGGACCTCACCATCTACTTCCCTTTCATTCCGGCGGACTCCCTGTTCCAGACGATCGTCGAGTGGGGGCGGTACGCCGAGGTGTTGGACCACGACGCTACCGC
>WNGD01003170.1_pt1 | contig 24160 bp, 28 predicted proteins | sample 5400671 | NCBI WGS metagenome assembly WNGD01 (sample SAMN13153369, study PRJNA577476) | soil metagenome | isolation source: 40 cm soil or saprolite under grassland replicate 2 | place: USA:California | collected 2016-06-15
TGTTAGGCGGAGGGCCTACGATTAGACCACTGGAAACTTGAGTTTAGCAAGTTTAGCTTCACCATATCACGCGGACGTTGCATCACCTGGGGCGTAAGCGTCTTCTTCCCCATTGACGCTTCAGGAACATGCTACCGTTTCCTTTGGATTTCTCCGCCAGGTAAGTTCCTTCGTCCAGAAGTGTTCGCTCTAACTTCTCCCATTTCCAACGGGGATGCGATACGCGCCGACACGGCGCACAGGTTGGTCAAAAAATTCGAGCACATCCGGGTCGCGATCCATGACGAGAATGGCCCACAACTCCACTTTGTGGCTCTCGAATTGGATGGTGACTCCCATTTTGGAGCTGAGGTGCGCTCCGCTCACGTTATGAGCGCGAGAAGTTACGCGACGAACGGGTTGAGAAGTACGAAGGCTGGCCAGCAGATCACACGTTGATGGCGCAAGCGTGCGACACCACTGCTGAAAGGCTGAAGGGGTCATCATCGTTGCATGCCTTTTCGCGGGTCCCATTCCCCGACGCTTAAACGAACACACGCAATTGTACGCTACACCTGGAACGCGGGTGAGTTGGCTACAGGTCCGACATCGGACGCCCCACTTCTCTGCAATGAGTACAGCAAAAGCATACGATATTTTGAGGAGAAAAACAACCCATGTCCAGCATATGTTGGCAATGTGTAGCATATATTGGCAAGGAAATCAGGATGATGGAGAGAAAGTACAATGAAACGATGCTAGATCAACTCGTTGCCACGTGCGGATTGTCAAAAAGTTTGGCCGCTTTCTGCCAAAAGATTGGCCGCAGTGATGAAATGGCGTCAATCGTCTCTGCTGGCCGCTCCACCGGATTTTGCTTCTGGCAGAGGCTATGGCGAATGTTAACGAGAGTTTTGCTTCACAGGGCACTTTGTATGCTTTTCTGCTCAGCGGCCAAACTTATGGCACGAAGCGGCCAAACTTTTTGACAAATGGCACCACGATATGCTGGACATTGCGGATTTGCTGCCACGATATGCTGTATGACGATACAGAGTATGCTTGCTATCGATTGGCTCACGAGCTTGAGACGTTGCCAGGATATGCTTGAGAGGCACACCCAAAATTTGGCCGAAATCGCACCTCTTTCTGTGTATAGATGTAAATATTCAGGACTTCTCGCCGCTTAGCGGTGAGTAGTCAGATACCTCAGGAGGATTACCATGACCTGGGAAATTGATTCCACCCATTCACACGTGTCGTTTGCCATCCGAGTCATGTCGGTCAGCACAACGAGAGGACGCTTCAATGCGTTTCGTGGTCGACTTCATATTGACGAGCAGAATCCTGCCAACTCCTGGGTCGATGCTCAGGTGGAAGCAGCCAGCATCGATACCCATAACAAGCTGCGGGATGCCCATCTGCGTTCCGCCGCCTTCTTTGACGTGAAGAACTATTCTACCATCACCTTTACGAGCACGCACGTCGAGCATGTTGGCGGTCAAAACTACCAGGTGACGGGGAACCTGACCCTGCATGGTGTGACCAGATCCATCACCTTCGATGTCGTATACCATGGTCATCGCTCGCTGATGGATACCCGCACAGACTTGACCGCGAAGGCGACGATCAATCGTCACGATTTTGGCGTGGGTCAGGGCGCGGCGGTGCGGGTCGCGGCGAGTCCGATGGTGACCATCGAGATTGGTCTGGAGGCTGTTCAGCAGTCAGTGGAAGTGCAAGAGGTAGTGGCTACGTTCCAACAGGAGGAAGAAATGACTGGGAGGATTGAAGTTTATGTCGGGTTCCAATCAAGAGAAAGCGACCATCCTCTGGGTAGACGAAGCGGGCTTTTATCTGTTACCGATGGCGGTGCGCACCTTGGGCTCCACGCGGGCAGACGCCAGTGCTGCGAGTCAAACTCACGCGTGATCACCTCTCGGCGATCAGCGGTATTACCCTGGATGGACGATTGTTTCTGCAAGTGCGTCCCACTGCCTATGATGCCGAAGCAGTGGTGGGGTTCTTGCGCGTGCTTTTACGCAAGATCTCCGGCAAGATTGTGCTCATTTGGGATGGTTCGCCCATTCACCGCGCTCACGAGATTAAGGACTTTCTCAAGCGCGGGGCGGCCAAACGGTTGCATCTGGAGCAACTGCCCGGCTATGCGCCTGATCTCAACCCCGATGAGGGCATTTGGAATTACCTCAAGCGGGTGGAGTTGGGCAATGTCTGTTGTTGCGATCTCGATCAGTCGCATCGCAAGCTCATTCAAGCCAAAGAACGCTTGCGACACAAAAAGGAGATCATCAAAAGTTGCTCTCGTCAGTGTGGCTACTTGCTTTAGTTTCTTATGGCGAGGTCAGCTCGTACAGCCTTTCATACGGGTTAGGAGAACTACCTTTCAGTTGTTGCCTTGCCTCCATTGTCACTCTTCATCCTCATATTGAGGTAGTACTCTTGATCGAGAACTTTCAGGATAATGAAGAAGCCATGCCATTGTTCGTCGTCTTCTTTCAATGTCCAGGTATTCCAGGCAAGCGGCCCATTTTGACCTTCCTCGGTGAGCACACATCCTGCCTGCTCTAGTTGTGTTTTGTAATGAGCGGCCAGCGTCGAGAGGTCAGTATTCGTTTCAAGGGTAGCATCAGCGTGAGCGGTGTTACGGCTACTACCACCTCCCCCTCCTGTTTGATTTGCCCCTTCGGGAGCCTCTAATGCTGGCAGGAAGCTGAAGATATTACGTGAAGGGTATCCTCCCCTGTGTGGCGGTGGACCTGGTGGGAATGGGCTGTTCATCTCCAGATTTAGCCGGACATCTGTGACGTTGCCCCTGCCTGGAAAAGCGTTGACGGTGAGTGCGGGGCCACTGCGGTTCCGATTGTCGTCGTCACCCCAGGCGGAAGAACTTCCTAAGGCGTTGACCGTGAGTGCGGGGTCGCGGAGACCCTGATAGAAGGTCTCATTTCCACCGCGACTTCGAGACCCTGAGGACATGAAGCCCCCTCGATGCGGTCGGTAAATATCGGTTGTTTGCCAGCCTGCAGCCTGCATGCGTTGTCTGTAGAAGGTGAGGACGTGTTCTGGGGGGAGATGCGTATCGAGGAGAATGGTGATGCTTTCGGGGTTGCGTATCAGGCTGCCGAGTACGCGACTGCCTTCCGGAAATGGAATATCTACTGGAAGCTGGTCGGGAAGTTGGCCGGGGAGGAGTTGTGCGTTTTGAGTACGTGAGTCGCCAGGATATGTAGCCAGACGCAGTGCGAGTTCTAGCAGGTCAGTTTCGTTCAGGTTGGGATTCGGTGAGTTCTCATTCAGGTTGGGATTCGGTGAGTTCTCATTCATTTATAACCTCCAGGTATATTTATTGTCTTGTTGCTTTATAGGACGATGCATACGGTTGGCACCGACACCTCCTATCTTATCACGCTTTACTTCTCTTTGCCGTGATCGGTAGAAAGGAGGACGATCTCCTCGGCTGCTCGTTCACATTTGCCCTCCTTGTTGCCTCTTTTTTCCTAGTCTGCCTTCCTCTTTGGGGAAACCCTTTCTGATCATCTCTCTACACACAATGCACTTCACGACACTACATCCTGCATTGTTGAATCGGGCAGAAATTTGCCTCAAATGGAGGCCAAACTGCCCCAAAACGGACCTGTTTTTGGTGGCCATCAAGTCTAAATCCATCCTATGTGTCATTCGCCAACAAAGTCCTGAGAGGAGGAGGGCCGTCGGCTGTGGGAGCTGAGCGAACGCCTGATGGCGAAAGGGCTGACTCTCGCGACGGAGGTCGCTCGGTAGTCTATCGACGAAGGAGGAATCAGGAGCAGCACCTCATGGGGTGCTGCTCGGTAAACGTGTGCGATTACGCACGGGATGCATTGCGTAGGACGCGAATGGCTTTGGCGTAGTCGCCGCGAGGGATGATGGCAACGGTGATGGTCGAACCGAGATCCCAGCAGATGGTGACTACGAATAAGGTGAACCCTCCTGGTATTCCACTGAGCCATGCGTAGCCAGCGGCTAGCAGGGAGCAGAGGTTCGTCGATGTTTCTCCCGCGCTAAACATCAGGGCCTTTGCCACTGCACTCGCCTGCTGCATGCTGGGCTTCTGTGTCAATGCGCTGAAGAAGGGGATCACGCTCATCAACTGGCGCAAGCCGGGAGGGTAGTTCTCGGGATGATCGGTGCCTCGAACTCCATAGCCACGGAAGCGGATTCCCACCAGACGCCCGACTACCCAATGAGCGATGGCATGACAGCAAATGTAGATTACGAGCCAGCCCAGAAGCATTAGTACGATACGCACTACGTCAGCAATAGCAAGGTGTGCAGACAGGTAGAGGAGTCCAGCCCCAAGTACCAGGCCCGCTAGTTGTACGGCATTGCCACCCGTTTCTGACAGCCGGAACCATAGTTTTGGGAGAGATGGTTGCGCTTTCTTTGTTGTGTGTGTGTAAATTTCATGTGTCGCGTTCATGTGAACCTCCAGTTCTGAATTGTTAGATGAATTTGATGTAACTTCTTTTCATTGGCTTGTATTTCCTGTTCGCAATGGTAGTGTAAACCTGAAACAGAGGAAAGCACATCTCCCGAAAGAGGGAATTGTAGAAAGGAGCAGAATGGGAGAGTGTCTCTCCCAAAAGGGGGAGGCAAGCGACCTCCCATATTCACGAGTGGTACCACGTTCGTTCTAGAGGAGCTTTAATCCTGTCCTGATATAGAGACAAAACGTGCTCCACCAGGCAACCATGCAAGATGATCGCTATGGCTGGTGAAGGTATTAAAACTAGTGAGTGAAAATAGAGCGTTTTATAGATTTTTATAGCGTTTTATTGCGCGATTTCACCCCCAAAACTATCCTCTTGGGAGAACAACGTCTTGAAGCAACAAGAAAACACTCTATTTTGGGGAACTCTCTCTCGGCGATACAGGAACCCTCTCTCCAGGAAAAGCCTTGACTCTTCCACGCGTTTTTGATATAACCCTCGATAGTGCGTTACCTGTCACGCACTCAGGAGAAAGTATAGGGAGGGGCAATGATGAAGCAGCGTCAGAAACGACCAACACCAGGGGAGCTGCGACGCATCACCAAAGCGGTCACGCATATTCGCTTGCTTGAGGCCAATTCCGGCAAGCTTACGGCTCTCGATACCTTGGCATCGCTCTATTTGACGCTCTGTCAACAATACGTGACCTTCTTTTGTCTCGATGAAGCCCCCAATAAATTTCGCGATCCTGTCTTTGCCACACCGCTCTCCGAACGCTGGCATCGCGTGGCTATTCAACAAGCGGCAGGCATTGCCCAATCCTGGCGCACCAACAAAGAGCAAGCCCACCAGGATTATCTCTATGACCTGCTGGAGTACCAAGAGCAACGGGCAGAAGGGAAGCTAGGCCCAGAGGCCAAAGAACCGATCTGGAAAGAGTGGGACGTTCCTACGCTGCACCAGACCTGTATTCAGGCCAACGCGAATGTGATCAAACTGGAAGCCTCTCAAGACTCCACCTTTGACTACTGGCTGAAGATCAGCACGCTTGCATTTCGCAAGCTCTTGTTGGTTCCGGTCAAACTGGCACACTATCATCAGCAGGCATTGGAAGGCAAGACGATGAATAGCAGTGTGCAACTGAACAAGCGTGAGGATGGCTGGTGGTTGACACTTTCGTATGATGAGCTGGTCCCACTCCAGACCGAACCATTGGCCCCGGTGGTTGGCATTGATGTGGGCATTGCCAATTTCGTGACCACGAGCACAGGGAAACACTATGGCACCTTTCATGGCAAGCTCCGCGAACGGCAGAAACGGGATCGAGAGAAGCGAAGACGCAAGGCGAAGTTACGGGCGTGTCTGAAGAAGAAGGGCGTGCAGAAACTGCCCTCAACGAGGAGCAGGGGTGGGCAACGACTGATCAGGCATATACGTCAAGAGATCAACCGAGCAGTCAACCACTGCTTTACGGAGCACCCTGATGCACAATTTGCGTATGAGCGGCTTTCAGTAGCAACCATGAAACACAAGGCGCGTGCCATGAATGCGTATATGCGTGCTTCTAACCTGGCCCATATTCCCGAACAAATTGCCTGGAAAGCAGCCAAGCAGGGTGTCTCTGCCACATCGGTCAAGAGTGCCTATTCTTCGCAGGAGTGCAGTGGATGTCATTATACCGATGAGAAGAATAGACCAGACCAGCAAACGTTTTGCTGTCAGGTCTGTCATCTTCAGATGCATGCTGACCTGAACGCTGCTCTCAATGTGCAGCATCGCTGGGGTGATACCGAGTTGCAGACATGCAAGGATAGGAAAGAGATCAAAGCCTTGCTCATGAGGCGACATGAGCAGTGGAAGAAACAAAACGGGTGGTCGTAGTCCACCCGCCCGCCTAGTTTATTCGTTAACAGGCGTAGGTCAAGGCGAGGAAGGTAGGCAATGCAATATTTGTCTATGTTTTTAGCAACTATTATGGGAGCGCAACGCAACCTCGCGGCAACGTGGTGCTAGGACGTACGGGCAACCCGCGGCACCTTGCGCCCCAATTGGGAAGCAGAGCGATTGAACTGACGAGCGCGGGCAGAGGCGCACACATGATACAATACAAAGGCTGCGTTCTGCACTCAGGAGCGGGCAGAGGCGGTCATCACTGTCGCAATTGAGGAGTGAGCTATGCGGTATGGAGTCTACGTCCCCAATTTTGGACCCTATGGAGATGCACGGGTGCTGGCCGACCTGGCGTATGAGGCGGAAGAGGCGGGCTGGGACGGCTTCTTTCTCTGGGACCAGGTATCGAAGTCGACCCTGACGCCGACCGTCGATCCCATGGTTGACCCGTGGGTGGCGCTGGCCGCCATCGCGCTGCGCACGCGCACGATTCGCCTGGGTACGCTCGTCACGCCCCTGCCACGTCGCCGCCCGTGGATGGTCGCACGAGAAACTGTGTCGCTGGATCACCTGTCCGCGGGACGGCTGATCTTGGGGGTAGGCTCGGGGGGCGGCTATTTCGACTTCGAGGCGCTGGGCGAAGCCTCGGACGCCAAAACGCTGGCGGCGCTGCTGGACGAGGGCCTTGAGGTGCTCACGGGGCTCTGGAGCGGCCAGCCGTACCGCCACGAAGGCATGGCTTATCAGATCAAGGAAGCACAGTTCCTGCCGCGCCCGCTCCAGTCTCCGCGCATCCCCATCTGGGTGGCGGGCATGTGGCCCGCCAAAGCGCCTTGGCGCCGCGCAGCCCGCTGGGATGGCGTCATCCCCATCGGGGGCGACCTGCCCCTCACCGCGATGCTCACCCCAGCGCAGATGCAGGAAATCGTCCGCTCTGTCGCATCCCAGCCCGCATACACTACCCCGTTCGAGGTCGTCCACTCAGGTATCACCGCGGGCACGGACGCAGCCCACGATCGCGAGGTTGTGGCCGCGTACCAGCAGGTGGGAGTCACCTGGTGGGTGGAAAAGATCCTGCCCCAACGCTGGGGAAGCTGGACCGACTGGCCCCTTGAGGCGATGCGCGCGAGGATTCGGCAGGGGCCGCCGAGGTAGCTGTCGGGACAGGAGAGTATCGCCTACTGCCTCTGAGGACTGCTTGCGCTCAATGAAGGCAATGTGATCTCGGCCCGCTCATTGGTCGAGCAAGCGGTGACACTTTTCAAGGAGATGAGACAGCAGCATGGCACTTGATCACCGTCAGCGAACCGGCGCAAGACTCCTGCTAGTCTTGGCTCGTATTCTGCGGCTGGGAGAGTTCGCAAGAGAGCCTGAATTTCCGGGTCAGCAGTGAAGCGCTTCGCCTTTGCCTTGAAGATGTTGTAGGTCCGCATGCAGCCGAGAGCGAAATCCCACACGCCCTGCTCGTCCTCAGTGCGGTGAGCATGCGCGTCGAAGTGACGCGGTCCGGTGTAGCCGTTCTCCTCCAGCAATTTGACCAGGAAGAACATGGACTTGAGATTCTCGCTGCCGAAGCGGAAATCCTGGTCATAGCGCGGCCCTTTCTGATCATTGAGGTCAATATGAAACAGCTTGCCTGCCTCCAGTGCCTGTGCCACACCATGCACAAAATTGAGCCCTGCCATGAGCTCGTGTGCCGCCTCGGGATTGAGACCCACCATCTCTGGATGGTCCAGCGTGTAAATGAAGCCAAGCATGTTCCCAATAGTGGGGAGATAGAGATCAGAGCGCGGCTCATTCGGTTTCGGCAATGGCCTCGACCAGTTCCTGCTGCACGCCGGTGAGGTCGAGGGAGGTCGCATCGTTCCCCTCCCCGGAAGTGGCCGGTCGCAAGAGGCCGCTGCGTCCGGCGACCACGACTACCGCCACATCGGCGTCGCGTGCCACCTGCACTGCCTCTGCAAAACTAGAGCGGTCGTCGCCCAACACCTCACAGCCTTTGGCGTATTCTACCTCTACGTCATCGCCAAGAGCAGAGCGCAGACCTGCAAGAGGGGTGACATGCGGAGTGAAATACGCACCGGGTGCGTAGTTCCCACTCGCCTGTGGAATGTTCATTCCTGCGACCTCGAAGTTCCGAGGGGCTGCGTAGATGATCTCCAGGTGAGCAGGGTAGTGGTAATCGCCTTGCAGGAGCCGTTCGTCATTCGCACCGGGTCCAATGACCGCGATGCGCTTCACTGAGGGAGACAGGGGCAGGACACCGTTGTTGGTCAGAAGGAAAACATCGCTTGCTGTAATGGTCCTCTACGGGCCTTATGAAGAGATGTGGTCTTTCCCGTCAAAAAACTAGTGGAAGATCGATAATATCCTGGCTAATTCAGAGCGTTGTAGACAGTGCTTGAACTGGAAGGACTGCATCAAGGTATCGATGTCCTGCTCATCCATTCCTTGGAAGAGTGCTGCGAACTCCTGCAGCAATGGCTCTGCAAGCAAGATGTGTCGCACTAATTGGTTAATCATCCATTGAGCACCAAAAGGGAAGGGATGGTAGTCGGGAAACTCTTTGGCGAAGGTCTCCTCCAGCGGCTGCATGAGCGGACGAATGTGGGTATCGACGCTGCCCCATGAATCGACGCCCAGTCGAGCCTTTTTCTCCAGCAATGGTTGCAGGAGCTTTCTCCAGGGCGAGTCGGGTGCCGTATAGACCACCCCCTGCAAGCCGATGTCCTTGTACGTCCAGATGGCCCAGTTCGCTTGATAGCGGTCGTAGATCTCCAATTGGTCGCGCAAGACCTGGTAGCGCATGGCATCAGCGGTAGGATCTCCCTCGTAGACCGGCCCGAACTCGCCTACCCAGATCGGTGTCCCCGTCTGCCGCATGTAGGCCGTGCGTCGCAAAAACGTCTCCTCCAGGATAGACTCATCAACATACGCTCCCCGAGAAATGCCGGGATAGGGGCCCCCATCGATGAAGCCAGGGAGGGCATAGTCATGCACGGTGTAAATGACATGAGGCCACGTTTCCGTAAACATGTGGAATTCTGTCGAGTAGCGATTGCCTTCCAGAAAGAGGATGTGATCGGGATCGACAGCGCGGATGGCCTGGTAGAGCCGCCGATAGAAGGGTACTATCATCTCCTCACTGGGATCACCCGGCTCATTGATGGGGTTGTATCCTGCCACCCAGGGATGCTCCTTGTAATGATTTGCGATGACTTCCCAGAGGTGCACTACCCGATCCTGGAAATGCTTATGTTGCCAGAACAAGGCTTTGTGGGTTGGATTGTCGCTATGCCAGGCCTGATTTTGATAGCCAGGCAAGGCATGCAGGTCGATGATGGTGTATATGTGCTGTTCGGCACATAGGTCGATCACCCGGTCCAGGTGCTTAAAGCCCTCTTCCTTGATGACAAACGGCTCCATATCCGACTCGAAATGGCGATAGTTGATGGGAAGCCTCAGCAGGTTGAGGCCAAGGGACGCAATGAATTGAGCATCGTCACGTTCGAAGAAATATTGCAGGAAGCGATCGAAGAAGAATTCATATTTGTCATTGCCCAGCACCTGGCGGATGGCCTGTCGCTGGCCTTCCTCGTTGGCAGGATAGCCGGTGATGAAATTCTCCATGTTCATCCATCCACCCAGACCAAAGCCGCGCAACAAGACCTTCTGGCCTTTGCTGTCGACAATCGATGCTTCCTTTGTGGTCAAAACATTTGCTGACATGAGCGACTCCCTCTAGTGTTTTAGCTTGCCCCTTCCCTTCGTGTCCAAAATCGTAGGTTACTTACTAAAGCCCGCCATCAAGCCAGCGAGTAACTGGCGTCTGCCAAAGATGTAAAGCAGGATGATGGGTGTGGCTGAAAGGAAGACAGCCGACAGTATGGCCGGTACGTTGGTGGTAAATTCTCCCTGGAAGCTCCACAGGGCCAGGGGAAGGACCCGAACACTTGGACTCTGCGTCAACACCAGTGGAAAGAGGAAACCGTTCCAGACCTGGATTGTTTCATAAATGATCACGGTGATCAAAGCAGGCCGTGATAAGGGAAGCACCAGGCTGAGTAAGATCCGAAAATGCCCGGCACCATCCAAGTACATAGACTCGTGCAATTCGTTCGGGATATCCCTGATGTAGGTGACTAGCACAAGAACGGACAGAGGAATACCAAAGGCCACATATGGCAGGATCAGAGCGAACAGCGTATCGTAAAGATGCATCGCAGTAATCATGGCATAGATCGGGATGATCGTGGCCTGCAAAGGAATCGCCAGCCCGAGGAGAAACAAGCTGAATATTCCCAGAGTGAAGCGGTTACGGATGCGCGAAATGGCATACGCGGCCAAAAGAGCTACCACAAGGATCAGCAGGACGCTTATGACGGTGACGAAGACGGTATTGACAAAGTAGATGCCAAAATTGGATTCCAAAACGTTCGCGTAGTTTGCCATGGTTGGATGGGTAGGAGGCAGCCAGGGAACGTCCGTGAAAAAGTCCGTTAACGGACGCAAACTGGTCATGAGCATAAAGAGGATCGGATAGAAGGCGATCACCAGCCAGATAATGCCAAAAAGGGCTGGAAGAAGCTCTCCGAACCACCTCCAATGAAGTGTGTGCTTTCCAGGTTGCTGCTGGGAGGCAGCCTCTATAGGCTTTGTGCTTACATGCATGGGTTTTCCTCACCTTCTTGTTGTGTCGTCAAGATTGCTTTACAAGCCTTCGCGCTGGCTTGACATCTTGGCAAAGCCGCTAAAACGAAGGAGAATGAACGAGAGTACGATACCAACAACTGCCAGCAGGACAGCCAGCACACTACCGTAGCCTACCAATTCGCTCTGGAAGGCGGTGATATACATCTGGAGTGGCAATATACGTGTGGCATAGCCCGGCCCACCACCGGTTGTCACCCAGATGAGATCAAAGTAGGTGAGAGAGCCGGTGAGTATCAGGATGGTGGAAGTGATAATGGTATATTTGAGCTGAGGCACGGTGATCGAGAAGAACTTTTGTAGAGATCCAGCCCCATCGATGTTCGCCGCCTCGTACATTTCCCTGGGAATCTGGCGTGCACCACCCAGGTAGAGCAGTGCGTGAAAAGGGATGAACTGCCAGGAAATGAGGGCAACGATGACGTAGAACGCCAGCTTAGGATCACCGAACCATCCTCTTGCCAGTCCAGGCAGGCCAATGGTCCTCAGCAAGGTATTAAGCAAGCCGAAGTTCGGATCGAGAATAGACTCCCAGGTGAGACCAATGGCAACCGTAGAGAAAAGGAGCGGTATAAAGTAGAAGACGCTCAGTACTGAGCGGTAACGCTGAAACCCGGCCATAAAGACGCCGAGGAGCAGGCTGATCGGGGTTTGAATAATCCAGCTCAGAATCATTAACTCAAAGGTGAGGATAAGCGCATGGCCGGTAACGGAGTCAGAAAAGAGCGCTATCCAGTTTTTCCATCCAACCCAGACTTCCGGCGAAAGGCCGTTCCATTGTGTAAAACTCAGGTAGACCGCGATGACCATGGGAACCAGTGCGAAGAGAGCATAGAAAACCAGCGCCGGCGTTACCCAAAGCACTGCTACCCAGTTTGCCCGTTGTGTTCCTGTTGCTGTCTTTATCGATGCGCTCATGACAATCTCCTATCTGGTGCAAGCCCAGGGAAAGGTGAGTTTCGCAGGCTCCGCTGCAATCGAGCGTGCAGAAAGCAACGCCTCTCTAGAACTCACCATCTTCGTCTACTCTCAAGAGATTTCTCGGACCTTTGCCGCTGTAGCAAGCTAATATACGACAGGAGAGTGGAGTAGAGCCTCCTGGCGTGTGAAAAGCTCGGTGTCTACCTGCCTACGATGCGCCAATGGTCTTATTCATGTTGCTCGAGAACTGTGGTGGTGTAATCTGTTTCAAGAACAACTGATCAAGATTGGTCAGCAGTGCCTGAGCAGGCTGCGGCAGCAGTGCCTGGTCCCAGGACAACTGATAATGGGGTGCCTTCTGAACCAACTGGTAATTGTATTGCAACCACTCGCCGTTTTGTGCGCTTGTTAACTGCGACTCAATCCCTTGAACTGGTGGCACATCACCCACGGCAATAAATTGCTTGATCTCGTTGTCACTCAAGTTAGCACTCTTGAGAAAGGTGATGCAGTTTTGCGGAGATTTGGCTGCCTGGGAAATGGAGTAGTAATTGCATGGATTGCCGGCGATGTTTGTCGGATCTCCCGTGCCTCCCTCGACAGCAGGGAAGGGGAACCAGCCAAGCTTGCCGCCTTGAACGAACTGAGGGCTATTCGTCTGGAAAACGGGGAAATTCCAGATCCCCTGTAACATCATTGCGGCTCTTCCTGTGTACACCAGGGCCGCATCCTGGTTCGTATCAGCGATTACCGAGCCAAACGATGAGCCAAATGCGCCCATAGTTACTAATTGCTGAATAGCGGTGTTTGCCTTGATAAAAGCATCTTGCGACCAGGCATTCGACTGATTCGCGGTCACAGCATTAAATACCGAGGGCCCACCATAACGATCGACGAGATACTCTTCGTACATCAGGTACGGCCATTTGCTGCCACCGGCGAGTGCAATGGGAATGAGGTTATGTTGTTTGAGCGTGTTGACGGCCTGGAGCAAGGCGTTCCAGGTTTGCGGGGGAGTCAGGTGGTACTGGTTGAAGATGTCCTTGTTGTAGAAGAATAATACCGGTTGCATACCACTGTTTGGCACGCCATAGATCTTGCCGTTGAAGGTAACGGCTGACATGACTGCTGGCAGAAAGCGGTTTTTCCAGGAGGAGTCCGCGTTGAGGTCGGAGGTCATGTCATACACATCGTTCGCGTTAATATAGGATTTGAGGACGCCACCCCCCCAACCAAAGAAAATATTTGGCGGGTTATGTGCCCCCATCGCGACTTGCAACTTTTGCTTGTAGGGATCGTTCTGAAAGTAGTTGATAGTCGCCTGCACATTCGAGTGTGTGGAGTTAAAATTATCAACAGCGGTCTGCACCACTTTCTGCTCAGAGCCCGTTCGGATATCCCAGATGGTGACGGTAGAGCCACCACTTCCCGTTGTGGTCTGACTGCTACCAACCCCAAAGCAACCTGTGAACGTTGTCGTCAAGACAGTTCCACCTGCTACCTGGAGAAACGTGCGGCGTGATACTTTTGTTTGCATCTCTCTGCCTTCCTGGCATCTCTGCCTGCTAAACGTTTTCGTCTTCTCATCAGGATGAGCTTACGACATGACGTCTATTCAACGGTATGATCATGCCCTTCTTAAATAGTCCTTACACGAGTGAATTGCATCCATTGCAGTTGACTCGTGAGCATAGATTAATGCTTTTCTCCCTCCTTTCCATGAGGATAAGTGCAACCCGAGTGCTTGAGAGACAAGATATTACCTCTTTGTATTCGTGACCTACAAAGGCATGCATGATTCACGAACTATCAGGGTTGTCGTCAACTCGACGCGCTTACTATCAAGAGGCTCTTCCGCGATCAGGCGCAATAACATCGTCGTAGCGACCCGTCCCATCTCCACAAGAGGTTGACGCACCGTCGTCAGTGCAGGAGCGATGATGGATGCGATTGGCACATCATCGAAGCCCACAACACTCATAGAATCGGGTACACTGAGACCGCGGGCGCGTAGTGCTGCATAGACGCCCATTGCCTGTACATCACTTCCCGCAAATATGGCAGTTGGAGGCTCCGATAAGTCTAGCAGTGCGATGGTTTGCTCGTATCCTGTCTGTTGCGCAAACCTACCGGGACGTATGAGTGCCGAATCAACGGGGATACCGGCATCTTCCAGAGCTGCACGATAGCCTGCAATGCGATCTCGGCTACAAGGCTGTGCCGCATCCCCACTGATAATCGCGATGCGTCGGTGTCCAAGTGAAAGTAAATACTCTGTGGCCATACACCCCCCAAGCCAGTTTGTTGCCCCTACGGAAGGAACATCGGGCCCCAATTCTCCACGGTGATCAACAACGACAAATGGAATCTTATTGCGAATCAGCATGTCCAGGCGATTTGACTGGCTATGTGCGAGAACAAGGATAGCTCCATCGGTCGCTCCATCGATCACTTTGGCGAGCCATCGCTGCTCAAACTGTAGAGAATCATGCGTGAGTGAAAGGGCTAATCGTAACTCCGTACGTTCCAGCACCTCCTCAACGCCGCGCACGATTTCAACAGAGTAGAGATTCGTCAGACCCGGCACCAGCATGTCAACGATGCCGCTACTTTCTTTCAAGGCATTCCTCACTCGACTCCGTATAAATCCGCTTTCTTTGATGACCTGTTCCACCCGCTCACGCGTTCTAGGTGCCACTTCAGGTCGATTATTCAAGACACGTGAAACAGTGGGGATAGAAACCCCGGCTTTTGCTGCAATCTCTGCAATAGTACTACGCTTGGATGAAGTTTCATTCATTTTCTGAAAGTGACCCGCCTCTTCTACCAGGATATACAGTAGTATTCCTGAAGATTGCCCACTTGTCAAGAGAAGCAAGAAATTGAGAAAACATACATCTCGAGACGAGATATTCCAGCACGTCCCCAATGCCCTACACAATTTCAATCGTGTACAAATGAGCAGATTCGGCACGAGTAAGTCAATGATGACACTCCTCTTTTTCCGTAAAGTATTCCTCACTCGGCTGCGTATCAATGCGCTTTCTTTGATCGCCTGTTCCACTCGCTCATGCCTCTCCTGGTATCCGATCAGGTCGATTATTCAAGATACAAAGATGGTGGGGATAGACAGGGTGTCAGGCAAAGTGAGTTTTGCTTATGGAAAGTGAAACAACAGTGCCTTCTTTAAGAAGTGTGAATCCACTGGTTGTGTCCCACTTCTGATAAGCAGTACGAGAGAATGCCAAAGACCCTGATAGAAATCTCAACTTTCGTTACAACCTCTTTAATCGTAGTGCGCCTGGGTACAGGCTGATATATTTTCTGAAATGTTCAGGTTTTTTATCGGAACTTGTTTTAAAAATAATACCGAAAATTTTTCTGTTTGTCAAGAGCAATCTTCAGACATCACAGGGCTTCTCAAAAGTTCTTTTTCCCGCCTCCGGCGGGAGGGAAGAGAGAAAGTGGGGGCCCTACACACTGTCTCCCAGACAGCGTTCCCCACACCCCGCTTAGGGACGGCTGTCCCTAAGAACCCTGCTCAACTTTTGAGAAGCCCTGACACCTGTTTACATTGAATTGACAGTGTCGGAACTCCTATGCTACTCTAGAGTAGAGCTGATCGGGTTCTTACGCACAGAAAGCATGACAAAGAGAGACAAAAAGAAGCGCGGGGAGCAGGACCAACGTCACCGCGAGCAGGACCCCAGCGCGCCGAGCCCCTCGGCGCTGCTACCGACGCTCGACGAGCGCCAACTCAGTGTCCTGCGTCGCATCGGGCGCGCGTGGGGCCAGGTTTGCGGCGACCCTGAGGTGTGGCGAGACGCGCTGCCCGTGGACCCCAGTCTTGGCAGCTATCCCGATGCTACGGAAATCCAGCCGACGCGTTTCGGGCGCTTCGTGCGCGTTTCCATGCGCAACGGACAGCTCCCTGCGGTTGAGGCGACAAGCGCGGCTGAGGTGCCGCCATCGCTGCTCGGTCGCGTCGGCTACCACCTGAGGCGCGTCTTGCTCGGCGCCCCGCTCAAGAGCACCGCGATCGCACACGAGCGGATGCGCAAGCTCGTGGCGCTGCCGGTGCTCTCCGCCGACGCGCTCTCGTCGATCGCCTACGGGCCCGAGGCCATGCTTGCGATCCTCGTCCTCGGCGGCAGTGGCGGGCTGAGCTACGGGCTGCCGATCGCCGCGACGATCGCGTTCTTGATGCTGGCCGTCGGCGTATCGTATCGCCAGACGATCCGCGCCTACCCCCACGGTGGTGGGTCGTACATCGTCGCCAGCGACAACCTCGGCCGCGTGCCGGGGCTGGTCGCCGCCGCCGGCCTGCTGACCGATTACATCCTGACGGTTGCCGTCTCGGGGGTCGCTGCGATCACCTCGGCGATCCCGTCACTCGCCCCCGCCACCGTCCCGATCGGGGTGGGCGTGATCGCCGTGCTGCTCGCCGGTAACCTGCGCGGCGTGCGCCAGACCGGCGCCCTGTTCGCCGCACCGACCTACGCGTTCATCTTCGCAATCTTCGCGCTCGTCGCCGTCGGTCTCTACGCTGCCGCCGGCCGCGGGTTCCACCCGACTCCGACGCCACCACTCACCGCGATGGAGGGGGTCAGCGTGCTCCTGGTGCTGCGCGCCTTTGCCTCGGGGTCGACGGCCATGACTGGCATCGAGGCGATCTCCAACGCAGTGCCGGCGTTCCAGCCCGTCGAGTGGCGCAATGCCCGCACGACGTTGACGTGGATGGTCAGCCTGCTGATCGCGCTGTTCGCGGGCACGATCGCGCTGGTCCATCTCGACGGCGTGGTGCCAAATGCGAACGAGACCGTTCTCTCGCAGCTCGCCCATCGCAGTTTCGGCTCGGGATTCCTGTACGCCTTCACGCAGGCGGCGACGGCGGCGATCCTGCTGCTCGCGGCGAACACCGCCTACAACGACTTCCCGCGCGTGCTGTTCCTACTGGCACACGACCAGTACGCACCGCGGCTCTTTCTGCGCATGGGAGATCGCCTCGCCTTCAGCAACGGGATCATCCTGCTCTCGGTCGCAGCGACGGTGATCTACGTCGCGTTCGGCGGCATGACCGACCCCTGATCCCGTTGTTCGCCGTCGGCGTCTTCCTGGCCTTCACGATGTCGCAGGCCGGGATGGTGGTTCACTGGTGGCGCCTGCGTGACGCTCACTGGCGCCGGAGCCTCTTCTTCAATGCCACAGGTGGCGTCCTCTCGGCGATCGTCTTCATCACCGCCGGGATCACGAAGTTCACCGCAGGCGCCTGGGTGGCCGTGCTCACGGTCGGGCTGTTCATGCTGGTCGCGATGCGTATTCGGCATCACTACGACCTGGCCAGTAAGGCGCTCGCGCTGCAGGCAGGTGCGATTGAGGTTCCACGACACACGCTCGCGCCGAGCGCCGCGGAGGGCGCGGCACGGGACGCTGCGGGAGCGAAGGGGCGCGAGACCGAGGCCCGGGCCGAGACCGAGGCCGAGGAAACGCCCGAGGAGATCCACCACCTCATGATCGTGCCGGTCGCCTCGCTGGACCGCGCCGGCATGCGTGCGCTGGCGTACGTGGCCTCGTTCCAACAGCCCGTGCTCGCGCTGCACCTGAGCCCTACCAAGGAGGAGGCCGAACGCTTTCGCGACTACTGGCGCCTCTGGGGTGACCATCTGCCGCTCGAGGTCGTCGTCTCCCCCTACCGCGCGATCGTCGCGCCGATGGTCAACTACATCGAGTTGTTGCATCGGCAACATCCTACACAATCAGACCGCGCCGCGACTACGGCGTGCGCTCCGACCCCTGCCCAAGATCGTCGTCACGACCATCCCGTTCCACCTACCGAGCTAGAGAGCGCCCGGCCCGAGGCCACGCGGGCGCGACGTGCGCAGTGCCCGACCTCCGGCAACTGCTGACCGTGCCGAAGATGAGGTCGTGTGCATTGTCAGAGGATCCTCCATAGTTTGAGAAGCCCTGGCGGCAGTATGACTGCGAGTTGACATCCTACAGCGGCATCAGGGAGCTGCGCCACTGGTACCCGGATTCGTTTCATTTGTGACGGTACCAGTCTGATAATTGAGTGTCACTGCGTCAAATGGGGCAGGTGGAACCGATCCGGTGAATGGCACTGTAAAATATTCTGCTGTGAGTTGCGTGCTGGTCACAGTCACCCGGAGAAATCCTGGGTCAATCTCATTGTAGCCACGTAGCTCGACTGTCGGATCGGACGTTGGGGAAGGGCAGGGAACTGGGTTCTGAGCAGCATCCCGTTGCAGTCTATGCAGCAACCTGGGGACATTGGCATACCCACCGGCTCCAGCTACCAGATAGGGGATGGCGCGTTGCTGGCCTCCCACGAGTACTGTGCGAGTAAATCGTTGGTAGTCATGCACATGTCCCGAAAAGACGGCATGTGGCCATACGCCAGCTATAGTAGCCGCTTGATCAAGCACCTCACTTATTGCTGGATACCCACCATGCGTCCTATCGAACGAATAGGGAGGTTGATGAACAGCTACGATGATACAGGTGGAGGGATTGGCATTCTTCAACTGTGAGGCGAGCCATTGCTGCTGTGTCACCGTTCCCGGTCCATCCAGGGTCCCATCGACATTGCCATACAACCCAATGATGGTCACAAACGGGGCTTCTAAGGTCCAATACACATAGGGCTGCGTCAAGGCATCGCGGTACGTACTAATCGGAGTCCGTTGCGGCGCACAAAAATTCTGGAAGAACCCGTACAGCGATGGTTCTGTATCAGGCAGATCACGTGGACGGACATAGGTATCGCCATCGTGATTGCCAGGGATGGCAAAAATGACGGGTGGATAATACTTGTACGGCTCATAGAACTGCGGCTCATATAAAGAACTCTGTCCGTTGTAATAGATCACATCTCCGAGGTGATAGAAGAAGGCTGGGATGCTATCGGCAGAAGCAGAGGTGATTTGGGCTTCCATGGCCTCGGCGACGGCATCCTGAACATCAGTCCCGTTGACTCCGCCCGTGTCCCCGACAGCATGAAAGACGATCTTCCCGGTTGCCTGGATGGCGCCAACATGATCGCTCCCAAGAATAGCTGTGAGCGGCAACGTGCAATTGACAGGCTGAGGAACAGGGATCGGGATAAATCGCGGGGACGCTTTGGGGGTATGAACGAGTTGTTGAAAGGCAGGTCGCTGCTTATGGGTACGAAAAGGCAAAGGCATATGTACCTCCTTCTGATCGATACAAGTCAGGGCCTTGATGTGATCGATGGGCACAACACTTCACTTCCCGATAAATTCTACCACAAGGTTGTAATTTTTTCAAGTAAAGGCGTGCCGTGACAGGAAGCGGCTGAACCGGTTGTGTTATAATGTGCTTGCGTATTTGGTATAACCGTCACTATAAATGAAAGGAATCTGTAATGAAGTTGAACGCCAACGGCTTGAGTCATCTTGGTCTCAGAGTCACCAATCTAGCGCGGGCGAAACACTTCTATGTGGATACACTCGGATGCCAATTGGTAAGGGAAACAGATGGAGGGATATTAGTCAACGTATCTGGAATGCTCGTCGCACTGTATGAGACCGATTCGTACTCTTCAAGCTACGATCGCTTCAATCCGTTTCGAGTTGGTCTGGATCATCTCGCTCTAGCTGTAGAAAACCCAAGCATCCTAGAAGACCTGAAGCGAGATTTAGACGCGGCAGGGGTACGTAACAATGGGGTTGAGGAAGACCCAGAGACCCATAGCAAGTACATTAGCTTCTATGATCCTGATGGCATTGCGTGGGAGCTCTATTCAATTTCGACTCGTTCCGAGGTGTAAGCCATTACCGATCTGTTACCGATTGATCAGGTGTAATAACGTATGCCTTTATACAGTTGGATCAGGCGCTCCATTTCCTGGTCTGCCTTTGTGGATTCAACATGACCCCTTTTGCACTCTGCGTGAGAGCTTCACTGGTCACTTGATGAGAGTGGGGCCCCTGAGCGTCCAGCTACGTTAAATTCGGGGCGGTACCCTTAAAAACTAGCACCATCCATTATATATACTCTCTGAGTACTTTGAAAGGAAGTTTCTTCTTGAAGCCTCAACATGTTCGAAATAGTGTTTATTATCAGGAAAGAAGATTTGGCATGAAGCGTCGGAATCCCACGAGATACGCAACGAGATGAAAGCAAGCAGACAATAAAAAGACGGACCACATTTCCGTGAAGTGGAAGAACGAAAAAGTGGAGAGGAAAAGAGAGAGGAATAGACGTTGGTGGATATGGAAGATGTCGCAAGCAGAATGTTCCCGAGATACGAAGAAGCAAGCGGCATTTCCGAGAGCTTATGCAGCCATCACCACATCAAAGCCAAAGGACTGGGCAAAGGTGGCAGGGAGACCGTGGATGGTGACGCACAAGTGGTGGAGCGGTAGGTGAGCGAGCATTGCGAGCGAGACGGTGCTTCCAACTGAGCCGCCAATGGGCCCGTTGGGCACGGGTCAGCACATCGGGTAGGTGAATATCCTCTCCCGTCACATGCTGAAGCGGGCCAAAGGTGAGCAGAACGGTTTGCGTGCGCAACAGATGGAACCAGCGTCGCCGGATCTGACAGCGCTCCCAATCTCCCCAAAGCACTGGGTGAGGAGGGGTTGGCTCACTGGGGGTTGGCTCATCAGGTGCTGAGGCGGTGGAAGAGAGTGGCCAGAAAACAGCGCTAACCCGTCGTGCTTTGATGGTCGTAGCGGATTCTTGACACTGCTCACGGAGCGGACAGGAGCGGCAATGGCCGATACGTGCGGCAGAGAGCACCCGCAAAGAGCCATTGCGCTCCGGTCGACGCTCCTGAGGGTAAAGTGGGTGATTTGCTGGACAGCGGAGCGTTCCGTCAGGCTGGAGAGAAAAGTCTGATCCGGCAAATCCTTTGGTAAAGGAGCGACGGGCCCATTGAGGAGGCCCATACGACACTGGCTCCTCATCTTGAGCCGGAGCATCATCTTGAGCCAGCTCAACCATCTGAGAATAGGTCAAATCGGTCAAACGCATACTGGAAGGTGACAGGCGCTGCCCGAGCTCCAGTCGAAGGTTCCAAATCCATTGGTTGAGGATTTGCCAGAACTCTTGCCCACAGGGCGTATGAGAAACCCAGCGGTCCGGGTCTTGCTCCTGATCTTCGTCGGAGAGCACCGTCTCAAAGGACCCTCGATGGGAAGCGCGAGATCAAGCACATCAGCGGGAGTGAAGGCGTTTGGCGCGACGGTGCTGAAGAACTGCTCAGAGACGATCCCGTGGCGCAGTGTGCCGATGGAAGGTGGGGAGGCACTGGCAGGATGCGTGGCCAGAAGCATGCGGACGATGGGTCCTGTGGGCGTGAGGGGAATATGCAGGCAATCGAAGAGCGCACGACTAACCCCTGATTCAGGATGGATCGTCTCTTGATCGGGTGGGTGGTGTAAACGTTTCTGGACAGTTGGCAGATCCAGCAGGTGATAGTCCTTCCCGCGCACCACGACCCCAGGTCCCCCAGGAGCCAGGAGATCGGCAAGAGGGGCGGCATTGCCATACAAGCCGTCCAGACGCGTCAAGACGTGGGAGAGGGGAAGAGAGAGCGAGGTGGCATAGCTCTCGATCACCGCTCGCGCACGCCGCAATTCTCCCCGGTAATCGCCATTACCTGCGTTTCCGAATGTGCCCAGCCACTGGTGCGTGTGAGCTTGGAGGATCGTTGTTCTCGTGCGCGCGACTTCTCCCCGCTTGCGTCCCAGGTACCCAGGAGCACTGACCAGATCAAAGCGACGATGAGGCAAAGGCGCGGTCTGGTGTCGCTGGAAGCGCGCGTTGCCTGGCTGCCTGTTTTGTTCCGTCGACGTCCACTACCGTCCAATGAGCTCCCAGGCGGTCCCACACCCCACCAGGTGGGGAGGCGAACACCGATCGTGCCACCAGATCGCGCCTCGAAAGAGCGTCCGCAGTGCTTCCACAGGCCCTTGATCAAGAGCCGCAAGAAAACGGGAAAGCGTCGCGGGATGAGGGAGGTTCGCTCTCCCAAACAGCGCCATGAAAGACGCGAGCCTACGGAAGGAGTCGTTGATAAAAAGCCTGAAGGGTTCGTTCCCCGCTCACGGCGTAGCCGATGAGCAGCACGACAAAATCAATCACCTCGTAGTCTCCCATACGAGCGCAAGCAAATCGCACCCGCTCCTGGATGGCTTTCTGCAGGCCAAATCGGTTGAACACATGAGCTAGAACGGCGACTTCTCCTAGCCACGATGGTGTGGAGGGAACAGATGGTGGGGCAATTTGGATATGGACTCTCGGCTGTGTCATACTTTTTCGGTGTCTTCTTTCTCGGGAAAAGAAACAATGTTGGTCTTTCCCTTATCAAGGAGACACAGTTTATATGTCTTTTGCCAATTTCTCGACGATTTCCCCCCCTACCCATCCTGGTTACGCAACCTCGTTGCGCATCTCGTGGGCGATGGAAGCGATCCGAGGACGGAGGCAGATGGCTGTTGTGGCTCTCTTTGGCCAGCCGGGCTTCCAGCACGTGGATGCGTTCGCTCAACTGCGCCACCTGGTCTCGCAGGACGGCATTCTCTTGTCGGAGCTGTTCCAGTTCTTCGTCTTTGCTCATGCCTCTACTTTACTCGCTTGCTCGCTGCTGTGCAAGCCTCTAGTACTCCGAGTTAGTTACACCTATTCATTCTCAAGCAACTCCCCATTCTGCCGCCAGAAACCTACACAAGAACCTGCCAATGGGATACCAAAGGCACGCTAGGCGACTGGATACTCCCTCGCGCCCTCGAACTCACCTACACAGCCTGGGATCTCGAAGCGTTCGCGAAGAATTGCGGCTACACCGGGCCGCCGTTCCGTTGGAACGAAGAGCATCGTTTCCTGCTATGCTGCGAACTGGATGCGGCTTACTTTCACTTGTATGGTATCGAGCGCGACGATGTCGACTATATAATGGAGACATTCCGTATCTGGAAGCAAAAGGAAGAGAAACAGTATGGGGAATACCGGACGAAGCGGGTGATTTTGGAGATCTATGATGAGATGAGGCGGGCGATGGAGCCGGGGCCTGCTGATGCGGCTGTGGCGCATGAGCCGAGGGAGAGGGTGCAAGTGTAAAATTATTAACTTCAAAAGAAGATTAGAGATGATTGCACAAATGTGTCTTATGAAGAAGAACGAACTCTTGAACCCCGTTGATCCTGGTACCTGTACTCTTTTCTCTCTGGGAGATGCACAAACTGGTTATGAAATGTGCTTTTTAACAACCGGCATTAGCTGGCCTTATTAACCAGGTGTATTTTTTGATAGAAATGAGCGACGAATTGTTGGATGGGCTGACAATGGCATAGAAAGAGGCCGCTGGTAGAACGATAGAAGTGTACAGCGGACAGTCACCAGAGTCGCCCCTAGATTTTGGATAGCGGACTCTGTCTTATGTTTAGTATAGCAGAGGGGCAAATTTTGGTTTTTATGTCGTCTTGTGATAGCTCATCAATTTCCGAGAGGCGGTAGTGATGGAGTGTCTGAGCGTAGCCTCTCGGAAGACTCCACAAGCGGCTTGAGGGCCAAAAAGCCCAAATAAACTCTTCTGTATTTATCCCAAAAAAGGTACTTTTTTGGAGCCTCTCGGAAACTATTGCATAAATCCGCTTCTTGTGCTATACTACGAGTGCAGCAGGCTAAATGGCCTGGGAAGCCCGTTTGGGTTTGAAACAGTATTAGTTCAATTGGGAACTGATATACTTTCACTGGCTAAATGGCCTGGGAAGCCCGTTTGGGTTTGAAACCTATGAGACCTTTTATACGACAAAAGCAATGATGTAGGGCTAAATGGCCTGGGAAGCCCGTTTGGGTTTGAAACGACGTCCTTCCAGTCCGGCCGCAAGCCAGATGAATAGGCTAAATGGCCTGGGAAGCCCGTTTGGGTTTGAAACGGTCCAAGTGCCAGCCATAAGCCCCATGCGGGCGACGGCTAAATGGCCTGGGAAGCCCGTTTGGGTTTGAAACAAGAAAAAGAGGAGGTTATTCACAACACAATGTCATGGGCTAAATGGCCTGGGAAGCCCGTTTGGGATTGTGCGCCATGTCACGCATCACAGGATCCCTGGCACAGCCAGGAGGAATGAGGAGAAGTATTCCTGGGTCATCCAATCTACCTGGCGTCGAAAGACAAAGGGGAAAGC
>WNGD01001634.1_pt1 | contig 24158 bp, 19 predicted proteins | sample 5400671 | NCBI WGS metagenome assembly WNGD01 (sample SAMN13153369, study PRJNA577476) | soil metagenome | isolation source: 40 cm soil or saprolite under grassland replicate 2 | place: USA:California | collected 2016-06-15
ACCAAAGTTTCCGCGTCTGTCCAAAATGGAGGGACTCTGGACCGGAAATTTCGTTGGCTGGCCCTCGACTTCCACCTGCGCTATCCGAGAGGGGGTTTACGTGGGGCCTTTCCATCCTGTTATCCTGTCCGTGAACGAACCTAATCAGCCCGGCGTTTTCACTCTTTCCTGATCTTCTCCAGGAACTGCTCGAGCGTACCCATGAAGACGAAGGTCTTTCCCTCCAAGCTGGCGGTTCCCCTTGCCTTCAGTGACGTCTCAGGATCCGCATGCTGGCAGGTGAGTTCCGGATTGGTCCAGACATTTCCAGTTTCACGGGTGAACGTGGCAGCAATCCACTTCCCGTCCTGCGAAACAGTCGCAACGAACGGGTCGTCAACTGGGCGAGACGCATAATAGTAAGTGATGTCTCCGTGTTTGACGACTCGTTTGCCGGCAGGAGGTACGGGCCATGTGTAGGAGTCCAGGTACCGGCAAGGCAGCCATTCATTCAGGGGCATCGTCAGGCGGGCAGGCATATCGGAGGCCAGCAGATCGACGCCCTCCTTGCGGTGAACGTACGTTCTTTCGAGACGCACGTCGCGAAAGATCGACTGGTAGAGCCTGGGATCCCAGATGGCCTGTAGAAAATCATAGTCAACTTGAGAGTAGTTAACGAAGTTGTAATAGTACCGTACTCCGTCGCCTTCGAGCTTAGCCCGCGCCAACATATGGACGCCATTCTTCAGGTCTATTTCGTATTGCAGGGATTGGCTGACTCTAAGCCAGGCAGGGCGATCACCGCGCTGGCCCGGCCGCCAGAGATACAGGTGTTGTGCCTCGCTCTTCCCGTGCTCGCGCACAGTAACATGCTCAGGAAACACCACCTCAATCCCGCTGCTCGAGATCGGCTCGCCCGGTAGCAGGATTTTCAGTGTTGGCAGAGTATTCTCTTCCGCGACCAGCAAGCGAAGGCCACTCGCGGCATCAACGACCATCGGAGTTTCCGCCCTCGACCAGGGACCGCCCTGCATTGCAAGCATAGTGACCGCAACCAAGAACCGGATTAACCATCGCTGACGATCTTGTGAGTTGCCCATTAGTGCCCCTCAAGCGATCTTACGGCCGGCATAAATGTATTGCAAGTCCCGGCCGGCCCAGTCCTGCATTTCATTCTATAGGGCCTGAAGAAAGACCGTTGGTTCAATAGAGAAATGAGAATTCTACGCCTGAAAAATCTGCTTGACGTGCCCGTGGCGCCTATTGATAATCGGCTGGTTTCCATCAGGAGAACCATGATGACTGGCGAGAGACTAGGACTGCTCAATGCGCTGGTGTTGTGGGCGGCCGCCTTTGTTCTGGTGCCGCAACTTGTTGGCCAAACGGTCTCCGGCCGAATCACGGGCACCATTACTGACCCTTCTGGCAGTAGTGTTCCCCAGGCTGAGGTGACTTTGACCAACCTCGGCACAGGCGTGACGCGAACCACAACGAGTGGGAGCACGGGCGAATATACGATCGAGAGCATTCCTCCTGGGAGTTACTCGTTGCAGGTGCGGAAGGAAGGGTTCAAGAGTTATGTAGTTTCCAATCTCGTGCTTCGGGTCAACGAATCGCGCACCGCAGATGTCCAGTTGTCGCTTGGTGGAGTAACCGAATCTGTGGAAGTCAGAGCGGACCCCCTGGCCCTCGACACAACAACGGCGACGATAGGCCATGTGGTCGAACATCAACAAATTGTTGACTTGCCGCTGAACGGCCGGAATTTCACGCAGTTGACGCTACTCACACCGGGCGCTTCGCCCGTACAAACAGGTCAGCAAAACCTCTTTACTGTGACCGGAGGCATCAGCCCGGCTGTAAATGGAATGCGGGCTCAGATGAACGATTTCACGTTGGACGGCATCGACAATAATATGCGGTTTACCAATAATTACGCTCAGAGCCCTCCTCCCGATGCCCTTGAAGAGTTCAACGTTGAATCTCATCAGACGGCGGCTGAGGCTTCCTTCGCCGCAGGTGCGACGGTCAATTTGGTTACGCGGGCCGGATCTAATGAATTCCACGGATCGGCGTGGGAATTTCTACGTAATGACAAACTGGATGCCAACGGCTTCTTTAACAATTTCTTTGGCGCTGAGAAGCTTCCCCGCAAGCAAAACCAGTATGGTTTTTTCGTGGGCGGGCCCGTCATGATACCGGCTCTATATGACGGCAGGAAATCGCGCACTTACTTTGCCGGCTACTATGAGGGCTTCAAGGTTCGCGTTAGCAATGTAACTTCAGCCAATGTTCCGGACGCAGCGGAAAGAAATGGCGACTTTTCTGAACTGCTGGGGCCCGTGATCGGTGCGGATTGTCTGGGACGGCAAGTTCGGAGCGGTCAGATCTATGATCCGCTTACCACCGTAGCTAACAGCTCCTGCCCCCAGGGCTATATTCGAGATGCTTTCCCAAACAATATTATTCCTGCCACAAAAATTAGTCCTATTGCCACCGCTTATTTCAAGTTTTTGTACCCAATGCCCAACCGAAGCACGCTTCCTAATTTTGTGTTGCCTCAGCGAACCAGACAGGACAGCTGGCAGTGGGGAACTAGAATCGACCATTCTTTTTCAGGCAAGGACGCGGTTTTCGGTCGAATTTCACAGTATCGCGCCGAGGAGCTGGATCCCGGCGCTCTTCCATTGATCCCACTTCAGCGGCTGAACTCGGGAGTGAACATAGCCGTTCACGAAACCCACATTTTCAGCCCCAGTTTCCTTGGGAATTTCCTCTTCGGCTACAACCGGGCCACCATTCCATTCCGTAACCTTACGCCCGGACAGGCCTTTGCTTCGGCTCTGCCGTCTAACCTGGGATTAGATACGACAATAGGGTTTTTGCCTGCGGGGCAGGCTTTTACCGGATCGAATATTACGGGTGCAGGCTTCTTTGATTATGAGCTGGCCAACCCCGATACTTCTTATCAACTCAACGCAGACTTCAAGAAAATCTCCGGGAAACACGACATGGGCTTTGGTTTCCGCTACATGCGTTTCCGGCACTTTACTCCGTTGCAAGGCCGCGCTGGTTTGAACTATTCGCCTTTTACCACGAATCTACCGGGAGATACATCGACGGGTTCTTCCCTCGGTAGCTTCTTGCTTGGTTATCCTTCCGACAGCAGCCAAAACATTTTTCCGAAGTTAGGTCTACACACGAATATCTCCATTGCCTACTGGGGCGACATCTGGAAACTGACGCCCAGGTTGACATTAGATTTAGGGTTGCAATATGTATACGCCATGCCTGTGCTTGCGGATGGAAACCGAATTTCGGATTTCGACTTCGGAAAGGCACTCACCCAGCCTGATGCAACCGATTTTGCGTTTGCTTTCATTTGGGCTGCGCAGAATCCCATTACTGGAGCGGGTCCCAACGCTCCCCGGCCCAGCCTCATTGATCCGGACAGAAATAACTTCGCCCCGCGATTTGGCTTCGCCTACAGTTTAGCGAAGAAGACGGTCATTCGCGGTGGATTTGGCGTTTATTATGATTATAACACCAACATAAACCAGAACAGCGTCCGTGTCCTTGAACCTAATTACCCCTACAGCGCGGGAAGGACCGTGAGTGGCCAGAACCTGTTGACTCTAGGTCCTGAAAATCCCCCAATCAGTTTGAACAACCCGTTTCTCGGGCCTTCTGCGGCAGTGCCTACGCCGAATTGGAGCCTGGATCTGAACAGGAGAGACCCTTACGCGATGGAGTGGAACTTCGGGGTGGAAGAGCTCCTTCCGGGCATGATGAAGTTAACCGTGGCGTATTTAGGGAGTGGCTCCAGAAAACTGCCAACATCCACTGAGGAAAATATAGCGACGGTTGGACCGGGGTCCATCGCCTCGCGGCGCCCACTCCATAACACGGGAAGCTTTGTTTACAATCAAACTATGGCAACAGCTAATTATCATGCGCTCCAGGTTAAGCTTGAAAAATCTTTTTCCCACGGTTTGACTTTCCTGAACTCTTATACCTGGTCGAAGTCTCTCGACATAAATTCGGACGCCAACGCCGTCCCCATCGAGTATACCTACAACCGGTCCCTGTCCTACGGCTCGTCCGATTACGACCTACGGCATATGAACGTGACCTCTTTCGTATGTCAATTTCCATTTGGTCGCGGAAGAAGGTTCGCTTCAGGAGTTTCAGGCATTGTCGACCAATTTATCGGAGGGTGGCAAACTTCTGGGATTGTCACCATCCGAAGCGGACTTCCGTTCACGGTATTTTCCGGAGTGGATAGCGCAAACGTTGGATCAAGAATCGCCGCGCAACATGCGCAGATTGTCGCTCCGGCAGCGCCATCGGGCTTCACCCAAACCAGGGGGGCTTGGTTCAACCCTGCTGCTTTCGCTATTCCGACCTTCGGCACGCTTGGAAATTCTTCCCGGAATGCGTTCCAAGGACCGTCCTTTAATAACGTGGATTTTGCTCTCATGAAGAGCTTCAGACTCAGGGAGAAACTGAATTTTCAGTTTCGTTCGGAATTCTTCAATTTTTTCAACTTTACGAATTTTGGCAATCCCGTATCCACTGTAAGCGCAGGGCCCCTCTTTGGACAGATCTTCTCCTCGTTCCCTGCGCGCGAGATCCAGTTTGCATTGAAGTTGCTGTGGTAGGTACGTCAGAGTTGAATGAGTCCTTAGAGTTCTGGAATTTGCTGGCTGGGGAGGGTTGCCTGGGACTCTTGAAGGACTTGAACATCAGGGAACTCCTCGGGATCGATTTTCGGGCCGGGTTCTTCAACGCGTTTAACCACACGAACTTGGGAGTCGCGCTCGCGAGTCTAAATTCCTAACGCTTTTGCTTCTCGCGAGATCCGGCTCGCGCTCGAGTTCCACTGGTAAAGCCCTGCATTCGGATGCTGTCCGCCGCCGCGGCCGCATCTGGCAACGCTTCACTCCACAATCATCCGCACGGATTGTATGCCAGGGAAATTAGTGCGAGGCCCCTCCATAAATGTACCCCGTATCATCCATGGTGTTGTGGGCCTTCGGTCAGGGGCACACCACCGCCTTAATGGCAGAAGGGAAAAACCAAAGATGAAAAGAAGGGAATTTCTTGGTCTGATGGGCGCGCTAGGAGGACTCTTTGTTTCGCCTGGCACATCATTCGCAGCGGAGGAAAAAATCGGTTACCAAAAAATCCGGGAACGGCTGGCCGGTATGAAGCTATTCATTATCCCCTACTCGCACACCGATTGGGCCTGGGTCAACAGCCGCCAGTGGATGATCCACCGCCACAGCATCGTGTTGTCGGAAGCTCTGGACGTTTTGAGAACCACGCCGGAGTTCCGGTTCTACATTGAGACGTGGAACGAGCAATTTGACGCCTTTCTGCACCGGCGGCCCGAGCGGGTGCCGGAAATGCGCCTGGCGATGCAACAGGGCAAGATTGCCGTTTGCGGCGCTTTCTGCAACCAGCACCCGTCCTGGATGGAAACCGAGAGCTACATTCGGAATCTGGTGATCGGGCGAAAGTTGTTCCAACAGTTTGCCCCGGGGGTCAATCTGGAGGTGATGACCCACAACGACGTCACGCCGGGTCCTTCTCAAATGCCGCAGATCTTGACCAAGGCAGGCTACCGTTACTATCACATTAATCGGCCCGATCGGGCCCTCACCGCCGAAGGCGTCCCACGCGACCTCTTTTGGGTCGGGCCGGACGGCACCGAACTCCTCACGTCCCGTGGATTCGTCTGCGGGTTCATGCGCGCCGACAGCTTGCCCAATGACTTTACCGTGAACTGGGAAAAGGCGGTGACGACCCTGTATGAAAAGGAGATCAGCTTTCGCCTCGAACCGCGCGGGGGAAGGGTCTTTGGGTTGCCGTTCGGCTGCGATGACAGCCGTCCCCTGCGCTCCTGGCTTAACATCAGCCAGGAACCTCTCCTTCCTGTGGCGGAGTTCATTCGCGAGTGGAACAAGCGCGAAGAGATCTCTCTGAGGTTCGGGACTCCCATCGATGCTTTCCATGAACTCGAAAAGGAACGGGTGGCACTGCCTCGCCACCGGGGCATCTTAGATCCCACCATGTGGACCCATTGGTACGGCCTGAACGGGAACGAAGGTCTGCGTTTCTGGCGGACGCAAGCCGACCAGGCTCTGGTGAGCGGAGAATGCTTCTGGAGTTTGGCGGCGGGCCTGGGAGAGAGCTATCCCGAAACCAGATATGAAGGCCTATGGCGTGATCTTCTCCGAACCTACTCGCATGCGCAGATGTGGCTCTTCTCCGCCGACTACGCGGCGCAATTGGACCGGGTAAAGAGCACGCTCTTAGCCAGCAAAGACCTGCGCGACGACGCCACCCAAAGAATTGCGGGGCGGATAGAGCGCAAGGACGACCGGTCCTGCGTTGTGCTCTTTAATGATCTTCCCTGGGAGCGCACCGAGGTTGTTCCGGTGTGGGCGGAACTACAGGATGTGACCGCTACCAACCTGCTCGTGCGTGATGGCCGAGGAAACGTGATTCCCCATCAGCCAATAGACATCAACTGGTACGAAGTGACCACGCCACCGACCACGTTCCGTGAAGCCAACCTGTTGGTGCTGGCACGGGTGCCGGCGATGGGGTACACGACCTTGTATTTTGAACCTGCCCCGGGTCGCGTCAACATGCCCGATGTGAGCATATCGGCGACGACGCTCGAGACGGAATTTGCCACACTGGAATTCTCGGGTCGCGGAGTCGAATCGCTGGTCGAGAAACAGAGCGGAGCGCGTTACAGCTTGCCGGGTAGTATCATCTTCAACGAGATTGAAGAAAAACCTCATACCTATCACTACGGACCGGTGGCCAAGACTTATCGTTGGACCGATGCCAGGTTCCAAAGCGTGGTGCGGGGGCCGTTGCGCAGCAGTTTCACTTTCGAGGGTGCGTTGGGCCCACACCAGGTCCTCCTCAACGGGCATCTTTATCCGCACAGCCGCCGGATGGCCTTCGAAGCGCGCGTCAAAAGTACGGGGGGCAGTGGCCACTTCATGGCCACCCTGGGCCTGCCGGGCCTCGGCAAGTTCGTCGCCGACACGCATTTTTGCGTGGAGGAACGTGACGTCTCCAAAATCTCCTATAAGGGTGAGGAAAGATTGCGGAACAACGTCTTTTACGGCGCTCACTGGGTCAGTTACAGTGATGGCGAGAAGGGCGCGACATTCATCGGGACCACCGGTGAGAAAGGCTATCAACTCTTCCCCGAGGACAACACTCTCGGTCATTTCTTGCTCATGGTGAATCCGCCTGATACCACCACTTGGGAGCGCTTTGTTACGAAGGCGCGAGAAGGCCTGGGTCTCCACTACTTTGATTATCAGTTGCTTTTCCATCCGGGGGACTGGAAGGCGGCGAATGTTGCGCGCAGGGCGCTCGAAGCTCGACATCCCATTCTCACCGCGTTCGCCGACAACCCACGGCTTCCCCACGAGCGAACACTGCCTGAAGAGAAAAGTTTTCTGGCTCTCTCTCCCCCCACTGTGCAGTATTCAGCTTTTTACCGTGAGCGAGGAAGAAACATCGTGCGTGTGTACGAATCGGCAGGTTTAAAGGGGAGCGTTGTGCTCGATCTTCCCATCGGCATTACCTCCGCGAAGGAAGTGGACTTCAACGGAAGTCCGCGACAGAAGACGATATCCGTGTCCGGCAACTCAGTGCACTTCGAAATTGAACCATGGGAGATTGTCACCCTCGCGATCACATGACGATTGGTTGCGAACTCAAGCTCCTCGAATCACCGCAGAGTCAATACCGGCCTCATGGCGAGGTAGCTCCGTCGCCTTGAGACTACCGCGTGGACATCGATACCTTCGAAGAAGTTCGCATGACCCGGTGTTGAGCGGGGGCCAACAGGTGCCTCCGTGCCACCCCATTCGGCTAGCCCGAGTTCGAGATTCTCCACTGCGCAGGTCGCCGCTGGGGTTTGTGTCCGAGTTCTTCTGAAATCAGAGCAGCGGCTTTCTTAAGGGCATCGATAATTTGCGATTGCTTGGCGCGAATACGAGGCGTCGGGCCCGAGACACTGATCGCTCCGATGGCGCGATTTTTCTCGTCGAGAGTCGGAACAGCCGCGCAGGAAGCGGCAAGTTCGGTTTCCTCCTCATCCAGCGCGTAGCCCCGCGACTGCACCTTTTTTATTGCTTGCAGAAATTTCTTGCGGTTTGTAATCGTGTAGGGTGTAAATCTCTTCAGCCCAATACGCTTGATTATCTCCTGCGCGTCACCATCGGGCCAAAAGGCGGCGAAACACTTTCCCAATGCAGTCGAATGGAGAGGGACAGTTGAACCCACAGTCGCAACCATGCGGAAGGGGTGTCTGCTTTCCAGAATGGCTGTATACACGATCTCGCCACTCCAGGGAACGGCCAAGTTAACCGTTTCGTCGAGATCATCGCGAAGTTTTTCAAGATAGGGCCGGCCAATTCGCGTCAACTGCGTCGCTGGGGTGACTTTGCTCAATGTGTCCAACATCTTGAAACCCACCGAATATCGGCCACTGGCTTGGTTTCTGCGGATGTAGCCCAGCTTATCGAGTGTGAACAAGATTCTGAATGCCGACGTCTTGGATATGTCTTCCCCTCGGCTGATCTCATGCAACGTCAGCTCACGATCGGTCGCGCTGATGGCCTCGATCAGCCCGATGGCTTTCGCAACCATCGGAACCCAGTATTTGTTTGAACTCATCGAATGACTCCTGCAACTGCCCCAAATGGCGAATCTACCATATCACGCTCTGAAAACGAATGTCTTTCTGAAAGCATTTCATTATGGGAAAGGAAGTTTCACCACAGAAACGTACTTGACAAAAGGTGGAGATCCGTTGGATCCTGTTGCGCGCATGCACGAGACTACCAACTTACTTGCGCCAGGCAACCCCATCTCAACTGCAAAGGACTTTTTCCTGAAGAAAAGGATCAAGAGGCGTCATTGCGCGTTGGACAATTCCGGCTGTCATGGATTTCGAGAGCTGTTTATTTCGGCAGGGACAAACTGACGGTACAAGACCGGGGGAAAGACCAGTGAAAATCCGAGACATCACTGCAACGCCTGTAACGGTACCTATGGAGGCTCCGTTGCGCTGGAGCATGGGAGTCGAGATCGGTACTACTCGCACGCTCATTCGATTAAAAACGGACGAAGGCCTGGAAGGAATCGGAGAGACTTATGGCGGCGAACCGACCGGTCGCGCGGTTGAGTTTGCGAAGCCGTTCTTGATAGGCATGGACCCGACCGAGGCAAGACTGGTCGTCAACAAGTTGCAGTCCTTCCGGGTCAGCTATGAGTCGAATATTCCCCTCTACGTGGTTGCAGGGATCGAGATGGCGTGCTGGGATGTCGCCGGCAAGATGTGGGGGCGGCCGGTTGCCAGTCTGTTAGGCGGTGCTACACGTACCGAAATTCCTTTCGCTGCCTACCTCTTTTATCGCTATAAAAATGAAAATGGCATCGGAGGAGAAGACAGTGCCGAAGCCATTTTAGACCGTTGCGAGGCGCTGGTCGAGCGGCACGGCTTCAAGGTTGTCAAGCTGAAGGGAGGTGTCCTGCCTCCGCAGGAGGAATTACGTACCATCAAACTTCTCCGCGAAAGATTCCCGGAACCCTGTCTCTTGCGCTTCGATCCGAATGCCGCCTGGTCGGTTGAAACCTCGGTGCGTCTTCTTCCTCGCATGGCCGAATATGACTTGGAGTATGGCGAAGACCCCACGTGGAATTTGGAGGGAATGAGCTTGGTACGGCGGGATGTACCACTGCCCCTCGCCACGAATATGTGTGTCATCTCTTTTGACCAGATTCCGTCTGCCGTGCGTCTGCGTGCCATCGACATCATCCTCGCTGACGTCCACTACTGGGGTGGATTCTTGAACAATCTGCGGCTGGGGGCTGTGTGCGAGACTTTCCAATTAGGCCTCGGGATGCATAGTGACCGCGAGCTGGGCGTCTCGACGGCGGCGATGCTTCATCTCGCCGCAGCAATGCCGTACATGGTCCATGCAGCCGATTCTCATTATCACGACCAAGTGGATGACATCATCACAGAGCCCTTCCGGTACCACGACGGCTGCTTCCGGCTGCCGGACGGACCAGGACTGGGAGTTACGCTCGACGAGGGCAAAGTGGAGAAATACCACCGTTATTATCTGGAGAAAGGCTCGGTGATTGAGTTCTTGGATCCCTATCGCCCCTCCTGGATACCCAACCTACCTATCTTTTAGAGGCGAGGTCGAATGTCGAAGAAAATGTTGACCGGAGTGGACTAACGGAGCCATGAAGCAGCCGTTGCGCACCATGTCACTGCATTTCTTCAGGAAAAGGCTGCGCAAGGCGAATCGCACAATTTGGAACCAATGATGAAAAGCTACACCAAGTCCCACGAGCTTTATCAGCGGGCGAAACTCTCACTTGCCGGAGGTGTTTCAAGTCAATTTCGCCTTTCCGAGCGCCCGCACCCTCTCTTTTACGAGAAAGCAGAAGGCGCACGCATTTGGGATGTGGATGGAAACGAGTACCTTGACTTCACCTTGAGCCAAGGTCCGATGATTCTGGGCCACTCCCATCCCGCCGTTTTGCAGGCCGTGCGGAGCGCTATTGCTCAGGGGCAGCTCTACGCAGCGCAACATGTTGCTGAGCTTGAGCTGGCCGAAACTCTCACCCGCGTCATCCCTTGTGCTGAGCTGGTTCGATTTAGCCTGACCGGCTCAGAAGCTGTTCAAGCAGCCTTGCGGCTTGCTCGTGCGTACACGGGCAAGCAAAGATTCATTAAGTTCGAGGGTCACTACCATGGATGGTTCGACAACGTCGCATTCAGCATTAGTCCCTCCAGGCTGGAGGCTGGTCCTCCCGGAAGCCCTTGTCCTGTTCCGTGGACCGAAGGGATTCCTCCTGAGGCCAAGGACGACGTCATCGTTCTTCCATGGAACTGTCTCGACCTTCTGTGCGATGCGCTCCGTAAGCATGCCTCCGAAACTGCTGCAATAATCACGGAGCCCGTCATGTGCAACAACGGGTGTGTTCCTCCGGAGCCGGGATTCCTCGAGCAATTGCGAGAGGCTTGCACAGAATACGGAATCTTACTCATCTTCGATGAGATCATAACGGGCTTTCGTCTTGCTATCGGAGGGGCTCAGTCTTACTTCAACGTCGTTCCGGACTTGGCGCTCCTCGGAAAAGCCATGGCCAATGGCTTTCCCATAAGCGCCGTCGTCGGACGAAGAGAGATCATGGAGCTGTTCGCAAACGGCCGGTGCATCCATGCCGGAACGATGAACGCTCATAACGCTTCGGTGGCCGCGGCTCTGGCAACGATAGACGAATTGAACGGTAATTCGGTGACTCTGTATCCGCGCCTATTCCAGCTCGGGGAGGACCTAAGGTCTGGATTGAAAGACGCGGCGGAGACGATCGGCCATGAGGTTCTCATTCAGGGCATCGGCCCCGTCTTTCACTTCGGATTTACATCGGCCAAGTGCGTCAGCGACTACCGGGGAACACTCTCCTATGATCAGCAAAAATATGTCAGGTTTTGTGACATCATGCGCGAACATGGCGTTCGCCTGATCGGACGCGGCCTCTGGTACGTTTCGGCTGCACATGCTCAAGGCGATATCGAGCAGTGTCTACGCGCCGCTCGAGAAGCCTTCGAACAAATGAGATAGCCGTTCGAATATGCGTGAGATAGACACAGGCTGCCGTTTCGGTGTCAGTTTCCAGCGATAGCTGGAGGACAATCTTGTTTCACCTTAGGCCACAGTTAATGAAGAGGCGAATCATTTTCTCCGTGCGTGTTCTATTTGCTTTATCGACGGCAGGAGTCAATCTCTCCCTTGGGACCGGAGGACCCGGAACGACCAGCGGAGCAACCAAGATTTCGCTGGCCTCACAGGATCTAGGTCCGTCAACATCCCGCTCAATCTACCTGGTGATTGAGGACTCATTGCTGGAAGCTCTCCAGGGAGGATTGCCCTCCCTTTTTCGAGTTCAGCGCGAAAGCGACCTCAATCCTTCTGTGATTTTGCAAGCTGTGGCCCGCGGGGACAGCCTGGTTTGGATCGGCAACGGAGCCGCAATTCCGGAAGAGTTGTGGGTCGGGATATTCAGGCCTGCGAGTTCGCCTCTGGTGCCTACAAGCGCTAAGCGAAGTCCCCTCGATTTGAGTTCCCTCGCCTTTCGCCAATCCGTGTCATATTCGGCTTTCATTAAGCCAAACAAGGAAATGCCGTATCACAATATCGATGAGGAGCCGCGAGCCGAGCTGCTTCCGCTCCTCGAGTCTCGCGACCGGTTCGGCCAGGTTGTGGGTTATCCAGCCGTGCTGATGCATTATTTCGCGCCCTCGACGGTTAAGCACCGGTTTGGGGGAAGCGAATGTTTCTTTTTTCTGTTCGATCGACCCATGGAAGCTTTGGACCCAAAGGGCTGGCTCGATTTGTTGGAACGGATAGGGACGCGATTTCAGGCTGGCGTTCAGCTCACTCGAGTTGAGACTGACTATGCTTCCTACCGGGTTGGGGAGCGCGTGCAGATTCGTGCGCGGGTGACAAATCAGCGCGCTCGGGCCGTTGCCGTGGAAATCCGGTTCGCAATAAAAGCACCGGATCAGCGGGAATTTCAAATGTTCGCGAAGCATCGTCGAGTCCCTGATGACGGAAGCCCATCGGAAGCGATCAGCGGTTTTCGACTGGGAGGTCGGCAGGGTTTATGGGCAATTCGCGTTGAGGTTTGGCAAGATCCGGCGCATGCAGAAGAATTGGCCGTTGAGGGTCATCCAAGGTTGGTTGACCGAAGGGAGCTTGGGTTTGTTGTCTTGAATGGGCTAATTCAAACTCCACCCATCGTGAGTCTGAATGGGCCGAACATTCGCATCGACGGCCAGGATAACTTTTGGGTGGGCACGAACTATTACCCGTCGAGTTCCTGGTGGGACTGGCTGTGGAGCGACTTCCGCCCACTGGCCGTAGCCTCAGACTTTGCCGCTATGCGGCGGTCAGGATACCGCATTGTGAGGATCTGGATCGACCCGGTGCTCGACGAGCGGTCACTGCGAGCCATGGACGCTGCTGTCTTCCTGGCGTGGCAAAACGGGATAGTGCTGGACGTCTGTGTGTTCACGCAGTGGGTCCGCACGATTGGCTTTCAGCGTCCGAATGGCGAGCAGGTGCTCTTTGATTTTAGGAGCATGCGGGACTTCAACATCTACGGGATCTCTCTCCGCAACCTGCCACTCCAGAGGGAGTACATTCAGGTGCTCGCCACGCGGTGGCGCGGCGCAGGCAACATCATCTACAACCTCTCGAACGAGACTTACCTAAGAGACCCTGATTCGACGCAGATGGACAAAGAAGTGACCCAATGGGAGGGTATACCCCGTCAGAACGGCATCCTCCGCGACACACTGCTTTTCCGCCGATGGGCCAAGGAAATGACCAACATCATCCGCCAGGTTGGCGGCAAGCAGCCGGTGATGCCCGGGTACATGTTCTCCATGTCGGGCGGAGGGGATGACTATCTGGCTAATCGGGATGGCGAGCTTGAGAGTTGGCACCATTACGCCTCGCCGGAATCCATAGGCCTGACCCTCTCGTATGTCGATTCCGCGTGTTCCGAGCGTTCCCTGATGCTCGAGGAGTTCGGAACGAGATCGTGGAACAACGAAAAGTTCTACGACGGTGGTGCGCATTACGCCTTGGCGGCGGGAGCAGGCGCGGCAATGTCGTACGAGTGGGGTATCAGGTGGCTTTCCCAGGAGCTGGATTTCTCAGCGACGCCGCTTCGGGAAATCCTCGACCTGACTCCCACTGACCCACGGTGGTTCCTCCCCGTTAGGGATCTCGTGAAGCACTGGTCCTCCCGCGCGGTCGGGCTCCATCCTGCCCCAAGCGGTTTCACGTACGGATCGATCTATCACGGCACACCATTCCCGGCAGCAGCGGCGATTGCCCTGGGCCGGCTAGGCCTGGTGGGGAGAGGCCTGGGCCGGGCGGTGCGGCCGGAGAAGGTGTACGTAGTGGTGCCCACGGCGTTCAAGGGGGATCGAGATGGTCTTGAGGAGGTTACCCAGACGGTCAAGAAACTGTGGCAGGAGAAAGCGGTGTTTGGCATCTGGCAGGAAGACTGTTTGAACAGCCTGCCGACGTCGGCCCGTGTGCTGATTTGCCCCAAGGGAGTTACCGCAGCGTCCGAAGGGAGGCTGGCCGAACTGCGCCGCTCCGCGGTGGAAGTCTTCATCGGAGCTGACAACGGCTGGCAAAGGTCTCCACAGGTGCCGCACGTTTCGGTCACGCCGAGCGAGGGCATGGATCTGTTGGTGAGGCGCACGCATCAAGGGACGCTCTACGGGCTGATGCGAACAGGTGGGCCGGGGACGGTTAGGCTGCGGACGGAAGGGAAGAGAGTGGTTAGCCTGGGCGTAGAGCCTTACGCATTCGTGCTCGACAGGGGAACGGGCATTGGTTTGGTGGAAGCGGCCGGAGAAGTGAGCATTGACGGCTTTTTCTTTTGCCGGGTGGAGCGCGGGCGGGCATGGGTGGTCAGCGACGAACAAGCGGATCTGAAGGGAGCCAAAGTGGTGCGAGTGTTAGTCACGGAACCGATGAAGATACAGTTTGCGCGGACGATCGCGGCGATCAGCGTACTCGAGGAAGGCCGGTCGGAACCGTTGGCGCGGCTGACCCCCAGGGGCTCTGACCCACGGGTTCTGGAAGTAGACAGCGAGGTGGCCCGCTCTGTCCTGAGGGTCGAGTTTAAGTAGCGCGTGTGCCGCTTTCGTGGGGCGCCATCCACAGTCGCCAGCTCGTCGGCTTCTTGAAGGCGCTTCGGGGACATCCGCGGTGTCCCGTTATCCTTCTATAAGCATCCTGCCACGGATCTCCGCCAGACCCTTCAAGTCAGCCGTCGCGCGTAGGTCGAAAGGGAATTTCACCACGAAGTCCGGACCAGTGGGCTGATCGTCCAGCATGAAGAAGTTGTGATCGTACACGCTGGTCGTGATCGCTTTCCGGCCGGTATTCTTCAGAGTGTGTTCCAGCACTAGCGGCAGTCGTAGTAAACTACGCCTCCAGCCGTGTGGGGGCAGACCGCGTTGTTGCGGAGATCACCAGCAAGGGCGGCAAGGCGATCGCGGTCCAGGGAGACTTGTCGAGAGCGGCTGATCGTGAGATTCGATGCGGCGAGTGCATTGTCGGAACCAAGTTTAGATCTTCTTCATCTAGGGATACGGAGATAATGGATTTGGTCGAATTTGTGACAGCCTTGCCTGGCAATGACGTATTGGATTACAAGCAAACAGGTGTCATCAGGTAAGAGCAAATGACAAAATGGTATGTCGCCGTCATTCGCCAGTGACTCCTGTTAGAAATGGGGCGGCAGTAACCAGCCGAGATAGAACAAGAATAAAGAGATCCATATGGCTAAACCGGTGTTGCTCACGGTGGATGATGACCCGGAGGTGTTGCGGGCAATCGAGCGCGATCTGCGACGCAAGTATGCAAGCGACTATCGCGTGCTGCGGGCCGAATCAGGGCCGGCGGCAATGGAGATCGTTCGAGAATTGAAGGTCAGGAACAATTCCGTTGCGCTCTTCCTTGTTGATCAGAGAATGCCCGGCTTATCGGGCGTCGAGTTCCTGGAGCAGGCCATGACGCTCTATCCGGATGCGAAGCGCGTTCTCCTGACAGCTTACGCGGATACCGACGCCGCGATCGCTGCCATCAACGAAGCGGGGATCGATCACTATCTGCTCAAGCCGTGGCACCCGCCTGAAGAGAATCTCTATCCGGTACTGGACGAGCTGCTCGAGGATTGGCAGGCGGCCTTTCCGCCTCAGTTTGAAGGCATCCGTGTGCTAGGTAATCGCTGGTCTCCTGCTTCGCACAACATCAAAGACTTCCTGGCGCGGAATCGTGTCCCATATCAATGGCTCGATATCGAGACTGCGGCGGCAGATTCAGAAATCCGCGGTCTCATAAACTTGCTCAAAGAGGAAGAAACAAAAACCTTGCCGCTTGTGATCTTCCCTAACGGCCTTCGCCTGCGGCAGCCGACCAATGCGGAGCTCGCCGAACACGCCGGGCTCAAAACGAGGGCCGCTGCAGTCTTCTATGATCTAGCGATTGTGGGTGGCGGTCCGGCAGGACTGGCGGCTGCAGTTTACGGAGCCAGCGAGGGCCTGCGAACGGTAATCATCGAACGCGAAGCCCCCGGGGGCCAGGCGGGAATGTCCAGTCACATCGACAATTACCTCGGGTTCCCCAGTGGACTCAGCGGCAGAGACCTTGCGCGACGGGCCGTCGACCAGGCCAGGCGTTTCGGCGTTGAGATCCTTTCGGCTGAAGCTACCGCCGTATGGCTGGATGGTCAATACCGATATCTAAGACTTGCAGACGGAGCGGAACTCAGTTGTCACGCCTTGTTGGTTGCGACCGGCGTGCAGTGGCGCAAGTTGGAAGCTCCTGGCGTCGAACGTCTCACCGGGCGAGGAATCTACTACGGCGCAGCGATGACCGAAGCAATGTCTACCCGAGACGAGGATGTGTACGTCGTTGGGGGAGCCAATAGCGCCGGCCAGGCTGCGATGTACTTCTCGAAGTATGCGCGGCGAGTAATAATGCTGGTACGGGGGCCGTCGCTCGCCGCCTTGATGTCGCAATACTTAATAAACCAGCTAAAAGCGACGGCGAACATTCACATCGAATTCAACTCGTCGATTGTAGAGGCGCATGGGGAAGATCATCTCGAAGCAATTTCCGTCCGCTGTTCGGTAACCAATGAGGTGAACAAGGTGCCGGCCAACTCGCTATTCATTATGATCGGAGCAGCGCCAAACACAGACTGGCTTGCGAATATCGTCGAACGCGATGAGCGTGGGTTTATACTCTCGGGTCCGGCGCTGATGCGCGATGGAAAGCGGCCGAAAGGATGGCAGTTGGGGCGCGATCCAGGGCTTTTGGAAACGAGCGTGCCTGGCGTATTTGTCGTCGGCGACGTGCGCCACGGCTCGGTCAAGCGAGTCGCCTCGGGCGTGGGTGAAGGCTCCATCGCGATCTCGTTCGTTCATCAGTATCTCAGCAGGGTGGTCTGACGATGGAAGACACACCAATGGAGGGCGTGGGGGTGCCGGTGCCGGTGTCCGGTGCAGTTGAGTCTTTCAGCACAACCCTCACCTCGCCTGAAGATAAAGTCGAGGCGCTGCGACGAGTCACAGTGTTTGCCGATTTGCCGGAAGATCAACTGAAGTGGTTCGGCGATAACGCCGAAGACCGCCGGGTTGAGCCGGGAGAGGTTTTGTTCCGCAAAGGCGACCGGCCTGAGTGGATGGCAGTTTACCTCGAAGGCGAAATCCACGCCTATCGTGACGAAAGTGCGCACGACGGATTTGTATTTATCGCCCGGGCAGGTGATCCGAGCGGCGAAGTGAGTGGAATGTTGCCCTTCTCGCGCATGACCGTTCTGAGCGCAACAGGACGCGCAGTGACAAAAGTGCGAGTGCTGCTTTTTCCTGTTCGTCTGTTTCCCGAGATGATGCAGCGCATGCCGCTTCTCGTCCAGCGGCTAGTCGGGATCATGAGTGATCGTGTGCGCGCAGTGACCATTGCCGACCAGCAACGCGACAAACTTATAGCCCTGGGCAAGCTGTCGGCGGGACTCGCTCACGAGCTCAACAATCCGGCAGCCGGGGCGACGCGCGCCGCAAACGATCTCATCGCCACGTTGGAAGAGTTGCGCGCGGCCGACCTGCGCCTTTGCCGGCACAACCTGACCGGGGAGCAACACGCCGCCATCCGTGCTTTCGAAGGTGACGCAATCGAGCACACTGCAACGGCCACGCGGCTAAATTCGCTGGAGCAAAGTGATCAGGAGGATGTAGTAGCTGCCTGGCTCGACGAACATGGCATTGGAGATGCCTGGAAACTCTCGGCCAACCTCGTTGAAGCCGGGATTGACGCGGCTGCCCTGGAGCGGTTGCTGAGCAAGATAGAAGCAGGCGCTTTCGGCGATGTGCTGGCCCGAATCAGTGCTCAGCTCGCGGCCGCGAAACTTGCGAGTGAAATAAAGACAGGCACTGCGCGCATCTCCGAACTTGTCGGCGCCATCAAAGAATACAGTTACATGGACCAGGCGTCGGTGCAGGAAGTTGATGTGCATAAAGCGTTGGAAAGCACTCTGCTCATCCTAAAGTACAAGTTAAGGAAAAAGAGCATCGTGCTGACGCGTGAATACGCCGATGCGTTGCCGCGCATCAAGGCATACGGTAGTGAACTTAACCAGGTGTGGACCAATCTGATCGTTAATGCTGTGGATGCTATGCCCGAAGGTGGCACGCTGAAGGTGCGTACGAAGAGAGAGCCGACCGACATTCTTGTGGAAATCCGGGATAACGGCTCGGGTATACCGGCAGACCTGAGATCGCGCATCTTCGAGCCGTTCTTTACGACCAAGCCCGTTGGCGAGGGAACCGGGCTTGGGCTGGATACCGTGGCCCGCATCGTTCGAAAACACCGGGGCAATATTCGTTTTGAATCGAAACCAGGCGATACATGTTTTCAAGTTCGTCTGCCTCTCGAATAGACCTTTCAATGTTCCTTCGTCACTTCGGAACGATCTGCCGCAGTTCGCTCATGTGTCCCGAGCCTAGCGGCGTGCAGCCCGTGACGTAGGCCCGCGGCTCACGATCCACAGGTTTGGTACGGTTTCGACTCATCGCTCGTTCCTGTCACGCCCTTCGCGATACAAACACCTATAGTTTCCTCTTGACCGACGCCGAATGCCGGCTGCACGATTCGTACAGCGCGCCGTGCGATGCGCTTACCTCGTGCTCAGGAGAGTGTCATGGGTATTTCTGGACGGTCTCTCCGCATCCGATCCCTCGGGTCGCCCCGCTGGCTCTTGCTGCCGGCGCTGCTGGCCGCGATGCTGCCGCTGGCGGCGCGGCCGCCGGAGGCCGGCGCCAGCCCACCGGGCAGCCATCAGGTCCTCGTGCACCTGTTCGAGTGGAAGTGGACCGACGTCGCCCGGGAGTGCACCACGGTGCTCGGCCCGAAGGGGTACGGTGGCGTCCAGGTCTCCCCGCCGCAGGAGCACGTCGTGCTGCCGGACCGGGGCTACCCCTGGTGGCAGCGGTACCAGCCGATCAGCTACCAGCTGACCACCCGCAGCGGCAGCCGGCAGCAGTTCGCCGACATGGTCGCCGCCTGCCACGCCGCCGGGGTCAAGGTCTACGCCGACGCGGTAATCAACCACATGGCCGGCGGCTGGCCGGCCGGCACCGTCGGCAGCGCCGGCTCGTCGTTCGGCCACTACGACTACCCGGGCATCTACCAGGTGCAGGACTTCCACCACTGCGGCCGCAACGGCAACGATGACATCGCCAACTACGGCGACGCTTGGGAGGTGCAGAACTGCGAGCTCGTCGACCTGGCCGACCTCGCCACCGACACCGACTACGTGCGGGGCCGGCTCGCCTCCTACCTCAACGACCTGCTCTCCCTCGGCGTCGACGGCTTCCGCATCGACGCGGCCAAGCACATGCCGGCCGCCGACATCGCCAACATCCTGTCCCGGCTCAGCCGGCCGGCGTACATCTACCAGGAGGTCATCTTCGGGGCCGGCGAGCCGATCCAGCCCAACCAGTACGAGGGCAACGGTGACCTGCTCGAGTTCCGATACGGCCAGACGATCGGCGGCGCCTTCAAGGGCGGGCAGATCGCCGGCCTGCAGGGCCTGGGCACGCAGTCCGGCTGGGAGCCCAGCGGCAAAGCGCTGGTGTTCACCGACAACCACGACACGCAGCGGTCCGGCGCCGTCAACATCCTGACCTACAAGGACGGCCAGACCTACACACTGGCGAACGTCTTCGAGCTGGCCTGGCCGTACGGCACGCCGGTGATCATGTCCAGCTTCTCGTTCAGCAACAACGACGCCGGCCCGCCCGGCGACGGCATTGACACCACCCGGGACGTCAGCTGCGGCAACGGTTGGGTGTGCGAGCACCGGCAGCGGCCGATCGCGAACATGGTCGGCTTCCGCAACGCGGTCGGCTTCGCGGCGGTGGCGAACTGGTGGTCCGACGGCGGCAACCAGATTGCGTTCAGCCGCGGCGGCGCCGGCTTTCTGGCGATCAACCGCGAGGGCGGCGCGTTGACCCGGACGTTCAGCACGGGCCTGCCGGCCGGCACGTACTGCGACGTCATCCACGGCGACGTCAGCGGCGGCAGCTGCACGGGGCCGACGGTGACCGTGAACGGCGCCGGGCAGGCCACGCTGACCGTGGCCGCCATGGACGCGGTCGCCATCCACGCCGGCAGCCTGGTGACCGGGGGCGGGACGGGCCCGGTGCAGGTCACGTTCAACGAGAACGCGAACACGGTCTGGGGCCAGAACGTGTTTGTGGTCGGCTCGATCCCGGCGCTGGGCAACTGGGATCCGAACAGCTCGGTCCCTCTGTCCGCTGCGACCTACCCGGTCTGGAGCGCCACGGTCAGCCTGCCGCCGTCGACAGGCTTCCAGTACAAGTACATCAAGAAGAACTCGGACGGCTCGGTGACCTGGGAGAGCAATCCGAACCGGGCCTACACCACGGCGTCTGGCGGCGCGGAGACGATCAACGACTCCTGGCGCTGACCGCCACTGCGCCGGCGGGTGGTTCAGCGGAGCTACATCCCGGAGATGGCCCGGGCCACCAGCTTCGAGCCGTGCCATGCTGGTCGAGCATGAATACTAGCGAGCCGGGGCCTGGACCTATTTGGCTGCATGGGATGTTCATCGAGACAAACTCTTTGGCCGCTGCGAGGCAAGAAATGGGATTGCGCCGATCAACCGTCCCGTTGGCGAGGTCATGAATCAGGAACCCATCCGCCCACCGCGTTTTCTGGGTCATGGATAACTGTTCCACTCATCGGGGGCAGAAGGCCGTTGAGCGACTCAATGCGAAGTGGGCCGAATTCCTTTCTCGTTCGGAGGGGAAGTAGCGGTAGGCGGTGGAGATGAGCGCCCGGTCAGCGGCTTCGGGCATCGACGGCTGCCGGCCCTCCCGGACGAGTTCAGTCGCCGCCTGCAGGAGGGCAACCCGGGTGCGAGCCTTCCGGTTCGCCCGTCCGGAGGTTGTGCGAGAAGCCTCTTGACGTGTGAGAACCATCTCATGAGATAGCAAAGACGCAGCCGCTGGCGGTCGTCCGACTCGGAGGTGGGTTCGGTGGAGCAGCACGAGATGGTTGCCCTGGTGGAGCGGCACCTGAAGGCGCAAGGGGAAGGGGACGCCAAAGGCGCGGTGGCCGTGTACACTGACGACGTCGTCCACGACGCCGTCGGGTTCCCGGGCTCACCCCGTACGGGCCAAGGCGCGGCGCGGGAGTTCTACGTCTTCCTCACCGCCAACTTCCGCACCGAGGAGGAGCAGGAGACGCTGCACCGGTTCTTCGCCGGCGACACGATGATCCTCGAGCAGTCTATGACCGGCACGGTGATCGGCGAGATGCTCGGCATCCCCGGCAACGGCCGCCGGGTGACCTTCCGAATCCTCCACGTCTTCGACTTCCGCGACGGCCTCGTCAGCCGCGAGCAGGTCTGGATCGACAGCGGCGCCATCGTCGCCCAGCTCACCGCGGCGCCCTGACCCTCGGCACCCGCGTACACGAGCCTCTGCACACGGTAGGGGTTCCTGCACGTGGTTCGGCGATCCCCTCCCACGCGCGGACGCCTCGGAGGCGACCTCCTCGGCGACGGCTGCGACCGCCATCGCCAGCTCAGCGCCCCGAGCACGGAGGCCATCGCCGTCGCCGGCTTCGGCCTCGAGCCGAGCGGCGATCGCCGCGCCCTCCCCACCGCGCTCGCCCCCTTTGAGCCGGTGCGCCTGGCGCCGGACCTCGTCAAGTTCGCGGGCCTCGAGAGCCTCGCCGAGCCGGGTCACGTCCGGCGTGGTCGATTCGACGGAGTCACCGAGGATCGCGGCCGCCAGGGCGGCGTCGCCGCCGGACAGCTCGTCGAGCACGGCCGGGTCGAGCACGTCGTCGTCGCCCGCTCCCCGACGGGCCTCGACCTCGGCCGGGTCGGCGGACAGGGTGGGGAACGGGACGTGGGGGAAGCCACTCGCGGAGCTTGGCGGCGAGCAGCGGGATCGTGGTCGGCTTCGCCGCGAAGTCGTCCATGCCGGCGGCTCGGCAGCGCTGCGGCTCGCCGTGCATCACGTTGGCCGTGAGTGCCATGATCGGCGTCCGCGGCCAGCCCCCGCTCGGCCTCGTGGCGCCGCATCGCCTCCGCCATGCCCGTAGCCGTCCAGCCGTGGCATGTGCACGTCGGTGAGCACCATCGCGTAGCCGCCGTGAACCGCTCGAAGGCCTCCTGTCCGTCGGCGTCGGCGCGGAAGCCGATCGCCTCGAGTTGATGGAGGACCACGGCCCGGTTGACGGAGTGGTCCCCCGCCACGAGGACGAGGCTGCCCTCCCGGATCGCCTCCTCGCGGCTGGGCAGGAAGCGAACTTGGGAGGAACTGGGCTGTCGATAGACGATCTTCTCTGCCATGAAGCACGACTCACGATACGAAATCCCAACTGATCTGCGCGCTCGTCTCGAGCGTGCGCGGCTGGAGTTGCTTGCTCTCTTCCGTGCCCTGGACCGCATCGACCTTGGCAGAAATTCCCCAGCATCTCATTCGCCAACTCTTCCAGCTGGACGCCGATTACGCAGAAGCCCTATGGGAACTCGACCACCCCCCCGGCAGTTTCGATGTTAAAGCTATGCTGCGCGACATGCTGGCTGCCCTGAATCAACTTCCCGAGGCAATCGCACCCTTCCGGAAAGACCTTGCGCCACGCGCCCATCCCAGGCTCGAAGACTGGAAGCGTCCGTCCGAAAGACGCTGAATCCTCGCGAGGCCTATAACCTGGTGCCCGGCAGAGAGATCCGGGCTAAACACCTCTCTAACGACCTGGAACCGTACCGCAGCTTTATCAGCATCCCACCTCGCGCACGGCGACACAATATCGGCCCTTGCTGATCCAGTGCAAGGCAATATCCTTGTAGGGGGCCGACTGCGCCGGCGCAGCTTTAACCCGGCCTTCAGCCATTCCCCAAAAACGGTTAAGCACGTTATGACATCCATGACTATCTCTGCGGTTCAAACAGTGCAAGGAATAACTTAAGGCTGAATCGCGGTTGCTCCGGTCGCGAGTCTGGTGACTGCCGGGCTAGATCTGGGTTAGACTGGACCTGATTGGGCGGAGCCTCGATTGACTCGCCCAGGAAGCATGGGCTAGGATCCTACCCTGTGCCGAAGTGGCGGAACTGGCAGACGCACGGGACTCAAAATCCCGCGGCCCTTGCGGCCATGTGGGTTCGACCCCCACCTTCGGCACCGTGATTCCAAAGGGTTTATCGGCAACACCCAACGTTACCCCATGCGATAGGCTAGGTAAAAAATTAGGTAAAAAACTGTCGATTCTGCGCACGGCGGCTGCCAGATCGTCCTGGGCTACGTGCGAGTACCGCTCCGTGACGGCAAGGGTAGAGTGACCCATCAGTTTCTGGAGTGCTCGCGGATGGATGCCTGCCTTGATGCTCCACGCTCCGAACGTGTGCCGAAGCGTGTAGGGGATGACTTCATCGAGGAGTGCGCGCTTGATCAAAGTATCGAAAGATTCCCGGGCGTTCCTCACCCTGCTGCCATCACGATGGTGGAACAGAAAGTCGCTTGCCTGTGCTCGCTGCTCGAGCAGGCTTGCGGCAGCGTAGAATGCGTGGTCGTTTAGTGGAACATCCCGTTCATGGTAGCCCTTTGGATGGAAGCCAAGCTCGGGCTTTCTCCGGACGCGCAGCCGTTTGCCGGGGAGGTCCACGTCGCGGCCTTCGAGATGAAGAAGTTCGGTTGGGCGCAATCCGGTGTTGCGGCCGAGCATGATGTACTCGGTGAGAAATCGGAAGTGGAGGCCGAGTGAGAAATGGGGAAGAGTTTTCATTTCTTCCGCGTTTCGAAGCAGCTGTTCATATTCCTGAAAGGAGAGGTAGCGAATTCGGGGTTGGCTGTCATCCGGGAGATCCACCACGTTGCTCGTGGGATTGAATGGCAGATATCGCCACTCGAGCAGCTTTCGGCAGAACTTCCGCAGGGCGGCGAGCTCCTTGTTGACCGTCGTGCCTCTGACGACCTTTTTCCGCAGTTCTGC
>WNGD01001925.1_pt1 | contig 24154 bp, 16 predicted proteins | sample 5400671 | NCBI WGS metagenome assembly WNGD01 (sample SAMN13153369, study PRJNA577476) | soil metagenome | isolation source: 40 cm soil or saprolite under grassland replicate 2 | place: USA:California | collected 2016-06-15
CCCCTCACGGGAAAACCTGGCGATCCGCACGACACCCCTTACATTCGGCTCTTCGCCTTCAGCAGAGCCTACTGAGCTGGCGAAGGCAAGCTGGACACCGCACCCGCGTGGCGCCGCCAGCCGGGTCAGCCGGCGGGCAGAGTTCGGTGTGGACGTTGACGATCACCCCCGGCCCGGTAGGGGGTGGAGGTCCTCAGGACACCCTCCCTCAGCAGGGAACTCAATTCGAACAGCGCGAACTGGTGTGCGAGGACCGGCGCCGGGCTCACGGTCAGCTCCCCGTCGATCAGCTCGTAGCGCTTGCCGTCTTCGGGCATCCGGTCGAGATCGTCGACGGTGAACGGGCGTGCGCCTGCCGGCCACGCCTCGGCGATGCTCATGACTGCCATCGTGCCTCCATAAGCTCATGGCTGCCACCCGGGCCGGCGCCACCGACATTTCATGTGTCACCAACCAGGAGGCAAACTGGGGGCTATGCGCCGATCCCGTTACGACGTTGTCGTCGTCGGCGGCGGGCACAACGGCCTGGTCGCCGCCGCCTACCTCGCCCGGGCAGGCCGCTCGGTGCTGGTACTCGAACGACTGGCTGAGGTCGGGGGCGCCACGGTCTCAGCGGCCATCTTCCCCGGCGTCGACGCGCGGCTTTCCCGCTACTCCTATCTGGTGAGCCTGCTGCCCACGAGCATCATCACGGACCTGCGGCTGCGGTTTCAGGTCCGGCCGCGGCGAGTCGCGTCCTACACCCCGGACGGTGATCGCGGCCTGCTCGTGAGCAACGTGGACCGCGGCCGCACGGAGGCGTCGTTCGCCGCCTTCACCGGCGGGAAGCAGGACTGGCTCGCCTGGCAGCGCCTCTATGCGGCGACGGGCCGTGTCGCCCGCCGCGTGTTCCCGACCCTGACCGAGCCGCTGCGCTCCGGCCCGCAGATGCGGGCCATCGCCGGAGATGACGCGGCCTGGGACATGTTCGTGCGGCGGCCGCTGGGCGAGACGCTGGAGCGCGAGTTCTGCAACGACGCCGTGCGCGGCGTGGTGCTCACCGATGCCGTGGTCGGCACCTTCGCGCGCGCGACCGAATCCAGCCTCAGGCAGAACTGCTGCCTGCTCTACCACGTGATCGGCAACGGGACCGGCGCGTGGCAGGTGCCTGTCGGCGGCATGGGCGCGCTCACCCGCGCGCTTTGTGAGGCCGCGGCCGGCGCCGGCGCCGACATCCGGACACGTGCCGAGGTGGTCGGCATCGATCCGGCGGGCGAGGTCACGGTCCATGAGCCGGACGCGGCGTACGCGGTCGGCGCGCAGCAGATCGTCGCGTGCGTCGCGCCCGCGACACTGGCGCGGCTGCTCGGCGAGGACGGCGGCCATGCCACACCGCCGGAAGGCTCACAGCTAAAGATCAACATGGTGCTTTCCCGGCTGCCGCGTCTTCGCGACAAGACGGTCGATCCTGGTGACGCGTTCGCGGGGACCTTTCATATCAACGAGGGCTACACGAACCTGGAGAAGGCCCATGCCGAGGCCGCATCCGGGCACATCCCGACCGTCCCGCCGTGTGAGGTGTACTGCCACACCCTCACCGACCGCTCGATCCTTGGCCCGCAGCTCGCCGCGAGCCAGGCGCACACGCTCACCGTGTTCGGCCTGCACATGCCCGCGCGCCTGTTCCGCGATCATCCAGAACAAGCGCGCCGCCGCGCCCTCGACGCGACGCTTCAGTCAATCAACATGGTTCTCGCTGAGCCGATCCAGGACTGCCTGCTGAACGACGCGGACGGCAGACCCTGCCTCGAGGCGAAGACACCCGTCGACCTGGAATCCGAACTCGGCCTCCCAGGCGGCCACATCTTCCATGGCGATCTGTCCTGGCCCTTCGCGGAGGAACCAGACGAGGTCGGCCGGTGGGGGGTGGAGACGCGGCATTCGCGCGTGCTCATATGCGGCGCCGGCGCCCGCCGTGGCGGCGCGGTCAGCGGCATCGGCGGCCACAACGCCGCGATGGCGATCCTGACTGGCCGCGCCGGCTAGCGGGTCCGCTAGCCGGCGCGGCCAGTCAGGAAACCGAATGGGTGATGGTGCCCGTGTACGCGCCGCCGACGGCACCGCTCGGCGCGGGCACCTGCACGGCGGGATTCCAGCCCGCGGAGATGTCGCCGTCGGCATTGGGCTGCGGTGACGACGGTCTGCGGCGTAGCGGCGAGCCCCACCCGGAGCGGGCGAGAGCGCGCGGACGTGATCCGCTCAGCGCCATGCGGTTGGCGTGTCATGGCAGGCAGGCGTCAGGAAGCGGCAGCCGTTCGGGATAAATTGCGAGCTGATCCGCCCGCGGCAACCGAGGGTTCGTAGCCCGCCGCTCGCCTGGCCATCCCCGGATTCGATCAGCACACGGGTCACCGCGCCGGTGCCGTGCGACCCCTCAAGGATCCGGACCTTGTAGTCGATGAGCTCCAACGCCGCGAGTTCCGGATAGAGCCGGCCGAGCGCCTGCCTCAGCGCCATGTCGAGCGCGTTGACCGGCCCGTTTCCCTCGCCCGTGGCGACGATCCGGTCCCCCTTGGCGTGCAGCTTCACCGTTGCCTCGCTCACCAGGGCGCCGTCAGGCCGCCGTTCCACGATCACCCGCCACGACTCCACGTCGAAGTGGCGCAGCCGCTGCGCCGAGAGCTCGTCGCGCAGCAGCAGCTCGAAGGACGCGTCGGCCGCCTCGAAGGTGTACCCGCGCGCCTCCAGCGCTTTCACCCTATCGACCACCGCTCCGGTCAGGCCGCGGTCGCCGGACAGGTCGTAGCCGAGTTCGCGTCCCTTCAGCTCCACCGATGCGCGCCCGGCCATATCCGAGACGAGCATGCGCATGTCATTGCCGGTCAGCGCCGGGTCGACGTGCTGGTACAGCATGGGATCAACCTTGACGGCCGACGCGTGCAGCCCGGCCTTGTGCGCGAACGCCGACATCCCCACGTAGGGCTGGTGCGTGTCCGGCGCCACGTTGGTGATCTCGCTGATCGCGTGCGCGATCCGGCTCATGTCCCCCAGGCAGCCATCCGGCAGCACCGACCTGCCCTTCTTCAGCTGTAGCCCCGCCACCACGCTGAACAGGTTCGCGTTGCCGCATCGCTCGCCGTAACCGTTCGCCGTGCCCTGCACATGGGTCACGCCAGCTTCCACCGCCACCAGGGTATTGGCCACCGCGCACGCCGCGTCGTCGTGGCAGTGGATGCCGAGCCGCGCGCCCGTCGCGTCCGCCACGGTGGTCACGACGTCGCCCAGCTCGGCAGGCAGCATGCCGCCATTGGTGTCGCATAGCGCCACCACCGCGGCGCCGGCCTCGGCCGCCGCGCGTACCACCTCGAGCGCGTAGCCGGGGTTGGCGCGGTAGCCGTCGAAGAAGTGCTCCGCATCGAGGAAGACCCGCCGGCCTTCCGCCGTGAGGTGCGCCACGGTGTCGCGGATCATCGCGAGGTTCTCCGCCAGCGTGGTGCGCAAGGCAAGCTCGACGTGCCGGTCGTGACCCTTCGCGACGAGGGTCACGACCGGCGCGCCGGATTCGCGCAGCGCGGCGACTCCTGGGTCGTCGGCCGCCTTGGCGCCGGGCCGGCGGGTCGCGCCGAACGCGGCGAGCTGCGCGTGCTTGAGCTCCAGCTCTTTGCCTGCGAGCTGGAAGAATTGTGTGTCCTTCGGATTTGCGCCCGGCCATCCGCCCTCGATGAAACCCGCGCCGAGCTGGTCGAGCTGCCGGGCGATGGCCAGCTTGTCGGCAACCGTCAGGTTCAGTCCCTCTTGCTGTGCCCCATCACGCAGCGTCGTGTCGTAGACGTGAAACAAGTCGTCGAGCATTGGCCCTGTCAATCCCTTCGAGTTTTCGCCTTCTGGCCCGGCGAACGGCGGCCGCGCGCAAAACAAAAGACCTCTCGCGGGTGCGAGAGGTCTGCGCGCCGACGTTTGGCCGTGAGCCTGGTGTGGCTAGCTAGGTGTCGGCGCGCCTGCCGATAATGTTCCGGCTGGACGGCATGCGGTTAGTGTGCCAGACGCGCACACTGGTTGGCACGTTCATCTCACCATCCGAGATACTGAGAGCGTGCCCGCGCGGGCGAAGGCCCGCCTGATGCGCGCGGCGGTCTCGGCCGGGTGCTTGGTGATCTCGGCCCAGGTGATCCGGACAACCTCGTAGCCGAGGTCGGCGAGCCTTTCCTGGCGGAGCTTCTCCGCGCGCAACACATCGGCGCTTGTGTACTTCAGCAACCCGTCCGTCTCGGCGATCGTCCGGTGGTCTTTCCAGTAAAAATCAACGCGGGCCACGATCTCCGCCCCGTCGATGATGGGCACCTGCGTCTGCGGCGGGGGTAGCCGCTGTTCAGCGAAGACGACGCGGGCTATCGACTCGAAAGCGCTCTCTGCCCAGGGATCGGCGAACGCGACCACCCTCGCGGCCCGCTGGACTCCCGGCCAATTCCGGCAATCGGCGAGCACATTGCGCAGCTCCGGCGGATTGGTTAGCCGAGCCCGCAACGCCGCGTCCGCTACAACGACCGCACCCATGAAGGAAAGCGTCCGCGCCAGATCCACAACGGTGCGAGCGGGCGCGGTGACGGGGACGCTGTGCATGAGCGTAAGGTGCCGTTCGGGAAGCCTCGCGCGGTACAGCTGCACACCGGGTGGCGAGCATGTGCCCGGTGCCGCTGGCAGCCTGGTGATGGCCGGCCATCCGGGGCGGTTCAAAAGGTCGAGACCGTACACCCGCGCCGCCGACTGGTGGCTTCCAACCACAGCGGGCGGCCAGCCTGCCATCCGGCGGACCCCGCGCGGCTGGCCGGCAGCGTGGTCCCTGCCCCCTCCGGCCCTGCCGCCCGTACCGCCGGCGCGGCCTTCACCGGCGCGGCCTTCACCGGCGCGGGCGCCCTCAGCCCTGCTAGCGCCGCGCTCGCCAGCTCTGCCGGTGCGGCCCACGCCGGCACCGGCGGGTTTGCTGGTGCCGCCAGGGCTGCCGAACGCGAGCAATGCCGCGGCGACCGAGATGGCGTGCCGCCTGCCGTCGCTCTCGCCGCGCGCTTCGAGCGCTGTGCGATCGACGTAGATCCCTCGCCGGAGCACGATCCACCTGCCCGACCAGACACGATGGCGGATAAGTCCCTTGGAATAGCCGGCGACTTCCCATGCCTGCCGCGCGGTGAAGGGCCCTCCCTGCGACGCGGCCACGGCCTCGAGCGCGGCGCTCATCGCATCTGATCGCGGTGAGTTCACACATCGAGCATGCGCCCCAATAACAAGATCATTTAACTTATGCACAGGACAAATCCGCTGTCGACATTCGCCGGGGCACCCTCCGGTGCGCGCCCGGGCACCCTTCCGCACTCGCCCGGTGCATCTTCCGGCGTGCGGCGGGAATCTTCCTGCGCGCGGCGGGCCTTGCGGTTGCACGGCGGGCACCCTCCGGAGTTAGTCAGACACCCTCCGGCGCGGCGGACGCCTTCCTGCCCGCGCCAGGCACCTTCCGACGCGCGGCGGACACCCTCTGGCGCGCGGCTGGCAAGATCATCTACGTCTTTGTACTCTGGAGTGTTGCTTAGAGCCGTCAATGAAGGCCCCAGAACAACACCCTGGAGTACAAGGCGGGTGCGCCGCGGTCAGCGAAGATCGAACCGAGGCGCCAGGGCCAGCGGTTGGGATGGCTCAGCAGATTTTGTGGATCCAGCCGTATGGGTCCGGACGGCGGCCGTACTGGATCCCGAGAAGTTCGTCACGAAGGCGCATGGTCACCGGTCCCGGTTGACCGTCGCCGACAACCCAATCCCCGTGGGCGGACTTCACCCGGCCCACAGGCGTTATCACCGCGGCCGTGCCGCAGGCAAAAGCCTCGGTTAGCTCCCCGGACTCGCTCTCCGACCGCCATTGTGACACTGAGATGCGCCCCTCCTCGGTCGGGATCCCCATCTCGGGAGCGAGCTTGAGCAGCGAATCGCGGGTGATCCCTGGCAGCAGCGAGCCAGTGAGAGCGGGCGTGACAAGGCGGGCCTGGGCGTCGGCCTGATAGCAGAAGAACAGGTTCATTCCGCCCATTTCTTCCACGAAGCGGCGCTCCGCCGCGTCCAGCCATACAACCTGATCGCAGCCGTTCTCCACGGCCTGGAGCTGGCCGATGAAACCGGCGGCATAGTTGCCGCCGCACTTCGCCTCGCCGGTGCCGCCCGGCGCTGCCCGGGTGTAGTCCTCCGTCAGCCACACGGTCACCGTGGAACCGCTGAAGTACGTGGCCGACGGCGAGGCGATCACGAGAAACTCAAACGACGACGCGGGAGAGTTCACGCCGAGGCCACGGTGCGTCGCGATCATGAAGGGCCGCAGGTAGAGGCTCTTGCCTTCGTCGGCAGGCACCCATTCGCGGTCGTGGGACACCAGCAGCTCGATCGCGCGGACGAACAGATCCTCGTCAAGCTCGGGCATGGCCATCCGGCGGGCGCTGCGCCGGAACCGCGCCGCGTTCGCGTGCGGCCGAAACGTCGCGATCGAGCCGTCCGACCGCCGGTAGGCCTTCAGCCCCTCAAAGATCTCCTGCCCGTAGTGAAACACCGACGTGGCCGGATCCAGGGTGAGCGGCCCGTACGGCTCGAGTCGCGCGTCATGCCAGCCACGACCCTCGGTCCAGCGGATCCTCACCATGTTGTCGGTGAATGTCTGCCCGAATCCTGGCATGGCAAGGATCTCGGCGCGCTGGTCAGCGGGAATGGTGTCATGAGCGGGACGGATGTCGAAGCTGAACTCGGTCTTGGTATCGGTTGTCATCGCAGACTCTCCTTTTACCCGGCGGCGACCGGGAGGCCGCGGCGCCGTTGCCGGGCCCGCACTCCCATATTGCACCGTCGGTGAATGCGGCTGCCCATCAGTGATTGGGATCGGCCTCCTGCGTCACGGCGCACGCGGCCGCGGGGCACTCCCGGAGAACCAACCGCCGACCGCCGTGAAGTACGGCGCAAAGACGCGGCAGGAGCGCCCTAGGAGGCTACTCGCTGCGCGATGTCGTCGCCGATCTCGAGTGTCGTCCGGGTGGCCCATGCGCCCTGGCGCTCAAGGAGATCTTCGGCGACTGCCTGCTCAACTCGCGCGGCCTCGGCGGGCAGGCTCATGTGCTCGAGCAGCATTGCGGCTGACAGGATCGCGGCAGAGGGATCGGCCTTGTGCTGGCCCGCGATGTCAGGAGCGCTGCCGTGCACCGGCTCGAACATGGACGGCGACGTGCGCTGCGGATTGATGTTGCCGCTCGCGGCCAGCCCGATACCGCCTGCCACAGCGGCGCCCAGATCCGTGAGGATGTCGCCGAAAAGGTTGTCTGTGAGCACCACATCGAACCGCTGTGGCTGGCTGACGAAGAACATGGCTGCCGCGTCGATGTGACAGTAGTCGACGGTGACCGCGGGAAATTCCTTGGCGAGCGCGTCAACCGTGCGCGACCAGAGGTCTCCCGCGTAGGTGAGCACGTTGGTCTTGTGCACCAAAGTGAGCTTGCGGCGCCGCCGCCCCCTCGCGCGCTCGAAGGCGTAACGCGCCACCCGCGCGGCACCCTTGGCGGTGTTCAGGCTCTCCTGGGTGGCGATCTCAGCGGGAGTGCCCCTGTGCATGACACCGCCCGCGCCGCTGTAGGGGCCCTCGGTGCCCTCCCGCACCACCAGCATGTCCACCGATTCGGGTCGCACACCGGTCAGTGGGCTTGCGACGCCCGGATACAGCCGAACCGGCCGAAGGTTCACGTAATGATCCAGCTCGAAGCGCAGCTTCAGCAGCAGCCCGCGCTCCAGGATCCCGCTCGGCACGGAGGGGTCACCGACAGCGCCGAGCAGGATCACATCGTGTGCGCGGATCTCCTCAAGCACAGCATCGGGCAAGGTCTCGCCGGTGCGGTGCCATCGTGCCGCGCCGAGGTCATAGCTGGTGGTGTCGAACGCGACGGTCGGCGCCGCGACGTCAACAACCTTCAAAGCCTCGGCCACGACCTCGGGCCCGATACCGTCGCCCGGGATCACCGCGAGCCGGATTGTGCGCGATGTCATGCGGGTACCCTACTGGCCGGGCCGACCAGCGGGACGGCATCACCGCCCGGGCCGAGAGCCTGCTTCGCCGCCATTGTCGCGCCGGTCGAGCGCCATCTGGACGGCTTCGACCGCCTGCGCCGATTTCTCGGTTGCCTCGGCCGACTGGTTCCAGGGGTACATGTCATACACGGGAAAGTCTCCTGGCGAGCAGCTAGATCACCAAATAGGTGTTTGGTCACGGACTTTGGGGCTCACAGCCAGCAGCATCTCTTCCCGCAGCGGGTGCCGGCCTGCCCGTCAGACCCCGCTGCGGCAGCGAAGGAAAAGTACCCCGTGCCACATACCGTTCATAAGTTTAGCTGGTGGGCGGCTCTCTTGTCCCGCCCAGCGGTCATGTGTCTCATAATACGAGACACATGACCGCTGGGTAGAGGGGTGGTCCCCAGGGGTCGCCCCCAAGCTGGTCGCGAGGGGGTCAGGACGTCCAAAGTGGTCGCCCCCGGACTTGTTTGAGTGTCACTTTTCATCGAGGTCGACCCCCCTGCCGACCTCGGCCCCAATCGCCTCGGTGATCTCGTCGAGCAGGGTTGGCGGGATGGCCGAGTCCACGGTGAGGACGATGAGCGCCTTGCCGCCCATCGCATCTCTGCACACCTGCATTCCCGCGATGTTGATGCCCTGGTCACCAAGGATGTGACCGACCAGGCCCACGATCCCCGGCCGGTCGGTGTAGGTGAAGAACGCCATATGAGCGGCCGGCGCGATCTCCATCTCGAAACCATTGATGCCGACGAGCTTCTCAAGCTGACGCCGACCGGTCAGCGTGCCGGAGACGGACACGACGTGGCCGTCCGGCATCGTGCCGCGCAGGGTGATCACGTTGCGCCAGTCCGGGCTCTCCGCCTCGGTGCGCAGGCTCACCTGGACGCCCCGCTCCTTGGCGAGCAGTGGCGCGTTGACGTAGGTCACCGGATCTTCGACCACATCGCAGAAGACGCCCTTGATCGCGGCGAGCTGAAGCACCCGAACGTCGTGCGCGGCGATCTCGCCCCGAACCTCGACGTCCAGCTGAACCGCCACGCCGGCCGCGAGCGCGGTGAAAATCCGGCCAATCGTCTCCGCTAGCGGCAGGCCCGGCTTGACATCCTCGGCCACCGCGCCGCCGTCCACGTTCACCGCATCGGGGACGAGCTCACCGGCCAGCGCCAGCTTTACAGAACGCGCCACCTGGGTGCCTGCCTTCTCCTGCGCCTCGTGTGTGCTCGCGCCAAGATGCGGCGTGGCGACCACGTTGTCGAAACCGAACAGCGGGCTGTCGGTGCAGGGCTCGCTGCGGTAGACGTCGACGCCGACGCCGGCGACGCGGCCCTCCTTCAGCGCCAGCGCGAGGGCGTCCTCGTCGACGATCCCGCCCCGCGCGGCGTTCACGATCCGCACGCCTGGCTTGACCATGCGCAGCTCGCGATCGCCGATGAGCCCGAGCGTCTCGGGGGTGCGTGGCAGGTGGACGCTGATGAAGTCGGACGCGGCGAGCAGCTCGCGCAGGCCGATCATCTGGACGCCTAGCTGCGCCGCTCGCGCCGCGGGCACGTATGGGTCGTAAGCGACCACGCGCATGCCAAATGCCGACAACCGCTGCGCTACCAGCACGCCGATCCGCCCGAGGCCAAGAATGCCCGCCACCTTGTCGTGCAACTCAGTTCCGGTGAATTTGGACCGCTTCCACTCGCCGTGTTTCAGCGAAAAGACAGCCTGCGGAATGTTGCGCGCGGTCGCAAGCAACAGCCCGACGGCGTGCTCGGCTGCGCTCATGATGTTCGAAGTGGGCGCGTTCACGACCATGACCCCGGCCTTGGTCGCCGCGTCGACGTCAACGTTGTCGAGCCCCACACCGGCCCGCGCGATCACCCGCAGTTTCTGCGCGGCCGCAAGCGCCTGCGCATCGACCCTGGTCGCGCTTCGCACGATCAGGGCGTCGGCCTCTGCCAGTGCGGCAAGCAACGCGTCACGGTCGCAGCCGTCGACGTGACGCACGTCGAAGTCGGATTCGAGCAGCGCGATCCCGGCGGGCGAGAGTTCTTCCGCGATCAGAACGACTGGCTGTGACACGTCGGCGACCCTCCGGATCGACAGCTTGGCGAGCGAAACGCCTGTGCCCGGGGAGGCACCGCCCGCAGCCGATGGCGACACGCGCCGCGGATGGCGCATGCACCGTCTCAGCTTACCGCGCTTGTGAAGACATTCACGAGTCCGCTCGATCCGCTGTTGAGCAGGCCTAGCCGCACACACTGGCTCGCGACAAGCCGCCCGCAGGCGACCCCGGGGGCCAGGCGACACGCGTCAGGCGACCCCGCGGGCAGGCGAACCCTGCGGTCAGGCGCGGTCAGCCGAGACCGCGGTCAGGCGCGGTCAGGCGAGACCGCGGTCAGGCCTCTTCCAGCCAGCTCATCAGCGGCCGTAGCTTGGCGCCGACCTGCTCGATCTGCTCTGCCTGCTCGGCCTCACGGCGCTTGACGAAGCTCGGCCGCCCGCTGTCGAACTCGTCCACGAGCTCGCGCGTGAACGAGCCGTCCCGAACCTCCGCGAGGATCCGGCGCATTTCCTCACGGGTCTGCTCATTGATCAAGCGCGGCCCGCGCGTGTACCCGCCGTATTCGGCGGTGTCAGAGACCGACCAGTACATCTTCGAGATGCCGCCCTCATACATGAGGTCCACGATCAGCTTCATCTCGTGCAGGCATTCAAAGTAGGCGACCTCGGGCTGGTACCCGGCCTCGACCAGCGTGGTGAAGCCAGCCTTGATCAGCTCGGAGATACCGCCGCAAAGCACCGCCTGCTCGCCGAACAGGTCCGTCTCTGTTTCCTCGGCGAACGTCGTCTTGAGCGCGCCGGCCCGGGTGCCGCCGATCGCCTTGGCGTAGGCCAGCGTGACCGGCCAGGCGCCGCCCGTGGCGTCACGCTCGACCGCGACAAGGACGGGAACGCCCCTGCCCTCGCTGAACTGGCGGCGCACCAGATGTCCTGGACCTTTCGGCGCCACCATGCACACGTCGACGGCGGGCGGCGGCGTGATGAGACCGTAGCGGATGTTCAGGCCATGGGCGAAGAACAGGGCGTCGCCGTCGGCGAGGGTCGGCGCGATCGACTCGGCGTACAGCCCGCGCTGGACGGTGTCGGGGACCAACACCATGATCACGTCCGCCTCCGCGCACGCCTGCGCCGGTTCCGTCACGCGCAGCCCAACGTTTCTGGCCATCTCCCGGCTGGCCGAACCCTCGGGAAGGCCGACCCGCACATCCACGCCCGAGTCGCGAAGCGACAGCGCGTGCGCGTGCCCCTGGCTGCCGTAACCGAGCACCGCCACGGTTCGCTGCTGCAGCACCTTGAGGTCGGCGCCATTGTCGTAAATGATCTCTGCCACTGCTGGCCTCTCCTTGGCTCTGCTTGTTCTGGCGTGGACGGGCGTGTCACCCCGCGCGGCCGTTCAGAAGAATGATCCCGAACGGCTGCCGCAAGCTGTCACTCGGCCCGCGTGCTGGCACGTTGCCTGGGCGCCGATCCGCTGCCGCGGGCCTTCACTGGCGGCAACCGATCACCCGGCTCGCTCGCCCGCACGGGCGCCGTCGCCCACAGGGCGCAGCGAGCGGTCCGTGATCGATCGCGGACCGCGGCCGATGCCGACCATGCCCGACTGCACGAGTTCCTTGATCCCAAAGGGTTCGAGCACCCGGACCAGCGCGAAGAGCTTGTCCCTGTTGCCGGTGGCCTCGATCGTGACCGTGTCAGGTGAGACGTCCACGGCCTTGGCGTGGAACAGCTTGATCGTCTCGATCAGGTGCGTTCGCGTCTCGGTGTCTGCGCGCACCTTGACAAGCAGCAGCTCGCGCTGTACCGAGGCGGCCGGGTCCAGCTCCACGATCTTCAGCACGTTGACCAGTTTGTTGAGCTGCTTGGTGACCTGCTCGAGCGGATGCTCGGCGCAGTTGACCGCGATCGTCATGCGGGAGATCTCGTCGTGCTCGGTCGGCCCGACGGCGAGCGAGTCAATGTTGAAGCCGCGGCGCGCGAACAAGCCGGCGATCCGCACGAGCACGCCGGGTTTGTTCTCCACAAGCACAGAAAGCGTATGGGTGGACATCTCCTATTGCCTCCCTCGCGGGCGGTCGGCGCTCCCTCGCGGGCGGTCGATCCGGCCGACGGTCATTCTGTCCGGTCCCAGTCCGGTGCCATGTCCCGCGCGAACTGGATGTCGTCGTTGCTCGTGCCGGCCGGAACCATCGGCCACACCATCGCGTCGTGATGCACAACGAAGTCGATGACGACGGGGCGGTCATCGGTCTTGGCGGCCGTCTCGATCACGTGGTCCACGTCTTCTGCCCGCTCGCAGCGCATGCCAGCGCAGCCGTATGCCTCGGCGAGCTTAACGAAGTCGGGGATGCGAGTGCCGCGCTCAGTTTGTGATTCTGAAACTCTGACTCCCAAATCCGTATTCGAGTAACGCTGGTTGTAAAAGAGCGTCTGCCACTGGCGGACCATCCCCAGATTGCCGTTGTTGATCACGGCGACCTTGATCGGTATTCGTTCCAGCGCGCAGGTCGCCAGCTCCTGGTTGGTCATCTGGAAGCACCCGTCGCCGTCGATCGCCCACACCTGCGCGTCCGGGCGGCCAACCTTCGCCCCCATCGCGGCGGGCACGGCGTACCCCATCGTGCCGAGGCCGCCGGAGTTGAGCCAAGTGCCGGGACGCTCATAGGAGATGAACTGCGCGGCCCACATCTGGTGCTGGCCGACACCCGCGACGTATGTGGCGTCCGGTCCGGCGAGCTTGCCGATGCGCTCGATCACGTACTGCGGCGCCAGCGAGCCGTCGGCGGGCTGTTCGTAACCGAGCGGATAGGTCGTCTTCAGCTTGTTCAGCTGCGCCCACCAAGCCGTGTAGTCGCCCGTGCGCCCGGCCGCGTGCTCACCGGCGACCGCGGCGATCAGGTCGGTGATCACCTCGCGGCAGTCGCCGACGATGGGCACGTCCGCACGCCGGTTCTTAGAGATCTCGGCCGGGTCGATGTCGGCGTGGACGATCGCGGCGTTGGGCGCGAACGAGCTGAGCTTGCCGGTCACCCGGTCATCGAAGCGCGCGCCGAGCGCCACGATGAGGTCGGCCTTTTGCAGCGCGCCGACGGCCGCGACGGTGCCGTGCATGCCCGGCATGCCGAGGTGCTGGCGGTGGCTGTCAGGGAACGCGCCGCGCGCCATCAAGGTGGTGACCACCGGCGCGCCGGTGCGTTCAGCCAGTTCGGCAAGCTGCGCGGCGGCGCGCGCCTTCAGCACGCCGCCCCCGACGAGCAGCACCGGCCGGCGCGCTTCCACGATCATCCGGGCGGCCTCACGCACCTGTTTTGAGTGCGGGCGGCTCACCGGCCGATAGCCGGGCAGCTCGAAGGGGACCGGCCAGTCGTACTCGGTCGGCGCCTGCAGCGCGTCCTTTGCGATGTCCACCAAGACCGGCCCGGGGCGGCCAGTGCAGGCAAGATGGAAGGCCTCGCCGATCGTGCGCGCGATGTCGCGGGCGTTTGTGACCAGGAAGTTGTGCTTTGTGATGGGCAGCGTTATCCCGGAGATGTCCGCCTCCTGAAAGCCGTCCGTGCCGATCAGGGCGGTTGGAACCTGCCCGGTTATGGCCACCACGGGCACCGAGTCCATGTAGGCGTCGGCGATCGGGGTCACCAGGTTGGTCGCGCCGGGGCCAGATGTCACCATGCACACGCCCGGACGGCCGGTGGCAAGGGCGTACCCCGACGCGGCGTGCCCGGCGCCCTGCTCGTGGCGCACCAGCACGTGCCGCAGCTTTTTCGAGTCGAGCAGCGGGTCGTAGGCCGGCAGGATGGCACCGCCGGGGATGCCGAATACCGCGTCGACACCGACATTCTCGAGCGAGCGGATGAGAGCCTGCGCCCCGGTGATGCGTGGGCGTGGGCGTGGACCCGGCGTGGGTGTCGTGTGCTCGGTCATAGGCTGGGCCTTCTTCTTCAGGCCGGCTCGGCATGGGCTTCTCGCCGGTTTCGGCAGGGGCGGCGGGCGGCAACAAAAAAACCCCGCGCCGGTGGCGACGTGGGGGAGCGCGCAGGCCTTTACGTGGTCAGCGGCCTGCGCGCCGACCAAGTACGAGGATGAGACTGCGTCGCACGCCCCAACGATGACGGATATCCAGCCGCCGCGTCAACCTAGTGAGCACACCATGTCACATATTGAGACGCCGTGGTAACGCCGCGGGCCTCGTGCGTGCGACCCTTTACGAGGCGGGCGCGGGCGTCTTGCCCTGCTCGGACAGATCAGGGCCCTGCCCTGGCGAACCCACCGCCAACATGGACTCAAGGTCGCGCGCCGACATCGGCCGGGCGATGAGGTAACCCTGGCCGCGCGCGCACCCCATCTCCCTCAAGAGCTCGAGCTGGCGGGGATGCTCGACTCCCTCCGCCACAACCGTCACCCCGAGGTCGTGCCCCAGCCTGACGATCGCGCCCGTCAGCAAGGTGAGCGTGTCATCGGTGCCCATGCCAGACACGAACGACGGATCGATCTTGATGATGTCCACGGGGAGCTGGCGCAGGCTGCCAAGCGAGGCATAGCCGGTGCCGAAGTCGTCGACCGCGATCCGCACGCCGTGGCTGCGCAGCGCCGCGAGCCGCCGAGCCGTCTCCGCGCGCTGTGCCACAAGCAGTTGCTCGGCAATCTCGATGGTGAGCGCGCTTGGCGGAAGCCCGCTCCTGGTGAGCGCGGCGATCACCGAGTCAACGAAGCCGGGCGCGGCGATCTGGCGCGGCGAGACGTTCACCGACACGCCGATGTCACGGGATCCCCGCCGCCACAGCGCGCCCTGCCTGCACGATTCGTTGAGGACCCACGCGCCGAGCGCCACGATGAGCCCTGACTCCTCCGCGAGCCTGAGGAACTCGCCCTGCGGCACCCGCTCGCCGCCGCGCCACCAGCGGACAAGGGCCTCGACCCCGCTGATCCTGGCGGTAGCCAGCTCAACGATCGGCTGGAACTCGAGGGTCAGCCGCTCTTCGGCGATGGCCTGCTGCAGGTCGCTTGTGAGCTCGAGACGCCGGACGATGTCGGCGTGCATGTGCGCGGCGAAGATCTCAACACGGCCTCCGCCCGAGGCCTTCGCCCGCGACAGCGCGACGTCCGCGTTGCGCAGGACGTCTCCAGCCGGGCTGTCGCCCGCGAAGGCGACGCCGACGCTTGCGGTGACGGCGACAACCCGCCCCGACACGCTGAACGGCTGCGCGGCGATGCACCGGCCGAGTTGTTCGGCGAGATCAACCGCGTCATTTGCGCCGGCGCGGGCCTCGACAAGGACCGCGAACTCAGCGCCTGCCCAGCGGGCGAGCGTGTGCTGTGAGGGGACCGCGGCCCGCAGCCGCCGCGCCGCCTGAGTGAGCAGCAGATCTCCTGCCGCGTGCCCGGCGGAGTCTTTAACCGCGGTGAAACCGTCGAGATGCAGGAAGACCGCCGCGACCTGAAGGCCGGTGAGCTCGGCCGCAAGATCGTCATTCACCTGCGTAGCTTCCGCCACATGGCGGCCGCCGACGGCAACGCCCGCGCGGCGGCCGAGCAGGTCGGCGACCCGCTCCTCGAAGTACGCGCGGTTCGGCAGGCCGGTCAGCCGGTCGTGGAAAATGAGGTGCGTCACCTGTTGCCGCAGCGCGATCTGGTCACTCAGGTCCCGCGCGGCTATGAGCAGCTGTCCATCCTCGCCTGGCTGCTGATAACGGGACACGGTGCACTCGATGTGGCGCCAGCTGCCGTCGGCGGCCAGCACTCGGCACGAGAAACGCACCACCCGCGTCCCCGCGGTTCCCGTGTCTCCCGCGGTCTCAGTGTCTCCCGTGGTCCCTGTGTCTGTCGTTGTTCCTGTGTCTGCGCCCCGCGTGGTCGGCGTGGCTGGTGTCGCCGCGGTACGGGAGGCGCCGCGGTCTTCCCTGGCGCCGCGGTCTTCCCTGGCGCCGCGGTCTTCCCTGGCGCCGCGGTCTTCCCTGGCGCCGCGGTCTTCCCTGGCGCCGCGGTCTTCCCTGGCGCCGCGGTCTTCCCTGGCACCGCGGTCACCGCTGCCGTCGCTGTCGTCACCGCCGCCGGTGATCCGCAGGATCTGCCGGACCGCGACCGGCCGGTCTTCCGGGTGTACGAGCTCCGCGAGATTGCGGCCGAGGATGCTGCCCGCGGCATAGCCGTACGCCGCGACCGATGGGCTCGAGTACCGCACGGTGCCGTCGAGGTCACAGATCGCCACGGCATCGCTCGTGCGGTCGGCAAGATCGCGGACGTGGCCGGCTGACACGCGGGCGGCGCCGACCGCCTGCCCGTTCTCGCTGAGCAGGCCAAGGACCCTGGCAGCAAGCACAAGCACCGCGCCGCCCGCGACGATGATCACCACCGGCTGCACCCGGGCGCCTCCCGCCACCTCGCTCGCGACAACCGCGACGGCTGCCGCCGCGGCGGCCACGGCCGAGGCGATCGCCGCAGTAGGCATCTTCACCGCCCGCACAGCGCGCCGTTCGGCCAGGGCACCGCGGTAGGCAACGAGCCAGGGCGAACAGAACAGCACAAGGTAGCCGACGATCTTCAGCACCAGTTCCGTCACGCCGGGCTCGCGACCTCCACCGAGCCGAACAGCGGCGTCGAAGCCGTCGCCCACAGTGATCGCGACCAGCGCAAGGTACGGCACGGCCACTCGCCGACTCGCCGCGGCGACAACCGGGAGCAACGCGCTTATCGCCAGGGTTCCCGCGAGCGGGCGGATCAGGCCAAGCAGGAATGTCTGCGGATCCGCGCCCGACCGCACATAGACGTGCCCGAACAGGGTTACCCAGCCGATGACCCACAGGGCGGATGCCAGCACATAGCTGTCAAGCACCTGGCCGAGGAGTTGCCCGGCGGCCTGCTCGGGCCTGCGGGCCAGGCCAAGCCGTCGGCCTGCCGCCGACCTCGGTGTGGCGAGCACGAGTATTCCGGCCACCATCGGCGCCAGCGCGAGCAATGGGAACAAATCGGCAAAGGTCAGCGGCGCGGTGAATCCGGTCGCCTGGGTGAAGATGACCTGCTGGCCAGCGGCGCCCGCGCACAACGCAAGTGCGGCCCCAGCGAGCCACCGGTATCCCGCGCGGTCGCCGTCCGGCACCCGGGCGGCGCCGAGCCAGAGGCTCACCGCGGCGGCGCCGGACGTGAGCACGCCCACGATCCAGAGCCAGCCTTCCGGCCCCAACGACCGCACGGAAACCTCCCACCATGTGTTTGCCGTGGCCTCGTGAGGTTGAGGATCCCGCCAGGTCGTGGCGTGTCCGATCCCCGCGCCTCTTCTGTCACACCTTCGTAACGATTAGTTACCGGTTGATGTGCGCCGAGAACCCTGGCCGTTGGTGCCGTAACGGGGTTTCCCCGGCGCGCCGGGACGCGACACTGCGCCAGGCGACGTAATTCACTCTACGTACCGAAGGTCACACTTCGATTGCGCTCAGGCCGACGTAAGGCAGCGAAAGCGCTCGATGGAAGGCGTCCCAATCCACGCAGCGTCTCCCCAGGTCACGGCGGGACCTTCCGGTAACCGGGGCGCGGCCTCCGGTTACCGGGGCGCGGCCTCCGGTAAGACGCCACGCGGCGGCGAAAGCCGGTTCAATCCGTCCCGCCGGCACCTCGCCGCCGTCCCGCCGCCGTCCCGCGACGACACGTGCCAACACGGGTGCGGGCGGTGAGCGTCGACCACCCCGTCGTCCTGGCGACGGGCCGAGACGACGCAGCCGGCCCGTCTTTGTACTCTGGAGTGTTGTTACTCGCCGGTATTTTCGGGGCCGCAGCAACACTGTGGAGTACAAAGAGGTCGCGGCAGGCCTCGGCGCACCGCCGACCAGCGACGTTGACGCGCCTAGGACAATTACAACAAATCCCGTGGCCCCCTAGGTTCACTGAGGGTTACACGAGTCACAGGCTCACTGCACCTCGTCCGCCCCGAAGCGGTTGGCGGTTCCCGTAGCGCCGTGCACCCACGCCAGCGTCTCAACCGGACTGGCCGAGACGCTGCAGTATGAGTTCGCGCGCGCGTGTGGCGTCCGCCTGGCCACGCGTCGCCTTCATCACCGCGCCGACCAGGGCGCCTGCCGCGGCGACCTTGCCCGCCCGCACCTTGCCCGCCACGTCAGGGTTCGCCTCGATCGCTTCGTCCACGACGGCCATCAGTTCGCCCTCGTCGGTCACCACCGCGAGACCGCGGGAAGCGACCACCTCATCCGGGTCACCCTCACCGGCGATCACTCCCGCGAGCACCTGCCTGGCCAGCTTGTCGTTGAGGGCGCCCGAATTCACTAGCTCGGCCACCCGCGCCACCTGCCCGGGCGTCACCGGCAGTGCGGAAAGCTCGGTCGCTGTCTCGTTGGCATGGCGCGACAACTCGCCGAGCCACCACTTGCGCGCGTCGGCCGGTGACGCGCCCGCCGCCACGGTCGCAGCGACAAGGTCGAGCGCTCCGGCGTTGCGTAGCGCCGCCATGTCCGGGCCGGAAAGGCCCCATTCCGCCTGCAGGCGCGCGCGGCGTGCCGCGGGGAACTCGGGCAGCCCCGCGCCGAGCCGCTCCACCCAGTCGGCCGAAGGCGCGAGCGGCGCCAGGTCGGGCTCGGGGAAGTACCGGTAGTCCTGCGCCTCTTCCTTGCTGCGGCCAGACGTCGTCAGCGCGCTCTCTTCGTGGAAGTGCCGCGTCTCCTGGATGACACGCCCTCCGGCATCAAGCACCGCGGCCTGGCGCTGAATCTCATAGTGGACGGCCCGCTCCACCGATCGGAGGGAGTTGACGTTCTTGGTCTCGGTCCGGGTGCCCAACCTCGCCGAGCCGCGCGGCGCGAGAGAGAGGTTCACGTCGCAGCGAAGCGACCCCTCCTCCATCCGAACGTCCGACACCCCGAGCGCGCGAATGAGATCGCGCAACTCTGTGACGTAGGCCCTGGCAACCTGTGGTGCGAGCGCGCCTGTGCCTGCGACGGGCTTGGTCACGATCTCGACCAGCGGGATGCCCGCGCGGTTGTAGTCGACGAGCGAGTAGTCGGCGCCATGGATGCGCCCGGTCGCCCCGCCGACGTGCGACGACTTGCCGGTGTCTTCCTCGAGGTGAACGCGCTCGATCTCGACCCGGACGAGTTGCGGCGCGTCGGCCCCGCCCGGGTCATCAACGGTTACGTCGAGCCAGCCGTTGGTGCACAGCGGTTCGTCGTACTGGGAGATCTGGAAGTTCTTCGGCATGTCCGGATAGAAGTAGTTCTTTCTCGCGAATCGGCACCATGACGCGATCGAGCAATGCAGCGCCAGGCCAATCTGGATGGTGTACTCCACTGCCGACCGGTTGGCCACGGGCAACGATCCGGGCAGGCCGAGGCAGACCGGGCAGACCCGGGTGTTCGGCTCGCCGCCGAATCCGGCCGGGCAGCCGCAGAACATCTTCGTCACGGTGCCAAGCTCGACGTGGGTCTCCAGGCCGATCACAGGGTCGTACCTGGTGATCGCCTCGTCGTAGGGGGTGAGCGGTGGTCTCGCGGGATCCGCGGCCGCTCGCGCCGCCGTCTCGGTCATCGTGTCTCCGCAAGTTCGGGTACCTCATCGGCGAGCACATGGCCCCAGCGCTGCGTGAAAGCTGCCTCAGCCGTTGCGGCGACGCGGTACACGCGGTCGTCGGCCAGCACAGGCGCCATGATCTGCAACCCCACCGGCAGACCATCCTCGTCGGCAAGCCCGCAGGGTACAGACAGTGCGGCGTTGCCCGCGAGATTGGACGGGATCGTACACAGGTCCGCCAGGTACATCGCCATCGGGTCGTCCGCACGTTCGCCGATGGGGAAAGCGGTCGTCGGTGTCGCCGGTGACACAAGGACGTCCGCTTGGCAGAACGCAGCCTCGAAATCACGCGAGATCAGCGTGCGCACTTGCTGGGCCTTGCCGTAATACGCGTCGTAGTAGCCGCTCGACAGGGCGTAGGTGCCCAGCATGATCCGGCGCTTGACCTCCGCGCCGAACCCCGCCGCTCGGGTAAGCGACATGACCTCCTCGGCGCTGCGGGTTCCGTCGTCACCGACCCGCAGCCCATACCGCATGGCGTCGAAGCGGGCGAGGTTGGACGAGCATTCGCTCGGCGCGATCAGGTAGTAGACCGGCAGAGCGTAGCGGAAGTGCGGGCAGGACACTTCAATGATCTTCGCGCCGGCGGCCTCGAGCAGCTCGACAGCCTCCTGGAAGCGGGCTAGCACACCGGGCTGGTAGCCCTCGCCGCGGAACTCCGCGACCACACCCACTTTCATGCCGCTCACGTCGGGGTCCTTCGCCGCCTCGACCACCGGCGGAACCGGCCCGTCGATCGATGTGGAATCAAGTGGATCATGTCCGGACATGACCTGGTGCAGCAGAGCGGCGTCCAGCACCGTGCGCGCGAGCGGACCGGGCGTGTCGAGGGACGAGGCGAAGGCCACCACACCGTAGCGCGACGAACCGCCATAGGTCGGCTTGACGCCGACGATCCCGCAGACGGCTGCTGGCTGGCGAATTGAGCCTCCGGTGTCGGTGCCGATGCCAAGCGGCGCCTGCCGGGCCGCGACGGCGGCCGACGAGCCGCCTGACGAACCGCCAGGAACGCGACTGGTGTCCCATGGGTTCCTTGACGGCCCAAAGGCAGAGTTCTCGGTGGAGGAACCCATGGCGAACTCATCCATGTTCGTCTTGCCGAGGATGACGATGCCAGCTCGCCGTAGGCGCTCCGTGATGGTCGCGTCATATGGCGGCTGCCAGCCGCCGAGGATCCGCGACCCGCACGTCGTCGGCATGTCAGCGGTGGTGAACACATCCTTGAGCGCCAGCGGCACCCCGGCGAGCGGGCCGAGCGCCTGTCCGGCCGCGCGCCGAGCGTCCACCGCACGAGCGGCCTCGAGCGCCTTGTCGGCGGCGATGTGCAGGAAGGCATGCAGTTTCGGCTCGGTGGCCGCGATCCGGTCCAGGTGAGCCTGCGCGACCTCGACCGCGGACGCCTCGCCTGAGGCGATCAAGGTAGCGAGTTCGGAAGCTGTCATCCGCGTCAGAGCGGTGTCCATGATCAGTCTTCCTCCAGGATCTTCGGCACGCGGAAGCGCTGGTCCTCCACCGTCGGCGCCTGCCCAAGCACCTCGGACGGGGTCAGCGGCGGAACACATTCGTCAGCGCGCAGCACGTTGGTCACCGGCACGGCGTGCGAGGTTGGCGGGATGTCCTCCGCGGCGACCTCCTGCACCCGGGCGACGGCAGAAATGATCACATCGAGCTGCGGCGCGAGGTGATCGAGTTCGGCGTCGTCAAGCGCGAGCCGCGACAGGCGGGCAAGATGTGCCACCTCAGCACGGGTAATTGGCATGGGCTCAATCGTAGTGTTCGGCGCCGCCCGCCATCGAAGCGTTAACCCCCGCCACGTCAACGGGCAGCCGACCGGGTGGGCAGAAGCGGTGCCGCGGGGGGTGGCGGCGCCGTCGGCGCGGTCGCGGCGTGTTCGGTCAGCCATGCGGTCGCGTGCGCGGCATCAAGCGGGCAACTGACGTGCGGACCCTGCGCCGCGTCGCAGCCCATCCCGCGCAGGGCGGCGGCGACGTCGCCGGCGGCCACACCCGAGGCGACCGAACGAATCCCGAGCGCGTGTACCAGGCCGACAAGAGACTTGACGATGAGCCTGTCGCCCGGGTTATGCGCCATCCGCTGGACGAAGGAAGAGTCGATCTTCACCTCGGACACCGGCGGCCGCCTGAGCCTGACCAGGGACGAGTACCCGGTGCCGAAGGCGTCCAGACTGAGCGGGACTCCCATCCTCGCGAGGGTCTCCACGGACCCGGCGGCGTGGGTCGGCTCGCTCATCAGCACCCGCTCGCTGATCTCCAGGAGCAGCGCGTCCGGCGGCAGCGAGTGCCGCCGTAGCCCGGCCGCGATTGTCTCGGCGAGCGCGGGATCGAACAGATCACTCGCCGACACATTGACCGCCACCTGCACGTGCAGGCCCGCTCGCCACCAACTCGCCGCCTGGCCCAATGCGGTGTCGATTGCGTAGCGGGTCAGATCGCGCATCAGGTACGACTGCTCCGCAAGCGGGATGAACTCCTCTTGCCCGACCATGCCGCGGACCGGATGCCGCCACCTGAGCAGCGCCTCCATGCCGATGGGACGATGGTCGGCGAGCATTACCTTGGGCTCGAATATCAGCTCGAGCTGACCCGCGTGCAGGGCGCGGCGCAGCTCGCCAAGCAGGCCGAGCCGCGCGGGTGAGTTGCGGTCCTGATCGGCCACGTAGGCCTCGACCCCGCTACGCCGCTCCTTGGCCAGGTACATGGCCACGTCGGCGCGCTGAAGCAGCAACTCGAAGTCCGGCGCGTGATCGGGATGCAGCGCGACACCGATGCTGGCGTCCATGTCGAAATTCCTCGCGTCCAGGCGAATCGGGTCCGCAAGCGAGGCGCGCAGCCGCGCGGCGACCTCGCGAGCGGACGCGGCATCGCGCACCCGCGGCAACAGCACCGCGAACTCGTCGCCGCCGAGCCGTGCCACGAGGTCGCCGGGCCGGACGCTATGCACGAGCCGGTGCGCGACGATGCTGAGCAGACGATCCCCGACTGGATGCCCGAGCGTGTCGTTGACCTCCTTGAACCGATCGAGGTCGAGCAACAGCAAGCCGACGCGGTGACCGCGCCTGGCCGCCTCGGTCAGTGCGTCCGCGGTCCGCATGATCAGGAATTTTCTGTTGGGCAGGCCAGTGAGCTCGTCATGCATCGCCTGGTGAGCGCGGTTAACCGAGATGGCGGCGTTGGTGTAGACGGCGGCGAGCGGGAGGAGAAACAGCGGGACGAGCGCGGCCGAGTGGCTCATGACCACGGTCACCAGCGGCGCCGCCGAGAGCAGAGCGAGGTTCACCAACACCTGGTAGGGCAGGTCAGCGCGGATTGTGGCGAGCACGGGCACCCGGGTGTGCAGTGCGACGGCGACGCTGACAAGTACGAGGTTGCAAAGAAAGAACGTCGCCGCGCCGAGCGCCACCTGCGCCAGGCGCCCGCCGACCGGGACCCACGGACTCGCCGGATCGGGATGCACCCCGCTGACCGCCAGGGCCGCAGCGGCCGCAGCCAGGCTGATCGTGAGCTGGGCGGCGTTGAACGCGTTGCGATATGGCGCACGCCGGGCGACGGTCCCGGCGATTACCGTCGCCGCCGCCTGGAGGAAGGCGGCAGCGGGCAGCCCCCAGTAGAGCAGCGCGGCGAAGCTAAAGGTCGTCGACGCGGCCGCCGCATCAGCCACCGACTTTCCTGGGGTGACGATGGGCCGGAGCTCGCCACAGACGACCAGGAGCGCGAGCATCCACCACAGCGGGCTGGTTGCGAGCATGCGCAGATCCGCCGTGCTCACCGTGGCCAATGCCGACGCGAGGAGGGCCGCGCCCGCCACTGTCACCGCGGCCACGTAGACCCACAGCGGCGAGCCGATCCGTGGTCCGGCGTCGCGGGTGTCGCGGGTGTCGCCGCCTTGCTTCATCACGTCCTCGCGCGCAGGTCTCGTCGGCACATCGGCACACGGCCGGGCAGCTCATGGCTGCGCGGCGGCGCGTCGCAGTGAAGCACCTTGCCGCGCGGCTCACGGCCTGGTGGCATATGCCCGCAAAGCGCCGGGCGGGCACGCAGTGCCGCTAAGAATCTGGCCGGGAAACCAGAATCGCCGTGGTGCGGCGTGCCCGATGCGCGCACCATCAGCCGAGGCCGAAGCGCAGGGGCGCCGCGCAAGCGCCGCGCAGACGGCTGATTATCCACGGGACACCCCCTCGCGCGGCGCTGGCGTGGCACAGCACTGCGGGATGATTCATGGCCCGTCGGAGGATCCCTCAGACCACTAGGCCGAAAATAGCACGTCCTGAAATCGATTGCGTACTTTCCGTTACAACAACGCGGTTGCCTCTTGAGTCCGCGCAGGTTAACCGCGCACAGGGTCTTGCCGACGGCGCTGGGCACCGGTGAGACCCCCGGGAAGGCTAGCCGCCGCTGAGATCCTCGGGAAGATTGGTACCGTTGAGATCCTCTGGTAAGGATGGTACCGATGAGACCGCCGGG
>WNGD01001635.1_pt1 | contig 24145 bp, 20 predicted proteins | sample 5400671 | NCBI WGS metagenome assembly WNGD01 (sample SAMN13153369, study PRJNA577476) | soil metagenome | isolation source: 40 cm soil or saprolite under grassland replicate 2 | place: USA:California | collected 2016-06-15
GAGCGCCCGGTGCAGCCGCGTGGACACCGCGGTCGCGCTGATACCGAGCAGGCGCGCCGTCTCCTCGCCGTCGAGCTCGAGCACGACGCGCAGCGCGAGCACCTCACGCTCACCGGCCGTGAGCTCGCGCAGCGCCGACTCGAGCGCAGGCGAGAACCCCTCGCCCAATGCGTGATCGTCGGACGTGGGGAGCTCCGCGACGCCGACGCGTGCCTCGCGGCGCCGCCGGCGGGCATCTGCCCGAAACCAGTCGAGAGCGGTCGAGCGCGCGATCGCGAGCAGCCAGGCCCGAGCGGTTCCCCGGCGCGGATCGAAGCGTCGCCACCGGCGAAGAGCGGTCTCGAACGTTGCGCCCGTCAGATCCTCGGCGAGCGGCCGGTCCTTCGTCAGGTAGAGCAGGTAGCCGAACACGTCGTCGAGGCACGTCTCCGCGGCGGAGGCGAAGCTCGGCGCCAGAGCCTCGCCTCGGGGGAGCGCGCCGATCGTGACCGCGTGCACACCGGATCTACGCCGCCGGCGGATCACTTCGTCACCGGCTCTCGGCTTCGGAGAAGAGCACCTCCCAGCGCTCGAGCAAGCTCTTGAGCTCGTCCCTGGCCGCACGGTGCCCGGTGAGAACGTCCAAGTCCGTCCAGTCCTCCGCGAGCTTGCGCTCGAGCTTTGCGACCCGGGCCTCGGTCGTCGCGATGCGTTCCTCGAGCAGCTCGAGCTCGGACGGCGTCTTCTTGTCCGGGGCGGCTCGCGGCTGCGGCGCACGGCCCGGCTTCTCCTCGGCCATCTCTCGCGGCGCCTCGGAGAGCGCGAGCTGGAGGTCGGCCCACCCACCAGCGTACGAGTGAAGCGATCGATCGCGGACGACGACGATCCGGTCCGGGACCGCGTCGAGCAAGGCACGGTCGTGGGAGACGAGGAGCACCGTGCCGGGGAACGCCTCCAGCGCTTCTTCGAGCGCTTCGCGACTCTCGACGTCGAGGTGATTCGTCGGCTCGTCGAGAACGAGGAGGTTCGCGCCGGAGGCGACGAGCAGCGCGAGCGACAGGCGCCTCCGTTCGCCTCCCGAGAGCGCGCTCACCGCACGGGTATGCGTCTCCCAGCCGGAGAAGAGGAAGCGCCCGAGCAGCGCCTGCGCCTGAGGACGTGGGAGCCCGGTCTCCGCCGCCGCGTAATCGAGCACAGAGCCGTGTGCCGGCAGCTCCTGCGTGTGCTGGGAGAAGTAGCCGGGGACGACGCCGTGTCCGAGCCGGGCGCTGCCCTTGTCGAGGTCGCGCCGGCCGAGGATCGCTTCGAGCAGCGTCGTCTTCCCACAGCCGTTCGGGCCGACGAGCGCGACCTTCTCCCCGCGCTCGAGCACGAGCGTCGCGTCCTCGAGCAGCCGCTTGTGGCCGGCGGAGAGTGAGATGCCCTCCGCGTCGAGGACGACGCGGCCCGTGCGCGGCGGCTGCAGGAACTCGAAGCCGAGCATGCGCCGCTTCCTGGTGAGCGACCCGTACTCGGCTGTCGCCGCCGAGCGCTCCTTCTCGAGCCGCCCGATCTGCGTCAGCTTGGCCTGCGCCTGCTTCGCCTTGTCCTTCTTGTAGCGGAACCGATCGACGAAGCGTTGCAGGCGTGCGATGTCTTCGGACACCCGCTCGGCAGTCGTCGCGGCGGCCGCTGCACGCGCCGCCTTTTCCCGCCGCCACTCGTGCCACGGTCCGGCGAAGAACTGCGGCCCTCCCGGCGCGAGCTCGAGGACCGAGGTCGTGACCGATTCGAGGAACCAGCGATCGTGGGCGACCAGGATCACGGCCGCGTCGAGCGACGCGAGCTCACGCTCGAGCCACTCCAGGTTGTCGACGTCGAGATGGTTCGTGGGCTCGTCGAGCAGCAGCAGGTCCGGATCGCCCGCGAGAGCGCGCGCGAGCGATGCGCGTGTGAGCTCGCCGCCCGAGAAGGTCTCGAGCTGCCGGTCGAGGTCGGAGTCGGTGAAGCCGAGCCCGCGAACCGTTGCGGCCGCGCGGTCGCGCCACGCCCAGCCGCCCGCGTGCTCGAGCCGCGCCTGTGCATCCGCATAGCGGCGGAGCGTCGCGGCATCATGCGTCCCGGCGGCCATCTCTCCTTCGAGGCGGCGCAAGTCCTCCTCGGCCGCGATGAGGTCACGGGCGCCGGTAAAGGCGTACTCGCGCAGCGTGAGGCCGAGGTCGCGTGGCGGGCGCTGATCGTGCAGCGCCACGCGCGTTCCCTTTGCGAATGCCAGCTCGCCCTCGAGCGAGATCTCTCCGGCGGTGCCCCGGAGAAGCGTCGTCTTCCCAGCGCCGTTCGGACCCGCCAGCGAAAGCCGCTGCCTGCGGTCCACGCTGAACGAGACTCCTCCGAAGAGTGGGTCGCCTGCGAACTCCTTGCGGAGGTTGGACGCGATCAGGACCGCCATGGCGGCTGAAGGTCTAGCGCGTAACCGAAGGAACTGCCACGAGACGCCGTGCCGCTTCGGCGATGTGCTCGGCGTCGATCCCTGCCGCGGCGAGCAGCTCGGCCCCTTTGGCCGAGCCCGGCATCTCTGCGACCGCGAGCTTCACGACCCGAGGACGCTCTTCCGCATCGGCCACCGCAGCGAGGACGGCGTCGCCGAGCCCGCCTTCCGGCCAGTGATCCTCGACGGTGACCAGTCGACCGGTGGCCTCCGTAGCGGCGAGCAGCGTGTCCCGGTCGAGAGGCTTGATCGAGTAGAGGTCGATCACGCGAGCCGAGATCTCTTCCTCGGCAAGCAGATCCCCAGCCGCGAGCGCCTCGTGCACGGTGATTCCCGCCGCGACGAGCGTGACCTCGTCCTCGTCGGACGAACGAAGGACGCGGCTACCGCCTACCTCGAACTCCTCGTCCGGACCGTAGATCACCGGCGTGTCCGGCCGGAGCGTGCGGATGTACGAGATTCCCTCGAGATCCGCCATGGCCGCGACGAGCTTTGCCGTCTGGTTGCCGTCGCACGGATGCAGAACGGTGCTGCCGTGCACCGCGCGAAAGGCCGCGAGGTCCTCGAGGCCCATCTGCGAGGGGCCGTCCTCGCCGATCGAGACGCCCGCGTGCGAGCCCGAGAGCGCGATTGTCGCCCGGCTCACTGCGGCCATCCGGACGAAGTCGTACGCCCGAGTGAGAAATGCGGCGAACGTCGAGGCGAACGGCTTCCAACCTCGGGCTTGGAGTCCGACCGCCGCCGCGATCAACTGTTGCTCCGCGATGTACATCTCGAAGTAGCGGTCGGGGTACGCATTGCCGAAGATCTGCGCAAAGGTCGAGTTGGAGACCTCTCCGTCGAGGGCGACGATGTCGCCGCGTGCTGCTCCGAGAGCAGCGAGCGCCTCTCCGTATGCCTTGCGCGTCGCGACCTGCTCGCCCACTGCGTAGCGGGGAAGCTCGAGCGGGCCCGCGGCGAAGCGATGGGCGCTCCCGGGAGCCGGCTTCGCGACCTCGAGCGGGACGTGACGCTCGCCGCCGAGCTCGGCGATGGCCTGCGTCGGGTCTTCGAGCGGCTTTCCGTGGAACCCGTTCTTGTCCTCGACCGCGGCGACGCCTTTCCCCTTGATCGTGCGGGCGATGACCACAGTCGGCCTGCCCGTGGTCGCGAGCGCCTCGGCAAGCGCCCGGTCGATCGCCTCGACGTCGTGCCCGTCGATCTCGATTGCGCGCCAGCCGAACGCCCGCGCCCGATCGGCGTAGACGTCGAGGTTCCAGCCGACCATCGTCTCGCCGCGCTGCCCGAGCCGGTTGACGTCGAGTATCGCCGTGAGATTGTCGAGCTCGTAGTGCGCAGCGTGCTCGAACGCCTCCCAGATCGAGCCCTCGGCAGTCTCGCTGTCTCCGCACAGGACCCAGGTTCGGTAGGGGAGGCGGTCGAGATACTTGCCGGCGAGTGCCATGCCGACCCCGATCGGGAGTCCCTGACCGAGCGACCCGGTCGCCACGTCCACCCAGGGGAGAACGGGTGTCGGGTGGCCCTCGAGGCGGCTTCCCAGCTTCCGGTAGGTCAGGAGCTCCTCGTCGGTAATGGCGTCGGCGGCGCGGTAGATCGCGTACAGGAGCGTGGAAGCATGACCCTTGGAAAAGATCAGCCGGTCGTTCGTCGCGCTCTTCGGGTCGGCGAAGTCGTAGCGCAGGTACTTGTCGACGAGGACAGCCATGAGGTCTGCAGCCGACATAGCGGAGGTCGGGTGTCCCGACTTCGCCGCAGCGCTACAGCGCACCGAGTCGACGCGCAACTGCTGCCCGAGCTCGCGCCAGCGCTCCACGTCGGTCATCAGTCGGTTCCTCCGGCCGATGCGTGGAGGGGTGTGGGCAACCGGGAGGTTCCCGACGTTCTCAGAAGGGGGTCGCGCTGAGTTCTCGCAAGACCGGAATTCGCTTGCGCGAAGTCCGGTCGCGGAAAGGCGCGGGGAAACATGGTTTCCCCCGCGAACGACCCGAGCCGTAGGCGAGCGGCGGTCATGGAGGCCATTCTACGGTTGGTGTTTCCCGATCCGACCGAGCGGTAACGTTGCGGTATGGCTACGAGCAGACTTCACCAGCTCTCCGAGCTCGGCCAGTCCGTGTGGATCGACTCGCTCTCGCGCGAGATGCTCGAGACGGGCGAGCTCGCGCGGCTCATGCAGGAGGACGCGGTCGTGGGCGTCACGTCGAATCCGACGATCTTCGAGAAAGCGCTCTCGAGCGGAGGGTGGTACGACGAGCAGCTGCGAGAGGTGCTCGAGCACGAGAACGACCCCAAGGAGGTCTTCATCGCGCTCGCGACCGAGGACATCCGCGACGCGTGCGATCTCCTACGGGGCGCGTGGGAGCGAAGCGAAGGCGTGGACGGACGGGTCTCGATCGAGGTCGACCCGGATCTGGCGTACGACCGTGACGCCTCCTACCAGGAGGCGCTCCGGCTGCACGAGCTCGTCGACCGCCCGAACGCCTACGTCAAGATCCCGGGGACGGTTCCGGGTCTCGGCGCGATTCAGGACTGCATCGCCGCCGGGCGCTCGATCAACGTCACCCTCATCTTCTCCCTCGAGCGCTACGACGCGGTCGCGGAGGCCTACGTTCGCGGCCTGGAGCGCCTCGTCGAGTTGGGCGGCGATCCCCGGAACGTGCTCTCGGTTGCGAGCTTCTTCGTGTCCCGCGTGGACACCGAGGCCGATCGCCGGTTGGAGGAGCTCGGCCGCTCGGATCTGCAGGGAAGGCTCGCGGTCGCGAATGCGAAGCTCGCGTACCAGAGCTACAAGCGCATCTTTTCCGGCGAGCGCTGGGACCGGCTCGCGAGCCTGGGCGCCAGCCCGCAGCGCTGCCTCTGGGCCTCGACTTCGACGAAGAATCCCGCCTACAGCGACGTCCTCTACGTCGACCAGCTCATCGGCCCGGAGACCGTGAACACGATGCCGCTCGAGACGATCGAGGCGTTTCAGGATCACGGCACCGTCGCGGAGACGCTCACCGAGGGGGTCGCGGAGGCGCAGGCGCTCCTCGGCGAGCTTGCTGACGCAGGCGTCGACTACGACGACGTCGTCGCGACGCTCGAGCGCGAGGGAGTCGAGAAGTTCGCCGACTCGTTCGCAATGCTCCGCGACGGGATCGCAACCCGGTCCAAAGCCGTCGCCTGAGCCAGGCCGAACGGCTCAGAAGCTGAGGCCCGAAGCGGATAAGGGCCGGTCCTTGGCGTTCATCCCACTGGTGTGCGCGGGCCTCGGTTGGACGCGCGTTTCTGGCCATGCTCGCACCAAGTCGGCGGTTCGGCCGAAGCCTTGCGGATCTCGAGGCGAAGAACATATGTAAGTTTCATATAGACTCGAGCGATGCACAGGAGGAGTCGCTGGCGTTCGCGCAACCGTCGACGGCGCGAGGACGGGAGCTGGGCGGTCCGGGCGAGAGTCGAGCGATTCGGCGAGCCCGCCCTCCTGCGCCTACTCTCGGAGCGCCCGACGCACGGATACGAGCTGCTCGAGCGGCTACCGGAGCTCCTCGGCGAGGAGCGTGTAGACGTCGGGAACCTCTACCGCGTGCTGCGCGCTCTCGAGGAGGACGGGCTCGTCGTCTCCGAGTGGCAGGCCGGCCTCCCCGGGCCCACCAAACGCACGTACACCCTGACCGACGGCGGCCGCGAGGCACTCGCTGCATGGCTCGAGGCGCTGGCGGGGCTCCGTGATGGGTTGACGACATTTCTCGACGACACCGAGAAAGGAGGTGACCATGTGCGGTAGACACGGACATCGCCGGAGGCACTGGCGGGCGCCGAGTCGCGAAGAGCTGCTCAAGGCGCTCGAGGATCGGCAACGCGATCTCGAGCAGGAGATCGCGGACATCCACGACCTCCTGCGGCGGCTTCGCGAGAATGGCACCCCGACCGCGTCCGCAGAGCCGGTGACCTCGATCTAGGCGATTTCGACCCATACGTCGACCGCGACGGTCAGTCCTGGTGGAGGAGGCCCGCGAAGGCCTCCTCCACGATGCTCTACTCGGCGCCGGTCAGCGTGAGACTCTGAACGTCGGCCGAGAGACGGTGAGCCCGACCGGAGACGACCAGGTCATCGCCGACGTCCCGACCTGGGCCGGGTTCAGTCCGCGCACGCGGTAGAACCAGTTCCCGGGGCGCAGGTTGAGCACCGCGGATGTGGAACGCGTGACGAGCGTCCCTGCGCGGCGCCACGGATACTTGCTCTTCGACCACTCGACCCGGTAGGCGCTCGCCGCGATGACCGGACGCCACGCGACGAGTGGTGTCGAGTAGACGACGGGATGAGGCCCGGCGACCGAGAGGAGGCGGCCGTTCGGTGTCAGCCCGGAGACGTACGGCGTCCCCGAGGCGGTGATGGCGGGCCGCGAAAGCTTGGCGAACGTCGAGACGCGCCCCGCTTCGCACGCATCCTGGGGGGTCTCGACGTCGTCGTACTCGAACGTCCCCGAGTCCGAGACGGAGATCGCGACCGGAACGACGGTCCAGAAGTAGCGAGTGGTCCGCGCGTCGACGTCCGGAAGGTCGACGTGTGCACCGCCGGTCGTCCCGATGTTCTCGTTGGTGTTTACGGCCATGCCTTCCGCCGACAGTGTCTTGGCCGTCTCGGTCTTGGCGCTCGGGAGGACGCCGGAGAGGGCGAGGTCGAGCTCGTCGTCGCTCGTCGGGAGCTTGAGCGGGCCGCTCTCGCGTGGGGCGAAGGCGGGACCGCCGACAACAGAGCCGCGGTAGACCACGTTCACGCAGTCGCTGTCCGTGAACGCGTACACGCGGAAGAGCCGATAGTTCCTCGTGTCGAGGCCGACGTCGCCGGTGAACGTGAGCGCCGGCATGAGTTGGTGCGCGGCGTCGCCCCAGTCGGAGCTGACCACGTCGGAGACCGCGCTCTTGAGCTGGAGCTTCCCGGAGCTCCACGCTGGGTTCGTGCTGGCGTATTCGGGGCTCCACGGCCCGTACGAGACCGCCGGAAGACCGTTCGGAATCGAGCCGAGCACCTCGCGAACCGCACGCACGCGCCAGCGAACGGTCGCCCACCACCCGTCGTCGAGGTGAAAGGTGTAGAGCTCGCGCTCGTCCGCGACGTTCGTATGAGTCGCGAAAGACTTGCGAATGTCCGGGTACCAGACCTCGTAGCCGGTTGCGCCTTCGACGGGTGTCCAGCGCACCAGCCCGGGCTTGGCGGCCATCGGGATGGGCACCTGGTCCCAGTGCATGTTGAAGCCGAAAGATCGGCTCCAGGCGGTTGCGCCTCGTGTCGTGACGGCGCGAACGTGAGCGTAGAGAGCGTAAGGCCGTCCTGTGAACCAGGGCAGGGTGAGGTCGAGGGACACCGCGGGGATGCGGATCGGGGCCAGAACACCGACCTTCTTGGCGGTCTGGGTGACGCCGCCGCTTGCCGAGTCGTCGGGCGTCACGGTCACGACGGAGGACGTGACCGGGCCGCAGGCACGACCGGATGGGGCGCCGGTCGCGACGTTCGACCAGATGAGCGTGCTCTCTTCGAACGTCCGGCTCGTTGCGAGCTGGAACTCGTAGCAGAGCGCAGCCCGGACGGGATTCCACGCGAACGCCGGCGTGCGCGGGAACGTGTGCGTGACACTCTCGTCGGGGCGAAGAAGGAAGCTGCGAAGCGCGCTCGGTGCTCCCGGCGGAGCGGGCTGCCGCGCCGGTGCCGAGGCCGCAAGAGTTGCGAGCAGGGCAAAGACGAGGATCGCGAGGCGGGCCGCACGCATCGCCACTCATGTCGGCAGTGGAGGAGGGGGTGCCTTCCCTCGGACGGGGGATGCCCTTGAAGACTCGAAGCGTGATGTGAAATCACAAGCACCGCGGCCGCTCCGCGGCCGCGCTTCAGGGATCTTCGCGCGATCGGAATCCGCGCGAGCGGATTCCGATCTTGCGCATTGTCAGTCGAGCTCGAGGTAGAGGACCGCGATGAGCACGGTGCCGAAGAAGAGGAGCCAGAACAGCCCGAAGAGGGCCCAGCCGAAGCGGAGGTTCTTGCGCTCGAGCTCGGTGTCGGGCATCACGTCAGCAGCGGGTCGATCGCTGCGGCTACGAACAGCAGCGCGAGGTACGCGAGAGAGTAGTGGAAGAGCGCAAGCGCCCGTACGCGGCTCAGGTCGCGGCGCAGGAGGGCGGCGAGCACGACGAACGTCGCGCCCAGGACGATCGCGGCCACCGTGTACACGAGCCCGAGCCAGTACCCGACGGCGATCGTGAAGGCGACGAGCACGATCGAATACAGGAGGATCTGGCGCGCCGTCTCCCGGTCACCTCGCACGACCGGCAGCATCGGGACCCCGGCCGCCGCGTAGGCGTTCTTGATCATCAGGGCGAGCGCCCAGAAGTGCGGCGGCGTCCAGAGGAAGACGATGAGGAACAGCCAGAGCGCCGGCAGCGCCAGGCTTCCGGTTGCGGCTGCGTACCCGACGAGCGGCGGGACGGCGCCGGCGGCCCCTCCGATGACGATATTCTGCGGAGTCGCGCGCTTGAGCCAGCGTGTGTAGACGACGACGTAGAACAGGTTCCCGACGAGCGCCAGGATGGCCGTGAGCACGTTCACGGCGGAGCCGAGCACGGCGAACGAGAGCGCGGACAGGAAGAGCCCGAACTCGAGTGCCTGCTCCGGCGACACCCGCCCCGACGCAACCGGGCGCCCGCGGGTGCGGCTCCCCATGACCGCGTCGATGTCCCGGTCGAGGACGTGGTTCAGCGCCGACGCCCCGCCGCAGGCGAGCGCGAGCCCGAGCATCGTCACGAGGAACAGCCAGAGCGGGGGCGCTCCCCCGTAGCCGACGAACATCCCACCCGCGCCCGTGATCAGGAGCAGCGACATGATCCGCGGCTTCGTCAAGGTCAGGTAGTCGCGCGCTGAGGCGAGCCGAGCGGGCGTGCCTCGGAAGGCGCCTGTGGCAGCGACGAGCGCGGCCCCGAAGGCGACTGCGGCTGCTGCTACGTGGAGGTCGACGACCCAAGGAGAGCTGCCGCTCGCGGCGACGGCGCCTCCCAGGGCGATTGCGACGAGTAGGAGCGCGAGAGCGGCCGAGGTTCGGAGGACGAGCCTCCGGTACGCCCACCGCGCGACGATCGCATTCGCCACGAGCAGCGGGAGCGCGACCGCCGCGAGCCCCCAGTGCACCGCATGCAGTCGGAGCGCGGCGGTCGTGACGACGAGCCCGGTCGCGGCGGCGGCACCGACGACCGAGACCCGGAAGACCACGCCGGGCGTGGCCGGCTCAGGAGATTCGTCTTGTCCCATTGGCCTCACGCAGCCTTTGGCGGAGATCGTGCAGCGGTCGGGCGCTCGTCACGTACGGGACGGAGTCGAAGTTGTGCGGCGGAGGCGGCGACGTCGTGTACCACTCCAGCGTGTCCGCCTGCCAGGGGTCGTTGCCGACCCGTGGCCCGCGCCGGGTCGTGCGGACGACGTTCCAGAGGAAGAGCAGGAGTGCGATTCCCATGACGTACGAGCCGATCGTCGAAGTCATGTTGTAGCCCTCCCAGCTCTCGTGCGAGTAGGTGTACACGCGTCGCGGCATCCCTTCGAGGCCGAGCAGATGCTGGGGGAAGAAGGTGACGTTGAAGCTCACGAACAGGATCCAGAACTGCCATTTCCCGAGTCGCTCGTCGAGCAAACGGCCGAACATCTTCGGCCACCAGTAGAAGAGGCCGGCGAAGATCGCGAACACCACGCCGCCGAAGAGCGTGTAGTGGAAGTGGGCGACGACGAAGTAGCTGTCGTGCACCTGCCAGTCGACCGGGAACGCGGCGAGGTAGATGCCGGTGAGCCCACCGACCACGAAGACGGAGAGAAAGCCGAGCGCGTAGAGCATCGGCGTGTCGAAGTGGAGGTTCCCGCGCCAGAGCGTCGCGAGCCAGTTGAAGACCTTGACGCCCGTCGGCACGGCAACCGCCATCGACGTGATCATGAAGAAGGAGTTCAGCGCGTTCGGAAACCCGACCGTGAACATGTGGTGCGCCCACACGAGCATCGAGATGAAGCCGATCCCGACGGTCGAGAACGCGACCGCCTTGTAGCCGAAGATCGGCTTTCGGGCGAACACAGGGAGCACCTCCGAGATGATTCCGAACGCGGGCAGCACCATGATGTAGACCTCGGGGTGGCCGAAGAACCAGAACGCGTGCTGCCAGAGGAGCGGCGCACCCCCCTTGGCGGCGTTGAAGAAGTGCGTCTGGATGTGCCAGCCGCCGATCGAGATGCCTCGGTCGAGCAGGAGCAGCGTCAAGCCGGCGGAGAGCGTCGGCAGGACCGCGAGCAGCATCCACGCGAACACCTCGATCGACCACACGAAGAGCGGCATCCGGGTCCAGGTCATCCCCGGCGCCCGCAGGTTGTGGATCGTCACGATGAAGTTGATCGCTCCCGCGACCGAGGAAGCGGTGAGGATGTGGAGCGAGAGGATCCAGAGGTCCTGCCCGTGGCCAGGGGTCTGCTCCGAGAGAGGCGGGTAGCTCGTCCACCCCGCCTGAGCTGCGCCTCCCTTCGCGAAGAAGGAAAGCATGAGGACGAGGCCACCGAGGAGGTACAGCCAGTACGAGAGCGCGTTCAGGCGCGGGAACGCGACGTCCCTTGCTCCGATCATCAGCGGAACCAGGAAGTTGGCGAAGCCGGCGAGGATCGGGACGAGGACGAGGAAGATCATCGTCGTGCCGTGGATCGTCACGAGCTCGTTGTAGTGCTGGGGGCTCAGTACCCCGGCGTTCGCCTGCGCGAGCTGCGTGCGCATCGCGAGCGCCATGAGGCCGCCGAGGGCAAAGAAGACGAGCGAGGTCGAGACGTAGAGGATCCCGATCCGCTTGTGATCAGTGGTGACGAACCAGCTCGCGACCCTCCCCCGCTGCCAGCCAGGCACAGGGGTCTCGGCTCTAGCTGCCACTGGGCGGGTGCTCCTTCAGGTACGTCGTGAGGGCCGAGACTTGGTCGTCCGTCCAACCGGAGCCGACGGCGGGCATCGTCCCCCGCGGCGTGCTGGTGCCATTGCGAACGATCTTCGCAAGTGCTCGAGGATCGCTGAGGATTGCCGACCCGGCGATCCGTACCGCGATGCCCCCCTCGCCGGCGAGGCCGTGGCACTTGGCGCACACGCCGCCCCACTCCTCGTCACCCAGGTCCGACGTTCCGGCCGACTGCTGCGCCCTGCGCTGGCTGAGCCAGGCGGTGAACTCGCTCTTCGGCATCACCTCGACCGACGCCAGCATGCGCGCGTGCTCGAGCCCGCAGAGCTCGGCGCACTGCCCGCTGTAGAAGCCAGGCTTCGCCTCGAACCAGGTCGTGTTGACGATTCCGGGGATCGCGTCGATCTTCCCGCCGAGCGCGGGAATCCACCAGGAGTGGATCACGTCCGTGTCGGGTGAGACCACCGTCAGCTTCACGGGCACCTCAGCCGGAGCCCGCATGCTGTCGATGGAGATGACGCCGTTCGGATATTCGAACTGCCAGTAGAACTGGCGGCCGGTCACCTTGATCTGATACGCCCGACCGGTCGCTCCCGCCGAGGGCACGTGAGAGATGCCCGGGAGCTCGATGAAGATGAAAGTCGCGATTAGGAAGAGGATCGCGACCGGTAACGCGGTCCAGAGCAGCTCGAGCCTCGTCGCGCCGTGAAGTGTGGGGCCGTCCTGGAAGCGCGGGCGCCGACGGCGTCGAAAGCGAAAGATGAAGACGACGAGAAGCGTCTCGACGAGGACGAACACACCGAGGGTGAAGAAGGTGATGAAGAAGTAGCTCGCTCGGATGTCGTGCGCGTTCGGCGACTCGGGTGTGACCGGGACGAAGCCTCCGTTGCCTCCGTAGGCCGCCGGTACGAGGAGTAGTGCGAGCGTCGTTGCGGCTAGAAGGAGCTTCGCGCGCACGGAGCTTGCCATTCTATGAACGTGCTCGATCCGACGGGGAGGAGAACCCGCGTGCGACTGCCGCCCGACGTGGCGCGCCCGTTCGAGGTGTACGTGAACGGCGTACCCCAGACGGAAGGGATCGATTTCACGATCGAGGGGCGAACGCTCGTCTTCGACCGGGAGCTGAAGACGGAGGGGAAGCTCGGCTTCTGGCGCTGGACGTCGATCTTCGTCGGTGTCGCCGGCACGTACCGGCAGAACGACTCCGTCGACGTCGTCTACCAGCGAGACGGACGCCGGGTCGTGGCGACGAAGCTGCCGATCGAGCCGCTCGCGTAACGCGCGCCACCTCGCTCAGCGACGGCCGCGCGGCCCGGGCGGGCGCGGTGGCTTCGGACCAGGTGGCCGACGAGGCGGAGGCGCGCCGGAGAGCAACGCTTCGACCCTGGGAAGGAGACGGGCGAGCGCGTCGGCTTCGGGCGGCGGCAGATCGAAGACGAGGACACCGAGCTGCTCTCGCAGAAGCGCCTCCGCGGAGCGGCGTGCGGTGTCTCCGACGCCCGACAGCGCGAGTGACTGCCGACGGCGATCGTCGGGGAGAGGACGACGCTCGAGGAGGCCTGCCTCCGCCAGCCCCGCGAGAAGCTGTGAGACCGCGGGCCCGGAGACTCCGGTCCGGCGCGCGAGCTCCGCGCCGGTGACTTCCTCGCGGGCGATCGCGCGCAACGCCAGGTACTGGGCAACGGTCAGGGGCGGGTCGTGGCCGGCGAGGAGGCGATCGATCCAGCGGGTGACGAGAGGAGCCACCGCGGCGAGCTCCTCCGCGACCGCAAAGTGAGATCGGCGTGACCCTGGCATAGATAAGTAGACTTAACTTATAAGGATGCTTATCTGCGAACTCATTCTTGCACTGTTCGTGGTCGTCCTGCTCGCGATCGGACCGGCAAGCGAGCGCGTCGCTCTCGTGATCGTCGCGGTCGCGGGGGTCGACGCCGCGCTCGGGGCCTCCATCTCGCCGGCCATCACGGCAGTCGCGCCGCTCTTTGCGTTTCTCACCGCCGCGCTCACGCTCGCGGCTCTCGCCGAGCAGTCGGGCCTGTCCACGAGCGCTGCTTCGATGCTCGCCCGCTGGGCTCGAGGGAACACGATGCGCCTGTACGCCCTCGTCTGCGTGCTCTCGGCGGTCGTCACGAGCATCGTCTCGCTCGACGGCGCTGTGGTGGTCATGGTACCGCTCGTGCGGGTCTTGTCCGGCCGCTTCCGCGCGCCGTTCGCTCCGCTCTTCCTCGGCGTGGTAGTCGTGGCGAATGCGTCTTCCGTCGCGGTTCCGCAGGGCAATCCCACGAACCTCGTCGTCATGGGCCTGGCCGGGCTTTCACCCGGTTCGTTCACAGCGCACATGGTCGGCCCCGGTGTCGTGGCCGCTGTCGTTTCAGCGTCGGCGATCGCGCTCTGGCAGCGTCTGCAGCTTTCGCAGGCCCGGCTCGTCTCCCGACCCGCTCGGACCCGGTTGACCCGAGAGGAGCGACGGGCGCTCGGGGCGATCGTCGTCGCCGGCCTCGTCTGCTGGCTTGCGCCCGTGCTCGGGGTCGCGCCCTGGTGGCCGTTCGCAGCGACGGCCGGCGTACTCGTGCTGCTGCATCGTGGCCGCCGACCCTCCGTGCGTGTTCCGTGGCGGATCGCGGCGTAGCTCGCCGGGCTCGTCGTCGTTTTTCAGGCCTTTGCTCCTCGTATCCCGGAGCTGAGCGGCCGAGGCCTCACCGCGCTGCTGCTGACCGCGGTGGCGGTCGGCGGAGCGGCTGCCGTGGCGAACAACCTCCCGGTGAGCGTTGCCGCGCAGGCTTTCGTCGGCGTCGGTCCTGCCGCCTACGCCGTCATGATCGGGCTCGCCGTGGGCGCACTGGCCGCACCGCAGGGCTCCGTGGCCACGCTGATCGCCCGAGACCTGGCCGGCCCCGATGCGCCGCGGCTCCCGGTGAGGCGCTTCGCGCCGCTCGCCGGGATCGGCGTGGTCCTCGCGACGGTCGTGCTCTGGACGACTCTCTGAGCCGGGAGCTCGACGGACCTCGGTTACCGTAGCCGCGCATGACGAGCGTCACGACGGAGACGCGGGCCCGCGTCCAGTCCTCCGCCTACGAGAGCCTGGAAGCGATGTTGCGCGACGAGCGCTGTGTCGTCCTCGACGGCGGCGTCGCGACCGAGCTCCAGCGAGTGGGTACCGGCGTCGGTCCCGCAGCCGGTCTCTGGGGGACCTGGGCTCTCTACAGCGCGCCGAGCGCAGTGCTGGAAGTCCATCGCGCCTACGCCGAGACCGGCTGCAACGTGATCTCGACCAACACGTGGTCGATCCTGTCCGCGCCCGAGATCGAGCGCGCCGGGCCGAGCCGCCCCGAGATCGTCCACTGGATGGACATCGCCAGGGCCGGAGTTCGGCTTGCCCGACGCGCACTGGCCGATGTCGGGCGGGAGGGGGATTGCGCGGTTGCGTTTGCGATCTCCGAGGAGGTCAACACCCGGGACCGCCGGGAGACCGTCGAGCTCCTCTCGCGTGTCTTCGAGAACGACCCGCCCGACCTCGTCCTGCTCGAGACCCTGACGTTGATTCGCGATCCGTCGACGTTCGAGACCGTCGAGCTCCTCCTCGAGACGGGCCTGCCGGTCTGGCTCTCCTTCCGCCGCTGCAGGCACGGAGTGTGCGGCGTTTTCGGGCAGCACTGGGGGCCGCCTGAGGGCGACCTCTTCGGACGTGCCGCCCGCCGCTTCGAGGAGATGGGGGTCGCTGCGCTGCTCCTCAACTGTCTCCCGGTCGACCATGTGCCGGGGATGATCTCGTGGCTTCGCGACTTCACGGAGCTCCCCCTGGGCGCGTACCCGAATCTCGGACACCTCTCGGGCTCGAGGTGGCGGTTCGACGACGGGGTCGACCCGGCGGCATACACAGAGCTCGCCCTCCGCTGGCGCGAAGAGGGCGCGCAGATCATCGGCGGCTGCTGCGGAGTGACGCCCGAGCACATCGCAGCAGTCGTCGGGGCGGTCCGGGGGACGACGCCGGGGAACAAGCGGCCGGTGTTGCCCGAGAGCCTCGCTGATGACGCCGTCGCTGCCCCGGCCGAGCGCTGGCTCGACGAACGCGAACGCACGCTGTTTCCGCTTCCCTTTCCCGACCTGGTCGTCGAGGAGGGCGTGTTTGTCCCGACCGCGGGCAGCTACCTCGTGTGGAAGACGCTCTTCAGCTCGGAGGCGGGCAAGGAGAAGGTCTGCCTGGACGTCGGCTGCGGCTCGGGGATCCTCACCGTGCAGCTCGCTCTCAACGGTGCCGTGCGCGTGCACGCCATCGACGTCGACCGGAACGCCGTCGCCAACACGCTCTCGAATGCCTTTCGCAACGGCGTCGCGGATCGGGTCACGGGCGACACCGTCGACCTCTATCACTGGGATCCGGCCGAAAGATTCGAGCTCGTCGTCGCGAGCCTGTACCAGATGCCAGTCGATCCCTACGCTGAGCCGACCGGGCACCGGCCGCTCGACTACTGGGGACGCAACCTGCTCGACCATCTCCTGCGACTGCTCCCGAGCCTGCTCGCCGACGACGGGATCGCGTACGTCATGCAGCTCTCGATCCTCGGCCAGGCGCAGACCGAACGCCTCCTCGCCGAAGGCGGTCTGCGCGCGCGCGTGGTCGACTTCTCCTTCTTCCCCTTCGGACCCTTGTTCGAAGAAAACCGCGAACAAATCGACCGCGTCGAGCAGCTCTCGGACGCCTACCGGCTGCGCTTTGCGAGCGAGGACGTCGTCATCGCCTACTTGCTCGAGGTGACTCGCTCCTGAGCTGAGAGGCCCGATTCGGGGCCGTGGGTACTGTTGACGGGCGTGGAAGCGGACAACGGAATCGAGGTCGAAGGGCTCGTTCGCGAGTATCGGAAGGGCCCGCGTGCCGTCGACGGGATCGATCTCACGGTCGCTCCGGGTGAGATCTACGGCTTCCTCGGGCCGAACGGCGCCGGCAAGTCGACCACGGTCCACGTCCTGACGACACTCCTGCCGCCGACCGCGGGAACCGCACGCGTGGGTGGCTTCGACGTGGTCAAGGAGGGGCCGAAGGTGCGGACGCTGATCGGGGTCGCTCTGCAGGAGGCTGCCCTCGACCCGTTGCTCACGGGCCGCGACCACCTCCGCCTGCAAGCGACCCTCCAGAACGTTCCGAAGTCGAAGCGCGCCGGGCGCGCTGAGGAGCTGCTCCATCGGGTCGGCCTTGCAGATGCGGCGGATCGAAAGGTCGCCGGCTACTCGGGCGGGATGAAGCGGAGGCTCGACCTGGCCCTCGCGCTCGTCCATTCTCCGAAGATCCTCTTCCTCGACGAGCCGACGACGGGCCTCGATCCTCAGAGCCGCAGCGCGCTCTGGGAGGAGGTCTCGCTCCTGCGGCGCGAGGCCGGGGTCACGGTCTTCCTGACCACCCAGTACCTGGAAGAGGCGGACGTCCTCGCCGACCGGGTCGGGATCATCGACCAAGGAAAGATCGTCGCCGAGGGAACTCCGGCCGCCCTCAAGGCCGAGATCGGGCGCCCGAGCCTGCACGCGATTCCGAGGCGCGATGCGGACCGACCGGAAATCGAAGGCTTCCTCGCGCGCTTCGGGGAGCCGCTCGAGAGCAGCAGGGACGTCGCGATCCGCCTGCGTGACGGCCTCGGTCTCACGGACATCGTTCGCGCGGTCGACGCCGACGGTGTCGACATCGCGGATCTCGAGCTGCGTGCGCCGACCCTCGACGACGTCTTTCTCGCGAAGACGGGCCGCACGCTCGAGGGCGCGACCGAGGAAGCTGCCGTCGAGCATGGGGCCGGCGGCTGAGCGCTCTTCCTCAGGTCGGCGCGATCGCGCGGCGCTCCGTCGTGCGCACAGCCCGCCAGCCGGCGAGCTTCATTCCACCGCTGATCTTTCCGGTCGCGCTCATGACGGTGAACGCCGCCGGGCTCCGTTCCTCGACGCACCTGCAGGGCTTCCCCACAACGTCGTTTCTCGCGTTCGCGCTCGCGGTGCCCTTCATCCAGGGAGCGCTCTTCTCGACCATGAACGCTGGAACCGACATCGCGCGGGACGTCCAGACCGGCTTCATCAACCGCCTTTCGCTGACCACGCTTCGCAACTGGGCACTCCTCGTCGGGCAGCTCTCGGGTGTCGTCGCGCTGGGAATCGTGCAGGCGCTCTTCTATCTCGCGGTCGGCCTCACCGCCGGGGTGCATTTCGCCTCGGGGCCGGCGGGCATTCTCGTCCTGCTCGTCTACGCGGCCCTCGTCTCGCTCTGCTTCGGGGCGCTCGGGGCGTTCCTCGCCTACCGACTCGGGTCGGGTGAGTCGATCCAGGCGATGTTCCCGGTGCTCTTCGTCTTCCTCTTCATCTCCTCCATGAACGCGCCGCGGAATCTGATCGGAGTCGGCTGGTTCAAGACCGCCGCGACCCTGAACCCCGTCTCGTACATGATCGAGTGTGTCCGCAGCCTGATCATCGTCGGCTGGGACCCGGAGGCGCTTCTCCTCGGATTCGGGTTCATCGTTCTCATCGGAATCGTCTCGCTCGCGCTCGCCTCACGAGCGCTGCGGCTGAGGATGACCCGGACATGAAGCTCTGGCCGGTCGTCTCGGGCGTCGCCCGGCGGACGCTGAAGAACGCGCTGACAAACCCGCAGATCGTCCTGCCCACGATGCTCTTCCCGCTCTTCTTCTTCACCGCGTTCGCGGGCGGCCTCTCCCAGCTCAGGCACGTGCCCGGGTTCGACTTCCCGCCGGGTTACACAGCGTTCCAGTTCGTCTTCGTCCTCCTTCAGTCAGCCGCCTTCAGTGGTGTCTTCACGGGGTTCGGCGTGGCTCGGGACTTCGAGAACGGCTTCGCGAAGCGCCTCCTGCTCGCCGCGCCACGCCGGGTCGGGATCGTGCTCGGCTACGCGCTCGCAGCTCTTCTCCGCTGGGCCGTCGTCGCGACCGTGCTCACGATCGTCGCCTTTGCGGTCGGCATGCGGATCGGCGGGGGACCGGTCGACCTCGTCGGCCTCTACGTGCTCGCGATGCTCGTGAACTTCTGCGGGTTCTTCTGGGCAGGGGGCATGGCGATGCGCTTTCGCACGATCCAGGCCGCGCCCCTCATGCAGATGCCGGTCTTCCTCGTGCTCTTCTTCGCGCCGGTCTACGTCCCGCTGAGCCTGCTGCAGGGCTGGATCGAGGGCGTCGCGACGGCGAACCCGCTGACCTACGTTCTCGAGACCGGACGCGGCTTCATCGCCGGGAACCCCCCGCACGTGCTCGAGGCGTTTGCGATCGCCATCGGCATGGGCGTCGCCTTCTGGTGGTGGGCCTTCCTCGGCCTGCGCAAGGCGGAAGCGGCCGGCGGTTAGCGTCTAGAACAACGCTTCTTCCTCGAGGACGTGCAGGCACGCGGCGACGATTCGGGGATCGAGCTGCGAGCCGGCAGCGTCACGCAGGCGCCGACGGGCCTCGCCGACGCTCAGCGCCTTGCGGTAGGGCCGGTCGGTCGTCATCGCGTGAAACGCGTCGCAGGCGAAGATGATCCGCGACTCGATCGGAATCCCCTCGCCGGCTAGGCGGTCGGGATATCCGGTCCCGTCGAAGCGCTCGTGGCACGCACGGACGATCTGCCGGACCTCCTCGAGCTGCTCGATGGGAGCGAGGATCCGCTCGCCGAGCAGGGGGTGCGTCTCGACGATCCCGCGCTCGTGTTCTGTGAGCGGCCCGGGCTTGGTCAGGATCTCCGAGGGGATGCCGATCTTGCCGATGTCGTGGAAGAGCGCGCCGAGCTCGAGTCGTTTCAATTCCTTCTGCTCGAGCCCGATCTCGGCACCGACCTTCAGCGCGAGGTCGGTGATCCAACGTGCGTGTGTCGAGGTGTACTCGTCGTTTGCCTCGAGTGCGTTCGCGAGGGCCTCGACGGTCGACACGAACGTCCGCTCGAGGGTCTCGTAGCTGGACGTCGTCCGGAGCGCGAGCTTCGTCTGCTGCGCGAGGCCGCCGAGGAGCCCGAGCTCGCGATCGCCGTACTGGACCTCCGACGGGATCGCCGCGGCAATGACCCCCCAGCGTCCTTCCACCGTGAACGGCGCGATGGCGAAGCGGCCTTCGGTTTCCTGCGGCGGGGGCGCGATGACGGCGTAGTCGGACGCCTCGATGAAGAACGGCTCGGTCCGGGTGAGCCAGGGCTCGAGGAGCAGCGCCGGAATTGCCTGCAACATCCGCTCGACCGGGGGGCCCTCGGAGTGGTCTGCGAGGAACGTCAGATCTCCGCTCTCGGCATCCTGGAGCCAGAGAGAGGCAGTCGGGCTCGAGAGCATGCTCGCAGACCCCGAGACGACGCGCTCGGCGACCTCCGCGAGCCCTTCGGCGGCGGCGAGATCCCGCGCGAACTCGAGCAGGGCCGTCGCGCTCTCCGCCTCGCGTCGCTGCGCCTCGTACAGGCGTGCGTTCTCGACGGCGACGGCCGCATGTCCCGCGAGCACCTCGAGCACGCGAAGGTCGTCCGCGTCGAACTGGTCGAGCCCCAGCTTCGAGACGACGATGACCCCGATCACGCGCGATCCGAAGCGGAGCGGAACGGCGAGGAGAGACTCCTCGATGACCGCGGTTCCGGCGATGCGCTCGCCGAAGGCGTGGTTCGCGGCGTCGCCGACGAGGAGCGGTTCGCCGGTCTCCGCGACCCGACCCGTTATGCCGCGGCCGACCTTCGTACGCAGGAGGTCCACCGCCGAGACGCGGTCGACGGGCATGAGATCTCCGCGGAAGGCAACGGGAACGAGGTCGTCGCCGTCGCGGACGAAGACGCGGCAATTGTGGTAGTCGATCAGGAGCCGCAGCTCCTCGGCGATCGTCATGCCGATCTGCGCGACGTCGTTGAGGCGCGAGAGCTTCCCCGAGAGGCTCTGGAGCATCTTCAGGTGGGCGATCGAGCGCACGTCGTCGCGGCGTAGCCGTTCCTCGGACGGGCGCTCGCTCGCCGTCTCGTCGAAGGCGAGGATGAGCCCCTTGCCGCGGCTCTTCGCGGTCATCATGGCCGCCTCGGCACAGGCGACGAGCTCGCGCGGGTTCGCCGCGTGATCGGGCCCGACGGCAATGCCCGTCGAGACGGTCAGCGGCCCCGCCGCCTCGGCCTCGAGCCCTCCGAGCTTCTCCGCCAGGCGCTCCGCGAGGCCGAGCGCGCTCGCGAGGTCGCCCGACGGCAGGATGATCGCGAACTCCTCGCCGCCGACCCGGCAGACGACGTCGTTTCCGCGAACCGTGTTGCGCAGCACGTCCGCGACCTGCAAGAGGAGCTGGTCTCCGATGCCATGCCCGTAGACGTCGTTGACCCTCTTGAAGTCGTCGAGGTCGATCATCACGAGCGCGACCGTGTCGTGCTCCATCGAGGCCCGCATCACCTCCTGGCGCAGCCGGTCGTGGAAGGTGCGGTGGTTGTAGAGGCTCGTGAGGGCGTCGGTCGAGGCCTGGTGCTCGAGGCGAGCCCGGACGTGCGCATTGTCGATCGCGAGCGCGGCGGCGTCTCCGAAGCGGCAGGCGAGCAAGAACTCCTCCTCGCTGAACTCGACGTCCTCGCCGACGCGATAGATGTTCAGCGTCCCCTTCAGCCGTCCGCGGGCGATCAGCGGAACGGCGATCAGTGCCTCCGGGTCGACGGGCGTGCCGGGGACGAACCGCACGCGGGGGTCGAGGTGCGCCTTGTTGGCGAGGACGGGCTCGCGATGCTCGACCGCCCAGCCGGTGATGCCTTCGCCGAACGAGAAGGTCTCGCTCATGACCTCGTGTTCCCACTTGCTCCGCGCCAGAACCGGTATGAGCTCCCGCTTGGTCTCGTCCGCCTCGTAGATGTGCACGTCCTCGTACGGGATCAGCTCGGCGAGCGTGTCGGCGATGCGCTCGAGCAGCGCGTCGAGGCTCTGCTCCGAGAGGACGTCGTGGAAGATCTCCGCCAGGCGCCGGTACGGCTCCGCCGCCGCTGCTCTCGCGGCAGGTCCTCGCTCACCCGAGGTGACAAGGCTCATCTGCGGAGCTGCCGCAGGCTCGATGGGCACAGGGTCCGACATGGAGGGCGTTCTGGGGGAGTAATCGGACGTGTCGCCGGTGTGCTTGAGCGCTCCTCTGCCAAGATCCGCGCTCGTGGAAGACGCACGGCTGGCACTGCTCGACCGCCTCATCGACCACGCGCCGCTCTTTCCGCCCGCGTCGTTGCCGCTGACGGCCGCGCTCGACGAGGACGCTCGCGCGCATGAGAGCGCGTCCGCGTTCGCTCTTGCACGCTTTGTCTGCCCCGCCTCTCGACTGGATGAGCTCCCGGGTCTCGATCGACGGTTGAGCCTCGTGCTCGACGGACCTCTTGGTAGCGATCCGCGGGTCGAGGCGGTCGAGGCCCCTGCGGAGCACGCGCTCGAGCCTCTGATTGGGCTCGCATCCGAGGTCTACGTCGAGGTCGCGCTAGGTGCGGCTCTGGAGAGCGATCTCGACCGGCTGGCGGAACTCGGGCTGCGGGCGAAGGTGCGATGTGGAGGAATCTCTACGCCTTCAGCCCGTGAGCTCGCGGGATTCCTACGGGCGTGTCACGAGCGCGGTCTCGTGTTCAAGGCAACGGCCGGCCTCCACCACGCCGTGCACAGGGACGGCGAGCACGGCTTCCTCAACCTTCTCGCCGCGGCGGTGTTCGGTGACGAGGAAGAGGCGCTCGCCGAGTCTGCACCGGATGCCTTCAGGCTCGCGCCCGAAGGCTTCTCGTGGCGCAATCGGAGCGCCGGCGCTGCTGAGCTCACCCGAGCGCGGCGGGAGCGCCTGCACTCGATCGGCAGCTGCAGCTTCTTCGAGCCGGTCGCGGAGCTGGAAGCTCTCGGGATCCTGCCGCTGTGACCGGCGCGGTCGGCTTCGGCGTGTTCTCCGAGGGTGACGGCCCTCCGCGCGTCGGCTTCCGGGTCGGCGACGGAGTCCTCGATCTGGCCGGTGCCGGCCTCGGAAGTCATTTCGCGGTTCCGTCGCTGAACCCGTTCCTCGCGCTCGGCCCGGCCGCCTGGGAGGACGTTCTCGGCCGGATCGACGACCTCGTCCAGAAGGGAACGCCGTTCGTGCCGCTCGGACGAACGAGCCAACGACTGCCGTTCGAGGTCGCCGACTACATCGACTTCTACTCGTCGCTCGAGCACGCGACGAACCTCGGTCGCCTCTTCCGCCCGGACAACGAACCGCTGCTGCCGAACTGGAGGCATCTGCCGGTCGCATACCACGGACGCGCCGGCACGGTCGTCGTCAGTGGAACGCCTCTCGTCCGCCCGTGCGGGCAGATCCGCGACCCCTATGAGCCACCGCACCACGGCCCCACGCGGCGCCTGGACATCGAGCTCGAGATCGGCTTCGTCGTAGGTGTCCCGAGTCGTCTCGGGGTGCCGGTGCCGGCGGGCGCGTTCCGCGACCACGTGTTCGGCGTCGTCCTCGTCAACGACTGGAGCGCTCGGGACATCCAGGCGTGGGAGTACCAGCCACTCGGCCCGTTCCTCGGCAAGTCCTTCGCGACCTCGATCTCCGCCTGGGTGACGCCTCTCGCCCTCCTCGAGAACCGTTTCGTCGCAGGCCCCGAGCAGGACCCCGAGCCGCTGCCGTATCTCCGCACCTCCGGCGAGTGGGCGCTCGACGTCGAGCTCGAGGTCGAGGTTGCCGGGACGGTCGTCTCGCGCACGAACGCGCGCGGTCTCTACTGGTCGATGCCGCAGCAGCTCGCGCATGCGACGACGAACGGAGCGTCGATTCGGACGGGCGACTTGCTCGCTTCCGGGACGATCTCGGGCGCGGAGCCGAAGTCCCAGGGCTCGCTCATCGAGCTGACATGGAACGGGACGCGCCAACTCCGGCTCGGGGACGGTAGCTCCCGGAGCTTCCTCGAAGACGGAGACGAGGTCGTGCTCCGGGGCCGTGCCGGCGACGTCGAGCTCGGCGAGGTGCGCGGAACGATCCTCCCGGCGCGCTGTTAGCGCGCAAGACCGGAATCGCTTGAGTGCGCAAGAGCAGAATCTGCGAGCGAGATTCTCCTCGCGCGAACATCTGAAGGCGCCCGCTGCGCGAGCGCCGGCGCGCGGATTCCGGTCGCGCGAAAATCCCTAGCGCGGCGGCCAAGCGGCCGCGGCGCTTGCGATCTCCCGTTCAGTCGCCGTGTGGGAAGACCCCCGCGCGATAGAGCTGGCCCTCGAGCGTTCGACCGAGGACACTCTCCAGCCAGGCGGACACCTCGACGAGCGCATCCAGGTCGATACCCGTCTCGACCCCTTCGCCTTCGAGCAGGTACACGAGATCCTCGGTCGCGATGTTCCCGGTCGCGCGCGGCGCGAATGGGCAACCGCCGAGCCCGCCGACGGACGCGTCGAGAGTCGATGCCCCCGCTTCGAGCGCGGCGAGCGCGTTCGCATAGCCGGTGTTGCGTGTGTTGTGGAAGTGGGCGCCGACCGGGCTGGCGAGCTCGGTAGCCCGAGTCACGAGCCGCCGAACCTGGCTCGGGACGGCGACGCCGATCGTGTCCGCGAGGACGACCGTGTCGGGCCGTCCCTCGCCCACGCGCTCGGCGAGCTCGACCACCCGGCCCTCGTCCACCCTGCCTTCGAACGGGCAGCCGAAGGCGACGCTGATCGTCACACTCGATCCGAGCCCTCCCTCGCGCGCCGCCTGCGCGATCCGGATGGCCGCAGCGAGCGAGTCCTCGACCGAGGCGTTCTGGTTCCTGCGGTTGAACGACTCCGTCGCCCCGAACGCGAAGCGAACCTCGTCGAGACCCGCTTCTGCAAGACGGTCGTAGCCTCGCTCGTTG
>WNGD01001916.1_pt1 | contig 24127 bp, 20 predicted proteins | sample 5400671 | NCBI WGS metagenome assembly WNGD01 (sample SAMN13153369, study PRJNA577476) | soil metagenome | isolation source: 40 cm soil or saprolite under grassland replicate 2 | place: USA:California | collected 2016-06-15
TGGAAATGATAGGATCTCAGCACTCAAACCGAGCTCTTGCGCTTTCACTTTTAACAACTCAGATTGTGTGTGTTTCCCTGCACCATCGATACCTTCAATAGCAATTAACATATCGCGGGTAAGCCCTTTAATTTTCAAAGATAACTCTCAATAGAAGCAAACCAAGCCGCTAATCTACGAAAAGAATCATCATCAAGACTTGATAACACTGCAAAGCGAGTAATCTGAGCATTTCGCAAATCTGGCGGCATTAAAAGAGCAGAATCAAGGTGATCACGGATTAGTTGCATAGCATTAAGTAGGCTCTTGGGATCATGGACAAACTGACTAGTAGGAATATTAGGAGAGGATTTATCAATAACCACATGGATATTTCCATCACTATATGTGATTAAGTATTGCGGGTTAGTAATCTCATCAGCTTTGACAAGAGAAACTACTAAAAATAATTTGCCCCAATTGTCAGTAATTTGTATTAATTGAGGTTGAATCAAACTTAACCTACCACCAGGAGGACCAAAGGTCGCCGCAGTATCCCAACCTGCAAGGATGAGCCAATCTGCATCTGTGAGAGATGTAACCAGGTTTGTTATTAAATTAGCTCTTTCCTTAGGTCTTCGCCACAACTCGTCAAGTAATAATGAGAGATTGGTCTTTTTAAGCATCATTGTAGGCAAACTCCTTTTCACTAAAGAAAAACGGGGTAAAACCATTTTATTTTCTTAATTCTCCTACGTCAATTTTTGGAAGAAATTCTAGATTCATTATACCAGCCGATCTTTCTACGTACAATCTGAAAGACCCTAAGCATCGCACCAGCTGCCTAAAAGCAGAGAAGTATTTTCTTTCAAAGGCGGTTTATGAGCTTCAAACATACAGAGGGCGGTGGCATCGCTGGATTGCTGCACCAATCAGGTTTCGATGTGCCTATTGTACAATAAGTGGTAACTCCTCAGCGCCTTCGACGTTTAGCCACCCCCACCAGGACTCTTGCGAGCCGCAGAGCGCGCGGAGCCACGAGGAGTCCGAACAGGGGGTTCTGAACAGTTACCGGGATGACACATGTTCGCAGGATGGACATGTATCAACGATATCATGCGTGGCTTCGTGCTATGATTATCTGATAAGACTATCATCCTTGACGGGAGATAGAGCAAAGCAATGGCAGTCATTCTGTTCTCTAGAATGAGTTCCAGCCATTTTTGCAGAAAAGAGGTTGTGCATGAAATACAGTATCGTCCTACCAAATGGCTGGAAGATGAGCCTGGTGGATATTAAAGATCCCGTTGAAGCAAAAGTAGAGACACGATTTGCAACTATGACAAGGAGCATACAACCATGACAGGCGACACACCAGCAGATATTGTTCGCGCATTCATCTCAGCCCTGGAGGTAAACGACCAGACGTTGGCAGAAAGCTACCTGACTGACGATTTTATGGCTACCGGCTGGACGCCAGGCCCACTCGATAAAAGCGCTTTCCTCACGGTGATCGCGGGCCTCAAGTCAGGCATTCCCGGCCTGATCTTCAATATGCACAATATTGAGGAGTATGGCGATATAGTCAACGCGACTTTCCAGATCGCTGGCTACCAGACTGATAGTTTTATCTTGCCGCCGCTCGGCCTGCCCCCCGTTCCACAAATGGCGCGCAGCATCTCGCTGCCCACTGAGGATGTCTCCTTTACGGTTATCAATGACAAAATTAAGCTTATGAGCGTCAAACATACAGAGGATGGCGGCATCGCCGGGTTGCTGCACCAGTTAGGCTTCGACGTGCCTATTGTACAATAGATGTAGAAAAATCACTGAAGCGTGCACGCGAGCAGATCGTTACCTTTATCGTTCGTGGGACTATGCGCCCTGAACTATACACTACAAGACGGTAGAAAGGAGGGTTCACCCATGCAGGTCAATGCTGGCGTGGCCCAACGGAGACAGGGCTTATCCTATAAATGGACGGTGGCGTGCGTTGTGATCCTGGGCGCGTTTATGAGCATCCTGGATCAGACGGTGGTCAATATCGCGATCCCACGCCTCCAGAGCAGCTTCGGCGCGGATATCCATTCCGTGCAGTGGGTGGCAACCGCCTACCTGCTGACCCAGGGAGCATTCACGCCGACCGCTCCATTCCTGGCTAATACCTTTGGCATTAAACGCACCTATATCCTTTCACTGATCGCCTTTACGACTGGCTCGCTGCTCTGCGGCTTCGCCTGGTCGCTGCCCGCGCTGGTCTTTTTCCGCGTGCTACAGGGACTGGGTGGCGCGCTGCTGCTGCCGTTGTCGTTCACGTTGCTCTTCCGCGAATTTCCTCCCGAGGAGCGCGGCGTCGCGATAGGCAGCCTGGGTGTTCCTATTCTGATTGCACCCGCGCTCGGCCCGATCGTTGGTGGCTATCTTGTTACCTACGCGAGCTGGCAGGTGATCTTCTTTATCAATATCCCGATCGGCATCGTTGCGGTGATCCTGGCTACGCTCTTCCTGCACGAGGCCCGCGCTCAAGAGCGGACGCGCCTCGATGTCGTCGGCCTGCTGACGGCGGCGTTCGGACTGGCGGCGGTCCTCTACGCCTTTGCGCAGAGTAGCACCGATGGCTGGGGATCTACCAATGTGCTGGGTTTTCTGATCGCTGGCTGCTTATCATTGATCGTTTTTGTCTATACCGAGCTGAGTCTTGTGCGCCGCGAGCAGAAACCACTGCTCGATCTGCGCCTGCTCGCCAACCGCTCGTATACTGCTGGCTTGATCGCGATGATCCTGGTGACGTTCGGTCTCTTCGGTCTGCAATTTTTGCTGCCGATCTACCTGCAGGTCCTGCGCGGCCTGAGCGCGTTCCAGGCCGGCATCACCCTGCTCCCCCTGGCGCTGGCGGCGATGGTCTCGGTTATTATCGGCGGACGGCTGGTCGATCTCATTGGGCCGCGCATCGTTGTGATTGCAGGATTGATCCTGCTGGCGATCGGGAACTGGCTCTTCGCGACCTCGCTGGGCCTGAACTCTCCGTATGGCTGGTTCCAGCTCGGCCTGGTCTTGTTCGGCCTGGCCCTGGGCCTCGCGGGCCAACCCGTGATCGTGGCGGCAATGGCCGATATACGCGATCCGCAGCAGGTCGCCGATGGGACGACGCTGATTACGGTCGCCCGCGCGGTCTTCGGCTCTATGGGCATCGCCATTCTGTCCACACTGGTCCAGACGCAGACACGTGTGCACTTCGCCCACCTGGCTGAGCAGGTCACCGCCAGCTCGCCGCTTGGACAATTGCTGCCGCGCATCGCGGGCCTGTTCCAGTTAAAGGGCGCCAGTGCGCATGACGCAACCAGCGCGGCCCTACAGCTCATCGCTGGCTACGTGAATCAGCAGAGCTACATGCTGGCTATGCGCGATGCGTTCTTCCTGACCCTGATCCTGACGTTCATTGCGATGGTGGCAACGCTCTTCATACGCGGTGTGCGCAGAACTCAACAACCGAAGGCACGAGCGAGAGCGGAAGATGTTCCAGAGCCTGTCGCGCCAGCAATGGATGTCGGCTAGACGGGTCTATCGTTCATGCAACAATGCGGGAAAGCTCCGCTGACTGACAATAATATCAACTTATTGAATCACATGCATATCAATGGCGAAGGAGAATATAACCATGCGCCGTTCACCAGCCCATGCGCGATTCTCGTATATAACCCGTTTCATACACCCAGGCGTGTTTCCTAGTAATATATGCGCCACGGGCTGGTGAACCGCGCCCCTACATTTGCGAAAACGTGCAGCGCACCCCCATGATGGGAAAACGATTGACAATAAACCCGACCCGGTTTACACTGACTCCATAAAACCAGCGCCCGCATATCATGCGGTAGGGACCGGATTCAGCGTTTATCGCCTCCTCTCCGTTGAACTCGACCTCTCTACCTCTGAGCTTCGAGCGCGTTTTAAACTATCGCGACCGACATTTCCAGATTTGTATGGCGTTAAAAGAACCCCTCTGTAGCTGGCTCAGGCATTATATTTACAATGAAAATAGACCCTGGAGCAGGCAACAATGATATGGCGGGTAATGGAGTGTGGAACATAATGCGTATTGTTCAAAAATCTTTCTTCGATGACCAGGGGCAGAAGATGATTAGCCAGGATGAGATCAACGGCATTCTCTGGCGCGCCTGTGACACGTTCCGTGGCACGGTCGACCCTTCTGAGTACAAAAACTATATCCTGGTGATGCTGTTCCTGAAATATATCTCGGATGTGTGGCACGATCATTATATGCAGAATCGCGAGCAGTACGGCGACGATGAGGAGCGTATCCGACGCCGTATGACGCGCGAGCGCTTCGTGCTCCCGGACGATTGCGATTTTGATAGCCTGTACAACCAGCGCCGCGCCAACAATATCGGCGAACTGATCAATATCGCGCTCGACAAGATTGAGGACGCCAACCGCGAGAAACTGGAAGGGGTCTTTCGCAACATCGATTTCAATTCCGAGGGCAATCTGGGCCGGACAAAGGAACGTAACGCCCGCCTGCAAAGTCTGCTGGAAGATTTCGCCAACCCGAAGCTCGATCTACGCCCGTCACGCATCGGCAACCTGGATGTCATTGGCAACTCCTACGAATATTTAATCGCGCGCTTCGCCTCGGGAGCTGGCAAGAAGGCGGGCGAGTTCTATACGCCGCCGGAGGTCTCCGAGCTGCTGGCCTCGCTCCTCGATCCGCAGCCAGGGGAGCGTATCTGCGACCCGGCCTGTGGTTCGGGCTCGCTGCTGATCAAGTGCGCGCGCCATGTCGGAAATAACGATTTCTCGCTCTATGGTCAGGAGAACAATGGCAGCACCTGGGCGCTGGCGAAGATGAATATGTTCCTCCACGGCATCGACTACGCGCGTATCGAGTGGGGCGATACGCTGCGCAATCCGCAGTTGATCGAGAGCGATCACCTGATGCGCTTCGAAGTGGTGGTCGCCAATCCGCCCTTCTCGCTCGATAAATGGGGGGCCGATGTCGCACCAAAGGATCGCTTTGGCCGCTTCCATCGCGGCGTTCCACCCAAAAGCAAGGGAGACTACGCCTTCGTCCAGCACATGGTCGAGACGATGGATCTACATAAGGGTCGCATGGGTGTGATTGTGCCTCATGGAGTACTGTTTCGAGCAAACTCTGAGGGTCAGATTCGACAGAAACTGATTGAGGATAATCTGCTTGACGCGGTGATCGGGCTGCCTCCAAACCTGTTCTATGGTACTGGCATTCCGGCAACTATCTTGCTTTTCCGCCACAACAAGCCTGATGATACGGTGGTGTTTATTGATGCCAGCCGCGATTTCGAGCCGGGAACTAACCAGAATAAGCTCGGAACATCTAATATCAAGCACATTGTTGATACCTACTATGAGCGCACTACTACCGGACGCTATAGTTATGTAACAACCCGCGAGGAGATCATCGAGAACGATTTCAACCTCAATATCCCTCGCTATGTAGATACTTTTAAACAGGAAGAAGACTTGAATCTACACACGATCCAGGGAGAGATGCTTAAAATTGAGGAGGAATTGTCACAGACACAAAAGCAGGCAGAGATTTATTTAAGGGAACTTGGACTATGACACCCAAAGCCTGAAGAATCTATAAGAGAAGTTGGAACAAATCAAATTGGAAACATACGAATTAGAGAAGTGCATTAGCAAGTACGCGACGAATCTACGGAGGGGAGGAAACTAGATGATAAATCAGGAAGGCTGGTCATGGACTAAGTTAGGCGATTTAATCTCTATTAAGCACGGATGGCCTTTTAAAAGTGAGTATATGTCAGATTATCTGCATGGTCGGCCTATTATTGTTAGTATTGGAAATTTTGAGTATACCGGCGGGTTCCGGTTTGCAAGCACAACTTTAAAAGCTTATACAGGAGAATTTCCTCAAGAATTCATTCTAAAGCCTGATGATATTCTATTAGCTATGACCTGTCAAACACCTAAAGGTGAAATTCTTGGCATTCCAGGACGCATACCTGATGATGGACGAATATATTTACATAATCAACGAATGGGAAAAGTTATCATTAAGTACAAGGATAAAGTTGATATAGATTTCCTTTACTGGCTTTTTTTAACGCGTGAATTCAATCATCATCTCGTAGAAACAGCAACAGGAACTAAGATCCTGCATACGGCACCTGATCGTATAGAGTCCTTTGGATTTCTGCTCCCTCCCCTTCCCGAACAGCGCCGTATCGCCGAAATCCTCTCCACCTGGGACCGCGCCATCGATCTCACCGCCCAACTCATAGCGGCAAAGCGACAGTATAAGCGCGGGCTAATGCAGCAATTGTTGACGGGGAAGAGGAGGTTTGAAACTTTTGTCCGCTCAAAAGAGATCCAGGTTATAGAAATTGGGTCGATACCCTCTGATTGGAGCTACGTAAGTATCGGTGACATCGCAGAGCAAGTTTCCAGGCGTAACACAGTGGGACTCGATCTCCCGGTTCTCTCCTGCACTAAATACGATGGGTTGGTCGACTCGCTGAGCTACTTTGGCAGGCAAATTTTTAGCGAAGACACCTCGACTTACAAAGTTGTGCGTCGTCATCAATTTGCCTATGCAACTAATCATATTGAAGAGGGTTCGATTGGTTATCAGAATCTCTATGATGAAGCACTGATTAGCCCGATGTATACCGTTTTTCAGACAACTTCAACTGTAGACGACAGATTTCTGTATGCATTACTGAAAACTGAGATGTATCGGAAAATTTTTGAGCGTAGTACCAGTGCATCAGTAGATCGGCGTGGAAGCTTACGCTGGAATGAGTTTTCTCGTATTAAGGTGCCTTTGCCTACACTACAAGAACAGCGCGCTATCGCCGAGGTACTAAATGCCTGCGATCAAGAACTATCACTCCTCAACCGCAAACTCGGCCTGCTCAAAAAGCAAAAACAGGGCTTGATGCAACAGTTGCTTACCGGAAAGGTACGGGTAAAGACATGACTATGATGCCGTCGTTCCGCGAAGAGCTTATCTCTCAGATCCCCGCGCTCCAGTTGCTGCGCGCAATGGGCTATACCTATCTCAACCCGGATCAGGCTCTCGCTGGTCGTGGCGGTAAACTCAGCAATGTTTTGTTGGACAGCGTATTGGAGGCGCAACTCCGCAAGATCAATCGCATCCACTACAAGGGTCGCGCCTACCCGTTCTCCGAGGAGAATATTCAGGAGGCCATCCGCAAGCTGAAAAACGAGCCATACGATGGGCTGGTGCGCACCAGCGAGAAGATCTACGACCTGCTCACGCTCGGCACCAGTCTTGCGCAAACCATTGATGGCAATACGCGCAGCTACACGTTACAGTACATCGATTGGAAGCACCCGGCCAACAACGTCTTTCACGTCAGCGACGAGTTCTCGGTCGAACGGCGGCGCAGCAACGAGACGCGGCGTCCTGATATAGTGCTTTTCGTCAACGGTATCCCGCTGGTCGTCATTGAGTGCAAGCGGCCCGATCTGCAAAGTGATAGCGACAATTCTGCACAACAGGCGATCTCTCAGATGCTGCGCAACCAGAGAGATGATGAGATTCCAGGGCTATTCGTCTTCACCCAGTTGCTGCTGGCGGTCAGCAAAAATGATGCGTTCTACGCGACAACTGGCACATCTGAGAAGTTCTGGTCCGTCTGGTCTGAGGAACGCAACATCGAAGCTAAAGTTCACGCACTGATCAATCAGCCACTGAGCACAGCCGAGAAAAACCAGCTCTACAGCCATCGCGACCAGGCGCGAGCCATCCGGCGCTACTTCGATGCATCGGAACAGGCTGGCGAGCGCTTATCGACCGCGCAGGACCGCACAATCTATAGCCTGCTGCGTCCAGAGCGCTTGCTGGAGCTGACTTACCAGTTCATCGTCTACGATGCTGGCATCAAAAAGATCGCTCGCTACCAGCAGTACTTTGCCGTCAAAGCCACGATCGAACGGGTCGAGTCGCTCAATGCACAGGGCAAGCGGACGGGAGGCGTCATCTGGCATACCACCGGTAGCGGCAAGTCCATCACCATGGTCATGCTGGCTAAAGCGCTCTCCTTGCATCCCGCGATCGTTAACCCACGCGTGATCCTGGTCACGGACCGCATCGATCTCGACGACCAGATCTGGCGCACCTTTCTCGCCTGTGACAAGAAGGTCCATAAAGCACTATCGGGAGCAGACCTGGTTGATGCGGTTCAGAACGGCAAAGCCGAGATCATCACCACCGTTATCAACAAGTTCGAGTCAGCCGTTGACAGGGGCCTTAAGGACACAAATCCGAACATCTTTGTACTCGTGGATGAAAGCCACCGCAGCCAGTACGGTAGCTTCCATGCGAAGATGCGCCAGATATTCGAGAATGCCTGCTACATCGGCTTCACTGGCACTCCTCTGCTCAAGGCCGAGAAGGCAACCGTGATAAAGTTCGGCGACTTCATTCATAAGTATCCCATGCAGCAGGCGGTAGACGATAAGGCGGTGGTGCCGCTGCTGTACGAGGGACGCATGGCCGAATTGGGCGTCAACCAGGAGCAGATCGATCAGTGGTTCGAGCGCGTCACCCGTAACCTGAATGACGACCAGAAGCGCGATCTCAAGAATAAGTTCAGCCGCACCGAAGCAATCAGCCAGACTGAGCAGCGTATCCAACAGATCGCCTACGATATCACCGAACACTACCGGGGCACGTTCCAGGGTCACGGCTTCAAAGCTCAACTCGCCGCCGCCAACAAGGAGATGGCGCTTCTCTATAAGAAATATCTCGACGACTTCGGTGATGTCAGCTCCGAGGTCATCATCTCGCCGCCCGATACCCGCGAGGGCAACGAAGAGGTCGACAACACGAAGTCACCAGTAGTCGAAGCCTTCTGGAAAAAGATGATGGAGCGCTTCGGCACCGAAGATAAGTACATTCAAGAGATCAAATCTTCTTTTGGGCGCGCCGATGGCGTCGAGATCCTGATCGTGGTCGACAAACTGCTGACCGGCTTCGACGAGCCGCGCAACACCGTACTCTACATCGACAAGCCGCTCAAAGAGCACTCGCTGCTCCAGGCCATCTCACGCGTCAACCGCCTGTTCGAGGGCAAAGATTTCGGCTACATTATCGACTATCGCGGAGTGCTCGGCGAGTTGAATGCCGCGCTCACCACCTACAACGCCCTGGCCGCCTTCGACACCGACGATGTGGCCGGCATCATCGCCGACACCTCCGAAGAAGTGGGGAAGTTGCCTCTGTATCATGCCGCGCTCTGGGATGTCTTCAAGGAGGTCAAAAACAAACAGGACGCTGAGGCATTTGAGCGTTTCCTCGAACCAGAGGATCGTCGTCAGCAGTTCTACGAGGCGCTGACCAACTTCGCGCGCTGTCTGAAAATCGCGCTCAGCACGGTCTACTTCTACCAGGAGACGCCCGAAAGCCAGGTGAACCGTTATAAGAGCGATTTCCGCTTCTTCAACAACTTGCGCGTCTCCGTGCGCCACCGCTATGCCGAAACGATCGACTACAAAGATTACGAACAGAAAATTCGCGGCCTGCTGAACCAGCACATCACCTCCTCGGAAGTCAGGCAGATCACGGAGATGGTGAACATCTTCGACGCTGAGGCGTTCGCCGCCGAGGTTGAACAGGTCGAAGGAACCGCCGCAAAGGCCGATACCATCGCCTATCGTCTCAAGAAGACCCTCACGGAGCGCGTCTCTGAGAGTCCGGTAATGTACCGGCGTCTCTCGCAACTCATTACCGAAACCATCGAGGCATATAGAGCCGGGCGACTCAGCGAGGCCGAATACTTCAATCAAATGCGCGACATGCTCAAACAGACACAGCAAAGCTCTGATCAGAGCACTCCTGCGCGCCTGCACCACTATCAACACGCGCCCGCCTACTTTGGTCTGTTGCAAAGTATACTGGGACCATCCCTGAAGAGTCTCGAAGGCGTGGCCTCTGAAGAACTGCTGGCCGATATGGCGATTGAAGTTGAAAAGATCATTGAGCAGCGCAAAATTCGCGATTGGACTGCTAACCGCGATATCCACAAAAGCATGATGAACGACATCGAAGACTATCTCTATCCATTGCAAACACAATATAACTTTTCCATCACATCGATAGAGATGGACCTCCTCCTCGAACAGTTGCTCGAAGTGGCAAAGCAGCGCGATCGGCTGTAAAATATCGTGCATGAAAAAGACTGATATCCTATCACAGATTGGGGCCGGAAATGGACGTTTCGGAGGCGGGTGAAGAGGACCTGTACTCCAGAAGTGGGCGACCAGAGCAACGATGAGAGGTGAAGCACAGGGCGGCTGGCTTCTTGTGGCAGACCGTCGCTCCTGTGCTTCACTACAGAACAAAGGCGGGTATCCAATCGGGAGGATATCCGCTTTCTCCATGGGTCACACGCTCCTCTGCCTGCGCGTGTGGTTTTGCCTGTTGCTACGGATGGGGTTGTGATACCTGGAAGCAGGCCACATCATACTGAGAGACAGCATTGTCGCTATTGGCTTGCGTAGCTGAGACGCCGTTGCCGGCGTAGACAGAACCAGCTTGTCCTCCAGGCGACGTATCCGTCGGCTCATTAAATGGTGATCCAGGAGAACTGGATGCATTCCCTGGCTCCAGGAGAGCAGTCGCAGAGAGGCATGTCTGACCTGGCTGCCCTTGTGTAGCGGAACTTGCTGCAAATACTGACGTGATTGGAGGAAAGGCCAGGGCAACCACCAGTATGGTGGCGGTGATGCCTTTCACAAGAAAACGCTTCATGGTTCAGCTCCTTTCTCAAAACGGTGTTTCTAATGGTCCCCTGTTCGATAATACGGGCGCGGGTTACAGGGTTCATGAGTGAGGGTGAGTGTCAATCACACAAACCCTGTGAGAACGTGATGAACGTAGTGTCATTTATCGGTTAAAAAAGACTGTTTGCCAGATAACTTGCCACGCTGCCAGGCGCTTTCAGCGAATCGGCTCTCTCACATAATCTGGATCTGAAAAATGTCTCGTTGGAGGATTTGTTTGGTTCTTCAGTATACCACATTTCGCATCAGCGAGCCTGCGGGAGAACCATAATCAAGGGTAAAATCGCAACCGGCGCGTCTGCGATTTATCGCCTCCTACCCACTGACCATCTCCTCAGGCTCCTGTAGTATACTATGTATATGCAGAGCTGTAGTTTACAATTTGGTAGTACAACGATTGAATATTCCGTGAGCTTCGCGAAGCGCAAAACAGCCGCCGTCGCAGTGCATCCTGATCTACAGGTGATCATCACCGCACCAGAAGGATGTGAAGCGGCAACCATCGAAGCGCTGATCCGCAAGCGCGCAACCTGGATACTGCGCCAGCAGCAACAATTCGCGATCTACGCGCCCCCAGAGACACCCCGTGCCTATGTAAGCGGCGAGAGCTATCGCTATCTTGGCCGTCAATACCGCCTGAAAGTGCTCGAAGGTCAGCTTGAAGATGTGAGACAGGAGCGCAGCCTTATCTATGTCATGGTGCCTGACAGGAGTAATGCAAAACAGGTTCAGAACGTTCTTGAGCAGTGGTACCGCAACAATGCTAAGCGTATATTCTATGAGCGCCTCGAAGTATGTTATCCCCGTATTGAACGCCTTGGCATCGCATATCCACCACTAGCTATTCGCTTCATGAAGACACGCTGGGGTAGTTGCAGCCTCTCCGGTCTGATCACGCTCAATCCCCGTCTCGTACAGACCCCCCTGGATTGCATCGACTACGTTCTGATCCACGAATTGTGCCATCTCAAAGAGCACAATCATAGTAAACAGTATTATCAACTCCTCGATCAAACGCTGCCTGATTGGCGGGAGCGACGACAGAAGCTAAACAGGTTTGAGTTCAGTTAAACCATTTTCTAATACAATTCTGCAACTCATCCCAGGTCCCGAGCAATGTTTGCTGCCCAGGACTCAATGGTTTCCCAGTCGCGGAAGTCGCCTATAGGAGCCCGAACCGCCTTCGCCATCATCCGTAATAAAGCACGCTCAGGACAAGACTTACCAGGATAATGGCCGCAAAAAAGAGCTCTACGCCCAGGCTCGTGGTCATCCCTTTACTGCTCATAACCAGGAACATAGCGAGTATCCCGGTGCCCGTAAAGATGCTAAAAACCAGTAGGGGAAGCGCCAATATATAGCCCACGAGCTTTCTTCTCCACAGCAGAATTGAGGTGATGATCATTGCAGGAAGATAGAGCCCTATATCCAGGACGTGCACAGGATTGGTCAGCAAGCCATTTTCCAGCACAGTCTGCGGCATCTTCCCCGTCAAAAGCGCCGGGATATCCTCGCTTAACCACAGAAAGTAAAACAGTACGGCTACTACCATCAAAAACACACTCACTACTCTTGCTCTGTTATTGGCAGCAAAGTACGATTTGTCCAGATGAAGTCGTATTATGCCATCAACAAGCGTATAAAAAGAAAGGCCAACAAGCGCAACATACACCAGGAACAGGCTGTTAAAGTGGATATCAAACGCGTAGATGACATATGGATAAAGCAGAGAGAGCAATACCCCGATCCATACCAGAAATGCCTTGACTGATCCTTTGCTGACAAAATAGACCGCACTCAAAAGTGCGGCGGCGGCAACAAGATTGGCGATGTCCTGGCCGTATGCCTGTACCATCCAGGAAAGAGTTTCCCTGGCGTAAATACTCTTGATAAATAGCCCTGCGCTACTTGAGATAATGACTAATATTGCAATTGCCAGCGTGAGCCAGAGAGAGAGCCTCGAGATTTTCATAATTCCTCCTACTTGCTGATGCTACATGCTACACGGCGTTTCGCGAGGAGAGCAATTAGCCGCTCGGAAGTCACATTTATAGAGACCCTTCCAACATGCAGTGTAATAGAGAGGCGTCACAGGGAGATCATAGGAAGTAGTTTTCCCTACACGAAGCCGTCACGACCTTAGAGCCTATAAAAAATAAATAAAGTTGAGCTTAGAGATCATCTGAAAAAGTGATAGAATCGAAGAGAGCATAAGGTGTTAAAGCCAATATATAATTGACCCAAATGGCTACAGGCGTTGACAAAGGGGAGAGAAAGGATTTTGAGCTATGGGTATTCGCGTGTGTGTAGCAGGCGCGACAGGCTGGACCGGTAGTGCCGTGACAGGTGCCATCTTAGCATCAAGCGAATTTCAACTTGTGGGTGCCATTGCTCGCCGACACGTTGGAAGAGATATTGGGGAGGCGCTGGGTCATGGGAGAGTCAATGTGAACATCGTCGCCTCTCTAGAAGAGGCACTGGAGATCTCAACTGATGTCCTCATTGACTATACAGGACCTGACATGGTGAAGGGCCGCATCCTGGCAGCACTGGACAAAGGTGTGCGGGTGGTCGTTGGGACGTCAGGGCTGACAGCGAGCGATTACGCAGACATTGCACAAAGAGCAGAGGCCCGAAAGCTCGGAGTCATTGCAGCTGGCAACTTCTCCATGACGGCGGCCCTGGCAAAGCATTTTGCTTTGATTGCAGCTCAATACTTGCCCTCTTGGGAGATCATTGATTATGCCAGCGCCGCGAAAATTGATGCTCCCAGCGGGACGACACGCGAACTGGCCGAAGAACTCGCAACCATCTCCCAGAACCACCTGAGTGTCTCTCTTGAAAACACTCATGGCCCAAAAGAGGCACGCGGGGCAACGATTGACGGAACACAAGTTCATTCAATACGCCTGCCAGGCTATATTATTGCGTTTGAAACGATTTTTGGGTTACCCGAGGAGCGCTTGAGTATTCGTCACGATGCCGGGTCTGGTGCTGAGCCGTATGTGAGTGGCACGCTCCTTGCAGCACGGAAAGTGCTGGAGGTGAATGGACTGGTGCGCGGATTAGATCGGCTCCTTTTTCCTGCATAACACGAGAGCAGGGCCATTACCGCCTCAAAAAACCCTTTAACTCCCCTATCTCGTACTCTATACGTCGAAGCGCCCGCAAGCCATACGACGGCTCATCCACGTGCGCGGCCAGCCAGAGGACATGGCACATCAGCCTCGCCGCTATGAAGGTATCTAGCAGAGCTTCGTGGCCCGCTGAGAGGGATCGCACGCGCCGGTACCCCGCCAGAAAAGCCTGCCGCAGGGCGGGATAATCAGGGCGAGCGAGCAGCGTCGAGAAAGCTACCCCGATATCGAAGAGATAGTATCCCCAGCCACAGCCATCAAAATCGATGGCATGCACTTCCTCGTGAGAGAATAAGTAATTTCGCTCGTAGAAATCTGCATGAATCAGCCCAAATACTTCCCGTCCTTCTCCCAATGCCTGCATGGCTTGCTGAACCTTCTCGGCAGTGGCATCCAGTACAGTGCGATCCTCGCGCGACAAATGCGCCCAACTCTGCTCAAGATCGGTTCCCAACACTCCACTACGGAGCCCCTCAAAATCCCAGCGTTTGCGAAAGAAGCCTGCGGGAACGACAAAACGCTCGGCATGCAGGTGGAGCTTCGCCAGAAACGCTCCAACACGCTCAAGCTCATTTACAGCGAGTCTGGTGCGCAGAAAACGGCCATCAACCCAACGGAAGACCACACACTGCCTCGGTTCCGGTACCCCCGCAGTGGATGCTAGCGTTAGCAGCTTACCAGCGCGAGTCGGCACGGGCTCTGGCACAACCAGGCCCATGTCATGGCGCAGAGCAAGCAACCAGAGGAGTTCCGACTGAATAGTCGACGCGTCCTGAGAGCCTGGACGATGGATGCGGATCACATAGCGTTCCCCTTTATATGCCGCTGGATAGTCCTGGCTGGCCTCAAGGGAATGGGTACAGGTGTCAATACGGAAGGTCGTATTAAAAAAATGCATTAATGGTGTCAGATGCACCGCTCCAAGATCATAGGCAGCCAGCGCTGTTTCCGCCAGACGCCTCATCCGTCGAATCTGCCCACCATGTGTAAGGTCTTCAAAGCGTTTCCTACTCACGGTTGAATGCTCTCTGATCATGAAGGAGCAGGCAACCAACTGCTCTTGCCCATGCCCCCTCTTCCGTCATTTTTGTACGGGCGATCCTTGCGATCGCCCTGCCTCGCGATCGCCCTGCCCCCGATCGCCCTGCATGCCCCTCTCCCTCTGCACACTGCCGTTATACACGCGCCCGCGCCATTCCACGCCGCGCTTCGTCAGTATGCGCCACGTCGATTGACCCAGGATGCCCTCGAAGACGGCCCCTGCTAGCGGCTGTGTGAACGCGTAATACCACGGCACCTTCAACTGCCGGTTCAGCCACACCCGGTACGTGACCAGCGCCGTCAGTTCCAGGCCCGTCGCAATGCTCGCTTCCTTCGCGCCAATGCGTCCGCGTCCCCTCGTCAGAGCAGCGAGCAGAGGGAGGATGAAGGGCGCTATCGAGACCTGCGGCAGACCGATCAGCTCCAGCAGCACGAAGAGGAGACCGCCGCGACTCCCCAGATATGCGTTCTTGCGCCAGCCGCGCCACTCATCCTTCAGGCTGCGATACATGTACACATGCACCAGATCGCGCCCATCCACAAAATGCAGGCGAAAACCCTGCTGCTTGATAACCCTCGCCAGGTCGCGATCGTCGAGCAGCGTGTCGCGCAGTTCGGGCCGCTCATAGCCACCCACGGCATCGTAGACCTCGCGCCGGATCAGAATATACTGCCCATTGGCGACCGCTACGTTGCTGAGCGGATCGTTGACCAGCTTCGGAGGATACTGCATACTGATCCCCAGGTACGCCATCGGCGTCATCACCTTGTTCCAGAACTTCGGCAGCTCCTGCTGGGAGCCAAGGGTGAGCATATCGACGCCCTCCTGCATCGCCTGCGTCAGCGAAGAGCGCAGGGCGTTGGGCGCGTGCCAGGTATCGGCGTCGGTAAAGAGAAACCACTCTCCACGCGCCTCCTGCGTCCCCCTGTGAATAGCGTGCGGCTTACCGGCCCAGTGCGCGGGCAGGTCGCGCAAACGCAGGATATATAAGCGGTCGCTATCGGGGTGCGTCGCCGCCAGTTGGTCCAGGATGCACGCCGTTCCGTCCGTAGAGCCATCATCGACCACAATTACCTCGTAGTGCCCGTAATCCTGTTCCAGCAGCGACGTGACGCAGCGTCGGATATTCAGTTCCTCGTTGCGCGCCGGAACGATGATCGAGACGAGCGGCCCGACCGTTGTTTGCGTCGACTCCTTCACAGGCAACGTGTTGATAATATCTTTTTTATCGGGCCTGGTGCGCTGCCAGACGACCAGGAAAAATCCAACCACCCCTATCACATGTGCCCAGAGGAGGAAGCGGGGCCAGGACCCGGACCAGTGCTCTTTTCTCATCAGTTCCACTCTTCCGCGTATAATTGTTTTGTCCTATTATAGCAGATGCGCTCTACCCACCTCGGCAGGTATCCAGAGAACTCCATTTAAGGTTTAGGCAGGGAAATCTGTCTTTTCTTCCTCATTGGCTGAAAGCGCTTTACCCTCGTTCTCTGGAATGGTATCATCGAACATTGCAAGGTACTCGGAGTAAATAAATCGCCTGTTACGTTGATATTTATCCATTTTGCGTAAGAGCCCATGCTCTTGAAATTTGTTTACTAATCTATTTGCATTTGCATAACTTAAGCCAGTTACTTCAGCAGCCCCATTAACGGTAATGATAGGTCTCTGATATAAGTGCTCAAGAAGTTGATAAGTTCCGCTCCAATTAGAGATGTGAGTAGCAATAATATTTCGGTGCCTTTCCCTCAACTGAACAATATTTCTCGCTGTAGTTGTTGCTTCTTGCGCGACTTCGAACACACCTCGTAAGAAGAACTTTAACCAGGATTCCCAATCACCTTCATCACGTATCTTCTGAAGATACTCATAATACTCTAACCTGTTTGCTTTAAAAAAGTACGATAAGTAAAGCAGTGGTTTGCGTAAAATACCCTCACTACATAATATAAATGTAATAAGCAATCTTCCCATCCTTCCATTACCGTCAAGAAACGGGTGTATAGTCTCGAACTGAGCGTGCACTAAGCCCAATCTCAAAAGGATAGGTATGGTTTTCTCAGTGTGAACAAATGATTCCAGGTTATCTAACGCTCTATTCATATCTGTAGGAGATGGAGGCACAAACTTAGCTGATTTGATTGTCCCTCCAGGATTTCCAATCCAGTTTTGTATAGTTCGAAATTCGCCAGGGCGACGATCGGCACCCCTCACTTCTTTCAACAAGAGACCATGAATTTCACGAATAAGTCGGAGAGATAATGGAAGTGTATTAAGCCTTTGAAGCCCATAGTTCAAAGCGTTGATATAATTGATTACTTCTTCAATATCCTGTGGATTTTCAGGTAGAGCAGCATTTGCCTCAAATGCTAAAACGTCTATTAGAGAGGCCTGAGTTCCTTCAATCTGGCTTGAAAGCACAGCCTCTTTGTTCACATACATAGCAACAAAAAGGTCAGCATTAGGTAATATTTCACTTGCACCATCCAGGCGTCCTAATTCCCTATCAGCCTGCGAAAGCAAGTGAAGCATCTCATCATCTAATTGAATAGGTGGATCAGGTGGTAATGGTTTTGGAATGAAGGCTTTGTAGCCCCCAATCTGACTAACGTAACTACCTGCACGATCTCGGTCGGTGCCTTTATTATCATTGGTGATCACAATGGAACTCCTTATTATCATAAATGCCTTGAAATGATAATAAGAATTGTTTTTCCTATCCTTATTATCATCGGTGATCATGAAGAAACTTCTTATTATCATAAATGCCTTGAAATGATAATAAGGATAGCACAAATCTCGCCTTAAGTCACTATATCACTGGCACCCCCTTCATCTCATATTGCGAGCGCGGCATAGCTGGTGTACAATCTGTCCGAAGAGCTTTCTTTCCATTCCGGCTCTTCCTCTGACCGTCTGCTCTTACATAACTATTAAAGAAGGATATATGCGACGCTTGCTTGTGATCCTGACCGCGCTACTCTTGAGCGGCCTGGCCTTTCTCGGCGCGACCTTTGTGCTGCCGCAGCCACAGGCGCAGGCCCATGCCTTCGTGATTGGCTCGGACCCCGTCGATGGCTCGACGATCAATACTGCGCCCTCCGTTGTGCGTATCTATTTCAATAGCGCGATCAGTCCTATCAGCATCGCCCGCGTCTACGCGGTCGGTACCGGTACCCTGGCCGATGTGGGGGCCGCGCCCAGCTTTGTCTCACCATCCAGTTCGCGCGAGCTAGACATCCTCCTCATGCCGCCCGCCTCTCTGCCACAGGGAAGCTACGAGGTGCGCTGGACGGCGGTCTCGGACGCGGATGGGCACACGACCTTTGGGCTGATCGGCTTCAACCTGGTCGTCTCCAGTACCGGGCTCTCCGGCACGCCATTGCTGGGACCGAGCACGAGCAACGATCTGGAGGATATCCGCGCCCTCATTATCACAAGTATTCTATCGACCGCCTGGGAGTGGCTCGCCAGTGCCGCGCTCGTGCTCTGGATCGGCATCCTGGGGGTCGAGCGCTTCCTGTTGACCGGCTCGGAGGATATAGCCGTCCTGGTCGCGCGCATCAAAAGACAGACCTACTCGCTGCAATGGCTCTGCCTGGGCACGGTGTTCGTGGGCGAGCTCGTCTCGCTTATCCTGCGCTCGAATCGCCTGTCTCAGCAGATAAGCAGCACGAGCTTCGATTTCACCACATTGTCGCAGTTGATCATTAACACAAACTACGGTCGCATCGGGCTGATACGCATCGGGCTGATCGTTATCGCTATGGGTCTGCTCTACTGGACGGGTCAGAAACAGGCGCAAAAACCGGCCCTCGAGCCGCCGCGTCCCCCCAGCCGTACGAGTTCTCAACGTATCACCCTGGATCTGCGCACCAATAATACCGGCAGCCTGCTCAAAGAACGCCTGGAGACTGCACCGTCTCCCCCGGCATCACGGGCGGCGCAGCGCTATCTGTCCATCTGGTTGCTATTGGCCGGGCTCATCGTCCTCACGCAGTCGCTCTCCAGCGAGGCGGCGCAGGTTCTGCAGCCGCATATCAGCGCGATCGTGCTCGATTGGCTGGACCGGGCAGCAGAGGGCATCTGGTTCGGCGGCGTCGCTTACCTCGGCTATATCGTGCTGCCATTCCTGCCGCGCGTCGAACTGGAACACCGCGCTGAGACCGTGGCCCTTCTGCTGCGCCGCTTCGTCCCTTATCTGCTGGTTGGCGTTGGTATCGTGCTGCTCAGTAGCCTGTTCTCAGCCGAGGCCAGCATCAGCAACGGCCAGCAACTACTCAACGATCCCTATGGACGCACGCTGCTCGTCCAACTGGTCCTGCTCACGCTCACGCTATTGCTGAGCCTTTATGCGCTCTTCGCCCTGCGCTCCCGCTTTACCCACCAGGCGCTGTTTCTCCCTGTCGTCAACGCCGAACTCCCGGCGCGCCGCACGCGTCAATCGGCCCTGGACCGGACATGGCGCCACTTCAAACGGGCGCTGAACGTGCAGACCTGGCTGGCGGCAGGCATCCTCCTGTGCGCCTCCCTGCTGTCCTTCTACGCGCCCCCCATCGTCTTTCCCAACACCACCTACAGCAATCCTCCGGCAGCGACCCAGACCACACCGACCGTCACGACGCAGACAAAACAGGTCGCGGGCCTCTCGCTGGCGCTCCAGGTGCTGCCGGGGCGCGTCGGTCAGTCGAACACCGTCACGCTCGCCATAAGTGATAGCAAAGGCGCTCCCGTGACCAATGCCCGCGTGACCTTGAGCGTCAATATGCAGATTATGGATATGGGGATCGCCAACAAGACCATTAACGGCGGCCATCCCACCTATAGCGCCACCTTCGACAAAAGCGAATCGTTCACCATGGCGGGCCTCTGGGTAATCCACGTGGCTATCCAGCGTCCGGGCCAGCCCCTGGTACAGACCTCGTTCCAGGTCAATCTAACGTCGTAGATTCGAGTCATGAGTAGCGGGTAGATATACTACCAAAGCCCTTTTTCAAGATGAGAATACATCCCATGCATCTCTGCTTCCACTACTCTTTGTGATATTATGGAGAAGTTGGTCTTTGCAATTCACTCTGGTACTAACGATTAGCGTAGAGTGCGAACATGCTAGTGACACTCGATGGGAGGTGCCAAATGGCAGCTTTAACAATTGAGCAACGACCGATCAGGTGGCACAGTGTGTGGACTGTGCTAGTAGGGGTGTTCTGGGTGGCCATAGTGGTGGGGATTATAGGAGGATTTTTCTTGCATTGGGACTGGACAGGATTCCGAGACAATGGGAATCTCTGGAATTGGTTGCAACTTCTGAGTGCTCCAGTTTTTGTGTCGGCATTGCCGTTTATATTCCGAGGGCAGCGGGATCAGGCTGATCCCCAGGTTGCAGATGATCAAAATCAGGAAGCCGCGCTGGAAGCATACCAGGAGCATATGTGTGAATTGCTACTGGATAAAAACTTGAGTGGGTCACAACCAGGAAGCGAGGTCCGGGAGGTAGCACGAGTACGAACATTGGCAGCACTGCGGCGGGTAGGGAAAAATCGTAAAGGGGACGTGTTACGGTTCCTCCATGAATCAGGACTCATCTACAAAGGCGAAGCGATTGTTGATCTGCGTGAGTCTGATCTGAGTGGAGCAGACCTGAGCAATGCCAGGTTAAGCGGATCCAACCTGTGGGGAGCCGACCTGCGGGAAGCCAACCTGAGCGGAGCCAATCTGAGCGGAGCCAACCTGAGCGAAGCCGACCTGCGTAGAGCCAATCTGAGCGGAGCCGACCTGCGGGAAGCTAACCTGAGCGGAGCCGATCTGAGTGGAGCCGATCTCAGCAATGCCAATGTGAACGGGGCCATCTATACTATGGAACAGTTGAGCAAGACTCGATCATTCCATAATGAGCAAATTTCCTAGCCAGGGGAGGCTGACTCCTGGACAAGGCTAATTCTCTCGTTCAGGAGTCAAATCGTGATGCCGAACAGCTGTTTGTTTATAAATCGCGAATTTGTGTAAGCCTGTTTCTACGCGGTCGCCTCCTGCGAACGCCTGTGTTCCTGTGCCCGTTCGCTATAGCCAACGGCACTCGCCGCGAGATTCTCTACCTCCGCCTGGCTCAGATCACGCGCAATCTTCGCAGGCGCGCCCAGCGCCAGCACCCCACCCGGCAACTGCTTGCGCTCCGACACCAGCGCACAGGCCCCCACAAGCGTCTGCGACCCGATCTTCGCGTGCGACAGCACCACGGCGTTTATCCCCACCAGTACACGGTCCCCCAACGTCGCGCCGTGCACCACCGCATTATGCCCGATCGTGCACTCGTCTCCGATCGTGAGAGGCGCATCGGCATCGACGTGCAGCGTACAATTATCCTGGATATTCGTCCCGCGCCCGATCACAATCGGTGCGCTATCCCCACGAATGACCGTGTTATACCAGACGCTCGCCCCACTGTGAATCGTGACATCCCCAATCACCACCGCTCCCGGCGCGATAAACGCATCGTCCGCAATGGTCGGCCAGACTCCCTTGAACGGCAAAATAGTCATGTTTCCTCCCGCGTACATAGCGACAGATAATCTTTTATGTTTATCTGTGCGGTGAAAAATATCTTCCCCTATTGTAAAAGATTTCACTGCCACGTGTAAAATCGCTCTCCGTCTTCGAATATGCATCAAGTAGTAAATAGCGTGAATGTTCGACGATTTTTGAGGTGAAACAGAGGAAATCGGCGCGAAACATAGGAATCGACGAGGAAGACGCTGGAGAAACCGCTCCCCATCAGGTATACTTTTCCTAGAGTTGTAAATTGTTGACGCGGAGCAAGGCCAGTCAAGAAAGGATCACTACTTGTGAACGAAGCTGAGATCAGCCAGTACATCACCGAGACATGTGAGGGCGTGGATGTTGTGACCGATTCGGGCAACAGCTTCTTCTTCTACAACCCGGATAAGAATGTTCCGCCAGATCACCGGTTTCCGTTTGTGACGCTGGTGACGAGCGATCTCTATGACCAGTTCTCCAATCTCAATCGCCCGTCAATCTTTCGCTTGAACATCGGCATCGGTAAGCAGACGTTTCGCTCGCTGACGAGACGTTTGAAACGAATGTGCGGCAGTGCCTCTCGGAGGCATATGACCTGGCGGTGAGCAAGTACAAGAGACAGGCGGCCCGCAGATAAACTCCAATGGTACACGTCATTTATCACTCGTGCAGGAGGGATACCGATGGTTGCACCGGCTGTTGATGGTATTGATCTGTTCAAAATTGCAGGCCGTTCCATTTCCGGGTGGATTAAGAGCTTCAAGACCGGCACTGCTTCCCATATCCGACAGCCATTTTGTAGCCAACTCGAAGAGCGGCTCCTTCTCTGGCTCGAATACAACCGAAAGGCTCGTCAGTTACGCTCGTGGTGACATTGGTCCTCCGTTTGCGGCTACCTACCGATTGCCCATTCCGAAACATGCCCCCTTTGCCATTGGCTACGAATTTCTCGGCAAACCTCATGACTACCTGCCCGATGTGGTAGGGACGCTCTTGAACGGGAAAGTCTTCATCGCTGAGGCGGGCATGGAGGACGACAAACGGCAAGATCGCAACCTCACCAAAGCGGAGGCAGCACGCCGCCTGGCACGTCTCCAACGAGGTGCCTACTGGATTGCCACGGAAAAGACACTCACCCGACAGAGGCACTACAACCTCGTCTTCTTGCATGCTCGACGCCAGGTGTTTCCCGCCTTTGCCGACATTGCTGTGGCCGTACAGGAGGTCTGGCCCTGGGGAGAAGTCGCCAGCGTCGAAGAGGTCGAAAGCCGTCTCGCCGGGCGGTTGCCTGCCAATCTAGTAGAAGCAGCGATCTGGAAACTCGTGGGGGATAGCGCGGCAGCGGGGCATCTGCTGGTCGATCTGGAAAAGCTCACCCTTGATCGCAAGCTTCCCCTGGCCTTGCTCCCACCGGATGCTGCACCTCTTGTCCCTGATCCCCTCCCTGACACACTCCTGGCGAATGTGCTGGGAGTTGAGGAGGCAACAGCTCTGCCAGAACCCCGCGCGAAGGTTGCTGGCCCAACGGGTGCATGCGGCGGTCCTCGTGTGCGTCAAAACGGCAGCGATTCTCGGAGCGGTCCTCTCCCTCGGCTCGCTCAAGGAGGAGGACTACATGCGCCTGGTCAAACAAAGCCTTGAGGGAAAGATCGTCTGGTCGGACTCGCAGGATGCGAGCATCCCTGGCCTTGTTTTGGCAAACCCGCGATTATCTTCCACGACCGAGGCAAGATCTTCACCTCCGAGCGTGCGCGGCAGGTTCTGGTGGATCGGCCTGGCATCATCACTGAGCAAGCGCCCCCATACGCACCATCAGCGAACGATTTGATTGCATACTGCACTCCTTCTGCATGATGAGCGTGTTTTTGTTTGGGCGAATTTGTGAGCATTCTTTCGAGGAGCATCTTGACCTGGCGGCGGAAACATCGCCGTCCCTTGCTCGTTGATTCGAGACATGGGAAGCAAGCCCGCCCGTCCCCAGAGCATGAGCGTTTCTCGGCAGACCCCATACGCCGAGGCGGCGTCAGAGGTATTGAGCCATCCCCGCTCAGCGAGGCGGGTCCCATGGTCTTTCAAGCGGCGATAGCGTCGTAAAGAGAGCACGCGAGCAGCCGTAAAGGGCTTCCCTTCATAGGTGCGCCACCCTTGCTCGTTGAGGTGCACAGCTACCTCGGCATCCGTGAAATCCTCCAACAACGCATCGATGAGAGCAATCAGTTCTGGCGAGCTGCACCGCCCCCGGCCCACAGGGACCGTGATGGTTTGGGTGGCTCCCCCTTTCAAGCGGATGTGAGCAGTGATCACGTCTTCTTGCCTGAGCACCGTCACATCTTCCAGGAGCCAGCGGACCATGCGCTTGCGGTCTCGATCCGAGGTGTGCGCATCCTTCCACACCCGTGGGAAATCTTCGACTAGATCAGCAATCGCCTGTTGTTCAAGCGCAGACAATCGACGTTGTTCAGCTACCTGTTGACGCTCGGCTTGCTCGGTGACCTCTGCCAGTTCCCTCAAGCGAGCGTTCCAGTCAGCTTCCAGCACATCAGCGACCAGACGATTCTCAGGATCGACCCGTAAAAAGCGGCGCTGCGCCAGTTCGGCGGCGTAGCGA
>WNGD01005134.1_pt1 | contig 24119 bp, 23 predicted proteins | sample 5400671 | NCBI WGS metagenome assembly WNGD01 (sample SAMN13153369, study PRJNA577476) | soil metagenome | isolation source: 40 cm soil or saprolite under grassland replicate 2 | place: USA:California | collected 2016-06-15
GACATTGTGCGTTCCTTTGTGCCGATGCTTGATCACGATCGTGTGCTGGCGCCCGATATCGCGACGATGAGCAGAGCTGTCAGGGATGGAGCGTTTGATGAACTGGAGTAATGTTTGCTTGATGTTTCACGTCATGAACCCCCGCATGAATGACGGGGGCTTGTCCCTGTCTTTACGCGCCGATCTGATTGCATCCAGATCGACTACCGGACGAGACAATAGGCTGCATGACGGCAGCCCTTGAGATATTCTTAGCAGCGTTCCGATCAGCGTTCTCGGTATACCCGCACTCAACACAACAAAAGGAGGCTTGACTCTTGCGGTTGGCTTTTGCACAATGACCACACGCGCTACACGTTCTCGACGTGTTACGGGAGTCTACCGTGTGCAATGGGACACCTGCGAGAGCCGCCTTGTAGGAAAGGAACGAACGGAGTTGCCCAAAAGACCAGGAGGAATGGCGCGAACGCTGCGAGTGTCTTAACCGTGCTTCCGTACGGGTACGGATGTGCCTTAACTCTTCAATCGCTATTCCTTGCCCATTGGCCTTTGCTTTCGCAACAATGCGTTTGGAGATCACATGATTGGTGTTCCGCTTGAACCTGGCTTCTTTGCCAGAGAGTTTCTTCAGATGCCGTTTCGCGCTTTTGGTGCCACGCTTCTGCAAGCGTTGACGAAGAGCATGATGCCGCTTACGGTTCTTTTCAATGGCTTCACCACTGAAAGTTTCCCCTTCGCTGTCTGTAGCCAGGTTGATGATACCAAGATCAATACCGAGGGTATCCGTCGTCTCATCGGGAGTAGGGGTAGGTACATCGAGGGTGACAGCCAGGTAGAATGTCCCGTTGCGATAGAGCAAATCAGCTTGCCCTTTGATGGCATTCATACGGGACTCTTGATAGCCCTCCATACGGAAGGGAACGAGGACGCGACCAGAGAGCGTCAAGAGAGAAACGGCAGTCAATCCCTTGAAGGACATGACTCGCTCATCATAGACGATAGCCCCTTCTGGCCGAAAAGACGGTTGGATGCTTTTGTCCCGCTTGTAGACTTCACTCGTCTTGCTAATGGCCCGTTAGCTTCAAACGCTTGGGAAGCCACATAGTCACACGCTGCATTAAAGGCGTACATAGTATCAAGCAAGGCTTGAGCCTGCTCAGATGTAGGAGCGAGTTTCAAAAGCATGGTTTGGTTCATGGTTTGAGCATAGCACGTTTGAGAGATATTGTCAAATGAGCGAGGAACAAGGAACGCACTTCCTCCCCTGCTTGAAAGACCGGGGCTTCCGTGCGATCTTAGGGGTGAAACATCAAAAAAGGGCTGCTACTACAATCTTAACAAGATTACTTTAGCGTTCCATAGAAAAGTTTTGCTGTTTTAGACATTTGGAGAGAAGGCTTCTCGTGAGCGGGCTTGAGAGGGACCTGTCATCCCTTAGCTTCTCTCAGGGCAGGCTCTGAGCGCGAGCTTTGGATCCCTGTGTCAGTCGAGCGAGATCCTTCGCTGCGCTCAGGATGACAGGCCTTCTCTCCAAATGTCTATTGCTGTTTTGTGGTGGAGTATAAATTCTCCTGCAATGTTTCACGTGAAACATTGCGGCAGTTTTTCAAAATGATACATCATCGACGTCATTTGTATGGCTGGCAAAGCAGGGCAAGGCTCGCCTTTCGCGTGTAAGTATTTGTGAAACCTTCAGGGAAGTCGCTTCGTACCCACCGGAGGGAGGAGCCTTTCCAGATCCGTTCCCATGGAGAGAAGCCCTGTCATCCTGAGCGCAGCGAAGGATCTAGCGAGACGGCCGCAGAGATCCAAAGCTCGCGCTCAGGATGACAGGGCTGACCCCGCTCAAGCCCGCTCACGGGAAGCCTTCTCTCCAAATACCTAAATTATTGCTCATCAGCTTGTTTTTGATGCGCACAATATGCTACACTTTCAGGTACAGCTAGTCAATGTGGACCGGCTATTCTCTAGTAGAGAATGCGCCATGTGGGGCGCAGACGAAGGGAGTATTATGGTGATTACCCACAAAACTTCTGTGGACTCGCCCAACTCTTCCATAACATTACCATCGATTTCTGAGCAGCATACTATACTGCGGCAGTTACGCCACGAATTGCTTCTCCAGTACCGTCCCATTCTTCAGCAAGGCGCCGGTCCAATTCGCGTCATGGCGCGCATGGTTGCCGAACTGGAGAGGCGGTGCCGCGAACTACACATTACCAAAGAAGTCATGCAGGATGAGATAGTGAATCGCACTATCGGCGATGTGAACCTGCGCCTGATTACGGAGTGCGAGGGAGAGCCGGGAGGACCTGGCGATTATCGAATGCTGGCGGAAGAGTTAGGAATCGCGTTACCAAACGAGGACATCAACGGCTATGTTGCGCCGGGTGAAACCTACCTCTGGCTGCGAAATCAGATGCTGGAGTGCGAGCGGTTATTATTATCGGAGGGTTTTGACTTACGAATCTACGATATTCTAGCCGTAGGCAATCCCATTTTGCGCGGCTGGCTCGCAGAAGAAATGCAGCGCTGGGGCATTTCGGTCACCAGGGAGCAGGTCCACCTTGGACTTGGCGCGATGGACAGCATCAACAAGGTGTTGTGTGGACTGAGTCAGATGTATCGAGAACAGGGTCTGACAGATGTAGCCGTGCTGTTTCCCGAACCAGGATTTAACATCCCGGAGTGGCAGGCGAGGTCATACGGGTATCGCTTACTCAACTACCAGACACTGCCAGAAGATCACTTTAAGATTACAGCTTCACAACTGGAAGAGCTTCTCGAAAACGATCCTCACATCCGCATCATCTACCTGACGGTCACCAACAATCCCACCACCTTTGCTTATTCGCCTACTGAGCTCGACGCTATCAACGCTGTTGTCTCCAGGTACAACGCGGCCGGAAGAGAAATCTTTATCCTTGCCGATCTTGCCTATATTGGTACAGGTAAGCCTGAGGAAGACCAGGCGCGCATGGCCACTTTTACATCTCCCGATGTCTTGCGACACTGTATCTTTGTGAGCAGTCTTTCGAAGACGCATTCCCTGACTGGTGAGCGTTTTGGTTGGGTTACAGTAGGCAGAGCGGATATCGCTGCTGCCATTGCTGCTGGTTGGTCGAATAGTATGGCCGCGCTTCCAGCGGATTGGCAATTACGTTATATGGCGTATGTGCGCCTGATACGCGCTCGCCCATGGCTTGTGGAAAAGTTGCGGGCCCTCTATAAGCTGCGCAGGCAGCGTTTCATTGCTCAACTCCAGCACATTGATAAAGAGCAGCACCTGTTCGAACACATTTTCGTCGACGACGACGCCACGGTCTATAACTGGAGCCAGTTGCGGCCCGGTGAAGATGCCTTTTCCCTCTTTGAGAAGACCGGTATCGCCGGAGTACCCGGTTCCGGTTTTGGCTATAGCGACGAGTTCGTGCGTTTCTCCATTGGCGTGATCCCCGTCCCAGAGATTCCCTTGACCATCCCTTAGCCCAGGTGATACCCTGTTAGGTGTAAAGCGAGAGAGTGAAACAGGAGAATGTTTCACGTGGAACATTCTCCTGTTTCCTTGTGCCGCACATTTATTTGCAAGTCTGACTTTTATAGACAGATTTAATTCCGTGGGTAAAAGTCAGAAGATTTCGGAGATTGTTCTGTGAGTTTATCCAGAGGCATTGTGATTGTTCTGTAACACACAGGGTAAATACTTACAAGAGAACAGAATTCCTCTTGATAACACCAAATTTAGCGCAAAAGGAGAAAACTTTCCATGACAACTCGCATAGGCATTAACGGTTTTGGGCGTATTGGACGCCAGACTTTGAAAGCGATGCTTGAACGCCATCCACGTGACCTCGAAGTCGTCGCCCTCAACGACATAACCGATACCAGGACGAATGCCCACCTCTTGAAATATGACTCCACGTATGGGCACTTCCCCGGTGAGGTCGAGGCGACTGCTGATACGCTCATCGTGAATGGGCACAAAGTCAAAGTGATCTCACAGCGAGATCCGGGGCAGATACCCTGGGGGGATCTAGGGGTAGAGCTGGTGATTGAATCGACGGGGCTGTTCACCGATGCCGAAAAGGCAGCTGCCCACCTGCGCGGCGGCGCGAAAAAAGTGATCATCTCCGCACCCGCAAAAGGCGAAGATCTAACGATGGTGCTGGGCGTTAACGATGATATGTATGATCCGGCCAAACATAATATTATCTCGAATGCTTCATGCACCACCAACTGTCTCGCGCCAGCCGCCAAGGTACTCAACGACAACTTTGGTATCGAGCGGGGCCTGATGAATACGATTCACTCTTATACCAATGACCAGCGCATCCTGGACCAGGTGCATAAAGACCTGCGCCGTGCCCGTACCGCCGGCTCCAACATCATCCCCACGACTACCGGAGCGGCTCGTGCCTTGTCGCTTGTCATTCCTGAACTCAAGGGGCGCTTCGACGGTATGTCACTGCGCGTACCAACGGTCACCGTCTCGGTAGTTGACTTTGTTGCTAATGTGCGCAAAGAGGCTACGAAGGAGTCCATTAATGACGCTTATAAGGAAGCGGCGGCGGGCTCGCTCAATGGCATCCTCGGTGTAACCGAGGAACCGCTGGTCTCCATGGATTTCCGCGGTGATCCACGCTCCTCGATTATCGATGGTCTTTCGACGATGGTTACCGGGGGCAACATGGTTAAGGTGATTGCATGGTACGACAACGAGTGGGGTTACTCTTGCCGCTGTGCCGATCTGGCAAACTTCATCGCACAAAAAGGCTTCTAGTGGTTCGTCTCAGGTGAAAACCCTGGAGTGAGTATGATGAATAAGAAAATTATCCGCGATATCGATGTCGCGGGCAAACGGGTTCTTGTGCGCGTCGACTTCAATGTACCGCTCGACGCAGAACAGCATATTACCGATGATACACGTATTAGAGCGGCACTGCCTACTATCGAGTATCTCCTTGACCATGGAGCGGCGGTCATACTCATGTCTCACCTGGGGCGTCCAAAGGGAAAAGCAGTTGAGACTATGAGATTGACGCCGGTGGCGCAGCGGCTGAGTGAGTTATTGCATAAACCTGTGCAGATGGCGCCAGATTGTATCGGGCCAGAGGTTGAGGCGCTCGCCAGAAATTTACAACCCGGCCAGGTGCTTCTGCTGGAGAATCTACGCTTTCATGATGAAGAAGAGAAGAATGATCCAGCATTCGCTCGCCAACTTGCCTCTCTTGGTGATATTTATGTCAATGACGCTTTTGGGACAGCACACCGCGCGCATGCCTCGACTGAGGGCGTTACGCATTATCTGCCAGGGGTGGCCGGTTTCCTGATGGAGAAGGAAATTAATTTCCTGGGAGGAGCGTTGGAGAATCCGCGCCGGCCTTTCGCGGCCATCGTCGGCGGCGCCAAAGTCTCGGACAAGATAGCGGTGTTGGAGCGACTGATCAGCATGGTCGATATGCTGCTGATAGGTGGAGGGATGGCGAATACGTTCCTCAAAGCTGAAGGCTACGAGATCGGTGATTCTCTTTATGAAGAGGGAAAAGTCGATGTCGCCAGTGAATTGATCAACAAGGCTCATCAGCGTGGTTTGGAGTTCCTGCTGCCGACCGACGTAGTCATTGCTGATCGCTTTGCCGCCGATGCAAACCACACGGTTGTCGCCGTCAGCGAGGTTCCCAAGGGATGGCGTATTATGGACATAGGTCCCGAGACTATCACTGCCTTCCGTAAGGCTCTCGAAGGCGCGGAGACGATTGTCTTCAACGGCACGCTGGGCGTTGCTGAAATGCCAGCATTTGCCAGGGGAACTGACGCGATCATTGAAATTCTGGCCGAGCGCACCAAAGCCGGCGCAACCACCATCATCGGTGGGGGCGATTCAGCAGCGGCGGTCGAACAGGCCGGAGCAGCGGATAAGATGTCGCATGTCTCAACAGGCGGAGGCGCCTCGCTGGAATTTCTGGAAGGGCGCGTCCTACCGGGTGTAGCGGCATTGCAGGATAAATGAGATGGCTATCAAAACGCGTACCGCCATTATCGCGGGCAACTGGAAGATGAACTATGGGCCACAACTAGCCGCGAACTTTGCCAGGGATATCGTTCCTGAACTCGGGAGGTTGATGCTCCTGTACGAGCGCATTATGAGCATCCTCTGTCCACCGGCAATCTCGTTAGCTGCTGTGCGCCAGGTGCTGGAAGAACGTCCGTTGACACGCATAGAGCTAGGCGCACAGAATATGTACTACGAGGAGATGGGAGCCTTCACTGGCGAGATCGCTCCAACGATGGTAAGCGAACTGTGCAGCACAGTCATTCTCGGCCACTCTGAGCGGCGCACCTACTTTTGTGAAACGGACGAAATGGTCAATAAAAAAGCGCAGGCGGCGCTTCGTCACGCCTTGCGCCCGATTGTCTGTATCGGTGAACACCTGGAACAGTACGAGGCGGGGCAGACCGAGCAGGTCATTCGCACCCAGGTATTGCACAGCCTGGCAAACTTCTCTGTACAGAAGGCTGCGGACGTGGTGATCGCCTACGAACCCATCTGGGCCATTGGCACGGGCAAAGCCGCTACGGTAGAGGGGGCGGGGAAGGTGATCTCGCTTATTCGAGAGCTCTACAATGATATGTATGGTAGTGAAGCAGCAACCGACCTGCGTATTCTCTATGGTGGCAGCGTTACCCCCGCCAATATCGGAGAGTTTATGTCGTATCCCGATATCGATGGGGCGCTAGTTGGGGGAGCCAGCATCAAGCCAGATTTCGTGGAGATAGTCCAGAAGACGATTGAGGCACTTGAACAGTAGATGTGTAACAGTTACAATGTAACATTTAAAACGGCATTAATTGGGTACCACTTCGTATGTTACATTGCAACCGTTACGTTTGGTTGCTAGACATTTGGAGATAATATTTCCCGTGAGCGGCCTTAAGAGGGGGCCTGCCTGTCATCCTTCGCTGCGCTCAGGATCTCTGCGTCCGTCGAGCTAGATCCAAAGCTCGCGCTCAGGATGACAGGCAGGATCTCCAAATGTCTATTTGGTTGCCTTGAAAGGAAAATCCTTTGGAATTTGCAACCCTTGCGCAATACTTTGAAAAACTGGAAAAAACAAGCTCCCGGCTTACTTTGATCGCGATTTTATCGGAGCTATTTCGCCTGGTCGAAAGCCCGGATGAAATAGAAAAAGTCTCCTACCTCGTTCAAGGAAGGGTCGCGCCGTTTTTTGAAGCGCTCGAGATAGGTATGGCAGAGAAAACCGTTGCCAGGTCAATTGCGATCGCATACAACACCTCTCAGGAGCATGTTTTATCGCTTTATGCTACGCTCGGTGACATGGGACTGGTTGCAGAGGAGGTTAGTAAAGAAGCGGGAATTGTGTCTAACGCCTTACGTGTAGACGATGTGTTTCAGGCCTTGAAAACCATTGCGCAGACATCAGGGAAAGGGACCGTCGAAAAACGGATTGCGCTGCTCGCTGATTTGCTTGGACAAGTTGACAGTTTGTCTGCAAAATATTTGGTGAGAATTCCAATGGGCAATATGCGGCTTGGCATTGGCGACCCGACCATTCTTGACGCGTTAGCAACGGTAAAATTCAACAATACAAAAAAGCGCAAACTTTTGGAGGGCGCTTATAATAAAACATCAGATCTCGGGCTCATCGCCAGGACGTTATGGCAGCATCCCAATGAAGAAGATGCCTTACGGGCGGTTGAACAATTAGATATCCAGGTTGGGAAACCGATCCGCTCGGAACTCGCTGAACGCTTACCCGACGCCGAAGCAGTCATCAAGAAAATGGGCGCGGTAGACGTGCAGTATAAATACGATGGATTTCGCACGCAGATACATAAAAATGGTCATCATGTTTCCATCTTCTCGCGCAACCTGGAAAACATGTCACATATGTTCCCGGAAATTATTGAGGGGACCCTCAAGCAAGTACAAGCAGACAGCGTCATTCTGGATGCAGAAGCCCTCGCCTACAATCCAACTTCGGAAGAATTTCTGCCATTCCAGGAAACCACCAGGAGGCGGCGAAAACATAACATTGAAGAGATGGCGAAAGAAGTGCCGCTGAAAGCCTTCGTGTTTGACATCCTGTACAAAGACGGGGCGTCGCTCATTGATAAACCGATGGTTGAACGCATGAAGATACTTGAAGAAACCATTAAAACTGATGACATCCTCATGCTCACGAGTAATCATATCGTGAGCGATGCCAAAGCGCTCACACTTCTCTTCGATGAAGCAATCAGCAAGGGCCTGGAAGGCGTGGTGGTGAAAAAGCCGGAAAGCCCTTACGAAGCAGGCGCGAGAAATTTCAACTGGGTGAAGCTCAAGAGACATTCGGCGGGAGCATTGAATGACACCATTGACTGCGTCCTGCTGGGATACATTTTTGGGAGGGGCAAGCGCGCGGCATTAGGGGCAGGCGCACTTCTCGTTGGTGTGTATGATCCTAAGCAGGACATGTTCGTTACCGTTACAAAAATTGGCACGGGTTTATCTGATGAAGAATGGCGCGGTATCAAGGAGCGCACAAAAGGACTGGAAGTCGATCACAAGCCGGCCCGCGTCTCATCGCTCATAAAACCAAGTGTCTGGCTCGAGCCAGAAATTGTTATCGAAGTTCTGGCTGATGAGATCACGCGTTCGCCAATCCATACCGCTGGAAAAGTAGGGGATGAGCCGGGATATGCGCTGCGATTTCCAAGGCTCGTCTCATTTAGAGAGAAGGATAAAAAGCCTACGGATGCAACGACGGTGGAAGAGTTGATTGAAATGTACCAGAGTCAGGGAAAGAAGTAGTGGCCCGCTATAAAAGTTGATTGCTCTCCACCTTCAAGGAGCACATCGAGCGTACGCAGAAAGGAAAGCAGACATGAGATCAACCGACAACGTCACCGCCACCGTCGAGGTAGCCGTCGATCCCGCTATTGCTTTTGCGATCTTCACCGAGGAGATCGGCCGGTGGTGGAGGCCAGGCCCCATCAACTGGAACAATTCCGAGCGGGCCACCGGTATTCGCATCGAGCCCGGCGTGGGTGGTCGCTGGTTGGAGGTGTATGACGACGCCACCGGCGAAGGTTTCGAGTGCGGCCGCATTGTTGTGTGGGAGCCGGGCGAACGCCTCGTATTTTTGTACCGCGACGCAGGCCACACGATCGATGACACGGAGGTCGAGATTCGCTTCGAGGCGATTGATGGCGGCACCAGGGTGACGCTGGAACACCGCGGCTGGGACAAAGTGCTTGCCGACATCGTCGACAGGAAGCGCGCGCTCAAACGGTGGGGATGGGCCAGCATCCTCGGCTGGTTCAGCGAGTGGGCATTCTGGGGATCACCACGCCGCGTACGAGGCGGTTCCGAGGCCCGTTCCCAGGCAGCGGAGTACTGACGAGGTACCATGGAACAGAAAAGAACTTCCCGATCCAACGCGGGACGCGAACCGATGACAGAGGAGCCCCTGGAGCGGCTGCGAGGCATCTGCCTCGCCCTTCCGGAGGCCATCGAAGCAGGAGGCGTGGGAGACCCGTCATTCAAGGTGCGGGATAAGATCTTCGCTATGCAGCACGGCGTTGACGGCCGCCCATCGATGTGGTGTAAGGCCCCGCCTGGCGCCCAGGGCGTGCTGGTAGCCTCCAACCCCGAACGGTTCTTCGTACCTCCCTACGTTGGCCACCATGGGTGGGTCGGCGCCTGGCTTGATGTCGAGCTCGACTGGGACGAGATCGCCGACCTGGTGGAAGAGAGCTATCGGATGACTGCTCCAAAACGCCTCCGTGCGCTGCTCGACCAGGGCTAACCACTGTTCATGGTGACGAGTCATAAGCGAGTGAACATCTGCGGTCATGATCTATTCCTTTCTGCTCATTGCTTACTTGCCTAGTTGTTGGGTAAACGAGATGGAACGTTTGTTTCTTCGAGTATAGAAAGCGTACTCGATTTTGGAAGGAAAGACAATCCTGTACCAACTGGTGATTACCTATAAGTCCGCAATAGATCCAAAGCTCGCGCTCAGGATGACAGCCTGGGGTTTTGTCATCCTGAGCGCGAGCTTTGGATCTGTGGCGCGCATTCGTCCAGCAGACCTGACTCACGTAGCCTTAAATTATGGGTAATCACCAGTGTACCAAACCTCGCCACGGTGGTTTACAAATCCTGGCCAAGCGGCTCCCCGTAGGAAACGACCGTTATCGAAACGAAGCGAGATGACCGTTAACACTCTCCTCTCTTTCAATGGACACGCAATAGGTCTGGCATGTGCAAAATCAGACAGGAAAGCTGTCCCAAAAAGGGCAGCTCAACCCTCTTTATTTGTGATGATCAAATGTGGTGGTCATCACAACAACCTCTCTAATCATAGGCGGAGATAATATAATTAAAAAAGGAAGGAAAATATGGCAAAAACATATAAGGCACCGATGTTTGTTCGTGCAGCAAACGTTATGACAACGGCCCTGCTGCGCGCGGGCTTCAAGCTCAAAGGAACTGGGAATTACCCCATGTACCTGCTCACGGTGCGTGGGCGCAAAAGCGGGCAGCCGCGTACGGTCCCGATAGCGATTTGGGAGCACAATGGGAAGCGCTATGTGGGCTCTGTGTTTGGAATAGTGGATTGGGTGCGCAATTTGCGGGCAGCGGGAGAGGCCATCCTCACACGTGGGCGTCGTTCTGAAACGATCAACGTAAGAGAACTGCCCAAAGGCGAGGCGGCCCTCGTTTTGCGAGAAGATATCAAGGGCGGCAACCCCTTCGCTCGCAACTACGGCGTCACCGCAGACTCTTCACTTGAGGATTTTGAGCGTGCGGTGCTCACCCATCCGGTGTTTGTGTTGGAAAGGAAATAGCGCAGGCGCAATCCCGTTTATAGGAGGAAACAGAGTGGAATCCTTTGAAACCTATCGTACCTACCTCTTTTCCATCGCCTACCGCATGCTCGGGAGTGCGATGGATGCTGAGGATATGGTGCAGGAAACCTACCTGCGCTATCAAACCACGCCACCGGAAACCATTCACTCACTCAAGGCGTTTCTGACCACCATTCTCACGCGCTTATGCATGGATCAACTCCAGCTCGCGCGCAGGAAGCGAGAACAGTACGTGGGTCCCTGGTTACCGGAGCCAATCCTCACGACAACGACTCCTGCATCAGAAGATCCAGCAGAGCGCGTCGAGAGGGAAGAGTCGATCTCTATGGCGTTCCTGATGCTGCTGGAGCAGCTCCAACCCTTCGAGCGAGCGGTCTTCCTGCTGCGCGAAGTCTTCGGGTATGACTTTGCCGAGATTGCCACGATGCTTGACAAGAGTGAAGCGGCCTGTCGCCGCTCGTTCAGCCGGGCGAAGAAACATCTGGCCGAGCATCGACCACGCTTCCCTGCCTCTGCCCAAACCCACCGGCAGCTGCTCAGCGGGTACTTCCAGGCCGTGCAGACCGGTGAGACGACCGCTTTGATGAACCTGCTCTCCGAAGATGTGACATTGTGGGCTGATGGCGGTGGGAAAGTCAAACAGGCCGCGCTTCGCCCGATTGCTGGGCGTGATGCAGTGGCACGCTTTAGCCTGGGAACGAAGCGCTTTTGGCCAGAGAACTCTCGTGTCGAGCTAGAGGAAGTCAACGGTCAAGCAGCCCTGATCATTCGCGCTGGCGGTCAAGTATTCTCCGTCCTGACCATTGAGGTGGAGGAAGGGCGTATTCAGGCGATTCGCATCATTGCCAACCCGGACAAACTCGCACGGGTCTGAAGAGAAACAGGGGCGTGTCTCACTGTTTCTTTTGTTCACGAGAAAGCGACGAGAGAGCAGGAGGAGACTGACAGTGCGGTGTAGCGAGGTTTGCCTGTACCATTCATCGATGTTTGTGCATCTGCTGCTGGAGAGGGGGAACCTGCTGATGCTTACGGGCTCGTCGCCACGAAGGAACAAAATGCAATAGCCAACTGATTTCCCTCTTGAAAAAGGAAAGGCCGTAGATGATGCTAGCAAGGACACCACCCCCGAGAAATAGAGCATCGCCTATTGAAAGGTCCTCTGGCCTCTGAATATTGTAATTAATGTAGAGGTAAAAGAAGAGTATTGCCGGTATCAGTGCATAGAGGATTGAGCCTTCCAGCCGCTTCAACACTGCACCGAGTACTTCTTTCGCGTTCAGCCTCCTCGCAGCTTCTTCCACCTCCTGACGGAGATAATAAGCACTCCGGCAAACGACGGTGCTCAGCATAAGAAGCAGGCAAGGTATCCACAACGGAGTGTTGAAAAAACCGGTGAATAAAAAGATGAGATAGATGAAAAGCAGCAGACCCATAAGCAGTAAAGCCTCCAGGCCTGAGTGGGCGAGAAAGTTCCAAGTGAACGCAAGCGTTCGCTTCACTCTCTGCTCAGTTGAATGCTCTTTGAGCCATTGGAGAGACTGTTTCACCTCGTTCATGCTCTGCGGCCTTTTGCTGGCGTCTTGCGCAAGCATGCTTGTTAGGAGGGCCTGCAGTTTCTCCGGGATGGGACGATCTCGTGATGCTCTTCCCGCCAGGATCTCTAATGGCTCTTTTCCAGTGAGCAGCGTCTGTAAGGTCGCACCCAACCCATAAATGTCGGTTTGCGCGGTCGTTTGGGCTTTCCCATATTGCTCAGGGGCCGCATACCCTAGAGAGCCGAGTGGAGCGGTATCTCTGGTTTTGTCTGGTGTATAGTAACGGGCAATGCCGAAGTCGATCAGGTAGATACGACCTGTTTTCGTCAGCATTATGTTCGCAGGCTTGACATCGCGAAAGACGATCGGCGGTCGTTGCGCATGCAGATATCCCAACACATCGCAGAGGGCTATCCCGATGTCAAAGACCTGTTGCGTGGAGAAGCGTCCCCGTCGTACCTTCTTGAGCTTGTCTTCCAGGGTCTCCCCCCCGATATAATCCATCACGACATACCAGTGATCCGGATCGGTAAAGTGATCATGTATGCGGGGAATGTGATCATGTTTCAGTTGGGAGAGGCACCCAACTTCGCGGTTAAAAGAATCCGTCGCCTCGATCATCTGTTGTGGGCTGAGCTGGCTCAGGTTGATTTGCTTGATCGCGACGAACCTTCGATGCTGGTCAAGATCTTCTGCCTTGTAGATGACGCCGAACCCGCCATCACCCACCTGATCGAGGATGCGGTAGCGCTGGGCGAAGAGAGTACCAGGGTGCAGTGCTCCAGTACATGTAGCCATGGTGAGAGGGAGAAATGCTCGAACTGCTTGCACCGATGGCGATGGCGAAGAAGTGCCGAAGTATTGACGACAGACGGCACAAGATGTCGCTTGTGCTGCAAGCGCAGCGCCGCATTCATCACAAAAGAGAGCAGAGGTCATGGTTGCTACCGTGCCTTTTCGAGTGCAGCATCTGCCACATCTTAGAGATCTATCCTACTAAAGAAGCAATCCAATTTCATAGCGATCTGCTGTACAGTTTATAACATATTGCTATTCCGTTGTCAAGAGATCCTTCGCTGCGCTAGACGTTTGGAGATAATACATGTCATCCTGAGCGCAGCGAAGGATCTCTGGCGGACTTCTGGGGAATCACCAGGTTCATCCATCCCCTTGACAAAACGACTACCCTCCTGTTACCATCTATATAGATGGTAAGGAGATGGTACCATGACTGAAATCGAGAAAACCGAGAAAATTACGATCAACCTGGGTCCTAGGGCAGATCGATCTGCTGGTGCAGGAAGGCTTTTATTCCAACCGCACCGACTTCATTCGCACGGCGATCCGCAATCAGCTCACCACGCACGCGGAGGTGGTCAAGCGCACAGTGGCGCGTAAGACGCTGGTGCTCGGTTTGCAGCATTATACACGTCAGGACCTGGAAGCAGTGAGAGCCGCCGGTGAGAAGCTGCAGATCAACGTGCTTGGCCTGGCGAGTATCGCCGAAGATGTCTCCCCGGAACTGGCCCTGGCAACTATCGACTCGGTCGTCGTGCTCGGGGCTTTCCGAGCAAGTAGCCAGGTGAAGGCAGCATTAGCGGGCCGCATTACGTAAGTTGCGCAGATCGGTAACACTGTCGAATGCCGGCCACTCACTGATTGCCGCAGGAAAATACGGGGAGATACAACGAACGAGGGCGGCGCTATCATGGTGGCGCTAGACGTTATGCTCGTAGGAAAGGAATTTTTTTGATGAATGATCGCAAAGATGATATGCAGGACGGAATGGCCGAAGCGACGCGCCTGACACGCGCCGGGCGACTCGCCGAGGCAACCGCAATCATTCAGCGTACTCTGAGAGGCGTACTTCATAAAGATGGACCCGGAACGGGACAGGACAGTGCTACAGAACCAGCGTATCGCATTGTTGAAGAGAAGCCTTCTGCGACGGAGACCTCTACTGAGTCATCGAGGCGAGGCACAGTCCCTGGTAATGATACACCTGCGGGATCTGCGGAGGGTCGGCCTGCCGCCGCGCCGGGAGTACACTCTCATGGAGCGCAAAGGTCGCCTGAAAGCATACGCAGTTCCACAGAGCGCATACGCCGGGTCATGCCAGGGGCGCCGCCCTCTCCTGCTCAGACGAGTGGGCAGTTTATTGATAGGACCTTTAGCAACGCGGCCGGCACACGCGCCTACAAACTCTATATCCCCAGCGCTTATGCGGGACAGCCGCTGCCCCTGGTGATCATGCTGCATGGCTGTACCCAGTCATCCGTTGATTTTGCCGCCGGCACGCGTATGAATGTGCTCGCGGAAAGGGACACTTTTTTTGTCGCCTATCCTGAGCAAGCACATTCTGCCAATAGCTCGAAGTGTTGGAACTGGTTCCAGCCGGCCAACCAGCATCGTGGCAAGGGCGAACCGTCCCTCATCGCCGGGATCACGCGGGAGATCATGAGCGCGTATCACATCGATGCTAACCGGGTCTATGTGGCAGGGATGTCGGCAGGAGGCGCCATGGCTACCATCATGGCCGCGACCTATCCCGACCTCTATGCCGCCGTCGGCGTGCATTCTGGACTTGCCTACGGGGCAGCGCACGATCTCCCCTCGGGGTTCGCGGCGATGAAAAAGGGGACATCCCAGCAGATGCGGCAACTGGCGAAGGCCCTTCCATTGATCATGTTCCACGGGGACCGCGATACAACTGTGGCCACCATCAACGCGGACCACATGCTCGACCAGTGGCTGCAAGGGATCAATGATGGGCGGAAGCCTGCGGGAGGCGCTGCGGTGGAACAAGGGCATGTAGTCGGCGGCCATGCCTACACGCGTCTCACTTACCGTGACGCACGCGGTCAGGCTATCGTGGAGAAGTGGATCGTCCACCATGCAGGTCATGCCTGGTCAGGTGGCAGTTCCAGTGGCTCCTTTACCGAGCCGAAAGGACCCGATGCCTCCACTGGTCTATCACTATTGAGACGAAAAGTAGCGCACTTTTTTTGTAGGATTGCCAGCTGGTTTACATGAACATGGTGAAAAAACATGGCCGATCCAACAGAACTGAACGAAAATGGCGGGCGTCATGAAGCGCCAACTTTGTCTGAGGAGTTTTTGAACGCGCTCGTCGCCGAGCTCGACAACGACGACATTGTGGGCATCATCCTGGGTGGGAGTTTCGCGCGAGGGGAGGCAAGACCATATAGCGATGTTGATATTGCCTGCTTTGTGCGCGATGCAGTAAAACTGCCTCAGAAGCGGTTCTTCTACCGCAATGGTCGTTTAGTAAGCGTTGCAGCAACGAATGCTACCGATATCCAAAGCAGGCTTACGAATCCAGAGCGGGCTTTCCTCTTTACCGCGGGTCGAAGACGGGTGCTGCTGGATAAAGATGGCTCTGTAACAAGGCTCATGCAGGAGATAGATGCCTTTAACTGGCAACCGCTGCCAGCGGTTGCCAGCAGGAATGCAAACTTCTACTTGATGATAGCTGCCGAATCGGCGCACAAGGTCTTGAACGAGCTGGTGAGTGGCGACGAATTAGCGCTCTCCTACGCGGTTGCGAGTCTTTTCTCGCAGTTGACGCTCATCGTAGCCATTCAACGTGGGGTATTGGTGAAGAGCGACAGTACCTACTATCGACAGATCGAAGAGTCCGTTGGACTGGATTCTACCTGGACCAGGTATCATAGAATCGCGGCAGGCGTTGATGCTGGATCAGCAGATGTGCCTCCCGTTGTAGCGCGAGGGATAGCAACGTTGCACCTGTATCAAGAAACGGCGAACCTGCTATGGTCAATTCTCGAACCGCCACAACGGGAGGTAATAGAACAAACGGTGAGGGTGATTAAGAAAGCTGGTTTGCCATGAGCGCTCGATCGCGGCCAGCAGTTCGGCACAGGCGATTTGTTCTTCCCACTTGTCGCTGCCATCCTCGATGATCCACCAGGCGCTCAGCACGGCCTGGGCCATGCCCCAATCGCGCACACGCGCACGATCGAGGTCAAGCACCTCGGCCAACAGGTCGACGCGGCGCGTGAGCACGCGAACTGTCTGGGGAGCGTCGCGCAGATCTGCTGGCCGAAAGCCTGACATCCACTCATAAATGGGTAGGGAAGTGATAGAATGAAGGGAAGACCCAGAGTCGGAAGAGGAGGAAAGACAGATGGAGTGGACCACCACGTGGGAAGATCCCTTGACAAGCTATCTGAAGCCGTTTGCTGGATTGATCGGGGATCAGAGAACCAAGAAGACCTTTGGCAAAACGATTAAAGGCATTATCGGAGCAGGCAGTCTGATTTGGCAACAGATCGCGGCCCAGTCAGCGGAATTGAGCAAAGGGAAGAAAGGATCGCAACGCGTGATTCGGTTGGCAACCGGAGCGAGTACGCAGCGCTCGGAGTTGGATGCGGAGCAGCTGACCAAGCGCCTGCGGGGGGTGGCGGTGCAGGAGTTGGAGCAAGCACCAGAAGAGGAACTGTGGCTGATCGCTGATGGCTCAGACCTGCGCAAGCCCTATGCCGAGGCCATGCCCTATCTGATGCCAGTGCGTGATCTGGATGAGCAGTTGGTGCCCGGCTATCGTACGCTCAATGTGATCGGGTTAACGCCTGGACGGCGCGGCTTGCTGTATCATCGGCTCTTTAGTAGTCAGGCGCCCGATTTTGGAAGTCGCGCCAGCCGAGGTGCAGCGGGCGCTTCAGACGGTGAGTCAGGCACTGACGAGGCTCAAAGTGCACAAGACGGTGACCTGGCTGTTGGACAGCGGCTTTGATGATATCGCGGTGTGGCGCACGATTTGGGAACAGCAGGAGCATGTGATCGCGCGACTCTATCATACTGATCGCAAGGTCACCTTCCAAGATCGGCAGGGGCAGTGGATCGAGGGCGACATTGCCCAAGCCACAGCAGCACTGCGCCCGCTGGCGCGGGTCGAAACCAGCTTACAGGTCAAGCGTGGCAAGCAAGTGCGCCCCAAGCAACAACCGGTGCCGGTGGACCTGGCGGCCTGTCCGTTGCGCGTAACCTACTGGACCAATGTGCGCCGTAAGGGACAAGGCAAGCTGGTCACGCGCGAGGTGTGGCTCGTGCAGGTCCGCGTGCTGGGCACCGACTGGGACCCGTGGCTGCTGCTGACCGATTGGCCGGTCACCGATGCCGCCAGTGCCATGCGCATCTTTGTCATGTACCGCCAACGGTGGAGTGTGGAGGACAGTTTCAAATTTCTCAAAACCTGTCTGGGTTGGGAAGAAGTGCAAGTGCTGGATCTGCGGGGCATCCGCACCTTAGTGGCTTTGGGCTGGGTCGCGGCTGGCTTTCTCTTCAACTTAGGGGTCACCTTCGACTGGGCTGAAGTGCAACTGCTGGCCAAACTTGGTGGCTGGGAACCCCATAAGGGCCGCACCCCTGGCAAAATCACGCTCAAGCGCGGTCTGGGTCGCCTCTTCGAGATGCTGACCACCCAAGCCATTCTCTCCGGGTATGCAACTGACCATCAGGGACTTCCACCCAAGATTGCCGCTTTGTTACGCGGCTGGCAACCTCCGGGGCATTTATGAGTGGATGTCAGAATTAAGCCTTGACTTAATTAAGCGATTGCTGTATAATATAGCCATGGACACATTTTCTGCACTTGCCGAGCCTACAAGACGCACCATTCTAGAGATGCTTGCGCATCAAGGCCCATTATCTGCAACGGAAATATACGCTAAATTTCCTGCCAGTCCTCCGGCCATCTCACAGCATCTCAAAGTGCTCCGTGAGGCGAAGTTGGTGCAGGTGGAAAAAAGAGCGCAGCAGCACATCTACCAGATCAACCCACACGCCATGCTCGAACTGGAAGCATGGTCCAGGCACATAACACAGCTCTGGAATCAGCGCTTTGACGCCCTGGATACCGTATTGGAAGCAGAAAAAAGAAAACCTTAAACATTGAAAGGAGAAATCATGATGCCAGATCACAATCTTCCCGTAGTCCCTGAGATGAAACTTGAGCTGGTACCGGTCCCAGTATCCGATGTTGACCGCGCCAAAGCCTTCTATGTCGAAAAATGCGGCTTTAAATTAGAGGTTGATGTTCAGCCTACCGACACCATGCGAGTTGTCCAGTTCACGCCGCCCGGATCGGCGTGTTCAATCGTCTTCGGGACCGGTATGGGCGATATTACTGCCATGCAGCCTGGATCGGTCAAGGGCCTGCACCTGGTCGTAGCGGACATAGACATAGCGCGTTCGGCACTCGTGAAACGTGGACTGGAAGTCGGCGAGATCACAGATATTCAGGGAGTGAAGTACGCCGGCTTCAGCGACCCCGATGGCAACTCCTGGCTCCTGCAGGAATTTCCCCCAGAGCTGAGACAGCCTGGACAAAGCTTCTCTAAACAGGAGGCATAGCATGACGAGTTCACACCCACACAACCCTGCACTCAAACACCTTGAAGTGTTGGTTGGCGACTGGAATATGGAACTAGCAAATGCGTCTTTTCTTCCTGGCCCATCCGAAACAGCAAAAGGACATGTCTCTTTCGAGTGGGTGCAGGATGGAGCTTTTCTGGTCATGCGCATGGGCGATAAACCACCTCTTCCACCCGATGCCATTTGGCTCATCAGCCGAGATGAATCGACCCCAAATTACACAGTGCTCTACTATGACGCTCGAAGCGTTTCCAGGGTCTATAAGATGAGCTTCTCGGATGGTGTGTGGAAGATGTGGAGGGAATCTCCAGGCTTCTGGCAGCGCTATGAGGGCAAATTGAGCAAAGACAGCAATACCATCACCGCCCACTGGGAGAAATCTCCTGATGGCACAAAGTGGGAGCACGACTTCGACCTGACGTATACGAAGGTCAGCTAGGAAACGCGAGAGGAAAGAAATGTAGTGGCACCCCTTGCGGGTGCCAGGTCCCTTCGACCTGACGTATACGAAGGTCAGCTAGGAAACGAAAGACCGGAGGGTTTCTATGAATGGAAATGAAGAGAGCGCCAAAGCGATTCTCTCTCAGGTGCTCTATATCACGCTGGCGACCGTTGGCCCGGATGGCTTGCCCTGGAATACCCCGGTCTATGCAGCCTTTGATGAGGAGTACCAGTTCTTTTGGGTTTCCGCCTCTCAAGTGCGTCATTCCCAAAACATCAAAGCCACCCATCGGGTCGCCATCGTGGTCTATGACTCGACGGCTCCGGCCGGAACCGGCAAAGGCGTCTATATTGAGGCCCGAGCCGACGAGGTGACCGAGGAGCAAGAGATCATCCATGCGCTTCAAGCCCTGGAAAGAAGAGGATGGAAAAAGCCTCTGCAAGAGGTGATGGGAGCCTCGATCCACAGGGTCTATAAAGCCGTCCCTGAGCACATATCGATCAGTACATTTGGCAGTCACAATGGGCAACTCTTTGATACGCGGGCGACAGTCGATTTAAAGGAGAAGAAAATGAACAAAGTCATTTCGAAAGACGGCACCCCCATCGCGTTCGATCGATCGGGTCACGGACCCGCCCTCATCCTGGTGTCCCCCGCAACTGCTACTCGATCAGCCGCGGAAGGACTTTCAGCTCACCTTGCGCCGCACTTCACCGTCCTCGCCTACGACCGGCGTGGCCGAGGTGACAGCGGTGATACACCGCCCTATGCAGTCGAACGCGAGGTCGAAGACATCGACGTCCTCATCACCGAGGCGGGCGGATCCGCGTTCGTTTTCGGTCATTCCTCCAGCGCGGTTCTTGCCCTGGAAGCAGCGCGCCTGCTCGGAGGCAAGATCGAGAAACTAGCGATATACGAGCCACCATTCATTATCGACGACAGTCGCCCCCCGGTGCCGCAGGATTACGTCCCGCATCTCAATGAGCTGATCGCAGCAGGTCGCCGGGAAGAAGCAGTCGAGTACTTCATGACCGATGCGATGCTCGTCCCTGCTGAAATGATTGCCCAAATGCGAAACTCGCCCATGTGGGCGCAGATAGAGGCGGTGGCACATACCATCCCTACGACGGCACCATCATGGGAGATACTATGGGCGGCAATCCCTCGACACTCAGGAAGTGGGCTTCTGTCACCGTGCCCACGCTCGTCATGGTCGGAGGAGCGAGTCCTGCGTTTTTTCACAACGGGACTCAAACGCTGGTAGACATCCTCCCCAATGCCAGGCACCGCCTCTTTCCAGGTCAAGACCACGGCGTCGCCGACGAAGTCCTCGTTCCTGCCTTGGTAGAGTTCTTCAAAAGCTGATATAGCACTCAGCCGAGACCCCGTCGTGACGGCGATCGCCGGAGAGACCCGCGTGAACTCGAGAACGCTGGATGACGTGCGGGCCGTCCTCTACGGACGGAACAATTTTGCTTAGCTATCCTGAGATCCACTCCCGCTTTATGAGTGGATCTCAGGATAGCCTCTTGACAATCACTCTGTCGGCCAGGTATATTTGTAGTGGTTATTGTAGCACGACCAGACGGAAAGGAGTACGCTTGTATGCAAAACACTAGCTCTTCATGGCAAGTGTCATGTTGCATATGGAAGCAAGGGCTCACCAGCTGGATCGTGTCTCTCACTCCACCTCTACCTTCCCTACCTGCGACCCCTGCAGCAGCCCAGGGGATCATTGTGCCCATTTGGCTAGCGGAGAGAACGGCCTGAGATACTTTTCAGGTACGCCGAGCAGCACAAAGCACACGCTCTAATCTGTGCTCATCCATGCTCATCCTTGGACCCCTTTCAAACATCCACATGGTTTTTGTTGATTTTTTGGGCGCATCGTGTTCTCAACACAACTAACAGAAAAAGGATTGACAGTATGCTTACAACAATACCGGCCGCGTCTGCGACGTATCGTCGTGATTTAGGTGATGGTCTCATTTTGCGCTGGTCTACAGCGGAAGATACTGAAAAGATTGCGCAATTGTGCAGTATGGTCTTTCGCAACAAGGCAGATGAGCCAGTGAATGAGTTTATGCTGTATTGGATATGGAGATTGATGCGTGGAGATCATCCCGTGATGGGTTCCGGTGACTTTGGGGTAGTGGAAGATACATATAAAGAGGGCAAACCTATTGTGGCCTGTACCTGCCTGTGGCGACAGAACTGGGAATATGAGGGCGTTCTTTTTGCGATTGGTCGCCCCGAGATTGTGGCTAGCGATCCGGCTTATCGCAATCGCGGGTTGATCCGGGCTCTCTTCGAGATGCTGCATGCACGCAGTGAGGCAGAGGGGCACCTGGTGCAGGCCATCACAGGGATTCCCTACTTCTACCGCCAGTTTGGCTATGAGTATGCCCTGGATCTGGGTGGCAAGCGCGTCACCTACCTCTCACTCATTCCTAAGCTGAAGGAAGGTGAGTTCGAGCCGTATACGCTCCGTGAGGCTACAGTAGAGGATATTCCGTTAGTGATGGAATATTACAACCGCCGACGCACGGCAAGCATTGTGTGGACAGATGTTTCTGAAGACTACTGGCGCTACCTGCTCGAAGGTTGGAAGGCTCAACCAGAACGAGATAAGACAGATAGTCTTCTGATGATCGTTGACGCGACGGGAGCGCCTAAAGGTTATGTATTCACCATGGTTAAAAGGCGGGACAAAGGTCTGGAGGTATGGGCCATAGACACTGCTGCTGGAGTGAATGTGCAGGCAGTGATGCCATCAGTGCTGCGCGCGTTGCAGGCTTATGGATTGCAGATACCAACGAGCAAGCCCAATGTAGAGCCGCTGAGTGAGATTAGCTTTATGCTGGGTCGCACGCACCCGGTGTACGATGTGCTGGGAGACGCACTGGCTCCGTTCCAGGAGAGACCCTACGCGTGGTATGTGCGCGTGGCCGACCTGCCAGCGTTTATCCGGCATATCGCGCCAGCATTGGAGCAGCGCCTGGCGGAATCCATGTTAGTGGGCTATACGGGCGAGGTCAAGCTCAACTTCTACCAGGGCGGCTTGCGCCTGGTTTTTGAGGGCGGTCATCTCGAGAGCGTTGAACACTGGCGAGTCCCCATTTACGAGGGCAATGCGTGTGCGGGCTTTCCGCCACTGGTCTTCTTACAAGTCTTGTTCGGTCATCGCACGCTGGATGAGTTGCAAGATATGTTCCCCGATGTATGGGTAAACGCTGAGATGGAGGTTGTGCTCAAAACGCTGTTCCCGGCTCGCCCATCCTTTGTCTTGCCGCTGTGATTTGGCTCGTTGAACGACAGGATGCCGTAGAGCACGATAGGGCGCGGCAACTCGTAGGTCGTTTGCTCTGGGAAACGGTATTGACAATGTCTCTCTTTTGTCCTACTATATCCATAATGATACTAGTAGTTCCGATGTGGATATAGTTTTGTAGTGTCTTGTGAAAAGGGAGGGAAGATGCGATATTCTCCACGTAACCCAGATGAGATGGTGCCGCTGACACCTGCGGTGTTTCATATCCTGCTCTCGCTTGCAGATGGTGAGCGACATGGATACAGCATCATGCGAGACATTGCAGCACACACCAAAGGGAAATTGCGCCTCGGACCTGCAACCTTGTATCGCTCGATCAAGCACCTGGTGGAAGATGGTCTCATCGAGGAGTCGGATGTACGGCCTGATCCCGCTCTCGATGATGAACGCCGCCACTATTATCGTCTGACCGAACCTGGTCGCCAGGTGGTGGTGGCAGAGATCCGACGCCTGGAGGAAGCGCTGGCTGTCGCCCGAACGAGGCAAGGACTGCGTGGTTTGCTTCCCGGGTCATCCATTGAGGAGGCACGCTAATGAGGGCGCCTTCATCTTCGCCATGGATTATCAGACTTTCCGTCTCCATCTATCGCTCGCTGATTCGTGATGGAAGATGCTCTCTTCATTCGCTTTGGACTTGTCCTGTCTGGCAAAGGCCAGATCTGGCTCGCGAATGCGCAACTGGAAGCGATCGAACAAAACGGTCTATAGCATATTTTTTACAAATTCCTCATTAAAATCTCACAACTTTCATGTACTATGCTGTAAATTTGGGGATTCCGTGGGAGAAATTTTGATACATCTGCGGGTCGCTTCTTGGTAATTAAGGCGAAGGGTAAGCAGGTTTTAGGGTGAAGAGTAAGCAGTTGGCGCGAAGCATGAGCACTGACAAGGTGTTGATGGATGAGCCCTCATCGAGAGCAGCCTTATCCATCAACACCTTGTAAATTGATCTTCCAAATCCATGGAAATGAGAGAAGTATTCGGTGACGTACAAGCGAAAGTCCTCTTCTTGCTTCAACACGCCCCAATCGCCTCTGAAAGCTTTCAAAGGCGAAGGCAAGAGCAGCGTAGAAGTTCTAGGACGTCAGCTCCTTGGGTCATTTGATTGCCACCTGAAATTCGCGTTTCTGCGGACATGACCGTCAAGTGATTGGTCATGAAGCGTCTTTGCCTTGGTCAAAGTCAGTTGAGAACGCGACGGCCTTTTGCTGCTCGAAGGTTGACAGTCTCTCTTTGAGTGCATTGGTTACCAAGCCATAGGCGTCTGAACCGAGCAAGAGGCGGCGCGGTGGGTTCTGAGACAGCGCTGCTTCGATCATGGCGGCGACAACCTTCGTCTGGCTCCCTGGCATCTGCTCGAGAGGTATCGGTTGGCGGGAAGCCTGCCCACCTTGATACGGCTCGCTCACTGGAACGCGTGTGGCGGCTTCGTAAAAGCTGGTGCGGATCATGCCTGGCTCGACAAGCGTCGTGTGAATGCCGAACGGTTCGACCTCCTGAGCAAAGGCTTCATAAA
>WNGD01001640.1_pt1 | contig 24113 bp, 18 predicted proteins | sample 5400671 | NCBI WGS metagenome assembly WNGD01 (sample SAMN13153369, study PRJNA577476) | soil metagenome | isolation source: 40 cm soil or saprolite under grassland replicate 2 | place: USA:California | collected 2016-06-15
GGCTGCAGGGCAAGCGGCTGTCGGCCGAGTTCTTCCTCAGCGAGGTCGCCGAGAACTACTCGGAGGGCTGCAACTACCTGCTGGCGGTGGACGTCGACATGAACACCGTCGACGGCTACGCGATGTCGTCCTGGGCCCGCGGGTACGGCGACTTCGTGCTGGTGCCCGACATGGGCACGCTGCGCCATGTGCCCTGGCACGAGTCCACCGTCCTGGTGCTGGCCGACCTGACCTGGCTGGACGGCGCCCCGGTCGTAGCGTCGCCGCGGCAGATACTCAAGGCGCAGGCCGGGCGGCTGGCCGACCGGGGCTGGCAGGCGATGGCCGGGACCGAGCTTGAGTTCGTGGTGTACCAGGATTCCTACGAGCAGGCGTCCGCGAAGGGGTACTCCGGCCTCGTTCCGGCGAACCAGTACAACGTGGACTACTCGATCCTTGGCACCTCGCGGATCGAGCCGCTGCTGCGCCGGGTCCGCAACGAGATGGCCGGCGCGGGCCTGTACGTGGAGTCGGCCAAGGGCGAGTGCAACCTCGGCCAGCACGAGATCGCGTTCCGGTACGCGGACGCGGTCACCAGCTGTGACAACCACTCGATCTACAAGACCGGCGCCAAGGAGATCGCCGCGCAGGCCGGGATGAGCATCACGTTCATGGCCAAGCCCAATGCCCGGGAAGGCAACTCCTGCCACATCCATCTCTCGCTGCGCGGCGCGGACGGAACCCCGGTGCTGGCCGGAGACGGGCCGTACGGGCTGTCGAAGCTCGGCGAGCATTTCCTGGCCGGCCAGCTGGCCGCGATGCGCGAGCTGACGCTCTGCTACGCGCCCAACATCAACTCCTATAAGCGTTACGTGCCGGGCAGCTTCGCGCCCACCGCGGTCCGCTGGGGCGTGGACAACCGGACTTGCGCGCTGCGGCTGGTCGGCCATGGCCACTCGCTGCGGGCCGAGAACCGCACCCCCGGCGGCGACGTGAATCCCTACCTGGCGGTGGCCGCGATGATCGCCGCCGGGTTGCACGGCATCGATCACGAGCTGCCGCTTGAGCCGGCCTGCGAGGGCAACGCCTACCTGGACATGAGCTCGCGAATGCCGCACACCCTGCGCGACGCGCTCGAGCTCTGGGAGAAGAGCGAGCTTGCCAGCGAGTCGTTCGGCACGGAGGTACAGCAGCATTACGCCAACTACGCACGGGTAGAGCTGGCCGCGTACGACGCCGCGGTGACCGACTGGGAGCTGAAGCGCTGCTTCGAGCGGCTCTGACGCTTCCCGGGCGGCACTGCTGCTGCCCGGGCGCGCCGGGCAGCGTGATCGCCGACGCCGCCAGGACCAGTGCGACGCCACCACAGGGAGTGACCACGCATGTCCGAGTTCACCGTCGTGAACCCAGCCACCGAGCAGATCGTCACTACCGTGGCGCGCACCTCCGCGGCCGAGACCGATGCCGCGATCGAGCGCGCCGTCGCGGCGCAGGAAGCCTGGCGGGCCATCGCGCCAGCGGACCGGGCCGGCCTGCTGCGCAACTTCGCCAGCGAGGTGGACGCCCATATCGAGGAGCTGGCCGGCCTGGAGGTGGCCGGCGCCGGGCACCCGGTCGGCCAGGCGCGCTGGGAGGCCGGCCAGGTCCGCGACGTGCTCACCTACTACGCTGCCGCGCCGGAGCGCGCCTGCGGCAGGCAGATCCCGGTGGCCGGCGGCCTGGATGTCACGTTCAGCGAGCCGATCGGCGTGGTCGGGCTCATCGTGCCGTGGAACTTCCCGATGCCGATACTGTCCTGGGGGCTGGCGCCGGCCCTGGCGGCCGGCAACGCGGTAGTCGCCAAGCCCGCCGAGATGACGCCGCTGACGGCGCTCAGGATCGGCGAGCTCGCGCTGGCCGCCGGCATCCCCGAGGGGGTGTTCCAGGTGCTGCCGGGGAAGGGCAGCGTCGTCGGGCAGCGGCTGGTCGACCACCCGGCCGTCCGCAAGATCGTGTTCACCGGCTCCACGGAGGTCGGCCGGGAGATCATGGCCGGCTGCGCGCGCCAGGTAAAGCGGGTCACCCTGGAGCTTGGCGGGAAGAGCGCCAACATCGTGTTCGCCGACGCGGACCTGGAGCGGGCGGCTGCGACCGCGCCGCAGGCCGCCTTCGACAATGCCGGGCAGGACTGCTGTGCCCGGTCGCGGATCCTGGTGCAGCGCTCGGTGCTTGACCGCTTCATGGGGCTGCTCGAGCCCGCGGTCCAGGGCGTGGTCGTCGGCGACCCGGCATCGGCGGCCACCGAGATGGGCCCGCTGATCTCCGCCGCGCACCGGGATCGCGTCGCCTCCTATGTGCCGGCCGGCGCGCCGGTCGCCTTCCGCGGCACCGCGCCGGACGGGCCAGGTCACTGGTACCCGCCGACCGTGCTCGCGCCGGTCCGGATGGACGATCCTGCCTATACCGAGGAGGTGTTCGGGCCGGTGCTTACCGTGACGCCATTCGATGACGAGGCGGCGGCGGTGGCCATCGCCAACGACACGCCCTACGGCTTGTCCGGATCGATCTGGACGAGGGACGTCGGCCGGGCGATCCGGGTAGCCAGGGCGGTGGAAACCGGCAACCTGTCGGTGAACTCGCACTCCTCGGTGCGCTACTCGACCCCGTTCGGCGGGTTCAAGCAGTCCGGCCTCGGCCGTGAGCTCGGGCCGGACGCGCTCGATGCCTTCACCGAGACCAAGAACGTCTTCATCGCAACGGAGGGATGAACGCAGATATGCAGCGCTTGCAGGATCGGGTCGCCGTCATCACCGGCGCCGGCAGTGGCATCGGGCTTGCCAGTGCGCGGCGGCTTGCCGCCGAGGGAGCGATCGTCGTCGCCGTCGACATCGACGAGGCGGCGGGCAAGGCTGCCGCGGAGGAGACCGGCGGCAGCTTCATCGCGGCCGACGTGGGAAATGCGGATGATGTCCAGCGAATGTATGAATCCGTGGTACAGCGGCACGGGCGGGTGGATATCGCGTTCAATAATGCGGGCATCTCGCCGCCGGAAGATGATTCCATCCTGACCACCGGCCTGGACGCTTGGCGCCGGGTCCAGGAGGTCAACCTGACCTCGGTCTATCTCTGCTGCAAGCACGTGATCCCGTACATGCAGCGGAGCGGCAAGGGCTCGATCATCAACACCGCGTCCTTCGTCGCCGTGCTCGGCGCGGCCACGTCACAGATTTCCTATACCGCGTCCAAGGGCGGCGTGCTGGCGATGAGCCGGGAGCTCGGCGTGCAGTTCGCCAGGGCGGGCATCCGGGTGAACGCACTGTGCCCGGGCCCGGTCAACACCCCGCTGCTGCGGGAGCTCTTCGCCAAGGACCCCGAGCTTGCCGCCCGGCGGCTGGTGCACATCCCGGTCGGCCGGTTCGCCGAGCCAGCGGAGATCGCCGCCGCTGTTGCCTTCCTGGCCAGCGACGACGCCTCGTTCATTACGGCGTCCTCGTTCCTCGTGGACGGCGGGATCTCCGGCGCCTACGTGACCCCGCTGTAGCCTTTCGCGCCGCGCGCCAGCGCCGCAGCGCCGCCGTCCGCGATCGCGGCCCGGTCGTTGACACGGGCGGAACCTGTCATATCCTCTGCTCCTGGTGATCATGAGTCGGCGAGTAGCGGGCGGCTGGAGGTTCGGGTGAGCGAGGTTCGCGTCGCGGGCGGTGCCATGCCAGCGCCGGTCATCGGCATCAGCGCCTACCGCGAGCAGGCCCAGTGGGGCAAGTGGGAAACCGAGGCGGTCGTGCTGCCGCATCGCTACCCGGCCCGGATCGTCGAGGCCGGCGGCATACCGGTGCTGCTGCCGGCGGTGCCTGGTATCGGGGACGTGGTCGGCAGGCTAGACGGGCTCGTGCTGTCCGGCGGCGGCGACGTCGACCCGGCCGGCTACGGGGCGCAGCCGCATCCGGAGACCACATCGGTGCGGCCGCACCGGGACGCGGCCGAGGCCGAGTTGCTGTCCGCCGCCCTGCGGTGCGGCCTGCCGGTGCTGGGTATCTGCCGTGGCCTGCAGGTGATCAACGTGGCCATGGGGGGCAGCCTGCACCAGCACCTGCCGGACGTGGTGGGCCATCACGGGCACGCGCCGGCGCCCGGTTCCTACGGCGCGCACCCGGTCCGGGTGCGCGCCGGCAGCCAGCTGGCCAGGATCCTCGGCCGGACTCAGGTCGACGAGGTGCCGACCCACCACCATCAGGCGGTGCAGCGGCTTGGCGACGGGCTGACGGCGGTCGCCTGGTCGGACGACGGGCTGATCGAGGCCGTCGAGATGGACGCGCCGGGCTGCCCGTTTACCGTGGCTGTTCAGTGGCATCCCGAGGCAGGCGACGACCTGGGCCTGTTCCACGCGCTGGTCGCGGCCGCGCGGACCAGGGCTCCCGCGCCGGCCCTCGCGCCCTGATCCAGGCCAGCACTGAGCCGCTTCGTCAGGTCAGCTTCGGGCGGGCACGATGCCCGGGTAGCTAGGCTCCGCAGTCATGACGGATGACCCAGCGCAGCAGCGGCCGGCCGCGGCAGCCCGGGCCGAGCAGGCGAAGGCTGCCGACGCGAAGGCTGCCGACGCGAAGACTGCCGACACGAAGGCCGAGGACCCGAAAGACGACCTTGTCACGACCCGCCACGCGATCACCATCGACGGCACCGAGCTGCGCTATACGGTGACCGCCGGGCGCGTCGTGCTCCGCCAGGAGGGGCACACCGACGACATGTTCGACGGCGCGCAGGCCAAGGCCGAGGTGTTCATGGTCGCCTACACGCTTGATGACGCCGGCCCGCGCCGCCCGGTGACGTTCGCCTTCAACGGCGGACCGGGTTCTGCGAGCGTCTGGCTGCATCTCGGGCTGCTCGGCCCGCGGCGGGTCCTGATGGGCGATGCCGGCGCGCTGCTGCCGCCGCCGTATGACCTGGCCGACAATCACGAGACCCTGCTCAGGCATTCCGACCTCGTTTTCATCGACCCGGTGTCCACCGGGTTCTCGCGCGTGGTCAAGGGCGGCAAGTCCAAGGACTTCCACGGGTACGGCGGCGACGTCGAGTCGGTTGGCGAGGTGATCCGGCTGTGGACGACGCGCAACGGCCGGTGGATGTCGCCGAAGTACCTGTGCGGTGAGTCCTACGGGACGATGCGCGCGGCCGGCCTCGCCCGGCACCTGCAGCAGCGCTGCGGCCTTTACCTGAACGGGCTGATCCTGATCTCGGCCTTCCTGGACGGCGGCTCGGCCGAGTTCGTGCCTGGCAACGACGAGCCGTACGCGGCGTACCTGCCGACCTACGCGGCGATCGCGCACTACCACGGCCGGCATCACGGCCGGCGGCTGCGGGACGTGCTCGATGAGGCCGAGGCCTACGCCGAGCGTGACTACCGGTGGGTGCTTGCCCGCGGCGCACGCCTGACCGCCGGCGAGCGCGCCGGTGCGATCACGAAAGTAGCCGCGCTGACCGGGCTGTCGGAGGATTACGTCGACCGCGTCAACCTGCGGCCCGAGCACGTCAGGTTCCTGACCGAGCTGCTGCGCGATGAGCGGCGGACGGCCGGCCGCCTGGACGGGCGCTTCACCGGCTGGGACGCCGACTACGGCCGTGAGCAGTGGACAACCGACCCCTCCATCGACGCGATCATGGGCCCCTACACCGCCGCGCTGAACCATTACGTGCGGACCGAGCTGGAATACCAGAACGACCTTCCGTACGAGACCCTGACCGAGCGCGTCTACCCGTGGTCGTTCAAGGAGTTCGAGGGCGTGAATGTCCAGGTCGTGGACAAGCTTGCTGAGGCGATGCGGGTCAACCCGCATATGCGGGTGCTGGTCGCATGCGGCTACCACGACGCGGCCACGCCGTACTTCGCCGCCGAGCACGACCTCGCGCACCTGGCGATCCCGGCTGAGCTGACCGAGAACATCGAGTTCGCCTACTACGAGGCCGGCCACATGATGTACCTGCACGAGCCCAGCCGGCTCGCCCAGTCGGAGCAGCTGGCCGCGTTCGTGCGCGGCGCAGAATAGCGATGCGCGGCATCGGCGGCGGCGCCGCGGATCCCGGGCCCGGCAGCGGCGCAGGCAACGGTGCTGGCCCGGACGCCGGCCGGCATCCGCTTGACCCGTTGTCCGCCGGCGAGTTCCGGCAGGCGGCCGCGATCCTGCGCCGCGACCGGGGCGTGGGTGACCGCTGGCGCATCGCGTCGATCGAGCTGAGCGAACCCGGCAAGGCCGCTATCGCGGCCTGGCAGCCGGGCGACGACATGCCGCGGGAAGCCAGGGTCGTGTGCTGGAACCGCTCGGATGGCCGGGTCTACTCGGCGGTGCTCTCGCTGACCGGCGACCAGGTGCTGTCCTTCACCAGCCGGCTCGGGGTCCAGCCGAACGCGACGCTGGACGAATGGCACGAAGCCGACGCGATGCTCCGCCGGGACGGCCGGATCATCGCGGCGCTCGCTGATCGCGGGATAACCGAGCTTGACCGGGTGCTGTTCGACACCTGGACCTATGGCCACGCCCTGGTGCCGCAGCGACACCGCAAGCGCCGGATGGGCTGGGTTGATGTCTGGTACCGGGGCGTCGCCGGCGGCAACCCCTACGCTCATCCGGTCAACGGGCTGCATCCGCTGGTGGACCTCAACCAGATGGAGCTGCTCGAGGTCGGGGATTCGCACCGGGTCAGCGCGCCGGCCGTCATGGGCGAGTACGCTCCGTCGCTCGTTCCCGGCCTGCGGCTCCGCCAGGACCTCAAGCCACTGGAGATCAGCCAGCCGGACGGTGCCTCGTTCACCCTGGCGGGACACGCGCTCAGCTGGCAGAACTGGTCGCTGCGGATCGGCTTCAACTATCGCGAGGGCCTGGTCCTGCACCAGGTCGGTTACGCCAACGGCGGCCGGGTCCGGCCGGTCGCGCACCGGCTGTCGCTTGCCGAGATGGTGGTGCCCTACCGGGATCCCACCCCGGACCACTACCGGCGGACCGCGTTCGATATCGGCGAGTGGGGCCTGGGCTTCATGACGACGTCGCTGGAGCGTGGCTGCGACTGTCTCGGCGAGATCACTTACCTGGATGCGGTCCTGCATGACAGCAGGGGGGAGCCGCAGGCCATCCCGCGCGCGATCTGCATCCACGAAGAGGACAACGGCGTGCTGTGGAAGCACGTCGACCAGGCCGCGGGAGCCGAGGTACGGCGGATGCGCAGGCTGGTCATCTCCTGCCATGCCACCGTCGCCAACTACGAGTACCTCATCTGCTGGCGGTTCTACCAGGACGGCAGTATCGAGTGCGAGCTCCGGGCGACCGGCGTGATGGTGGTCACGAATTTCCCGACAGGCCGCCAGCCGCCGTACGGCACGCTGATCGACGAGCGCACCTACGCCCCGTTCCATCAGCATTTCATCGTCGCGCGGCTCGATCTTGACGTGGACGGTACGGCCAACACGGTGTACTGCTCGGACTCCGCGGCGCTGCCGGTCAGCCGGGCCAACCCGCACGGGCTCGCGATCGTGCAGCACGACACGCCGCTGCGGACCGAGCAAGAGGGAAAGCAGGACTACCAATGGTCCACGCAGCGCTACTGGAAGGTCGTCAACGCCAGCGTCCGCAACAGGCTCGGCACGCCGGTCGGCTACAAGCTGGTGCCGGGCGGCTGCTTCCCGGCGATGTTCGGCCCCGGCTCCCCCGTGCTGCGCCGGGCCGAGGCGATCGGGCACACGCTCTGGGTCACTCCGTACCGCCCGGATGAGCGGTGGCCGTGTGGCGAGTTCTGCACCCAGAGTGAGCGCGATCAAGGGCTCCCGGTGTGGACCGCACAGGACCGGCCGATCTCCGATGCCGACATCGTCCTGTGGTACGTCTTCGGCATCCACCACATCACCCGGCCGGAGGACTGGCCGGTGATGCCCGTGGACACGGTTTCGTTCTGGCTGAAGCCGGTCGGCTTCTTCGACCGCAACCCCGCCCTGGACGTGCCCCCGACCCCCGGCCAGCACCCCTGAGGCCGGGAGCGGGAGCCGGGCCTGCTCCACCCGTCCCGCACACCCCATCCGTCACACTCGTCCCGATCGCCCTCCACCTCCCGAGCGCCCCGCCGGTCACACTCGTCCGGCATTCCGCCCGCGCCCAGCGGGGCGGGGCAGGCCGGGCGGGCCGGGGCTGCGGTGCCGCAGAGCCGGGCGGGGCGGGGGCGCGGTCGGGCAGAACCGGGCGGGCGGGTGCCCTTAGACTCGCCAGCGTGAGTACCGAGCCGGCCGTCGACATCACCGGCCTGGTGAAGCACTACGGGCGGACGGCGGCGGTGGCCGGCCTGTCGCTGCGGGCGGAGCGTGCCCAGGTCACCGCGATACTCGGGCCGAATGGAGCAGGCAAGACCACGACCATCGAGATCTGCGAGGGCTACCGGCGGCCCGATTCCGGCACCGTGCGGGTGCTCGGCCTCGATCCGGTCCGCGACGCCAGGGAGCTGCGGCCGAAGGTCGGCGTGATGCTGCAGTCCGGCGGCATCCCGACCGCCGCCCGGGCCGGCGAGTACCTGCGGGTGATGGCCAGCTTCTACGCGCATCCGCTCGAGCCCGCCATGCTGCTCGAGCGCCTCGGGCTGACAGTGAGCGCGCAGACCCCGTTCAAGCGGATGTCCGGCGGCCAGCAGCAACGGCTGTCGCTCGCGGCTGCCGTCATCGGCCGCCCCGAGCTTGTCTTCCTCGACGAGCCGACCGCCGGGCTCGACCCGCAGGCGCGGCACGCCACCTGGGACCTGATCACCGGGCTGCGGGCGGCCGGCGCCGCCGTCATCCTGACCACGCATCACATGGCCGAGGCCGAGCGGCTGGCGGACCGCGTCGCCATCGTCGACCACGGCGCGCTGGTCGCGGACGGCACGCCGGCCGAGCTCACCGGCACGGCGGGCCAGCTCAGGTTCCGCGCCGAGCCCGGCCTGGACACCGATAACCTGCTGGCCGCGCTGCCGCCGGGCAGCGCGGCCAAGGAATCCCCCGCCGGGCACTACGTGGTCGAGGCGCACGACCGGGTGGATCCGCAGCTGCTCGCGGCGGTGACCGCCTGGTGCGCGGAGCGCGGCATCCTCGCGCAGAGCCTGCGGATCGAGAGCCGCACGCTGGAAGACGTCTTCCTCGAGCTGACCGGGCGGGAGCTGCGCTCGTGACGCCGACGCAGCCCGGGCCCGCCGCCGCTGCTGGCTGGCCTCCGCCGGCACCTGGTTCGGCGCCGCTGCCCAGGATGGTCGGCGCGCAGGCCAGCCTCGAGTTCCGCACCCTGCTGCGCAACGGCGAGCAGCTGCTGCTCGTGCTGATCATCCCGGTGCTGCTGCTCGCCGCGTTCAGCCGGGAGCCGCTGGTGAACTTCGGCCCGGGCAAGCGGATCGACTTCCTCGCCCCCGGCATCCTGGCCCTCGCGATCATGTCGACGGCCTTCACCAGCCTGGCGATCGCCACCGGATTCGAGCGCCGGTACGGGGTGCTCAAGCGGCTGGGTTCCACTCCGCTGCGGCGCAGCGGCCTGATCGCGGCGAAGACAGTGACCGTGCTCGCCGTCGAGTTCCTGCAGGCCGGGGTCATCGTGGCGGTCGGGCTGGCGCTCGGCTGGCGGCCGCACGCGGGCGGCGGCGCCGTTGCCTGGGCCCTGCTGCTCATGCTCGCCGGAACCGCGGCATTCAGCGGGCTGGCCCTGCTGCTGGCCGGGACGCTGCGGGCGGAGGCTACCCTGGCCGCCGCCAACCTGGTCTACCTGGTGATGCTCGGCCTCGGCGGGGTAGTCTTCCCGCTGACGAAATTCCCGCCGGGCGCACAGCCGGTGCTGCGGCTGCTGCCGGCCGGCGCGCTGTCCGACGGCCTGCGGTCGGTATTGCAGCAAGGCAGCGGACTGCCAGTCCGCGATCTGCTGGTGCTGGCCGCCTGGGCGGCAGCCGGCATCGCCGTTACGGCGCGTGCGTTCCGCTGGGAGTGACGCCGAGGCCGGCGGGCCTGGCCCGCTCGGGCGGGTTCCGCCATCGGTGCTGGTCGGCGTCGGAATAGTGTCGGTGCAGCTCGGCGCGGGCGTGGCGGGCCGGCTGTTCACCGAGATCCCGGCCGCCGCCGTGACCGGCCTGCGGCTGTGGACCTCCGCGGTGATGATGGCGGCCATCGGCGGCAGGGCGCTGGCGCGGACGCTGGCTGACATGATCCGGTGCCGGCGGTGGCAGGACGCAGGCGTGGCGGTGGCCTTCGGCGTCACGCTCGGCATCATGAACTTCTCGATCTACCAGTCGTTCGCCCGGATCCCGCTGGGCATCGCGGTGACCATCGAGTTCCTCGGTCCGCTGGCCGTAGCCGTGGTGTCGTCCCGCCGCGTGATCGACCTGCTCTGGGTCGGCCTGGCCGGGCTCGGCGTGGCGCTACTCGCGCGCGGCGGCACCAGTCTCGCCAGCGGCGCAGTGCCCGGATCGCGCGGCGGGCCGGGGCTGGCCGCCGCGGGGATCGCGTTCGCGCTGGTGGCAGCGGCGGCATGGGCGGCCTACATCATGCTCAGCGCGTCCACCGGGCGGCGGCTCAGCGGTTCGTCCGGGCTGGCCATCGCGATGATCGTCGCGGCCCTGGTGGTGACGCCGCAGGCGGTCGCGGCCGGGCATGCCGCGCTGCTGCGGCCCGGGGTGCTGGCTACCGGCGCGGCCATCGGCCTGCTGTCCTCGGTCGTCCCGTACCGATTCGAGCTCGAGGCACTGCGGCGGATCCCGCCGCGGGTGTTCGGCATCTGGATGAGCCTGGAGCCTGCCGTGGCCGCGGTGATCGGGCTGGTGCTGCTCAGCGAGGCGCTGGCGGCCAGGGAGTGGGCGGCGGTATGCCTGGTGACGGTGGCCAGCGCGGGGGCGGCCCGCGGCGCGGCAAGCGCCGCCCAGGCGCCGCAGGCCTGACAGCCACCCGCGCCGCGGGCCGGCCCGGCCATGGCTGAGCTATGTCCGCCGCTGCCGGTCGGATGTCAACCGCTCAGTTGATCTTTGGCCTGGGCGCCCAGCCTGGGCGGCGGCAGGCCCGAGTAGGCTCAGCGTCGTGCTCTCCGATTCCGCCTCGGGACGAGCCGCCGCTGGCCCCTCCTGGTTCCGTTCGCCGCGCGCATCCGCCGCGCGGGCAGCGCGCATCCTGGCCGACTCCGTGCTCGCGCCGTCGCCCGCCTCGATGCGGCGGATCGCGCTGGCCGGGGTGATGGCGTCCGCCGGGATCATCCTGACCGGCGCCGCCGTCCGGCTGAGCCAGTCCGGCCTCGGCTGCCCGGACTGGCCCGCCTGCACCGCGCACAGCATCGTGGCCGGCGGATCGTCCGGCAGCACCCTCGTGCACCGCTGGATCGAGTTCGGCAACCGGCTGGCCACTGGCGCCATCCTGGTGATCGCGGCGCTCGTGTCGGTGGCCGCCTGGCGGTTCCGGCCCGGCGACAGCGACCGCCGCCGGCCCGACCTCGTCTGGCTCGCGCTGGCACAGCCGGCCGGCATCATCGCGCAGGCGGTGCTCGGCGGCATCGTGGTGCTCACCAAGCTCGACCCGGTCTGGGTCTCGGTGCACTTCGTGCTGTCCGTGTCGCTGGTGGCACTCGCGGTGGCGCTGCACGTCAAGGTGACCGAGGGCACCGCGCCCGCCAGGCCGCTTGCCCGGCCTGACCTGCGGGCGCTCGCCGCCGCCCTGGTCGCCGTGGTGGCCGTCATGCTGGCCGCGGGAACCGTGGTCACCGGCACCGGGCCGCTGGCCGGCGCCCGCTCGGTGGCCAGGTACCAGCTGCCGCTGGCCGGCGTCACCCAGCTGCACGCGGACATCGGCTGGCTGCTCACCGGCCTCGTGCTTGCCCTGGTGGCAGGCCTGCGGTTCAGCGATGCGCCCCGGCGGGCGATGCGGCTCGGCTGGGCGCTGCTCGGCCTGATCGTGGTGCAGGGATCGATCGGCTACACCCAGTACTTCACCGGCCTGCCGGCCGGCCTGGTCTGGGTGCACGTCACCGGCGCGGTGCTGATCTGGATCACCGCGCTGCGGCTGCCGTTCGCGCTGCGTGACCGTGGGCCGCTTGCCGACGGAAGTCCTGGCCAGGCGGGCGCGCCGAGCCTGGCCCGGGCCCGCGATGCCTGACGTCGGCCGGGGCCCCGGGCCGGCCGGTTAAGGCCGCCGCAGCGGGATAAGGTCAAAGCCGTGATTGCGTTCCCCCGGGAAGGAGCCTGGAGTCGCGGTGAGCACACAGCCTGGTAACCCGCTCGAATGGTCGCAAACCGACGCGCGGGCGGTTGACCTGATCCGGGTCCTCGCCATGGACGCGGTGGAGAGCGCCGGATCCGGCCATCCGGGGACGGCGATGAGCCTCGCCCCGGCCGCCTACCTGCTGTTCCAGCACATCCTGCGGCACGACCCGGCCGATCCGGGCTGGCTGGGCAGGGACCGGTTCGTGCTGTCCTGCGGCCATTCCAGCCTGACCTTGTACATCCAGCTCTACCTGTCCGGCTACGGGCTGACCCTGGCGGACCTGAAGGCATACCGGCGCTGGGGCAGCCTGACGCCCGGCCATCCCGAGCACGGCCTGACCCGCGGGATCGAGACCACCACCGGCCCGCTGGGCCAGGGCCTGGCGAACGCGGTCGGCATGGCGATGGCCGCGCGCCGGGAACGGGGCCTGCTCGACCCGGCCGCCGGGCCCGGCGAGAGCCCGTTCGATCATCACATCTATGCCTTCGCCTCGGACGGCGATATCGAGGAGGGCATCAGCCACGAGGCCTCCTCGATCGCCGGCCACCAGCAGCTTGGCAACCTGACGCTGCTCTACGACGACAACAGCATCTCGATCGAGGACGACACCGCGATCGCCAAGTCGGAGGACGTGTGCGCCAGGTACGAGGCTTACGGCTGGCACGTGCAGCGGGTGAGCTGGCGCACGCCCGATGGCTACCGCGAGGACGTGGCCGCGCTGCACGCCGCATTCGCCGCGGCCAGGGATAACGCGCAGGCGCCGTCACTGATCGCGCTCCGCACGATCATCGGCTGGCCCGCGCCGGATAAGCAGAACACCGGCGCCGCGCACGGCTCGGCCCTTGGCGCGGACGAGGTGGCGAAGACCAAGCGGATCCTCGGCTTCGATCCCGGCGTCAGTTTCCCGGCCGAGGACGAGGCGGTCGCGCATGCCCGCAAGGTCGCTGACCGCGGCAAGCGCGCCAGGGCGGCCTGGGAGGAGTCGTTCGCTGCCTGGTCAGCGGACCACCCGGAGCGAACGGAGCTGCTCAGCCGGCTTGCCGCGCGGCGGCTGCCGGCCGGCTGGACGAGGGCGCTCCCCGCCTTCGAGCCGACCGGGAAGGGAATCGCCACCAGGAAGGCATCGGGCCAGATTTTGAACGAGCTTGCCGGGGTGCTGCCTGAGCTCTGGGGCGGATCCGCCGACCTGGCCGGCAGCAACGACACCACGATGGCTGGCGAGCCGTCCTTCATCCCGGCGGAGCACCAGACCAGGATGTTCCCGGGGAACGCCTACGGGCGGACGTTGCACTTCGGCATCCGCGAGCACGCCATGGGCGCGATCTGCAACGGGATCGTCCTGCACGGGCTGACCCGGCCGTACGGCGGCACCTTCCTGGTGTTCAGCGACTACATGCGCCCCGCGGTGCGGCTGGCGGCCCTGATGGGGCTGCCGGTGACGTTCGTCTGGACCCATGACTCGATCGGCCTTGGCGAGGACGGCCCGACGCATCAGCCGGTCGAGCAGCTCTGGGCGCTGCGCGCCATCCCCGGCCTCGACGTCGTCCGGCCCGCCGACGCGAACGAGACCGCGGTGGCCTGGCGGACCATACTTGAGCGCACAGACCACCCAGCCGGACTATGCCTGACCAGGCAGAATGTCCCTGTCTTTGACCGTGATCCGGACGCCGACGACGCGCTGGGCAGCGCCGCGGGAGTCGCCCGCGGCGGATACGTGCTCGCCGATGCGGCCGGCCGCGCGCCCGAGGTGATCCTGATCGCCACCGGCAGTGAGGTGCAGATCGCCATGGCCGCCCGTGCGCTGCTGCAGCGCGACGGGACGGCTACCCGGGTGGTCTCCATGCCGTGCCTGGAATGGTTCGCCGAGCAGGACGCTTCTTACCAGGAGCAGGTGCTGCCGCCGGGGATCCGGGCACGGGTCAGCGTGGAGGCCGGCATCGCACTCGGCTGGCGCGCCCTTGTCGGCGACTCGGGCGAGTGCGTCAGCCTCGAGCATTTCGGGGCGTCGGCCGCCTACCAGACGCTGTACGAGGAGTTCGGCCTCACGGCGGAGCGGGTGGCCGAGGCCGCCCGTGCAAGCCTCGCCAGGCTCAGCGCCGCGGCAACCAGATGAACCCAAGGAGCAAGAGGCAATGACTTCCCAGCCCGATGATCACCTCGGGCAGCTCGCCGCTGCCGGGGTCGCGGTATGGCTCGACGACATCAGCAGGGAGCGCCTGGCCACCGGCAATCTCGCGACGCTGGAGCGGGACATGCACGTCACCGGCGTGACATCGAACCCGACGATCTTCGCGCACGCGCTCTCCGACGGCGCTGCCTACCATGAGCAGGTCGCCGACCTGGCCGTGCGCGGCGTGACCGTGGACGAGGCGGCCCGGGCGATCACGACCTACGACATTCGCTGGGCCTGCGATGTGCTGCGGCCCGCCTATGACTCAACCGACGGGGTCGACGGCCGGGTCTCGATCGAAGTCGACCCGCGGCTCGCCAGGGACACCGCGAAGACGATCGCCGAGGCCCGGGCGCTGTGCTGGCAGGTCGACCGGCCGAACCTGTTCATCAAGATCCCGGCGACCGTCGAGGGGCTGCCCGCGATCACCCAGTGCCTGTCCGAGGGGATCAGCGTGAACGTGACGCTGATCTTTTCCCTGGAGCGCTACGGTCAGGTCATCGACGCCTTCATGACCGGCCTGGAGCAGGCGGCGGGCCATGACATATCGGCGATCAGCTCGGTGGCGTCGTTCTTCGTCAGCCGGATGGACACCGAGGTCGACCGCAGGCTCGGCAAGATCGGCACGCCGGCCGCCGACGCGCTGCGCGGCAAGGCCGCCATCGCCAACGCGCGGCTCGCCTACCAGCTATACGAGCAGAAGTTCGCCGGTGACCGCTGGTCGGCGCTGCGGGCGCGCGGAGCCCGTCCGCAGCGGCCGCTGTGGGCGTCCACCAGTGCCAAGGATCCGGCGTACCGGGACACCATGTACGTCGAGGAGCTGGTGGCCCCCGGCACGGTGAACACGATGCCGGAGGCCACCCTGCACGCCACCGCGGCGCACGGCGAGCTGCGCGGTGACACCATCCACGGCACGTATGCCGATGCCCGGCAGGTTATCGATGACCTCGAGGCCCTGGGCGTCGGCTACGACGACGTGGTCGGCGTCCTGGAGGAAGAGGGCGTGCAGAAGTTCGCCGCGTCCTGGCAGGAGCTGCTGACCACGATCGAGTCCGAGCTAGCGGCGAAGAGCAAGTGACGGCCGCGGCCATCCGGGGGGAGCACATGACAAGTAACCCGCTGCGGGACTCGCGCGACCGCCGGATCCCGCGGGTTGCCGGTCCGTGCGTGCTCGTCATGTTCGGCGTTACCGGCGACCTGGCCAGCAAGAAGCTGCTGCCGGCCGTCTATGACCTGGCCAACAGGGGCCTGCTGCCGCCGGGCTTCTCGCTGGTCGGGTTCGCCCGCCGGGACTGGGCGGACGAGGATTTCGCCCAGGTCGCCTACGAGGCGGTCAAGCTGCACTCCCGGACGCCGTTCCGGGACACGGTCTGGCAGCAGGTCCTGGAGGGCGTCAGGTTCGTGTCCGGCGAGTTCGCCGACGACGCCGCGTTCGACGAGCTGGCGAAGACCGTCGCCAACCTCGACGCACAGCGCGGCACCGGCGGGAATTGCGCGTTCTATCTCTCCGTGCCGCCGAAGGCGTTCCCGCTCGTCATCCAGCAGCTGAAGCGGTCCGGGCTGTCCGAGCCCGGCGGCTCGGCGACCGGGCCGCGGCCCTGGCGCCGGGTGGTGATCGAGAAGCCGTTCGGCCATGACCTGACCAGCGCCCGCGAGCTGCACGCGACGCTGGACGCGGTCTTCCCGGCCCAGTCGGTGTTCCGCATCGACCACTACCTCGGCAAGGAGACGGTCCAGAACATCCTCGCCCTGCGCTTCGCGAACAGCCTGTACGAGCCGATCTGGAACCGCCGCTACGTGGACCATGTCCAGATCACGATGGCCGAGGACATCGGCATCGGCGGCCGGGCCGGCTACTACGACGGCATCGGCGCGGCACGCGACGTGATCCAGAATCACCTGCTGCAGCTGCTGGCGCTGACCACGATGGAGGAGCCGGTCTCCTTTGCCGCCGACTCGCTGCGGGCCGAGAAGGAGAAGGTGCTGTCGGCCGTGACGCTGCCGCCGGACCTCGCGGCCGGCACCGGGCGCGGCCAGTACGCGGCCGGCTGGCAGGGCGGCGTGCAGGTGCCCGGCTACCTGCAGGAGCATGGCATCCCGGCGGACTCGCACACGGACACCTTCGCTGCCGTGGAGCTCGGCGTGGATACCCGGCGATGGGCCGGGGTGCCGTTCTTCCTCCGCACCGGCAAGCGGCTGCCGAGCCGGATGACGGAGATCGCGCTGATGTTCCAGCGGGCGCCGCACCTTCCGTTCACGGCCACCGATACCGAGGAGCTGGGCCAGAACGCCCTGGTCATCCGGGTTCAGCCGGATGAGGGGGTGACGATCAGGTTCGGCTCGAAGGTGCCGGGATCGGCAATGGAGGTCAGGGACGTGAACATGGACTTCGCCTACGGCGGAGCGTTCACCGAGTCGAGCCCGGAGGCATACGAGCGGCTGCTGCTCGACGTGCTGATCGGCGACCCGCCGCTGTTTCCGCGGCAGGAGGAGGTGGAGCTGTCCTGGCGGATCCTGGATCCGATCGAGGAATTCTGGGCATCGGCCGGCCAGCCGGAGCAGTACCCGGCGGGCTCGGCCGGCCCGGCCTCCGCTGATGCCCTGATCGCCCGTGGCGGGCGCGCCTGGCGCCGGCTCTGAGCGAGCGCCCGATGGCGAGCGCCCGTTGGCGAGCGCCCGATCCCAGCGAGAAGAGCAGCGATGACGATTGACCTGACCGATACCACGACCGGGGCCATCCGCGACGCCCTCACCCGGGAGCGGCGGCGGCTCGGCGGCCAGACCTCCGGCATGGTGCTCAACCTGATCATCGTGACGGACGAGGCCGGCCAGTACGACGCCGTCCGCGCGGCGAGCGAGGCCGGCCGCGAGCACCCCTGCCGCATTCTCGGCGTCATCATCCGCAAGCCGGACGCGGAGTCGCGGCTGGACGCGGAGATCCGCACCGGCGAGGCTGGCCCCAGCCAGACCGTGCTGCTGCGCATGTACGGCCCGCTGGGCCAGCACGGAGACTCGGTGGTCAGGCCGCTGCTCGCACCGGACACGCCGATCGTCACCTGGTGGCCGGGGGAAGGCCCGGCGTGCCCGTCCGAGCACCCGCTGGGCGTGCTCGCCCAGCGCAGGGTGACCGACGCGGCCGAGGCGCCGGTGCCCCGCGAGGCACTCGGGGTGCTGGCCCAGGGTTACCGGGCAGGTGACACCGACCTCAGCTGGACCCGTGCCACTTCCTGGCGGTCGCTGCTCGCGGCCACGCTTGACCAGCCGCACGGCGAGATCAGCGGCGGATCGGTGACCGCCGAGAAAGCCAACCCGACCGCCGACCTCATCGCCGCCTGGCTGGGCGGGTGCCTGGGCGTGCCGTTCGAGCGGGACACCTCGGGCGGGCCCGGCATCACCGAGGTCCGGTTCGCCGCCAGCGACGGCGACATCGTGCTGGCCAGGCCGGATGGGCGGCTGGCCACGCTGACGAAGCCCGGCCAGCCGGACCGGCGGGTCGCCCTGCACCGCCGGGAGTCCGCCGAGCTGCTGGCAGAGGAACTCCGGAGGCTGGATTCCGACGAGGTCTACGGCGAGACGCTGGCGCGGCTCGCGGCCAGCGCGGCGAGCCGCCCGGCGGCGGGTCCGGCCAAGGTCGAGCATTGACCACGCCCCAGGTACTCATTCACCGTGACGCCGAACTGCTGGCCAAGGCGGTAGCCGCGCGGCTGGTCACCCGGCTGGTCGATATCGCGGCCGGCCGCGGCCACGCCTCCGTCGTGCTCACCGGCGGTGGCATCGGCACCCAGGTACTGGCCGAGCTTGCCGCCGCGCCCGCCAGGGATGCGGTGGACTGGCGGCACACCGATATCTGGTGGGGGGACGAGCGGTTCCTGCCAGCCGGGCATCCGGACCGGAACGAGACGGCCGCCCGGGCGGCCCTGCTCGACCATGTCGACATGGCCCCGGACCGGGTCCGCCCGATGCCTGGCCCGGACGGGCCGGACGGCGACAACCCCGAGGCGGCGGCCGCCAGGTACGCTGGCTGGCTGCGCGCCGCGGCAACGCCCGAGGATCATGGCGATTCGCCGTCCTTCGACGTGCTGCTGCTCGGCGTCGGGCCGGATGCGCACGTCGCGTCCCTGTTCCCCGGCCAGCCGGCGCTGTACGAGGAGGAACGCACCGTCGTCGCCGTGCACGGTTCGCCGAAGCCGCCGCCGATCCGGCTGACCCTGACGCTCCCGGCGATCCGGGCGGCCCGCGAGGTGTGGATCATCGCCTCCGGGCCGGACAAGGCCGGCGCGATCAGGCTGGCGCTGTCCGGGGCCGGACCGGTCCAGGTCCCGGCCGCGGGGGCACGCGGCAGGCAGCAGACGCTGTTCCTGCTCGACCGCGCCGCCGCCGCCAAGGTGCCGCCGCAGCTTGGCCGCCTCGCGTCACCCTGACGGCGAGTGCGCCATTTGCGGCTTTCTGCGCTAACTGGCCGATCATGGGTGTTCGATCACTTCCGTGCTGGCTAGGATCACGCCCGTGGCGCCCTTTACCCGCACCCAGGCAGGCCGCAGTCACCTCGTCGTTTGCGGGGACGATGCCCTCGCCTCACGGATGGTCGAGGAGCTCACCGTCAGATATGGCGAGCGGGTAACGGTGATTCTGCCGTCCGCGCATCGCGGGCACGGCCCGATAATCGGCCGTCTTCCTGGCGTGCGGATCATCGAGCGCGCCGAACTGGACGAGCGCGCTTTCCATGACGCGCAGGTGCAGTCGGCCCGCGCGCTCGCCATCTTGCACCAGGACGACCTGGGCAATTTCCACGCGGCGCTGCGCGCCCAGGAACTCAATCCTGACCTGCGGCTCGTGGTGGCCATTTTCAACACCGGCCTGGGCGAGCGGATCCGCAGCTTTTTCAGCGACTGCGCGGTGCTGTCCGAATCCGCGATGGCCGCGCCGTCATTTGTCGCCGCCGCGCTCGGCGAGCCCGCGCCCAGCCACGTCCGGGTATCCGGACGCACCCTCTACGTGGCCAGGCGCGAGGACATCGACGCAGACCATCTGGTCTGCGGCCTGGCGGCCACCGCAAGCCCCGGCTACCCCACGCTGCTGCCGCCCGACGAGCGGAGCGCGGACCTGGTGCTCGCCATCGCGGACGGGACGCCGCGCCACCCTTTCCGGCGGCAGCGCCGGCGTCCGCTGCGCGCCGTCGCGCACGCGGCGCGGATGCTCTTCGGGCACAAGATCGGCACGGTCTTCGCGGTGCTCCTCGGCGTGCTTGTCGCCGGGTTCGTGCTGCTCGCTACCGCCGGCGGGTTCAGCCCGGCGAACGCGCTCTACCTGACCTTCCTGGACGCGGCCGGTACCGCGGTAACCAGCCCGAGGCTGTCCGCGCCAGAGAAGATCGCGCAGTTCCTGCTCACCTTCGACGGGATGGCATTCCTGCCGCTGGTGACCGCCGCGATCGTCGGCGCCCGGCTGACCGGGTCGCTGCGCGGCACGGACCGGCCGATGATCGATCATGTCATCGTGGCAGGCCTCGGCAATGTCGGCACCCGCATCGTCGGCCAGCTGCACGACCTCGGCGTGGACGTGGTCTGCGTGGACAAGCGGGAGGACGCGGCCGGCCTGCCGCTGGCCCGGCGGCTCGGCCTGAAGGTCGTCATCGGGGAAACGCATCGCGAGGAAACCCTGCGCGCCGCCGGGATCGCGAGCTGCCAGGCGCTGGTTTCCGTGACCAACAGCGACATCGCCAACCTCGAGACCGCGCTGCACGCCCGGGCACTCGCCGAGGACCCGCGGATTGTCGTTCGCCTCTACGATGACGATCTCGCCGAGCGGGTGCAGAAGACCATCGGCAACACCATCTCGCGCAGCGTCTCCTACCTGGCCGCGCCGACATTCGCCGCCGCCATGCTTGAGCACCAGGTACTCCGCACTATTCCCGTCGGACGTCATGTGCTGCTTATCGCCGACGTGCCGGTCTTCGCTGACGCGGAGCTGGCCGGCCAGCTCATCGAAGAAGTGCACCAGAGCAGCGAGGTGCGAGTGCTCGCGCTGCGCCGGCCGGGCGCGAATGGCCTTGACTGGACGCCATGGAATCAATACCGGCTGATGCCTCAGGACCGGATCTTCGTCCTGGCCACCAGAGCGGGGCTTAGCCGGGTGCTGACGCGGAGCCGGCCTCAGTAGCCTCGGCGCCGGCGTTGCTAAGTTACGGCGAACTAGCCGACGCATTATTTGCTGAGCGATAAAGCCGCCCGGCCCAAAACTGCTATCACCAGGCCAGCTGATTTCTTCTCGGCCGGATGAGCAAAGGCGCGCGGCAGCGTTCTGTGGGCTCAGTGCGGATAGCGTCGCCAGCGGCGGCCGAGGCGGTGCCGCAGAGCGACAAGCAAGAGAGCAGGGACCGCCGAGTTCACGGGTGACCCGCGGCCGGCGCCGCGCGGCGATGGCAGCAGATCCCGGCATTGGCCCGCGCCCGGAGTCCGTCAAAGCTGGGCCTCCCGCAAGCGCGCAGCCGGAGTTACGCTCAGGGAAGATCTTCCACCTGGTTCTGCTGAGCCGGCTGTGAAGACAACGGAAGGTCCAGGCATGGTTCTTACTTGCGAGGATTCTCGCCTGCGCCGCACGGAATTGCCCATCGGGGCATGGCTCGTGGCAAGCCAGTCCGTGCGGCTTGGGCCGTCGTGTCCTTCCGGTCACTCCGCGCGCCAGCCTGGCCGCCCCGGCGGCATGCCCGCGTCTGGGCAGGTGCACTCCCGTCAGGAGGAATCAGTTGAGCACTACCGATGAATCCACGGCACAGACCGCACCGGCCCTGGCCGTCGCCGATCCCGCGCCGCTCGGGCTGGCGGCCTTCGCCCTGACCACCTTCCTGCTGTCGGCCTCCAACGCCAAGTGGATGAACAGCGCCACCGGCGATGCCTGGCTCGGCTACGCGCTCGCCTACGGCGGGCTCGGCCAGCTGCTGGCCGGCATGTGGGAGTTCCGCAACAAGAATGTCTTCGGCGCGACGGCCTTCTCCACCTATGGCGGGTTCTGGATCGGGCTGGCCCTGTGGGTCCTGCTCGTCGCGCCGAACGCCGCGTCCGCCACCGCCGCGGACCACGACCTTGGCTGGATCCTGCTGGCCTTCGCCATCTTCAATACCTACATGATGCTGTGGAGCTCGGCGCTGAACATGGCGGTGTTCGCGGTGTTCCTGACCCTGGAGCTGACCGAGATCGTGCTGTTCATCGGGTTCCTCTCGAATAGCTCAGGCACCGTCAAGATCGGCGGCTACGTCGGGATTCTGACGGCGCTGTGCGCCTGGTACGCGTCCGCGGCGGGCGTGATCAGCGGCATGAAGGGGCGGCCGGTGCTGCCCGTCGGCAAGCCGTTCGGCGCCATGAGCGGCTGACGAACCCAGCTTGCCGGGCGCTGCATGCGTGATCCCGGGGACCCGGCGCAGTCCCCGGGATCAATGCGCGGCTGGCCGCTCTCGGTAGCGTAGGGGCCGTGGATGCCCTGGATAAGCTCGACATGGCCGAGCAGGTGGCCAAGGTAAGGGCGCGGGCCAGGCCGTGGCGGTCCATCATCGCCCTGGTGCTCGCGGCGATCGCGGCGGCGGCATCGTTGTGGGCGGCTGACCAGAATGATGGCAAGGGCCGGCTGATGCTGGCCGGCCACCCGGTGGACCGGTTGCTGAGCGTCGGCGGCGCGGTGGTCTTCTGCCTGTTCGCGCTGGCCGCGACCCTGGGGCTGTCCGGCAAGGCCCGCGAGGCGCTCGATCCAGGGATCGGCTCGGCGCACGCGGCCGTGATCAGGTACGCCATCGTGCTGGCCGGCGGGCTCACCAGCCTGCTCATCACGCTGGAATTGCTCAACGTGCCAGTCGGCAACCTCATACTCGGCGGCGCGTTCACCGCCGTCCTGATCGGCATCGCCGCGCAGCAGACGCTCGGCAACCTGTTCGCCGGCATTGTGCTGCTGCTTGCCCGGCCGTTCGCCGTCGGTGACAGCGTGCGGATGCGGGCCGGCGTGCTCAGCGGCCAGATCGAGGGCATCGTGACCGACATCGGGATTACCTACGTCCGGCTTGATACCGACGAGGGCAAGCTCAATGTGCCCAATTCACAAGTCCTCGCGGCGGCGGTCGGCCCGCTGCGCCGGACTGGGGCCGCCGAGCCCGCGGCCGCAGCGCCCCCGCCCGCGGCAGCCGCCCCGCTCGCGGCAGTCGGCCGACCAGCCGCGGCAGCCGGCCAGCCTGGTGCGGCGGACTGGCCCGCCGGGCCAGGACAGTCGGCCGCCACGTCCGCTGCGGCGGCCGTGGCGCCGCTCAGCGAAGAAGCGGCGCCACAGCATGCCGGACCAGGTGGTACCGACCGCGGCGACGAGCGCGGTTCTCAGCGGTGACTTGCGTCGTACCTGGCGATGACGTCTGCCGGTATCCGGCCGCGGTCACTGACCGAAATACCATTGCTCTTTGCCCAGGAGCGAATGTCCGCGCTGCGCTTGCGATGCGCTGACGTTCGCCGCTTGGCGCGCCCTACCCGGCGTGCTGCCTTGCGGGCACGAGAAGCGAACCTGTTGAAGACCTCGTCGAGCTTCTGGCTGTGCCGCTGGCAGAGATCGATTTCATAATCCCGGCCGTCGAGGCTGAACGATCGTGTCAGCTGCTCGCCGTCCGGAATCTCTTTCTCGTCGTAGTCGCAGGCGAATGTAACTGAGACTTTCTGAGCCACTTGTATTCCCCCTTCCCCCGCCGCACATATATCCCCAGGAGAAGACAGGTGTAACGGGACAGCGATGGTTTTTCTTAGCGGCCCCGGGCAATGGGGCGCTGGTCAGGGAGCGGGTCATCCGCGCCCGGCTGGCAAGGCGGCGGAGGAGCGCGTAGCGGAGCTACTCGCGACGACGGCAACGCCGCCAGCCGGGATGCGGGGGCCCGCGAGCCCGGCAGTCCTATTGCCGGGGCCTCTTAGCCGCGGCCAGGCGCCGATCGCCGGCGGCCAGCACGCCGGTCAGCCAAAGGATGATAGGGCAGGTCGGCAAAGGACGATATGGTCAGGCAGGCAAACGGTTATCCCGGCTAGCCGCGCAAAGGACGACAGCGGCTCTGGATACGGCTAGCGGAGTTCGTGATCCGGGAGCAGCTGACGGTACGGGAACGACTCAGGAAGCGGCTCAAGCCCGTGCTCGGCCGGACTTTCGTGACCGGAATCCCAGCCGGTTTCTGGCTGCGCAGCGGGCCAGCCCGGGCGCTGGGGATCATATGGCGATGCCGCCACCGTCGGCCGGCTTTCCCGGCTGGCTAGCCCAGCTGAGCCGGCTGGCCCCGCTGAATGGGAACCTGGTCCGCTGTCGTTATAGGAGCCGGGTCCGCTGTCGCTCGGGTAGCGGCCGCGAGGCGATTCGGCCGTCAGATCCTGGTGGCCGAGGCCGGCCGGATACCTGGTCGGCTGGTCTGGATAACGGGCCGCGGCGTGCTGCTGGTCCGGATAACGGACTGTGCTGAGCTGGTCTGGATAAGGGGCCGCGGCGTGCTGGTCCGGGTAGCGGGCCGTGGTGTGCTGATCCGGATAGCGCGGCGTGGCCGGCCGGTCCGGGTACGGTGCCGTGCCTGCCTGGTCCGGGTACTGGGCAGTGCCTGGCTGGCCTGGGTAACGGGCTGGGTCCGGCAAGTCCTCGTATCGTGCTTCGGCCGGCTGGTCCGGGTAGTGCGCTTCGGCCGGCTGGTCCGGGTAACCGGCCGATCCTGGCGTGTCCGGGTAACCGGCCGATCCTGGCGTGTCCGGGTAGTGCGCTTCG
>WNGD01003032.1_pt1 | contig 24109 bp, 25 predicted proteins | sample 5400671 | NCBI WGS metagenome assembly WNGD01 (sample SAMN13153369, study PRJNA577476) | soil metagenome | isolation source: 40 cm soil or saprolite under grassland replicate 2 | place: USA:California | collected 2016-06-15
AGCAGGCGGCCGACAAGGTGCGCCGCACCGGCCGCGACATCCGCGACGACGTCAAGGACAAGGCGAACGAGATGGACGACGAGGCCCAGCGCGAGCGCGAAGCGGAGACCGTCCAGGAAAAGACGTCCTGGTAGGGGAGATGGCAACTCTTCCCCATTTATGGGGAAGTGCAAGTGCCCGGCTAAGCCGGGGATGGGGCTCTACGGAAGCCCCAGGATCATCGCCTCGACAAGAGACCCTGATTTAAGGCTCTGATCGCCGGCGGGAACCCTGATCAGCGCGTGGGCGCCCGCCAGCGACAACAACCGCGAAGATGCCTGAGAGCCGGTCGTCTCGGCGATCAGCTCTCGGCCTTCGCGGCGCAATGTGACCCGCTGATACTCGGTGCGGTCGGGCGTCGACTTCGCGTCGTAGCCGAGGCGCACCGGGAGCGTCGGGCGGTGCAGTTGCGCGAACCCCTGCATCTTGCGGAGCGCGGGCCGCACGAAGACCTCGAACGTGACAAGGGACGAGACCGGGAATCCCGGTAGGCCGAAGGCCAGCTTCATGTGCCCATCCGGCCGGCCACTTCTCGGAGAAGGTTTAGCCAAAGCCAAACCCCCATCCGCCCGAGCGCTCCGCGCTGGGCCACCTTCCCCGGCGAGCGGGGAAGGCAACGTTGCAAATGTGAATGGTTTGCCGGGCTTGAGCTTGACCCGCCCGACAAGCACCGTCCCCAATGATTCCAGCAGTGGTTTGACCAGATCGTGAGTGCCGACGGACACGCCTCCGGACGTGACCAGCGCGTCGGCTTGCTCCAGCGCCTGGACGACGACCCGTCGCAGGGGCTCGGCCTCGTCAGGTGCGATGCCGAGCAGCCTGACTTCGGCGCCCGCCTCGCGAAGCGACGCGAGCAGCGCCCAACGATTGGAGTCGGGGATCTGGCCGCGACGCGGTGTCTTTCCGACCTCGACGAGCTCGTCGCCGGTCGACATGAGGGCGACGCGCGGTCGCTTGCGCACCGGCACCTGGGCATGGCCGGTCGCCGCCGCGATGCCAATCTCTGCGGCGCCCAGCTGCGAGCCGGCAGACAGGATCCGATCGCCGGCCACCACGTCGTCGCCGACTTTGTGAAAGTTGTTCCCGGCGACCAGCGACGGCGGAACCGTCACCTGCTCTCCGCTGACACGGACATGCTCCACCATGACGACGCAGTCGGCGCCATCGGGCACGACGCCGCCGGTCAGGATTCGAGCGGCCGTGCCCGCGGTCACCGTGCCGTCGAATGGACGGCCCGCGGCCGACTCACCCAGCACGCGAAGCTCTCTGCCTGCGTCGGCGGCGCGGACCGCGTAGCCATCGACCGCGCTCGAGGGGAAGGCCGGCAGTGGGCCGGAGGCCACCAGGTCCTCGGCGAGCACCCGGCCGATCGCGTCGGCGAGCTGCACACGCTCCATGCCAAGGACGGGCGTGTGCTCGAGGACGAGCAGCGCGGCCGCGTCGGCGTCGATCAGCGGATAGGCCGAAATCCTCACCTTCCCCACTTGCTGGGGAAGGTGGCCCCGCTTCCCTTCCCCGCTCGCCGGGGAAGGTGGCCCTGCGCGTAGCGCCGGGCCGGATGGGGTGCGCCGGGCCGGATGGGGCGAATGCGCTTGCTCACTCGTACCGCAAGGCACGAGAAGGGTCCTGCATGGCGGCGCGCAGTGCGGGCAGCAGGCCGCTGACCGCGCTCAGCAAGGCGGCGAGGAGGATCGCGACGAGCACGACCGGCACGTCGGTGCGAAACACGTCAAACCCGGTACCCGTCACCGACTGGGTCAGACGATCCACGGCCTCGTTGCCGAGGCGGCCCAGTCCGACCGCGACCAGCGCGCCGACGATGCCGCCCGCCAATCCAAGGACCACAGCCTCCGCGATGAAAAGCAAGAGCACATCACGTGATCGCGCTCCCAACGCCTTGAGCACGCCGATCTCTTTCGTGCGCTCGAGCACCGCCGTGTACATCGTGTTTGCGATCCCGAGACACGCAAGCAACAGCGCGACCAGCGCGAGGCCGAGCAGCGCGACGCGCAGCTTGCCGAGCAGATCCTCGAAGTTGCGGAACTGGTCGCCGAACGTCTGCGTCTGGAAGCCCAACGCCTCGACGCGCTGCCGGAGACCCTCGACCGACAGGCCAGAGTCCGCAAGCAATGTGATGCTCGTGAACTCGGCACCCCTCCAGTTGTTCAGCCCGGCAAGCGTGCTCCAGTAAGTGCGCATCAGCCCGTACGGGGCGAGCGCGCCGGGCGCCCCGGCCGGCATGTAGTTGCCCGACACGACGCCGACGACGAGGGCGTTGATGACGACCGGCTTGGAGACCTGGTTGCGCACCAAAGTCGGCACGATGCTGCCGTAGGTGGCGCTGAACTTCACCTGCCTCCCGACTGCCCCGGCGGGCGACAGGTAGCCCAGGACCGCGGCCTCGCTGTCGGTCAGCAGGATCTCCGAGGATGCATCCGAGCTCGGCATCCTGCCGGCAGACAGCGACGGACGGACGCTGGAGCTCGCGAGCGGCGGCAGGGAGACCAGCTCGCCCGAAGGCGTTGCCGCCTGGGTCGAGCCGCCAGGGCCCGGCCCCGACCCAAACGTTCCCGACATGCCGATCTGGCCCCACGCCGCGCGGACGTGTGGCACTCGCGAGAGCGTGGCCAGCGTCTCGGCGTCAAAGGCCGGCGTGGCCGCGTCGGCGACCGGGTAGACAGCCACCTGGTGGACCTGACTCGTGACCAGGGCGGGAGCGGTGAGCGCGTCCTGCAGGCCGCCGGCGAGCGCGACGATCAGGCTGAGCGCGGCTATGCCGCTGGCTGCGCACGGTGGGTTTTCCCGCGTCCAGCTCGATCGCCCGGCCGTCGATCATCCGGACCACCCGCCGTGCGTGGCGGGCGACCTCAGGGTCGTGCGTGACGAGGACCACGGTGGCGCCGCGGCGGTTCAGGTCCTCGAGCAGGCTGAGCACGCTCTCGCCCGCGGTCGAATCCAGGCTCCCGGTCGGTTCGTCGGCAAGGATCAGCCCGGGTCGGTTTGCCAGGGCACGCGCGACCGCGACCTTTTGCTGCTCGCCACCCGAGAGGCGACCGGCTCGCGTCCGGCGGCGTTCTTCAAGGCCGACGAGCGCCAGCAGGTGACGGGCGCGCTTGCGGCGCTCCTCGATCTCGACCCCGGCGAGGGTCAGGGGCAACGCGACGTTGTCCTCGATCGTCATCGAGGGGATGAGGTTGAAGGTCTGGAAGATCGTGCTCACGCGTTGCAGGCGGTAGTCCGAGATGTCGCGATCGGAAAGCTCGCCGAGGGGCAGACCGGCGCCATACACGTGGCCGGAGGTCGGACGGTCGAGACCGCCCATGAGGGAGAGCAGGGTGCTCTTCCCACAGCCGGACGGGCCCACGATCGCGACGAACTCGCCAGGGCCGACGTCGATCGTGACATTCCGCAGCGCCGTCACATGCATCTCGTCGCGTCCGCCGAACTCACGCGAGACCGCGTCCAGGCGAAGACCGACAGCCTGACCGAGAAGATCGCGGAACTCGTCGGGCTGCGGCGGCGCGGGCGGAGCCAGGAGGGGTGGCGACTGCGTCTCGATGGGCGCGGCCGGTTCGGCGACGGCTACGACTGCCGTTTCGGCCTGGAGCGGAGCTCCGTTCTGCTCTTCAGAGGCGCCGTTATGGCCGTTGTGGGCCTGGGCTGCGGCTGCCGAGCGGTCGCGCGCGCGGCGGCGGCGGCGCCTGGAGCCGCTCGACTCACCGGGATCGGTAACTACAGTGGCCACCCCGGCCCTCCTTTTTCCCGCAGTCTAAGTGTTGAAGCCCGGCTTACTTAACGGTCAGCGGCCAGGTTTGGCGACTTGCCTCTCGAGCCAGTTCAGATAGGCCGACGACCCTCCCTCGATCGGGATCTGCAGGATCTCCGGGAGCACGTACTCGTGGTGGGTTCTGACGTATTCCTGCACGGCTGCCGCGCTCGACTCCAGGGTCTTGACCAGCAGGAGCGCCTCGTGCTCCCGCTGCAGCTGATCGTCCTCGTAGTAGAAGGAGCGGACAGTCGGCACAACCGAGCAGCAGGCTGCGAGATGCTCGACGACGAGCGCCTCGCCCAGCCGCTCCGCATCGTCGCGTGCGCCGGTGGTGACCATGATCAGGACGGCCTTTTCCCCCATGCCGTCAATTGTCAGCTTTCCGCGGCCGGTCAAGCCAGACGGTGCCTGCCACCAATGCGATCGCACCCAGGATCAAACCGCCGACGACGTCGGATTCCCAATGCACGTCCAGGTAGAGACGATCGATTGAGACGAGCGCGATCACCGCGACGGCGAGCGCAGCAGCGAGCGCGCGGATGCGCTGCGACACCGCGAGGCGGCGGATCACAAAGGCGAGCAGTCCGTAGACGATCACCGCCCGGAGCACGTGGCCGCTGGGGAAGCTGTTGCCGGCGCCGGTCTCCGCAAAGAGCATCGAGATGCTCGGACCATCAGACTCCGCCAGCGATCGCGGTGGCTGCGGGTGATAGAGATTCCACTTGTAATAGAGCTCGAACGCCTGGGCGGCGATGAAGACAACGAAGACGAGGGCGTCAGACCCGAAGCCGCTGCGCCAGAGATAGATCGTCAGCCCGAGCATCAACACCGTGGTCAGCTCGAAGCTGCCCAGCTCGGCGATCACCTGGAAGAGAAGATGCAGCGACGGCTGCCACGCGTCGTGCATCCCCTGCGCGACCTGCAGGTCGAGGCTCGTGAACGCACCCGCGGCGATCGCGATGGTCAGCGCGATGAACACGACGCCGAGTAACGCCGTTCCGACGAGGCGTGCGACTAATGCTGGCAACGGCGGCAGAAAACTGTCGTCCGGCCGGCGATCCGGATCATGCTCAGCGGCCGCCCGCATGTGAAGCACGGTTCGCCCCCGCGACCGTAGACAAGGAGCTTCTCCTGTTGGGTGCCGGCCTCGCCCCATGCGTCGCGATACGTGTCCACCGAGCTGCCGCGATTGGCGATCGCGAGCTCGAGCGACTCGCGCAGGGATTCGTGAAGCCTGCGGGCGGATCGCTTGCTGACCGTGTTCGCGATCCGGCTTGGGCGCAATCGCGCGCGGTGGAGCGACTCGTCCGCGTAGATGTTCCCCACTCCGGCGATCGCGCCCTGGTCGAGGAGCACGGCCTTGAGCGCGCTCCTGCGCTTGCGCAAACGGCGGTACAGCTCGTCGGCGGCAAAGTCCGGATCGATCGGCTCCGGACCGAGCACCGGCATCTTCTTCGAAGCGAGCAACGCCTCTTCGGTGCCCAGCAGCAGACGCCCAAAGCGGCGCGGGTCGCGATAACGCAGCTGGCGGCCGTCATCGAGGAAGAAGACCGCGTGCGTGTGCTTCTCGAGGGGTTTGACCGGGTCGACGACCGACAGATGCCCGGTCATCCCCAGGTGCACGACCAGTCGCAAATCCCCGCCATCCTGGTGAGTCCGGACTATCCGGTGTTCTGCGATGAGGTCGTGCTGGTTCGTCCGGACTATCCGAGGGTCCGACGGCTCGAGCCCGATGAGGATGTATTTCCCACGCCGTGTCACTGATTCGATCCGCATCCCCGTCACCGCGTCGATGAACTCCTCCGGCTCCGGGTGACGAACGATCGTCGGAAAGCTCAGCTCGCACCGCTCGACCGCGCGCCCCACCAGATGCGGCCGCAGGTCGGCGACGATCGTCTCGACTTCGGGAAGCTCAGGCATTGCGCCTCACGCGCGAACGACGGCGAGCTTCTTCATGTCGGCCCAGTTGGGGCCGACCTTCATCTCGACCTCGATGCCCGTCTCCAGCTCGTACGCGCCCGTCATGATCCGAGGCACCTTCTCGGCGAACTGGTCGAGCTCCGAGCGGGGCACCTCGAAAAGAAGCTCGTCGTGGACCTGCAGCAGCATGCGTCCTTCGATCTCGTCCGCGTCGATCTCCCGGTGGAGCCGCACCATCGCGATCTTGATGATGTCGGCCGCGAGCGACTGCATCGGAAAGTTGATCGCCATGCGCTCCGCTGCGCCGCGCAGCTGAAAGTTCGGCGAGCGCAAGTCGGGGATGGCGCGGCGGCGGCCGGTGGCGCTGACGACCAATCCTTCCTCGCGTGCCCTGCGCCTGACATCGTCGAGGTACTCCCGGAGCCGGGAGTAGGTCGACCAGTACTGGCCGAGAAACTCGCGCGCCACGTCGCCCGTGATACCCAGCTGCTGCGACAGGCCGTACTCGCCCTGGCCGTAGATCGAGCCGAAGTTCGCAACCTTGGCCAGGCGGCGCTGGTCCGGAGTCACCTCCTCCAACGAGATCTTGAAGACCGCGGCCGCAGTCGCGGTGTGAATGTCCTGGCCCGCCGCGAAAGCGCCCAGCAGCTTCACGTGGTCCGGCCGTCCGGCCTTGAACGCGCGGCGTATCCGCTGTCCGAGCTCGGTGCGGATCGGAATGTTCATGAGGTTTGGGTTCGACGAGGACAGGCGGCCGGTTGCGGTGCTGGCCTGGCCGAACGACGTGTGGACGCGACCGCTCATCGGATCGACGAGCTGGGGCAGCGCGTCGACGTATGTCGATTTGAGCTTGGACAGCTGGCGGTGCTCGAGGATCAGTCCAACAATCGGATGCTTGTCACGCAGGGTTTCCAGCGTGTCGGCGTCGGTCGAGTAGCCGGTCTTCGTGCGCTTGCCGACGGGCAATCGCAGGTCCTCGAACAGAACCTTCGCCAGCTGCTGCGGTGCGCTCAGGTTGAACTTCTGCCCCGCGACGTCTTCGACTTCCTTCTCGATCGCGGCGAGCTGCGCACCAAGCTCGTCCTGCATCTGCTTGAGGTAGGGCACGTCGATGGCGACGCCCTCACTCTCCATGTCGGCGAGCACGCCGGCGAGCGGCAGCTCGATCTCGTGGAAGAGGTAGTCGACTCCAAGGTTGCGCATCTCAGCCTCGAGTCGCGGACGCAGATTGAGAATCGATTCCACCGCAACGCCAGCTCGGTCTCCTTGGCGTCGTGGCCCGAGATCGGCCGTCCCGACAGGGTGGCCGCGACCGCGTCCATCGCTTCGGGTCGCGCCACATAAAAGGTATGGGTGCCGGTCGACACCCCTAGGCCGCAGATCCGGGTGGCACGTCCACTCCCTTCCGTGAAGGTGAAGACCGCAACGTCGCCGGCTCCGTCGAGCAGGCTGGCGGCCTCGGTCGGTTCTTCGACGATCCTGAGGCCCGCGGCTTGAGGGGCAGGCTCGAACGTAAGGCTGGGCTGGACGGGCACCTGGTCGGGTGGCGGAAAGCGCGTGAGCAGCTGGCGGAACTCGAGGTGGTCGAAGACGCGGCGCGCCTTGTCGTAGTCGTAGCGCGTCCAGCGTGCCCTCTCGAGCTCCAGATCGATCGGCACGTCGCGGACGATCGTGACCATCCGCTTGCCGAGCCGGATCTTGTCGGCATGGGCGTGGAGCGCGGTCTTGAGCCTGCCCTCGGGCAGCTCGTCGACTCGCTCGAGCAGGGCCTCGACGCTGACGAAGTCCTGGACCAGCTTGGCCGCCGTCTTGTCCCCCACGCCTGGTACGCCGGGGATGTTGTCCGACGTGTCCCCGCGCAGGGCTTTGAAGTCAACCAGCTGCGGAGGCTCGAAGCCGTAGCGCTGCCGGACCTGCTCGGGGCCGTAGAGGAACGTGTCCGTGATGCCGCGCCGCGGCACGAGCGCCTCCACCGACTCGGAGACGAGCTGGAGGCAGTCGAGGTCGCCGGAGACGATGGTCACGGCGTGGCCACGCTCCTCAGCGATGCGCGCCAGGGTGCCGATCACGTCGTCTGCCTCGAAGCCCTCGACTCCGTAGATCGGGATGGAAAACGCGTCCAGCACCTCGCGGACCATGTCCATCTGCGGCCGCAGGTCGTCCGGCATGGCGCGGCGACCTGCCTTGTACTCCTCGTATTCCAGGGACCGGAACGTGGGTTTCCCAAGATCGAAGGCGGCGATCGCGTACTCCGGCCGCGAGGTGAGGACGATGGCCAGCATCGAGGTGAAGCCATAGACGGCGTTGGTCACCCGGCCATCCGAGGTGCTCATGGGGGGCAGCGCGAAAAACGCGCGGTAGATGAGGCTGTGGGCGTCGATCAGAATCAGCCGCCCGCGTCTCCCCTTCGCCACGTTCGAATCTTACGTAGGCGCCACTGACACCCTGAGGGGGCCGTGCGCGTTCAATAGGAGGGATGTGGAGGACCGCAGACTAGAATGGACCCGAGGATGAAAAACCTCATCGAGGTGTCCGTGGACAGCATTCGCATCCACATGCCGACGGCTCAGCATCTCGTGATCCTCAAAGAGAAGGAAGCGGACCGCTACCTGCCGATCTGGATCGGCTCCTTTGAGGCCCAGGCCATCGCGACCAAGATCTCCGGCAACTCGCTCGGCCGTCCGCTGACGCACGACCTGATGGCGACAGCCTTCGGCGACCTCGGGATCAGCATCAAGCGCATCGTGGTCACCCGGCTTGCCGACCAGGTGTTTTATGCGCGCCTTTATGTGAAGCAGAACGGGCGCGACCTCGACTTCGACGCGAGGCCGTCAGACGCCATCGCGCTCGCCGTCCGCGTCGAGTGTCCGATCTTCGTCGCGACCGAGGTCATGGACACGGCCGGCATCATCCCCGAGGCAGACGAGATCGACGGCGACAAGGAAAAGGGTGAGACCACAGTCGTCGACGAAGAGCGTCTCGCCGTCTTCCGCGACTTCGTGAACAGTCTGGACCTCCCGGAGCTTCCCGATGAGCCCGGTGCCAAGGACGAGCCCGGCGCCCAGGACAGACCGGGGGGAAGACCCGGCCGGGGCTAGAGAACGCCCCTCTCCGGCGGGGTAAACGGCGAGCTCGACCTCGCTTTTCGTGTTTTCGTCGCCCTCCTGATCGGCCTCGCGATCGGGACCGAGCGCGAGCTTCGCGGGCACGCGGCGGGGATGAGGACGATGGCCCTGATCGCGGCGGGCTCGTGCATGTTCACAGGCCTCGGCTTGATCCCGTTCTTCGGCAAGACGGTCGACCCGACGCGAATCGCCGCGCAGATCGTGACAGGCGTCGGCTTTCTGGGAGCGGGCAGCATCCTCCGCCTCGGTGAGGACGTCAGGGGTCTGACCACGGCGGCGATGATCTGGGTCGTCGCCTCGCTTGGAATGGCGGTCGGCTTCGGCTTCTACGCGGTCGCGATCTTCTCCGGGGTTCTCGTCATCCTGACGCTGATCTCGATCAAACCCATCGAAGAGCGCTTCATCCGCAACCGCAGGAACAGGCGGATCACAGACCCGCACCCAACCGACGTCTCGGAATGACCACGGGGAGGGTCGCGATCGTCACCGACTCGACCGCGGACCTACCGCCCCCGCTCGTCAAGGGACGGGCGATCACCGTCGTGCCGCTGACTTTGCATTTCGAGGGCCGTTCATTGCTCGATGGCGTCGACATCAGGCCGTCTGAGTTCTACCGCAAGCTCCCCAACGTCACGACGCACCCGACCACCTCGCAGCCCGCGCCGGGCAAGTTTGCGGAAACATACAGCCGGCTCTTGACCGATCACGAAGAGATCGTTTCCATCCACATCTCGGAAAAGTTGAGCGGCACGTACGCGTCTGCTCTGCAGGGCGCGGAGATGACGGACGCGAAGCGCGTGCGCGTGATCGATTCGCAGCTGGCCTCGATGTCACTCGGACTGCTGACGCTCGCGGCGACTGAGATGGCTGCGCAGGGTTCGGACGCGGAGTCCGTCGCGCAGCGAATCACCGCCATGCGCGAGCAGGTCCAGACATATTTCTCCGTGGCGACCCTCGAATTCCTGCGCCGCGGGGGGCGCATCGGGCGCGCCTCCGCGCTGCTTGGCTCAGTTCTCCAGGTGAAGCCTGTCCTGTGCATTCGCGACGGTCTCGTCACGCCGCTCGAACGCGTGCGGACTTTCGACCGGGCGTTGAACCGAGTCGTCGAGCTGACACGCGAGTTGGATCGCGGCCACGGCATCTGCGTGATCGTCGGGCACGCAGACGCGGAGGCCGACGCTGAGCGCGTCGCGCGAGAGCTCGAGCCCATCGCCGAGACGCTGATGATCCAACCCCTCGGCCCGGTTGTCGGCACGCACGCGGGACCGGGCGTGGTCGGGGTCGGATGCTACCCGGCGGACATCCTTCCTCTGAAGATCAAGCCGGCCGCCAGTGCACAGACGCGGGCGTGACCGATTTGATCACGCGCCCTTCGACCGCAAGCGCCTGCAGGTGCGCCAGCCCTTCCTGCAAAGCAAGCCGCTTCTCGTAGAGGTTGTCGCGCGGCCCCCAGAGGTCGAGCGCGACCTGCCAACCGGTCTTTTCTTCATTTCGACCGAGGATCTCAACGATCTGATCCAGCCGGCGCTGGTGATGCGAGACAAGCGCTTCGACACGACTTGGGGCATCGGAGAACGGGCGTCCGTGTGCGGGAAGCACGACCTTGGGTTGGTGCGCGGCCATGCGCATCAGCCCGTCGAGATAGTCATGGAGCGGATCTGGTGTGCTCTGCGGGTGCAGTCCGATGTTCGGCGAGAGCTCGGGCAGGATGTGGTCGCCGGCGAAGAGTAATCCTTCGGTAGCTGCATAGAGGCAGATGTGGCCGGGCGAGTGGCCCGGCGTCCACTCCACCCGCAACGAGTGTCGACCCATCTCGATGTGCTCGGCGCCGTCGAGCTGGACCGACGGCTCCGCGGTTTTGACGACCTCGCTCAACGCACGCTGCGAGTTGCTGAGCACTTCGGCCTCCTCCGCGGGCACACCGTTGACGAGCAAGTACTTGCGCACCTCTTCCACCAGGTGCTCCAGCTCCACGTAGCGCGGATGGACAAGGGGAACTTCGAGGCGATGGATGTACAGGTCTGCCAGTCCCGGGCCGGCGAGGATGCCCGCCGCTCCGTAGTGGTCGGGGTGGATGTGGGTGACCACAAGACGGCGCAGCCGTGGCGATCCGAGGTGCTCGAGCGCTCGCTTGATCGCGGCGAGGGATTCAGCGGCGTTCATCCCGCAATCCAGCAGGTCGGTGTCCTTGCCGTCGGTGAAGAGAAAGACGTTGACGAGGCCGTCCTCGAAAGGGATCGGCAGGCGCAGCTCGAAGACGCCCGCCGCAACCTCGGTCAGAGCGAGTTCAGTCGCCACCCCGGAATTCTCGCTGAGCCGTCTAAGATGAGTAGCGGACCGTACTCGAACGTACTAAAAACGAACCGATTGCTTCATTGGAGGAGCCGATGTCCGAAGTCCAGATGACACCCGATCAGATCGTCGACGCGATGCCCAACTTCCTGATTCCGGAAAAGGCGGGCCAGACCAAGGCCACGATCCAGTTCGACCTCAGCGGCGATGGGGGCGGCAAGTGGTGGGTCCGGATCCATGACGGCAAGGCGGAGTCTGGCAAGGGCGACCCTGGCGAGCCGGCCAACCTGACGCTCCTGGCCGACGCTCACGATTGGGTGAAGATCATGACCGGGCAGCTGGACGGGACCGCCGCCTTCATGCAGGGCAAGCTGAAGATCAAGGGCGACATGGGCCTGGCAATCAAGCTCCAGTCACTGTTTCGGCGCCCGAACTAGCTTCCGTGCCCCTCACCCCAGATCCGTCTCCCCAAATAGGGAGAGGGTGGAGTGCACCCTAGAAGCTGAATTTCCAGGTCCCCAGCCTGGTGGACATCTCTGCTTCCAGGTTGAGCAGGCCAGAGTGCAGGTCCATGATCACCACGTGGTGCGGCGTCAAAGCGATCCGCCTGCCATCTGACAGCCGCGCCGCCTCGACCGCGTTGCCCCAGGAGATCGCGTCGAGCTGAGGTGACGGCTTCAGGTTCGCGGCCGTCCAACCGGCCAGGTCGCCGGAGTCGCCGCGCTGGTAGGTCGAGATGATCATGAACGCGAAGTCGCCTGAGCAAGGGCTGGCTGCCGGCGGCGGCGAGGCAGGCGGCGACGCGAGGGGACTCGGACTCCGGCATGGCGTCGGGGTCGGTGGGACGAATGTGATGTCGAAGGTCAGGTCCAGCCCCGGCGGGCTCTGGCTACCCTGCGAGCGCTCCGTGTACCTCCACGTCCCCGGGTAGCAGAAGCCCCACCCCGCCTGGGGGTCCTCATACCCGTGGTCGCCGTGCGAACACTTGAGATCGCCGCCGATCTGAGGTACGCTCGGCACCGGGCGCGGGGAGTTCGGCTGGCAACCGACCAACGCGACCAAGGCGATTGCGGTCAGAGTCTTCCGGGGGAATGGCAGCGGGATTGGCATTCGGCGACTAATTGTGCGGGAGCAGGTACGCCTGCCGGTGCACGCGTTCTGCTCTCGGAATCCAAACGACGCCGGATGCGGTAATGAGTTTGGAGGGGGGTTTAGCAATGGCGATTCGGAAAAAGACCGGAAACGCTCCAGAAGAGAGGCTGGAAGCTGACAGGAGACGGCTGGAGCTCCTGGCAGCGCAGTGCGGCGAGGAGGCGGGCCTGCATCGCCCGCTCAACGACGTCACCGGCGGCGTCATCACGGGGATTCCTGAGGAGACCGACCTGGCCCAGGCCCTGTCCGACCGGGAGACCAGCGACCTGCTGGTGCACCTGCTGGACCAGAACCGCGAGCAGGTCGAGCGTGCGCTCGAGCGCCTGCGGGAGGGTGCCTACGGGATCTGCGAAGGCTGCGGCCGGCGGATTCCCGAAGCGCGCCTGCGGTACCAGCCGGCCGCCACGCGCTGCGTCGAGTGCCAGGGCCACTGGGACCGAATCAACGGAAGAACCGCTTAGAGCTGTCTAGCTGAAGTTCTGCAGTCCCCTCCCCACTTGCTGGGGAGGGCGAGGGTGGGGGCATGAAGCTGGGCGAAACCCTTCGGAAGGTCTAGCTGAAGTTCTCCATACCCCTCCCCACTTGTGGGGAGGGCAAGGGTTGGGGCCTGCTCGAAGCTCAGTTAAACCTTTCTGGCGGACCTGAGCCAAACGCCCAACCCCAGCGCCAGCCCGACCACGACCATCGCCAACCCGATCCAGAACCACTTGATGTCTCCGGTCATATAGCTGCCGGGTATGTAACCCAGGCCCTGACCCGCAAACACAGCGCCCGCAAGCAGCATCAGCGCGCCGACGATCGCGACCCCGGTCCTCACGCCAGCTAACTACCGCGAGCGATCACCTCAAATTCCGCCGTAGACAACCGACTTTTCCTCGGTGTACTGGAGGAAAGCCTCCACCCCATGCTCCTTGCCGAAGCCGGACTGCTTGGTGCCCCCAAAGGGAAGCTCGTCGTGCGCGATCTGGAGCGCGTTGACCCACGTGTATCCCGCCTCGAGCTCCTGGACGCCACGATTTGCGGCGGCCATGTTGGTGGTCCAGATCGACGACCCAAGACCGTACTGGGAGTCGTTGGCAAGTCGAAGACCTTCGTCGAGGTCCTTGATGCGGCGGATCGGCAGCGCCGGGCCGAACACCTCCTCGGTCCACATCCGAGCGCCATCCGGCACGTTCTCCAGGATGGTCGGTTCGATAAACCAACCCTTCTCGTACTCGGCCCCCTTCGGCCGGCCTCCGCCGTAGGCCGCCCTGGCACCACGGTCGATGGCGTCCTTCACCTGCGCTTCAACCTCTGCGCGCTGCGTCTCGGTATGCATCGGTCCCATACGGCTGTCCTTCTCCAGCCCATTGCCCGGCTTCAACTTGGAAGCTCGCGCGATGAGCTTCTCGAGCAGCGCGTCGTAGACGCCTTCCTGCACGTAGAGGCGCTTGACCGCAAGGCAGGCCTGGCCGCAGTTGAAGAACCGGCCGATCGAGATCGCCTTCGTGGCGCCTTCGATGTCGGCGTCGTCGAGCACGATGCACGGGTCGCTGCCGCCGAGCTCGAGCGTGACCTTCTTCAAGCCTTCCGCCGCGCGAGCCATCACCTTCTTGCCGGTCGGCGTGGAGCCGGTGAGCGCGATCTTCCGGATCAAGGGATGGGACACGATCGCCTCGCCAGTCGCCTGGCCCAGCACGACGTTGACCACGCCCTCCGGCAAACCGCCCTCGATCAGCGCTTCGATGCACGCAAGTGTCGAGAGCGGCGTCGTGCTCGCCGGTTTCAGGACGACGGTATTGCCGGCGGCGATCGCGGGTGCGACCTTGTTCGCGGCGAGCGTCAGGGGAAAGTTCCAAGGCACGATGGCGCCGCACACGCCGATCGGCTTGCGGATGACGAGACCGTACGTCGTCAGGTCGGGCAGGCGCACGTGCTCGCCGTGGATCTTGTCCGCGAGGTCGGCGAACCATGCGATGTTCTCCCCGAAACGCTGCGCTTCGATGCGCGACTCGAGCAGCGTCTTGCCCTGCTCCTTGGTCAGGATGGGCGCGATCTCCTCGACCTTGCCCAGCATGTGCTGCGAAGCCTTGTGCAGGATCTCGGCGCGCTTGTTCGCCGGCAGCTTCGACCAGGTGGCGAAAGCCTTGGACGCAGCCTGGGCCGCCTTGTCGACGTCGGCGGCACCGCCCGCTGGAACTTCGTCGACGATTTCTCCGGTCGCCGGATTGCGGACCTCGTAGGTCTTGCCGGACGCGGCCTTTGCCCGGTCGCCTTCGATGATCATCGTTGCCATACGCCACCCCCGTGCCTGGTTTTGGTTCTTCGATAAGGTTATCGGGTTCGCTATGTCGGTCAGATTGGAGAAGCAAGGCGGGGTCGGAGTCATCGTCCTCGATCGCCCGCCCGCGAACAGCTACGACTATGCGTTCCTGCGCTCGTTCGCCGGTGCTGTGGACGATGTGCGAGCCGACGAGGACATCCATGCTGTGGTCGTCACAAGCGCGTCCGAGAAGTTCTTTTCCGCGGGGGCCGACGTCAGCGCCTTCGCTTCGGGCACAACTCGCTCACGTGTGATGACCGCGACGCTGGCGCATGAGGCCTTTCGAAAGATGGAGAACACGCCGATCGTTTTCATCGCGGCCATATCCGGGCATTGCCTCGGCGGCGGATTCGAGCTGGCACTCGCGTGTGACATGCGTTTTGCGGCGGAGGGCTCCTACCAGATCGGGCTGCCGGAGCTTAACCTCGGTCTCTTTCCGGGCAGCGGCGGCACCCAGCGGCTGCCGCGGCTGGTCGGCCTTGCGAAGGGCCTGGACATGATCCTCAACGCAACCACGATGCCGCCGGCAGCCGCGAAGGAAGCAGGGTTGGTGGACCGCCTGTTTCCCGACGCCACCTCGTGCCGGCAGGAGGCGATCGACTACGCGACCAGGATCGCGGCCGGACCGAGCGTGGCCCTTGGCCACGCCAAGCTCGCGATCACCCAGGGTTACGGCGCGCCGCTTGACCTGGGCCTCGCCCTCGAGCGCGAAGCGATCAGCCGCGTCTTCGTCTCCCAAGACGCGAACGAGGGCATCAAGGCCTTCGGCGAGAAGAGGAAACCGGACTTCAAAGGGGAGTAGGCGAGCTCAACTCTTCCCCCGCCTGCGGGGAAGTACCGCCCGTAGGGCGGGGATGGAGCTGTTAATCTTCCGGCACCAAATCAACAAGGAGGTGGCGTCGAAATGGCTGAAGTTGTCGTGACTGTAGTCCGGCCGTCGGCCGCCTCCGGAGCTTCTAGCTAAAGCACTCAGGCCCCTCTACCAGACCTTCTCCCAGAGGGAGAAGGGTTAGGGGATGAGACCTTTACCTCCGGGGCGGACCGACACCGCCCACCTTTTCAACCGGAGGATTCGAGTTGTCTCAATTCGATTCCCAGCTCGCTTCATTGGGCTGGGATCTCAGCTTTGGCGACCAGTTTCGAGAGCACGCTGCTCCCGGCGAGGTTCCCGCGCGCGTCCTCGCGGACTTCGCGGCCGAATATCTCGTCGATGACGGCATGGCGCCGCGGCGGGTCAGGGCGCGCAAAGTCGATCCGGCCGTCGGCGACTGGGTCGGCGTCGAAGGTGACGCCATCAAGCTCATCGTCCCGCGGCGGACGGTCTTCTCCCGGAGGAGTCCCGGGGCCGAGACGAAACGCCAGGTGCTCGCGGCCAACGTGGACGTTGCTTTCGTCGTCGTCGCCGCCACCGACGTCAACATCCGGCGCGCGGAGCGGTATCTCACGATCGCGTGGCAGAGCGGCGCGGTGCCTGTCGTGGTGCTCACGAAAGCCGACCTTGCCGATTCACGCGATGCGATCCGCAGCGACCTCGAATCGGTGGCTGCCGGATCTCCGGTCATCGTGACGAGCAGCGTCAGCGGTGAAGGCCTCGCCGCGATCGTCGAGCAGTTGCAACCCGCCCGGACCGGAGTGTTGCTCGGACCGTCCGGCGCGGGCAAGTCGACATTGATCAACCAGATCATCGGCGAGACCGTGATGCGGACGCGCGAGATCCACCATTTATCGGGCGAGGGGCGGCACGTGACGAGTCACCGCCAGCTGGTCCAGCTTCCCCCGGGCGGGATGATCATCGACACCCCTGGCCTGCGCGAGGCGCAGCTCTGGATTGGAGAAGAAGCTCTTGGCGGTGTGTTCGAGGACATCGAGGATCTCGCTCTGCGGTGCCGGTTCAGCGACTGCTCGCACGTCACCGAGCCCGGATGCGCGATCAAGGCGGCCCTGATGGCCGGAAGCCTGGACCCGGGTCGCTTTGAAAGCTACCGCAAGCTGCAGCGCGAGCTGCGCGCGATCGCCGCCAGGTCAGACGTTCGCATCCGGATCGAGGACCGCAGGAAGTGGAAGCGGATCATCATGGCGGCCCGCACGCGCGCGCGACCATGAACCGCTACGTGGTCCAGAACCCCTCGGGATCGAAGCGCCGGATCGCCGCCAGCTCGGCCTCGGTGGGCACCGGCGTCTCCCTGACGGCGTCCGCCACCTGCAGCTCCCAGCCTGTCTCGCGACGAACCTCGTCGACGGTGCGTCCCGGGTGGAATGAAGCGAGGTAGGCCTCACCGCCGCCTTCAGGAAACCGCAACACACCGAGCGTGGTGATGATGGCAATCGGCCCTCCGCCCAGCAAACCGTTCTGCTCACGCCAACCGGGACTCCCATCGCCGTGCCCGGGCGACGTGATGAACGACACCCGCTCGACGAGCCGCCGCGGCTCATGGGTCATGAGCGTCACCCAATGCCGGCTGAGGATCGCGATGTCGGCGCCTCCCCCACTCCCCGGTAGCTTCACGGCCGGCTTGTTCGGGTCGCCCACGTATGAGGTGTTCAGGTTGCCGAAACGATCGACCTCGGCCCCGCCGATGAAGCCTAGGTCGACCCGACCCTGTGCCATCAGCGCCATCGCGTTCGACATCCTGGTCGCCCACAGCGCGCCGGCGACGTTGGGCGGATCGCCCATCGTGCCGAGAAATCCCGACGCGGGTTGGTCGCGCATCAGGCCAACCTCGAACAAACCTCGCGCCGTCGGCGCGTGCGAGTTGCGCGCAACCGCGTAGGCGAGGATGGGCAGCCGCATGCCGACAAACACGAGGTCGCCGTCGCGGATCTCGCGCGAGGCCACCGCCACCATCAGCTCCTGCGGCGTGTAGCTATTCGACACCGAAATCCGCCGGCGCCGACAGGCGATGCTGCTTGATCCGGATCCGGTCGAGGTCGATCAGCTCCAGGTACGCAGAGCGGCCGGGCACATCAAGCACCCATTTCCTCAGCCAGGCCTCGAAGCCCTCGGCCGAGCGCGACTGGGCCGCGTAGTCGCGATAAAAGGCGTGGTCGCGGCGGAAATGGCCCTGGACCGGCGACGGATGAGCACCACCAGGCTCATGGACGACAGCCGCGACCTTCGTCTCCGGGAACAGGATGCGGTTCGGATCGCTCAGCGTCACCTCGGGATCGACAAGCTCTTCGCATGTGACGATTACGCGCTCGGCGGCGAGCCCGGCCTCCTCCGTGATGCCGAGCGGCCCCCATGCGTGCGCCCGGCCGAGCTCGTCGGCGCGCTGGACGTGAACGATCGCGACGTCCGGCCGCACCGCCCGCACCTGCACCACGCGGTCACTCGTCGACAGGTTGGGATTCGTGCGCAGGATGTCGCTGCCGAGCAACGTCCGCGTCGGAAGGCTCGGGACGTTCCATGCCGCCGCCCACAGCGCAAGCGAGATCGAGAAGTTGGAGTGGTCGTGCACCTCCAACGATCTCGGCACGTCTTGCTCGCATGCTCGCCTGTAGCAGTGCCCGAGCCCCTCGGACACGTTGCCCACCCAGGCCGCGGTGACGCGCCGGACGCAGCCGGCGCCGATCAGCTGGTCGAACAGGGCATCGGAGATCGGGCCGATGAGCTCCAGATCGCGGCGGCCCTGGCGGATGATCTCGTGGCCGGCCGCAAAGGGGATGACCGCCTCGAGGCCGACACCCATCGCCACGCTCGCCCCGTCGGGAACGAACCGCTCGATGGCTTGCGCCATCGAATTAAGTTTGGTCAACGGACTACTGCGCGATCGACTCTACGTAAGATCGGTAGTTGCGCTCGAGCTCCGGCATCGAGTCGCCGCCGAACTTCTCGAGCAGCGCATCCGCGATCACAAGCGCGACCACCGCCTCGCCGATGACACCGGCCGCGGGGACAACGCAAACGTCGCTGCGCTCGTAGTGGGCCTCGGTTTTTTCCTTCGTCTTCAAATCGATCGATGACATAGGTTTCTTCATCGTTGAAATTGGCTTGATCGCGATCCGCAGATCGATCGGCTCGCCGTTCGTCACGCCGCCGGTCAGGCCTCCGGCGCGGTTGGTCAGGTGGCGGAAGCGACCTTCCTGGTAGTCGATCTCGTCGTGGAAGTCGGAGCCGCGCCGCGCAGCTCCCTCGAAGCCCGCTCCGAACTCCACTCCCTTGACCGCGTTGATGGACAGCACCGCCTGCGCGAGCCGGCCGTCCAGCTTGCGGTCCCAGTGCACGTAGCTGCCCAGCCCTGCGGGCACGCCGCGGGCGATGACGCGAAAGGTTCCGCCCAGCGTGTCTCCCTGCTCGGCTGCCTCATCGATCGCGGCGACCATGCGCTGGGAAGCTTCCGGGTCGGGGCAGCGGACCGGCGATCTCTCCACGTCTTCCTCGGTCAGGATGTCTGGATCGCAGCCCTCGAATCCGATGTCGACGGTGCCGATCGACTGCGTGAAGCTCACGACGTCGATGCCGAAATGGCCGAGCAGCTTGCGCGCGATCCCACCCGCGGCCACCCTGGTCGCCGTCTCGCGCGCGGAAGACCGCTCGAGCACGTTGCGGATGTCGGTGTGTCCGTACTTGAGCGCCCCCGCCAGGTCTGCGTGCCCAGGTCGTAGGCGCGTCACCACCTTCGGCTCGAATCCTTCCTTCGACGCCGTCATCTGGCCGGTCCAGTTGACATGGTCCTTGTTCTCGAGGACGAGGGTGACCGGGCTGCCGATCGTGAAGCCGCCCCGCACGCCGCTGACGATCCGCGCAAAGTCGGTCTCGATCTTCTGGCGACCTCCGCGACCATGTCCGCCTTGCCTCCGCGCGAGATCCCGGCGAAGATCTTCCTCGCTGATCTCGAGTCCGGCCGGCAGTCCCTCGATCACAACGGTTAGCTGCGGGCCGTGGGACTCTCCGGACGTCAAAAACCTGAGCACGAGCCCGATCATAGAGTGACCACGGTGGTTGCCCAGCGGAGCGCCCCCACCAGGCCTGGCCCGTGACCGGGCGAGGCCAGCCTCCCCGGCGAGCGGGGAGGCGGAGAGCCCTTGCGGTGGCGATGATCGACGTCGGCGGCACGCTGTGGCCGAATTCCTGGCCGATTCGCAAGGAAGATGCCGTCGGCCGCCGCCTCAGGATCCGAGCCGCGATGCCGGGGATCGCGCCCGCGACGGTCGAGGCGCTGGCCGACGACCTGATCCAGTGCAGCCGGCCGGGCGATGAGGCTCGCACCATCTCGACAGAGAACCTGGCCTCGATCAACTCGCCCGCCGAAACGCTCATCACCGGTTGCCTGAGCCGTTGCGGGCTCCCGGCTGACGCGGACACCATCCGGCGGCTCCGGCGCGCCATGTCGATCCCCGTCTCAGATCGCATGAAGCCGATGCCTGGTGCCCTGGCGCTGCTCGCTGAGATCCACCGTCTGGGCATGCGTACTGTGATCGCGAGCAACACGTACTGGCGCGACGCCGATAGCTACTGGGAAGACTTTCGGATGCTCGGCATGGCAGAGCACATCGACGGCATCATCACCTCCGTTGACGCCGGCCATCTCAAGCCTCACCCCGCTGTTTTTGAGATGGCGATGCGGTGGGCCGGTGTGACCGCCGAACAATGCGTGGTCATCGGCAACCGTGAGGAAAACGACATCGCGCCCGCGCTTGCCTTGGGGATGCGGGCGATCCTTGTCTATCCCGACGATCCGAAACCGGCCGCGAGCCGCGCGGACGCGGTGGTTCCGGACCTGCGGGAGTGCGCGAAAGCCCTCAGGGCTATGCTCGAATCCGGATGAAGAACGAGGTCACGAGAGAGGTCGAGCGCGTTGTGCTCGCGCTCGACGTCAACGGCGAATCGCGTGAGCTGCTCGTTCCCGTGCACAAGACGCTGCTCGAGGTTCTGCGCGAAGAGATGCAGCTCACCGGGACCAAGCATGGATGCGAGCTGGGCGAGTGCGGTACTTGCACCGTGCTGGTGGATGGCAAGCCGGAGCTGAGCTGTCTTGTGCTTCCGATCCAGGTCCAGGGACGCGCCATCACGACGGTGGAAGGAATGGCCACTGGTTCGGAGCTCCATCCGCTCCAGCAGGCCTTCGCCGAGCTGGGAGCGGCGCAGTGCGGTTACTGCACTCCCGGCATCTTGCTGGCGAGCAAGTCGCTGCTCGAAGACAACCCACAGCCGACGCGCGACGAGATCCGCGAGGCGCTCGCGGGAAACCTGTGCCGGTGTACGGGCTACACGAAGATTTTGGAGGCGGTGGAGCTGGCGGCCGAGAGGATGCAGTGACTGAATCCCCCCACCCGGGGCTGCGCCCCGACCTCCCCGGCGAGCGGGGAGGTGAAATTTGAGGGTCGTGGGGAAGCCGCTGCCCAAGGTTGACGCCGCGCCCAAAGTCACCGGCCGCGCGGTCTATGCGGACGACATGCTGCCCGCGCGCACCCTCCACTGCAAGATCTTGCGCAGCCCCCACCCACACGCACGCATCCTCTCCATCGACACGTCGGCGGCGCGCCGCATCCCAGGCGTCATCGCAGTGATCACCGGCTCCGACCTGCCAATCAAATTTGGGATCCTGCCTGTGACGCAGGACGAGCGCGCCCTCGAGCACGAGAAGGTCCGCTACGTCGGCGACCCGATCGCCGCGGTCGCGGCGACGGAGGAGGAGATCGCGGCCGCCGCCTGCGACGCGATCAACGTCGAGTATCAGGTCCTCGAACCGGTGATGTCGATCGACGCCGCGCTGGGGCCCCCGAAAGACGAGCGGATCCAGGACTACGGCGGCCCCCACAACGTCCACAAGCTCGTGGCGCTCGAGTTCGGAGACGTCGACCGCGGATTCACCCGCGCCGAGCATGTCCGGGAGGACGTCTTCTTCTTTCAGGGCAACACGCATCTGCCGATGGAGCAGCACAGCGCCATTGCGACGTTTGTCGACGGCAAGGTGACGCTGTGGTCGTCGACGCAGGTCGTCCACTACGTGCACCGCGCCCTGGCAAAGGTCCTGGAGCTGCCGATGAACCGGATCCGCGTCATCGGAGCGGCACACGGCGGAGGCTTCGGCGGCAAGACCGATCCCTTCGCTCACGAGATCATCGTCGCCAAGCTCGCGATGCTCACCGGCCGGCCGGTCAAATGCACTCTCAATCGCGAAGAGGTTTTCTATGCGCACCGCGGCCGGCATCCCGTGCTGATGTGGGTCAGGACCGGCGTGACGCGCGAGGGACGCATCACCGCGATGCATTTCCGCAGCGCCCTCGATGGAGGCGCCTACGGCTCGTACGGAGTCGCGTCCACCTTCTATACAGGTGCGCTCCAGACCGTCACCTACGACATCCCCGCCTACCGTTTCGAGGGCTGCCGCGTCTTCACGAACAAGCCGCCTTGCGGACCCAAGCGTGGGCATGGCACCCCGCAGCCGCGCTTCGCGTTGGAGCTCCACCTCGAGAAGATCGCGCGCGACCTCGGCATGGATCCGGTCGACCTCAAACGGCGCAACTTCGTCAAGCCGAACACCAGGACGGTGAACTGGCTGCGTGTCACCTCGTGCGGCCTCGAAGAGTGCACCGACCGCGTGATGCACGCGTCCGGTTATCAAGATCGGACCAGGCATGCCGGTCACGGTATGGGTTTTGCCATCTCCAGCTACCTGTCGGGCGCGGGCACGGCCATCTACTGGAATGACATGCCCCATTCGGAGGTCCAGATCAAGGTCGATCGCGGAGGCGTCACCGCGTATTGCGGGGCGATGGACATAGGCCAGGGATCGGATTCGGTGCTTGCGTCGATCGTGGCCGAGGAGCTTGGACTCCAACCCTTTGACATCCGCCTGGTGACCGCCGACACGGACACGACTCCAATCGACCTCGGTTCCTACTCCTCACGCGTGACGTTCATGGCGGGCAACGCCGCGCTTGAAGCCGCGCGCAAGATGCGCGCGATGCTCGTGGATGCGACGGCAGCGAAGATGGGCCGCGACCCTGCCGGCGTCGACGTGAGCGACGGCCGCATCGGCGACTTCAGCTTCGAGGAAGCGAGCATCCTGGCTGAGGCGCGCTTCGGCACGCTGACCAGCGCGGGAAGCTACACGCCGCCCAGGATCGCCGGGCCGTTCAAAGGCTCTGGGGTCGGGCCGAGTCCCGCGTACAGCTACTCCGCCTGCGTCGTCGACCTCGACGCAGACGCGCGCACCGGGCTGATACGCGTGAACAAGGTCTGGATCGCGCACGACGTGGGCCGCGCCATCAACCCGCTGCTTGTCGAGGGCCAGGTCGAGGGCAGCGTGTACATGGGCCTCGGGGAAGCGCTGATGGAAGAGCAAGCATTTCGCAAGGGCCTGCACAAGTGGCCGTCGATGCTGGAGTACAAGTCACCCACGTTTCTGGACACGCCGGAGATCGAGACATTCATCGTCGAGACAGTCGACCCGGAAGGGCCCTATGGCGCGAAGGAGGCAGGACAGGGCCCGCTGCTTCCAGTCCCGCCGGCGGTTTGCGCCGCCGTTTACGACGCGCTTGGGGTGTGGATCGACGAGATCCCGGTGACGCCGGAGAAAGTGGTCGAGGCGTTACGCCGCAAAGAGAAAGGAGAGCCCGCGCGCTATGGCCCGCCGCGCTTTCCGTCGATCCCGTATCCGCCGACCATCAAGGTCGAACCACCGCCCAAGGACCTCGATGCTGCGACTGCCGCGATTTAGATACCTGCGGCCGAAGACGGCGCGGGAGGCCGCGACGATGGCCGCGGACCTGGGCCCACGCGCGATGTTCGTGGCCGGCGGCACCGATCTGTTTCCGAAGCTGAAACGCCGCCAGTTCGAGATCGACAGTTTGATAGGGCTCGACTTCCTGCCCCGCGAGATCCGCAATGGGTCAGCCGAGCACACGATCGACGCAGGCGTGACCTTGAGCACCGCGGCACACAACGCGCACCTCAATGAGCACTTCACGGGCTACGCGGAAGCCGCCGGTCTCGTCTCGTCTCCTTCTTTGCGCAACGCGGGCACCATCGGAGGAAACCTCTGCGTCGACACGCGATGCAACTACTACGACATGACCTACGAGTGGCGCAAGGCTGCCGGGTTCTGTTTGAAGAAAGACGGGGACATCTGTCTCGTCGCACCGAGCAGTCCCCGGTGCTGGGCCGTCTCTTCGTCGGACACTGCGCCCATGGCGATGGCCCTCGAAGGAGTCGTGACGCTGGTCGGCGTGGATGGCGAGCGCGAGGTTCCCGTCGCCTCGCTCTACCGCGACGACGGCATCGAGTACATGGCGAAGCAGCCGTCAGAGGTTGTCACCGCGCTTCGACTCAAAGGGAGCCCGAACACGCGCAGCGCGTACGTAAAGCTCCGGCGGCGTGGCTCGATCGACTTCCCGATCGCGGGCGCGGCGGTCGCGCTCCAGCTCGATGGCGAAGTCGTCAGCGGCTGCCGGATCGTCTTGTCGGCGGTGGCCTCGTACCCGTTGGAAGCGACCGCGGCTGAAGTTTTCCTGAAGGGAAAACGGCTGGAAGCGGACGTCGTACGGGAAGCGGCCGAGCTGGCG
>WNGD01001644.1_pt1 | contig 24077 bp, 15 predicted proteins | sample 5400671 | NCBI WGS metagenome assembly WNGD01 (sample SAMN13153369, study PRJNA577476) | soil metagenome | isolation source: 40 cm soil or saprolite under grassland replicate 2 | place: USA:California | collected 2016-06-15
CCGGAGGCAAAGCGGGTCGAACGCGGCGAAGACACCAACACCACCTTCGCGCTCGGGGGCGGCCAGGCGGCCTCCTGGGGAATCACGCTCGACGGCATTTCGGCCGGCACGGGCCGCTTCGCCTCCGTTGAATGGGCCAGCGTAAACACGCCCTCGCTCGACGCGATCACCGAGTTCACGGTCGACACTAACGGCTACAAGGCCGAGTACGGCCGCGCGTCCGGCGGCATCATGACCTTCGCCTCGAAGTCGGGTACGAAGGACCTGCACGGCACCGTCTATGAGTTCCTGCGCAACGATACCTTCGACGCCCGGCGCTTCTTCGAGGCAAGGCGCGGCGCCCTCAAGCAACACGACTTCGGCTGGAGCGTGGGAGGCCCGGTCGTCCTGCCTAAGCTCTACGACGGCCGTCAGAAGACGTTTTTCTTCAGCGCCATGGAATGGTTCCGCAACCGGGTCGGCGCCTCGAGCAACTTCTTCAGCGTGCCGACGCCCGAGATGTACCAGGGGGACTTCCGCAACTGGGTCGATCAGAACGGCAACAAGCTCACCATTTACGACCCGGCCACGACGAAGCCCAATCCAAACGGCACCGGGTTCATCCGCGAGCCGTTCCCGAACAACGTCATCCCGCAGACCCGGTTCTCGAACTTCGCGCAGGCCGTCCTCAAGATCGTGGGCGACGCGGGGTATCCGAACGTCGCGGCCACGCCCGGCACGAGCGCCTACGTGCGCAACAACTTCGTCAACGACCAGGGGACACAGCTTGACCCGTGGACGAAGTTCAGCACCAAGATCGACCACAACTTCAGCGAGAAGCACAAGGTCAACTTCCTTTACCACTACGGCACGCACTTGCGGGATCCCGGCCCCAGCGGTGGCCCGGGGCTTCCGGGGGTCCTGTCCAATTTCCGGACCGGCGACCAGCGGACAGACGTCTACCGGGGGGCCTACACCTGGGTTTTCCGGCCGACGATCGTCAACCAGGTTTATGCCGGCGGGAACAACTGGCGCGAGCTGAACGCTTCGCTCAACGCCACGGGCGGCTGGAAGGCGCGCGGGGCATGCCTGATCAATGCGTTCGACTGCGATCGTAACTTCGTGCAGATCGGATTCTCCGACTACCAGAACTGGGGCGAGTCGGCTGGAGACGGCTCGGAGAACACGGTCTATTCGGCGGGCGACGATCTCTCCTGGATCAAGGGCAAGCACAACTTCAAGATGGGCTACCTCTGGGAGCGGATTCACTATAACGGCTTCGGCCGCCAGACGATCTCAGGTCAGGTGACAGGGGACCGGCGCAGCACGAGCATTCCCGGAAATAACACCCTATCGACAGGCGGGGGCAACGGGTTCGCCTCATTCCTGCTGGGCGAGGGTTACTCAGGCGGTACCGAGAACGATCGCTTCGTCGGGCAGCAGTGGCGCAGCCATTCCTGGTATTTCCAGGACGATTGGAAGGTTTCTTCGAAGCTGACCCTCAACCTCGGCGCCCGGTACGAGTTCACGCTTCCACCCCTCGAACAGCTGGATAAGTGGAGCGACTTCACTCCCGACAAGCCGAACCCGAAGGCGGACGGCTATCCGGGCGCGCTGCGCTTCGCCGGCTTCGGCCCCGGGCGCGAGAACTCGCGCACGCTGGTCGGCGGCTGGTACGGCGGCATCGGCCCGCGTTTCGGCCTCGCTTACGCGTTCAACAGCAAGACGGTCGTGCGCGCCGCGGCAGCCCGGAGCTTCGGAGTCGTCAAGACCGTCACGGGCAGCACGCATTTCGAAGGGGCCATCAGCATCTTCCGTCCCACGTCGACCGACAACGGCATCACGCCGGCCTTCAAGCTGGATCAGGGGCTGCCTCCGTTCCCGCAGCCGCCGAGCACCGACCCTTCGTTCTCGAACGGGAATAACACGGCCTGGTGGAACAACGAGGCCGTCCGGCTGCCCGAGAGCTACGACTGGACCCTGTCGATCCAGCGGCAGATCGGCAACTCCTGGGTGCTGGAGACCTCCTACGAAGCGACCGTCGGCGCCCACCTGGTCTCGGGACTCTTGCGTTACAACCAGGTCCCGTTCAGCGCCTTGCAGAAGTACGGACCCACGGTGCTTTCGTCGAACATCAACTCGGCAGCCGCCGTCGCGGCCGGCATCCAGAAGCCCTATCCGAGCTTCAACGGCAGCGTCGCTCAGGCTCTCCGTCCCTTCCCGCAGTACCTCGACATCCTGACGCGCGAGGGGCACGGCGACAAGAGCGGCCACTCGAGCTACCACGCCATGACGCTGAAGCTCGAGAGGCGGTTTTCGGCCGGTTTCCAGCTGCAGGGCTCCTACGTCTTCTCCAAGCTGATCACCGACACCGACAGCTACATGGGCGACAACAGCGCCCTCGATCACTACAACCGCCGGCTGGAAAAATCGATCGGCCGCTACGACCAGACTCACAACGTCAAGGCCAGCTACATCTGGGAGATGCCGTTCGGACCCGGGAGGAAGTGGCTCAATTCGGGGTTCGCATCGAGGATCCTGGGAGGCTGGCGTCTCGCGGCGTTCCACTACTACATAAGCGGCGCCCCGCTCGAGCTGATCAACAACAACGTCTACAACATATTCAACGGCCGGCCGGCCGCGACCGTATCGACCTACGAGGGTTGGATCGTCGGCTACGACCGGAGTCCCGACTGGAAAGGCTCCGACCGCTTCTTCCAACCGAAGTCGTACTTCGGCCCGCAACCCACGGACCGCCTCGGCAACGTGACCCGGTACAATCCGAAGGCGCGCTTCCCGCCCAGTTTAGGGGAGAACTACTCCCTGGCGAAGTCGTTCCGCTTCACCGAAACGCGCCGGATCGACTTCCGCTGGGAGCTGTTCAACCTGTTCAATCGGACGCGATTCGATCCCGGCAGCCGCAATATCGATGATCCCAATTTCGGGCGCGTCCAGGCCCAGCTCAACGAGCCCCGGAGGATGCAGTTCGGGCTCAAGATCTACTTCTAGCCAGGCGGCTTGATCCAATGTCCCGGTGAATGGGCGGATCGCGGTCGATCAGAGGGCTGCACATGAAGAGACGCGGCGAAACCTGGGGGTGCTCGAGGGCGTATTGTCGAATCAGTTTTTGCACCGCAATCCCGTCCCCCGTATTCCGGATCGCTGTGACCCCATTTGCGAGATAGTAGGGCAGGGTCTCGTCGCCGGTCATCTGAGCCCAATAGAGAACCGTCATCACGTGCGCATGGGCGTCGATTAGCCCTGGGATAATGTACTTGCCTCGCCCATCAAGAATGGTCGAGCCCTTGGGAATCTTCACCTGTCGAGTCTCACCCACCGTGGCGATCCGCTCTCCCAGGACAACGATTGTCTGGTCGGGACGCATCGCTTTTGTTTCACTGTCGAACAGGTTGGCTCCGCGGACTACCAGCGTGCTTGCGTCTGTCGAGCGATTTACGATGGAGCCGGTCAGAAGTAGCAGAAGCAGCGAGACCTTAGGATTCATTCGATATCGAATCCACCGCCACACGAGAAGCCACAACGTGCAAAAACAACGCGCTCGCGTGAGATGATTGGGGTGCAATTAAAAGTGCGAGTCGCCTCAGGTTACGCTTGCGTCAGGTGAAGTTGAACAATCACAGCTCTCTTGGAGTGCGGCGACTTGTCGCCGCTATGGCCCCGCCGTCAAAAGGAAAGCGGCGACAAGTCTGACAAGTCGCCGCACTCCATAGCGCACTGGTCATTTGTCCGTCTTTTGCGCGCATCCTGACTCGCACTTTTAATTGCACCCAGATGATTGTTGTCAATAGCATACTGTATTATGTATTGAATAGAAGAGGAATTTTGTTCACTTGGGCCGGTTTCTTCGCCGAATTTTCGGGGCCCCGAGCTCTTGCATCGGGAGTGCTGGTCCCAGCTTAGAGGACATTGGCCTCGAAGTTATAATTCGGGCTGGTTAAGGTGATGGGAAGGAGGAAGGGCTCATGCCGTTGAGGATCGGGGTGGATGTTGGTGGGACCTTTACCGACATTGTTTGCTTTGACGAAGACCGGAGCGAGCTCAAGCTGCTGAAGGTCCCCAGTAATCCCGCTGAGCCGCACCGCGCCGTCGTCGAGGGAATCGCCCGACTGCTTGAACAATCTCGGTTATCCGTTGAAGGCGTTCACTTCCTCATCCACGGGACCACCGTGGCTACAAACACACTCCTGGAGCGAAAAGGGGCGCGGGTGGCCTTGCTGGTCACCGAAGGCTTCCGCGACGTGCTCTACATCATGCGCCAGGATCGGCCGCGCCTCTACGACTACTTCCTTCAGCGACCCGATCCCTTGGTCCCGCGCGACCTTCGCCTGGAAATCCAGGAACGTATGCTCTATACAGGGGAGGTGTGTCTCCCCGTGCAGGAAGAACCTGCGCGTAGGATCATCCGTCATCTCGGTTCGCTCGGCATTCGAGACATAGCGATCTGCCTGCTCCACTCCTATGCCAATCCCGCCCACGAGCGGTTCTTGCGAAGCATGGTTTTTGAAGAGATCCCCGACGCGAGGGTATCCGTCTCAAGCGAGATTCTCCCGGAGTTCAAAGAGTTCGAACGGATGAATACCACCGTGGTCAACGCGTATGTGCGGCCCAAGGTGGGAGAGTACGTGCGCAGTCTGGAAGCCGGTCTCGCCTCGCTCGGGGTGCCCTCGGGCCTCCACATTATGCAGTCTAACGGCGGCATCATGACGGCAAAAACCGCGCAGACCCACTGCGTGCATACCATCCTGTCTGGCCCAGCCGCCGGGGCCGTGGGCGGATTGGTTCTGGGCCGCCAGGCGGGTGTCCACAACATCGTCTCCATCGATGTCGGCGGGACAAGTGCCGACGTCGCCGTCGCCTACGACGGACACCTCCACTATGCCGAAGAGAGCGAGATAGGCGGACAGGTCTTCAAGGCGCCTGCGATCGAGATCCACACGGTAGGAGCCGGAGGTGGGAGTATCGCCTGGATCGACGCCGGGGGTGCGCTGCAGGTAGGTCCGCAGAGTGCCGGCGCCGATCCCGGACCTGCTTGCTATGGCCGGGGAGGAACAGAGCCTACCGTAACCGACGCAAACCTGGTTCTCGGACGCCTTAACCCGGAGTACTTCCTGGGCGGCGAGATGGCTATCGACCCTTCCCTGTCGCGAAACGCTATCCGCGAGAAAATCGCACAACCCCTCGGACTCACGCTGGAGCAGTCGGCCGAAGGCATCATTCGCGTGATCAATGCGGTCATGGCCAAGGCGATGCGGCGCCTGTCGGTGGAAAAGGGGTATGATCCGCGCGAGTTCACGCTCGTCAGTTTCGGCGGCGCCGGTCCATTGCACGCGATGAAGCTCGCCGCCGAGCTGCAGATCCCGCGAGTCTTAATCCCTCCCGCGCCCGGCGTCAGCTCCGCGCTTGGACTGTTGACTGCCGATTTCCGCCATGACTATGTGCGCACGGTCTTGCGAACCAGCTCACAAATCACGGTCAGCCAGTTGAGCGAGCTCTGCGCTGAACTCCAAGTTCAGGCTCTCGACCAGATGAGGCACGAGAGCGTGGATGCACGGAACGTGGTCTTGCTGTCGTCGGTTGATATGCGGTATCAGGGACAGGGATTCTCACTTGAGACACGTTTCACGCTGCCGGAACTCGAGAGCTCGAGCAGCCTGGGCGAGCTCCTGAAGAGGTTCCATCAGCTCCACCGAACAACCTATGGCTACAGCGATGAGAGGGAGATGACCGAGATCGTCAACATGCGGATGACAGCTATCGGCAAGCTGCCGATGCCTGAATTCCAACGATTCGGCGAGGGAACGCTCGATGCTTCGGACGCTGTGAAAGGTTCCCGGCGCGTTTACCTGGATGAAGAGTTACAGGACTTGACGGTATATGAACGAGAGCGGCTACGCTCGGGCAACCGGGTAAATGGGCCCGCCATCGTGGAGCAGGTGGATTCGACAACAGTGATCTATCCCGGCCAGCGCCTCGTAATGGACGAGTTCGGCAATCTGCTCATCACTCAGGAGAACGTCGTATGATTAAAAAAGATGTCGGTGTTGGCGGGACCAAGGTCGATCCGGTCACCCTTCAGATCATGACCAACGCCATTTACTCGGTTGCCGATGAGATGGTGGCGGCTCTCATCCGGACCTCTTACTCCACGAACATCAAGGACCGGCGCGACTGCAGTGGAGCCGTGTTCACGCGCGAGGGTGAAATAGTCGCACAGGGAGAGATCGGCACCCCCTTGCACCTGGGTGTGATGCTGCCGGCAGTCCAGACGGCACTCCAGGCCATTCCACCCGAAACCCTGCAGCCCGATGACGATATCATTATGAATACTCCATACCCGGAAGGACCGGGCCATCTCAACGATATGGCCGCCATCTCCCCGGTGTTCTACGAGGGCGAGGTGGTGGGTTATGTCGCAAACATGGCGCACCACGTGGACATGGGTGGCTTTGCTCCAGGATCGATGCCTTTCGGTGTCTGGGAGCACTACCAGGAAGGGCTGCAGGTTCCTCCCGTGAAGATCTCAAAGCGAGGTCGGCTGGATGAGGAGCTGGTCAGGCTCATATCTTTCAACCTGCGCACGCCCGTAGAATTCAAAGGTGATCTGGCGGCACAGGTGGCGGCTAACAATGTCGGAGAAAAGCGGCTGCAGGCACTCATGGGAAAGTACGGCAAGCAGACCGTGTTGCTGTATATGACCGAACTCATGAACTACTCAGAGCGCCGAATCTCCTCAGCGATCCAGCGTTTGCCCAAGGGTTCCTTTTCTTTCGAGGACTACCTTGAAGGAGACGGGATAAGCACGGATCGAATTGCCCTCCGCGTGACGGTCACGGTGAGGGATTCTGAAATTCTGGCCGATTTCAGTGAGAGCGATCCCCAAGTCCTGGGACCCCTGAACTGCCGTCCCCCTTCGGTGAAGGCCTGCGTGTACTATGTGATTAAGGCCCTCTTGGACCCGGGTCTGCCGCCCAACCTCGGCGCGTTTCGCCCCATCCGAGTGATCACGCGGCCGGGGACGCTGCTCGAGGCCCAACATCCCGGTGCGCTATGCAACGCCAATATCATCACAACCCAGCGCATCGTCGACGTTCTGATGGGGGCGTTCCTGAATATCGTTCCGGAGCGCGTGTGCGCGGCATGCTCGGGAACCATGAACCTGCTGAACATTGGCGGCCGGAACCCACGCACCGGTGCTCTATTCAACTACGTTGAGACCTATGGCGGGGGCCAAGGGGCATTGATCGACCGGGATGGAACTTCCGCGGTGCAGAGCCACATGACCAATACGCGCAATGCCCCGGTCGAGGTCATTGAGTCGACCTATCCGCTTCTCATCCGAGATTACAGTCTAGTTCCGGAAAGCGCGGGTCCGGGAAGATTCCGCGGCGGCTACGGCATGAAGCGTGAGTTCGAGATCTTGGGCGACCGGCTTACGGTCACTTTGAGCTCCGACCGTTTTGAGCTGGCTCCTTGGGGCGTATTTGGCGGGGCAGGCGCACGCTCAGGATCCTGTACGGTGATCCATACCGATGGCTCCGTTGAGAGGCTGGGGTCCAAGATCACGCGCACCGTCGAAAAGGGATCCCGCCTGACCAGTGTCACCCCTGGAGGCGGAGGATGGGGAAATCCTTACGAACGGCCTCCGGAGCGAGTGCGGCGGGACGTCATTGACGGATTGATCTCCAGGGAATCAGCGCTGGAGATCTACGGGGTGGTTCTAAACGATGACCTGACTGTGAACGAGGTCGTCACGGCCCAGCGTCGCACCCAGAGGTTGGAAGCCCTTGAGTAGCGCCCTGGTTCGGCGCTTCCCTCTGCCGGGAACCATTCCTGCACCTTAGAATTCTCTCTTCAGTGGACATATGCCGTCCAGACCTATCCCTTTATCCCGTTATCCTGCCCCCTTTTTTGAATCCCGTTTATCGTGTCGGTGCTCTTCTTTTGACAGGATAACAGGATTGACAGGATTGTCTGACCAAAACTGCTGTTGAGCAGCGGCAAAAGGTAAGAATCAGAAACTCCAAACGTGGCGTTCGTCCACACCAGGCCGCGTACGAGCATCGCCGCCATACTGGAGATCGTGAACGGAGCGATTTCAACAGTTGGGACGATGGATGAGACAGGACATCAGCCGTTTGCGCATGCACTTCCATGGTCGTCAGATTATGAGCGAAATGCAATATGGGCTCCCGCCGTTCCCCATCCTCTGGTGTAGAAACGAGCGTTTTCTCGTCAAGCTACGTCTCTCCCGTGCAGCCAAAGCCGGCGACTCGCACTGGATGCTTCGTGATTCTACCCCTGTTTGCTCTAACTCTAACGGGGCTAAACTCCCAGCTGCTTTCCCAGTGAATTTGGAGTACAGTATATTGTATAATGAGCTAACAACCAGTCGGATCGCGGACTTTTTAGGGAAAGGGTAACCCGTATTCTTTTGTCTCGTGCGAACCAATCTGGCGCTTGACCTCGTCTCGAGGTGACCATTGCGCGTTGCGAGGGAACCATGACCGCATCTCATAAAACGAGCGCTGGGGTCTGTGCGCTCCTTCTGGGGATTTGCGCTGTTCTCGGCTCCGCATGTAGAACGACCACTTCCGGGCCGGGAGCGACACTGGAGAACCCGTTTCTCCGTCTCACCTTTGACGCTGACAGGGGCGTGCTCGCCAGCATTGACAATCGACTGACTTCCGAGCACCTGGCCGTTGAGGGGGACGAATTCGCTGTAACGACGGAAGAGTTCCACGCGACACCGCAGAGTTTTCGGCTGAAATCGCTGGAAAAGAAGTCGGAGGAATCTCTGGTGGCAACCTATGATGCCGACGCGCGAACGGTCCAGGCGGTCTACCAGTTGGGGAGCAAGAATCACTTTCTCGAGAAAAAGCTAATCGTGAGTTCACATTCGAGCTATCGCCTGAAGAATCTGGTGATCAGCCGGCCGCGCTTCTCCGGCCCGGCGGTCGCTATCGTGAAATATCCCCATCAAAAGACCGTGACCTACTTTGGCCGCTCCGAAAAGGGCGGGGTTTTCCTTGGAGTGGAGAAACCCTTCGATAACTCGTCGCTTGAGGACCAGACCGTCACGCTGGGATACGCTCCGAGCCTGAAGGTCAAGGCGAACGAAACAATCGAGTCCGAACCGATCTACTTGGGGGTATACAAGCGCACGCCCGGAGAGAAACCAAAACCCGATTTGCCGCTGCAGTCAGAGTCGGACGCGATGGTGGCGATGACGACGGCCGTCCTGGGCCCGCCGCGCCACGGCTTCGCTCCGATGGCTTGCGGTTGGTGGTGCGAGATGGAGCACTATACCTACAAGGATGCCGCTCGCGTCGAGGCTGACAACCGCTCGATCGATTTTCTCAAGGACATCGGGATCGACTGGGTTTCGGACAATCATCCCTGGGGTGGGGAAACCGAGCGGATGAATGCCTTGCGAGAGACCGACGGGTATCACCCGGGACCGCTGGTCTCGAAAAAATACGAGCACGCCCGCAAGGTGGGGGTACGGGTCGTCTTCTGGCCCACGATGAACAACACCCACCCGTGGTGGAGCGGGAAAGGCCAGCCATTCCTCTTCGAGAAGAAGGAGTGGCTGCAGTTTCCCGAGAAACGAAGCCTGAAGGGCATGATGCTCTCGGGCGTGACCTTCACCCAGATCGTTCAAGGGAATTGCATAGCCAACCGGCCGTTTCTCAACTGGATCAACCGCCTCAGCCTGGACGGAATGCGTACGGGTTATTTCCCTGGATGGGTTATGGACGGCGATTTCTTCGGCGGCGGCGGAGTCATCACACCGGTCGACTGCCCGTCGGCTGACCACGACCATCTTCCGGGAGACGCAACCTGGGCCTCGGAACGGGCCCTGGCCGAGCTGATTACCAACGTTCGCAAGTTCAAACCGGACGCCTACATATTTGTTTGCCGCCCGCCGATGGACCTCGGCGTCTTCAACCAGAAGAACGTCGATGCGGTGTTCACGATAGACGAGCTTGCGGAGCCGACACCGCTGCCCGGACTCGGCGGGCAGCCGGTCAATGTGATGCTCGGCGACAAGGTGCGCAAGTGGTCCCGTGTCCGCGTCCATCACCACTTCTTCCCGCATTACATCGACCAGCCACAGGTGTTCGTCGGACCCAAGAGCATCGGGAAGCACGGCCGCGATTGGCAGACCGAGGCGATCGATTACGTGATTCTGAGCGCGCTTTCGAGCTCGCCCAACCAGCTGTACTACCTCCCGACAAAAGCAGGCATGCCGGAGGTCGACAAGCAGACCATCCACAAGTGGATGGATTGGGGGAGGAAGAACGAGTCGTACCTCCTCGTGCGGAAGGATCTGCCGGACTGGCCGCAAGCGGGGAAGACCGACGGTTCGGCGCACATCATCAAGGACCGTGGCTACGTTTTTCTCTTCAATCCCAATGCTAAGCCCCTCGAAGGTTCCTTTGGGCTGGATGATTCCATTGGATTGACGGAGGGAAAAGGATTTCGAGTTTCTTCCGTTTATCCGAGTCAGGAAACTAGGAGCGGGTTGAGGCGAGGAGACACGGTCCGCTGGCCCGTTCCACCGCGGGGCGCGATGATACTTGAGGTAATGCCGGAACAGTGAGGTGTTGGGTGGAAATGACCCTTCCGCTTTGGCGCGAGCGGGCTCAATCCAAAACGGGATCGTTGATGCCCAGGGGATGAAGCCGTGCCTTATAGACGAAAGCGATGACAGTAGGGACGGCCCAGGAGAAAGTGCCAAGGCCCGCGAGGCTACCCCGCCGCCGGCCGGAGAGCAGGAGTTTATGCCCAAATGGGGATTTTCTTTCGAGCAGTCGATCGCGGGCGCGCGGACGAACGTTGTCGAATTTACGGAAACGGGGTATTGGGCGTTGCTTTCACGATCGCGGTTGGAGTTTTCGCCGCGGATAGGGAGGAGCGTGATGCGAGCAGCTTTCATTCTTACCGTTCGCGAGGGAAAGGAGGCGGCCTACCGGGAGGCTCATCAGGCCGTATGGCCCGAACTGATCGCCGCGGCAAATCGAGCGGGTATTCGAAACCATAGTTGCTTCATGAACGGACGCACGGTAGTGGCCTATCTGGAGGGCGACAATATAGAGAAGTCCTCGGCCCAGCTCGCGAATGATCCGGTCAAAATCCGCTGGAACGAATACATGGAGGAGTTCTTGGAGCCGGGCGCCATTCCCCTGGAGGAAGTCTTTCACATGGAGTGAGCAAAGGCTCGTTCACGGCGACCTTGGTTCCGTTGAAGGGTCCCTCGCGGCTGCCGGATAGAGAAGGAATTCTCGGCATGGCTGAAAATCCGATGATGGGCCGCAATAAGTGTTTGTCGTTACAGTGGGGCGGCAGTCGTCCGTTACAGGCGATTTCTTGGTCTACTCTTGGGAGCGAGCTATGGACACTCGACGGGATCGAGCCTGGCGTTATTCGCTGGGCATGGCCACTGCTTTGTTCTTATTCTCGTTCTGGGCGTATGGAGCCCAGAGCCATCTGGTTCGGGCAGGAAAAGCCGAGTGCGTCATCGTGGTGGACCCCAACGCCGGGGAGTTCTACCGGCTTGTCGGACAGGAGATCCAGCACTATGTCGCGGCATTGACGGGAGCCTCCCCGTCGCTCGTTTCTCCGGAGCAGGTCTCGGGGCTCGAGCGCCAGCAGGTCCTTATCCTGGTAGGGGGGCCCGGGGAGAACACCTGGGTGAAGGAGGCGGTTGCGGCGAAACTGGCCAACTTCGATGGGCTGAAGAAGGACGGGTTTCTGCTGCGGACTGTGCAGCTCAAGGGCCATCCTGCACTCATCGTGGGCGGTAACGACGAAGCTTCGACGATGTACGCGGCCTACGATCTCGTGGAGCGCTACGGAGCAGTCTTTCTCGTGACCAAGGAGATTCTGCCGGCGCGGAGAGCGGACCTGGATCTTCTCAAACTGGACGTTCGGGCAGAAACACCCTTTCCCCGCCGGGGCCTGTTCATCTCGAACATCTATCCGAATCGAGGGATCATGCATCTGGCCGAGGTGAAAAAACTCCTCGACCAGATGGCCAAGATGAAGATGAACTTCCTGCAGTTTTTCTGGTTCGAGCACGAGCCGTGGATCAACTTCGACTACCGCGGCGAGGGGAAGCTCGTCGGGGATGCGACGGGGAAGGAGACGGGGTACCTCACTTGGCGTTACCACTACGGCTCATACCTGACGAGGGATCTCGAAGTAGGTCGCGAGCTTTTCAAGGATCGGCCGCGGATGGCGCCGGCGGAATTTCAAGAGGTAGAGAATCCCGCAGATGCCTTTCGTGTATCGAAGAACTTCCTGACGGAGATCATTAGGTACGCCAAGACAAAGAAGATCAAGGTCTGGTTGTGTGTGGATCCGACGACGCTGCCGGGGAACCTGGCGCGTTACGCCAGGCGCGCTCCGAACTTGAGCATACCGTTTCACCCGATTCTGGCGACGCACATGTGTCCCGGGGATCCGGCCCTGCACGAGATGAACGAAAACCGCTTGAAGGCGCTCGTGACGACCTATCCCGAAGCGGAAGGGTACTTTTTCTATGTTCCCGAGGCCTATCCGAAGTGCCCGGATCCTCAGGATCAATCCCTGCTTGCCAGCGAGCGTCCGAAGTACGAAGGGCTGCTGAAGCTTTGGGAACCCTACACGCGATACGAGAGGGACCCAGCGTCGGTGCTGGATTCGATAGCGGGCTCTTCCTACATCGTAAGGAAGGTCATCGAAGCCCGGGACCGTATTGCGCCCTATGCCAAAGTGGGAATCGGCGGGCTGGGTCACGGATACGTCCTTCCCTACCTGGACAAGATGGTACCGAAGAACGTGCCCTTTACCGACATGGAGTCCCGCGGGATCTGGACACCGGCGGGGGTCCCGATGAAGTACTTTGGCGGGATGGGGGAGCGGGAACGGACGGTGATTCCGCGAATCGATGACGACAGCGACATGTTCGGGATGCAGTTTAATGTGACGCTCTACTACAAGGATCAGGTATTGGAAGGGTCATTGGAGAACGGGGTGGCGGGATTTGCGGGACAGATGAACCGAGCGCGGGGGACGGAGCAGAACACGCGCTATCTGGCTGAGGGGGCATGGCAGCCTCATTTGACGCCGGAGGAGTTCTACGACGGATATGCGCGGAGGATCTTCGGGGAATCGGCGCAGAAGGAGATGGTGGCGGCATTCAAGGTACTGGAGGAAAACGAAGAATACCTGGGATGGACAGGGCAGGGGAATTTTGGCTGCTGCGGGGTGATCGGAGAGGTTGCGGCGGCCTACAGGCTGTACAAGCAGCCGAACCCGTTCGATGGTCCTACGGACTGGAAGTTTGTCAACCAGAGTGAGGAAAAGATCAAGTATTTCACCCGCAGCGTGGAGTTACTGAAGAAGGCGCTGGGGTACTTTGACGAAGCGGGGCCGAAGGTGGGGCCGCAGGGGAGGGAGGAGCTGAATTACCTGAGGAACAAGACGGAATCGTACGTGATGCTGCTGGAGACGCTGGTTGCGGCACGGAAGGGGTACATGGGGATGGAGGAAGCGTTTCGTTTGTGGACCGGGAAGGCAATTGATCGGGCGGAGCTGGTGCGGCGATTGGATGCGAGCATGGGGTTGTTTACCGAAGCGCGGAGGATGGGGAGGCGGACGACCGAGAAGTTCGCCGAGGTGGTGGACCATCCGTCGGACCTTGGTGTGCTGTACCGTGCGAATCTGTTTCTGGTGACGGGCCTGGAGCTGGTAGAGCAGACGATGCGGAACATCGTGAACTTTCACCAGGGGCGGGAGTACACGACGCCGGTAGCCTGGGACAAAATTTACCGGGAGTTTCCCCAGTTCGCGCCTGCGCGATGAGATAGGTGACCTCTCATCCCCTGCAGGCTTGTGTCACGGAACCGCTGAAGCCTTTTCTGGACAAAGTAGTGGTATCGGCAAACCTCCACGTCTATGTGAATCAGACCGACCGGGGTGAGATTGTCCTGGGCTCTGAAATCGACCCCTATGTTTCCTACAGCCAGCGATCGACGCTTCCCAACCTGGAGATGATTGCAGCGCACACTCTGGATTTGTTCCCTTGCCTGCGGCACGTGTGCGTGATGCGCCAGTGGACGGGCGTATGCGACATGACCACTGATTTCAGCGCCATCATCGGCGAAGTACCGGACCTGAAAGGATTCATCCTGGATGTGGGCTGGGGAACCTATGGTTTCAAGGCCGGCCCGGTTGCCGGATATCGAGTTGCGGAGTTGATTGACACGGGGGAGACCCCTGAACTGATTCGCCCATTCGCGCTGTCCAGGTTCAGTGAAAAACGCTTGGTCGGCGAGAAAGCCGCCGCCGCGGTCTCTTCATAAAAATTGAATCCATGAATAATCTGTGTACTTTGTGGTTTGGTTGAAGTCCAGTGGCGCACGGCTTTGATCCTATAACGCTGCAAGTCTCCTCACGAGCGCGTCCCTCCGGAAAAAACCCTTCAGCGTCATGGACGAAGAACAGGAGGCGGTCCGCTGAGGCGCTGCCACCCCCCATCATCGAATCGCACTGGATCTGGCTCAAACTTCGATGTGCCCGGAATTATTGCGGCCGCGGGCGCTGGTACGCCCGGCGACCTTCCTCATACAGGTCCCCGCCCACGACGTCGTTTACGACGATTACGGGGAAATCCTTGACGAACAGGCGACGGATGGCTTCGGCATCCAGATCCTCGTATGCGATGAGCTCCGCAGACAGCACGCAGTCGGCGATCATGGCGGCCGTTCCTTCCACTGCGCCGAAGTAGACGCACTTATACTTCTGCATGGCGGTGCGGACCTCCTCCGAGCGCCGGCCTTTACCAATCATCCCCTTCAACCCGCGCTCGATTAGAAGCGGCGCGTACGGATCCATCCGGCTGGCTGTGGTCGGCCCTGCGGAGCCGATGGGACGGCCGGGCTTAGCCGGAGTTGGACCGACGTAGTAGACAATCTGTCCGGCAGGATCGAACGGTGGGTCGCCGCCGGCGCTAACCGTCTCCCACATGCGCTTGTGCGCAGCGTCACGAGCGGTGTAGAGAGCCCCCGACACGTAGACCAAGTCTCCGATACGCAACTTGACGACCTCGTTGTCCGACAGCGGGGTGTGGAGATCGATCCGATGCTTTTCCGTCATAGGGCCACCTCCTTGCCTCGATGGGAGTGGCAATCGATGTTCACGGCAACGGGGAAGCTGGCGATGTGGGTTGCGAACGATTCAACATGTATGCCCAGGATAGTGATGCGCCCGCCGTAGCCCGCGGGTCCGATGCCGAGGTCGTTGATCCGCTCCATCAGTTCGTCCTCGAGCTGAGCCAGCGCCGGGTCAAGATTCGGCTTTCCGATCGGCCAGATAAGCGCCTTCTGAGCAAGCAAGGCGGCCTGAGCAAACGGGCCTCCAATTCCCACTCCTATGACCATAGGGGGGCTTGCGTTCGGTCCGGCTCGCTCCACCGTATCGACGATGAATTGCTTGGCCTGCTCCAGGCCCTCGGCCGGGGTGAACATGCGCAGGGCGCTGACGTTATCACAACCGGCGCCCTTCACCAGCAGTGAAACCTTGAACGTGTCACCGGGTACGATCTCAATGTTGATGATAGCCGGAGTGTTGTCTCCGGTGTTCACACGCTCGATAGGGCTTCTTACCAAAGACTTGCGCAGGTAGCCCTGCGCGTATCCCTGGCGAACCCCTTCATGGAGTGCTTCGTAAAAAGAGCCTCCGGCGATGTGAACTTCCTGGCCGAGCTCTATAAAGAGAACTGCATATCCGGTGTCCTGGCAGAACGGCACCTTCTGCTCCTTGGCGATCTCGGCATTGCGGAGCAACTGCCGGAGCACCTCCCGCCCGGCTGGGGACTCCTCAACTTCCAGAGCTCTCCGGTAGGCTTCGACGGTGTCGCTGCGCAGCTCGTAGTTCGCGTCGAGACAGAGCTGGCGCACAGCCGGAATTATTTCCTGAACCTGGATTTCTCGCATCCCTTCTCCCGTTGCGAGCACGTCTCCTCAGTATTTTGTATACTATGCAGGCCCGGCCGTCTGTCAACTGCGGATTGGCCGCTGCTGCGGTGCAAATAGATCATGCGCGAGCCCGTGGATGTTCTCATTGCGGAGGAAGTTTACGCTCCTGTCCTGGAAGAAATACGCCGGCATGAAGGTCGGCTGAGGTTGAAGATCATCCCGCGACAGGAGCGTAGCCGTACGCTTGATCTCGAATTGCTCGGCGACCCGGAGATTCTCATGGCGACCTTCCCGCCGCGTAACCTCCGAGACCTTGGGCGGCTGCGGTGGCTCCAACTCGGCTCGGCGGGATACGAGCAGATCTTCGACCTGCCCGTAGTCGAGATGGGTATCACGGTCACGAATGCCAGTGGGGTGAGCGATGTTCCGATAGCGGAGTGGTGTCTCCTCATGATGTTTCTCTTCGAAAGAGATTTTCGGAGAGTGCTCGACAATCAAAGCGCGCACCTCTGGGACAGGGACCCAAAATTTCAGTCGGAGCTCCGAGGCCGGCTGGTGGGAATCTTCGGCTATGGAAGTATAGGCCGGGAGGTAGGGCGTCAGTGCCGCGCGCTCGGCTTGCGGATCTGGGTGATGAACCGCAGTGCCATCGGGAGACGGAACAATCGTTTCCTCGTTGAGGGAACCGGTGATCCGGATGGAACCCTGCCCGAGCGCGTCTTCCGACTGGATGAGATGGAAGAGTTCCTGTCCCCACTCGACTACCTGGTGTTGGCTCTCCCACGCACGCCGCGAACAGAGGGGATCCTCGGGGAGTATCATCTCCGGCTGCTCAAACCGTCGGCGGTGCTCCTGAACGCGGCCAGGGCGGAGCTGGTGGAAGAGTCTGCCTTGCTTGCTGTGTTGCGCGAAAACCGGATCGCTGGAGCGGCTCTCGACGTGCACTATCGATTCCCGCTTCCGGCCGGCCACCCGTTCTGGGAACTTCAGAATGTCATACTGACGCCTTGGATCTCGGGCTCTACCGGTAGTCCTTATTACTTGCAGCGGCTGTGGCGGCTCTTTAAGGAAAACCTGGGGCGCTACCTTGCTGGCGAGCCCCTGCTGAATGTCATTCCCCCGCAAGAACTCGTCCGCGAGCATCGCGGCACCGCGTGAGTGTCGAGGTAGTTCGCGTGCCTGGCCGTAGCGCTGGCGCAAGGTCCAGGCGTGGCTTTTTATTGATCGTCCCTTCCTTGTATATTGTATACTTCCCTGCGATGGAACTGTTGTCACTTTTTGATCTATTGCATAGGCGGGCGCTTGTCCCAGGGGGAGGACAGGGGATCTTGGTGGCGCGATGGCATCGACGCTTCTCAGCGCCTGCGCCCGTGTTGTGGGTCCCTGATTGAGAGGGCACAGCTGGACGAAGACTGGCCGGACGTCGATGAGGCCGTAGAAGAAAGCCTCCGATATTTACGATCTTTGATACCCGCTGAAGCAAAGGAGACACGCCCATGGCAAGGATAAAACGACTCGACGCGTATCCTCTAGGCTATCCCGAACCCCACGATCACGGGAATATTCGATACATCACCCTGGCGCGCGTTGAAACCGACGTCGGCACCGTAGGCTGGGGTGAGTGCATCAGCCAGTTCATCGAATCCGCCGTGGCGGTCAAGACCATCATCGAGAGGGGCTACGCTCCGTTGCTAATCGGAGAAGACCCGATCGACGTCGAGCGTTTGTGGCACAAGATGCTCGGCCGGATCTGGTGGTATGGGCCGCAGGGGATCGCAGCCTTTGCCGTGAGCGCCGTGGACCTCGCCCTATGGGACCTTAAAGGCAAACTTATGAATCAGCCGGTGTGTCGCCTGGTGGGTGGGCAGCTGCAAGACCGCGTGCACGCCATGGCCTCGATTCACTTCAACATGGACGACCTCGACTGGACGTTCAACGAGTTCCGTTTCTTTTGCGACCATGGTTACCACTACGTCAAGGGGGGCTGGGGGAGTAGGCCCGATCTGGTATTCGGTCTCGACCGCCATCGCGACCTTGATCTGGTGCGCGGAATCCGTGAAGTTATCGGAACCGATCGAGAACTGATCATCGATGTCCTGGGAGCGCGCGTGAAGTGGACCGTCCCCGAGGCACTCCGCCGTCTGCGCGATCTTGAACCCTACCGTCTGCGTTGGATCGAAGAACCGCTTCCACCTCACGATCTGAAGGCTCACCGGGAGCTCAAGGCGGCGACGTCCACTCCGATCGGGACTGGAGAGCAGGAGTGGAATGTGGAGGGATATCGTCGCGTGATTCAGAACGGCGGGGTGGACGTAGTTCAAATGGACCCGGGACGGTGCCTCGGAATTACGGGCTGTCGTAAAGTGGTGCAGCTGATCGAAGCCGCGAACCTGCAGTTCTCGGCTCACACCTGGAGCGGCGCGCTCAACACCGCCGCCAGCATCCACCTGCTCGCCAGCTCGACGCACGGCCTGGCCATGGACTTCAAACCGCATGAGTCCCCGATGCAGCACGAGCTTGTGACCGATCCTTGGGTTCCGGAAAATGGGCTCATTGAGGTCAGGAATGTGCCTGGGCTCGGCGTGACCGTGGACGAAACGGTCGTCCGGAAGTACACGGTGGTATAGCTCGATTCCCAGGCTGGCTGACCGATAGAACTCGCGCCGAGAGGCGGGGGTCACGTCAGACTGGATGTCTGAACCCGCTCCTCCCCGGCTTCTCGAGCAAGCGTAGAACTTGTCCGCCGCTTAACGGGCTTGAAAATAGACCACTGTATGCAGTATACACGTTCGCATGGAAAAAATTGTTTTGCCCAAGCTGGGACTGACCATGGAGGGTGCGACTGTTGTGCGCTGGCTCAAGAGCGAAGGGGACAAGGTAACCCAAGGGGAGCCGGTAGCCGAGATTGAAATGGAAAAGGCCAACAGTGAAATCGAATCTCCTTGCGATGGCTACTTGAAGGCGATCATCGTGCCGCAGGGCGAGACGGTTCCAGTCGACACGGTCCTCGCATACATCGCCGTCACTCCAGAGGATCTGGCGGAGGCGATCGACGTCAAGGACCGGGGAAGCGCTCCTGTGCCAGCAGCGGGCTTCGGCCGGGCATCCGAACCAGCCAGGTCGGAGGCTACCGGTGAGGGGGAACAAAAAATTCGGGCTGCGCCTGCCGCCCGAAGACTGGCACGCGAACTTGGGGTGGAGCTGGCTAAGGTGCGAGGGACGGGTCCTGGAGGTAGAATCATGCCTGAAGACGTGCGCCGGGCTCGCGAGACCACGCAAGTCCCGGAGAGGAGCTTCCTGGAGCGGCGCAGGTCGGTGATCGCAACCCTGGCCCGATCGCTGGAGACGATCCCTCATATCCTCGTCTGCAGGGAAATCTGCGCCGAAGGACTGGTTGAGATCAAACAGCAAGTCGAAGGGGTGACCTATACCGAAATCCTGCTCAAGGCTCTTGCGCTGACGGTCGAACAGCACGCAGTTTTCAAAACGGCCCTAGTGGGGAATGAGCTGTACCAGAGCTCTTCCACCAACGTCGGGATTGTCGTTGATACGGGGACCGAGGTCGTGATTCCTGTTGTGAAGGAGGCGAGCCGCAAGAGCCTCGCCCAGTTGTCCGAGGAAGTACGGGACCTGACGCACAAGGCGCGGCATAGACAACTGAAGATCGGCGAGGTGCAGGGCGGTACGGTCAGCATCAGCAATCTTGGGATGTACGAAGTGGACTTTTTCTCGGCGATGATACCCTACGGGCAGGTTGCGATTTTGACTGTAGGCCGCATCCGAAACGTCCCCGTCTACGAACGTTCATCCCTCGTGGAAGCGCCTCGCATGTGGCTGAATCTCGTTGTCGATCACCGACTCATTGACGGCGTGGCCGCAGCCAAGGCCTTGAAGACCATGACGGGCCTGTTGTCGCGCGGGGCCGTGGGAGAACTGATATCAACTCGGGGTCCTGAGGGGAGCGCGCCCCATGGTTGAATCGAAGGTGAAGATCGGTGTCATCGGGGCCGGGTGGTGGGCCGTTGAGAATCATATTCCGGTACTCAAATCGCGTCCAGACGTCCATCTGGCGGGTGTTTGCAGACCTGGAAAAGCGGAGCTCGACCGCATCCAGCAGCGGTTTGAGATTGACTACGGCACGGGGGACTACCAGAAGATGGTGGACGGTCTCGACCTGGATGGGGTCGTTGTATCCTCCCCCCACCATCTGCACTATGAGCATGCGCGCGCAGCATTGGAGAAAGGGATCTCCGTGCTGTGCGAGAAGCCGATGACGCTGCGGACCGAGCACGCTAGGGAACTGGTCGACCTGGTGAAGCGAAAGGGGCTTCACTTCCTCATTCCTTATGGATGGAACTATGAGGATTTTGCTCTCGATGCGAAGAGCCAGATCGACTCGGGAGCGATCGGCTCCATCCGCCACCTCACATGCCAGATGGCGGGTACGACGTTCGAGCTCTTCAGCGGCATGGAACCGTGGTTCGTGAAAGAATCATTCGTAAAACCGGAACCCTCGACCTGGAGTGACGCCCGGAGAGGAGGCGGCTACGGGCACGGGCAGACAACTCACCTGCTTGGCCTTCTGCTATGGATCACCGGTCTGGAACCGGCCCAGGTCTATGCCGAGATGGGCCTCTCGGTAACTCAAGCGGATCTGTTTCACGCGCTCTCGGCCCGGTTCACCAACGGCGCAACCGCCACGATCTCCGGTTCCGCCGGTGTTCCGAAGCACCTGGGCTACCAGATCGACGTTCGGGTTTTTGGCACCGATGGGATGCTTCTGCTCGACCTGGAGTCCGGCCGGGAACGGTTGGAAGTCCGCCGCCACGATCAGAAGGACTACGTTCGGCAGATGACCACCGGAGAAGGGACCTACGCCTGCGTGAAGCCGCTTTATCGCTTTGTCGACTTGATCCAGGGAAAACCGGTAGACAACCGGTCTCCCGTGGAGCTGGGCGCAAGAGTCGTCGAGCTGCTCGACGCGGCCTACCGTTCCGCCCAGAGCGGCCGACCCGAGAGTGTGCCGGCGCGCTGAGAGCTTGCGCTGAGCCGCTCGCAGGTTCGCACGACTAGACGCCGGGTGCGGCTTGTATATAGGTTCGTTGAATGAAGGACGACACTAACCATATCGTGAATATCAATGCCGGTCTTGCACTCTCCGCCTCCGGTGACACACACCGGGTGCGTCGGATGTGCGGGAACCTGTGACGGAGGAGACGAAATGAAGGTTTACGGCGATCAGGACGCAGATATTTCCTACATCAGCAAAAAAGTCGTGGCGATTTTGGGGTACGGGAACCAGGGACGAGCCCAGGCTTTGAACCTCCGGGACTCCGGTGTGTCCGTGGTTGTGGGCAATATTGAGGATTCGTATGCCCAAACGGCGCGATCGGATGGCTTTGAAGTCTATTCCCCCGCGGAGGCCGCTCAACGTGGCGACATCTTGGCGCTGCTAGTGCCCGATGAGGTGCAGGCGGAAGTCTATGCCACCAGCATCGCCCCGCACATTCGACCGAGGCAGGTGCTCGATTTCGCTGCCGGATATAACATCCATTTTGGCTTGATCCGCCCGCCCGCCGATGTGGATGTAATCATGGTAGCACCTAGAATGATCGGCGTGAACGTTCGGCGCGCGTTTGAGACGGGTGGAGGGGTCCCGGCCTTTGTAGATGTTTGGCAAAATGCGTCCGGGCAGGGCATGGAGATCGCTCTGGCATTCGCCAAGGGCATAGGCGCCACACGTGCCGGCGTGTTGCCGGTCAGCTTTCGTGATGAAGTAGAGATCGACCTGTTCACGGAGCAGGCTCTCTGGCCCGCCATCGTGAACGCACTCGTGACCTCGTACGAATTGCTGGTCGAGAAAGGCTACGCACCGGAGGCAGTGCTCATGGAGCTATGGGGGACCGGAGAAGCGGCGGAGATCATGACGGAAATGGCGCGCACGGGCTTATTCAGGCAAATGACCTATCACTCGCGGACGAGTCAATACGGAACCCTCACTAATTTCGATCGGGTTATCCCCGGAGGCCTGAAGGCTAACTTTGAGACGGCCTTGGAGCGCATTCGATCCGGTAAATTCGCCGAAGAGTTCGCGGAGGAGAAACACAGGGATTACCCTGTTTACCAAGAGTTGCGCAAGAAAGCCCTGGCACACTCCCTGAACGAAGTGGAAGATAAGGTGCGTAATTTCCTGGACATGGCCTTCAAGGCAGGCACTCACCAGAAGGCTGCAGCGCATTCTTGAGTGACTGGTGAAAGTCGCCGCGTCGATCATATCATGACGCTTTGAACGTCGAGTGAGTACCCTCGGAACTATGGACTATCAGCTCGCTAACAAAACCGCTCTGGTCACAGGCGGTGGGAGGGGTATCGGGCGCGCCATCTGCAAAGCACTCACCAACGAGGGTGTGCGTCTCGCCGTTTGCGACATTAATCTCGAGAGCGCTCGCGAGACGGCTGAATCTGTGCGCAAGAACGGAAAGGAGGCCTTCCCCTTTCGCCTCGACGTCTCCCGGCCGGTCGAGATCTACGATGTCGTAGCTCAGGTGAGAATACGCTTCGGCAAAATCGACATTCTGGTGAACAACGCTGGCATCTGCCCCCGGATTCCCATCGATGCCATTAAGGAAGACGACTTTGACCGCATCGTTGGGGTCAACTTGAAAGGGACATTCTTCATGTCGCAGGCGTTGGCCTCGATCATGAAAGAGCAGCGTTCCGGTTCAATCATCAACATCAGCTCCATCGGCGCCCGAACCGGAGGGGTGGCAGCCTCGTCCGTCTATGCGGCCACCAAGGCGGGAATCATTGCGCTCACAAAGTCTTATGCCCGGTTGCTCGCGCCCTACGCTACCGCTAACGCCATTGCGCCGGGGGTGGTCGATACCGATATGATGAAGATCCCCGAAGAACAGGTGAACAGCATCGTCGCTCAGATTCCACTGGGCCGCATGGCGCTCGCGGAGGAAATCGCCTCGTTGGTTCTTTTCCTAGCTTCTCCGGCTGCCTCTTATTTTACCGGCGCAACTCTCGATGTGAACGGCGGATGGTTCATGTATTGATCCCTCTCTCCCCGGAGCCTGTCCCAGGGTCGTGCCGTTTTGCGTCGGTCTCCACGTGTGGCAGGGGGTGACGGACTGTACTTCTTTACCGCGTCACTTTTTACCGCGTCCCTTGACGGCTCAGCAACTGCGAGCGACTGTCCCTTACGCGTGGGTTCCTTCCGTGTTGATCATCCACGGCGTCCCGAAACGATCTGTCAGCATCCCGAAACCGTCCGACCAGAAAGTCTTCTCAAAGGGCACCTGCACGCTGCCGCCTGCGGCTAGCGCATCAAAGATACGGCGCGCGTCGCCAACGGTCGGATAGGTCAATGACACCCGGAATCCATTCATCCCCGGGTACGGCTGAGGGGCCATCCAGTCGGATGCCATGAGGATGCCGCCCCCGTCGATGTCCAGGCGTGCGTGAAGAATCCTGTCGGGACTTCCCGGCCCCATCTGGCCGGCAACAGGCGACTCTCCGGCGGTCATCATTCGAAGCTTGCCGCCGAGGGTCTTTTCGTAAAAGCGCATCGCCTCGGCGCACTTTCCGTTGAAGAATATGTATGCGTTGACGTCAGTCATGAACACTCCTCTTCCTGTCGAATCGTAAGTCTTGTAAGTCCGGCATTGCAAGCGCCAAGTATGCCTTCAGGATGAACAGAGCTCGCCCACACGATCACTGCACGGAGAGAGATGGCGAAAGGCGCACAGTGTTTATCGACCCTGCCCGTGGGTAATTTCCCAATTCTCTGGTGATACGAACGATGAAGGCGCCACAACCCACGTCGCCACATTTTTCACACGCCAGGACCGGGACACGCCCGGGTGATACGATTTGGAGAGGAAGCGGGCACGGTAAGTTGCTTATCCAATTGGAACTCCGGTGTGGGTTTAAACGGGCGGCACGCGGATTTTTCGGGACACGGCCCGAAAGTGCAGAGGAAGGGAAGGCTGTGAGCACTTGATTCAATTGGTGCCGGGGGACGGAATTGAACCGCCGACACGCGGATTTTCAGTCCGCTGCTCTACCGACTGAGCTACCCCGGCTCTACAGCATACGAGCGACGAATTC
>WNGD01003426.1_pt1 | contig 24075 bp, 18 predicted proteins | sample 5400671 | NCBI WGS metagenome assembly WNGD01 (sample SAMN13153369, study PRJNA577476) | soil metagenome | isolation source: 40 cm soil or saprolite under grassland replicate 2 | place: USA:California | collected 2016-06-15
CCAGGGAACAGGTGCCACCTGGTGGACAGGAACAGCAGCAGCACCAGCCCGGACCAGAACACGGGAGTGGAGGAGCCGACCAGCGCGAAGAACCGGCCGACGTGGTCGGTCAGCTTGTTCTGCCTGGTCGCGACCAGCACGCCGATTCCGATCCCGCCGATGACCGCGACCACGATCGCCGCCGTCATCAGCTCCAGGGTAGCGGGCAGCCGGGCCGCCAGGTCGGTGGCCACGTTGTTCTTCGTGACGAACGAGGTGCCGAAGTCGCCGTGCAGCATGTTTTCCAGGTAGTGCCAGTACTGCCCGGTCAGCGGCCCGTTCAGGCCCCAGTGCGCGTTGGCCGCGGCGACCGCGGACGGATCGGTCAGGGCGCGCGGGCCGAGGATGGACGTCAGCGGGCTCGCCGGGATCAGCCGGGTGATGAGGAAGGTAACGGTAACGACGGCGAGCAGCAGGGCGGGCATCGCCGCTACCCGCCGGATCACATAGCTGGCCATGCCTGGCCGCTCGCGCTGACAGGCTCCGGCGGGGTCATCCGGCCAGGGCCGTTGGATGCTCGGCGGCCCATTGATGAGCCTGGTCGGACGCGACCCAGCGGATCGCGTTGGCCAGCACGGTGCGGAACGCCGGGTTGGCGTATGCCGCGGGACCGTGCCCGGGCTGCAGGTAGGCGATCGGGCTGGCCCCCGCCGTCTTCACCCAGCCGACCAGCCCGCTGCCCGGCGGATGGCTCCAGCCCTCGCGGTCATACATCCGGCCCAGGATCGCCAGCTCGCCCGAGTAGAAGTTCTCCGCCCGCATGTCATAGCTGGTCCGCAGCAGCGGCACGATGCGGTCTTCCAGGACCGGGTTCAGGTAGACCTCATCGACGATGTCGAAGCCGCCCTCGACGCCGGCGCAGATCGGGTGCGACGGGTCGACCGGCGTGATCCGGTGCGTCACCTCCTTCGTGTACCCGGATGCCGGCCACTGCCTGCCGTCGAGCTCGCCCGGCAGGTAGTGCCACCTGCCGCCGACGATCTGCGCCCAGAGCGGCCATCGCGGCCAGGCAGACATCGCGTGGTGCAGGAAGACGATTCCCTGGCCGCGGGCGAGCATCCCGGTGAGCCCGTCGGCATAGTCGGCTGGCGGCTCGGCGAGCACCGGCGGCTGCGGCTTGCGGAACGCGATGCCCTGCATGTCATAGCAGACGATCGCGTCCCACTCACCGGCGTGATCCGGGCGGAACCAGTCCCGTGCGGCCGGCGGCTGCACATGCGTCCAGTCGATGGCCGGGTTGGCCCGGAAGATCTCCAGGAACGGCTCCATCTCGAACGGGTGGCCGCCGGTCACCACCAGCACCCTGAGGCGCCGCGCCGTCGAATCAGTCATGCCGTTCTTCTCACTCTCCGTCCGTGTGCCTGGCCCGGCGGCGGCCGCGGGACCCGCGGCCGCCCGCAGCCGCCGGCGTGGCCGCTAGGAGCGCGACAGCTGCCAGAGCTTGATGTTGCAGCAGGCGCTGTAGTCGATTCCCTTGATGTTCGTGCGATAGGCGAGGACCAGGTTCGGGCTGAACAGCGGGACGGTCACCGCGTCCTTGATCATCTGCTGGCCGCCCTGCTGGAAGAACTGGTCGCGCTGGGCCTGGGCGGGGCTGGCGAGCGCCTTGTTGAAGAAGCTCGTCTCGGCCTTGTCCACGACCGGCGCCGAGGTCGGCGACGATGCCGACAACACGGACCACGAACTGCCCGGGATAAGCCCGAAGTAGTTGAAGTACTGCGCGGTGCCATAGTAGTCCGGCGCCCAGTACAGCAGCTCCATCGGCAGCTTGTTGGTGCTCAGGTCGTTGATGTTGACCGAGAACGTCGCCGGGCGCAGCGTCAGGTCGATGTTCGCCTGCTTGAGCTGCGACTGGAGCAGCTGAGCCAGCTGGCCGAGGTCAACACCGTAGGCGTTGATCGTGGGGTAGGCCAGCGTGAGGTGGAACCCGTTCGGATGCCCGGCCTTGGCCAGCAGCTGCTTGGCCTGGGCCAGGTTCCGCTTGGGCAGCGGTAGCCCGGCAGCGCCCGGGTAGCCGTTCGGTATCGGCGCGGCGACCAGCTTGCCCTCGCCTGAGACCATCGTGTTAAGCAGTCCCTGGTAGTCGATCGCGTCCACGATCGCGTGCCGGATATCGGCATTGAGCGGTGCCTGGGTCAGGCTCTTGATCTGCTGGCTCATCCCGATCCAGAAGAAGTTGAAGGACGGGATCGTCTTCACCGTGATCCCGGAAACGCCGCTGAGGCTCTTTGCGGTCACCGGGTCGATCTGCATGGCGATGTCCGCCTCGCCGTCCTGCAGCATCTGCGCCTGCCCGGCAGCCGTGTCCGCCTGCTTGACCACGATGCGCTTGATCGGCGCGGCCGTCGCCCAGTAGTTCGGGTTGGCGACCATCGTCACCTGCGAGCCCGAGGTGAAGCTCTGCAGCTCGTACGGCCCGCTGCCGGCCGAGTGCGACTGGAACCACTTGTCCGCCTTGTCGGCTTTCGCGGCGTCCGGGGCATCCGAGGCGCCTTGTGACTTGGCCAGCTTCTCGTTGATGATGCCGGTGTAGGACGCGTTGACGGCGTTCGGGAATTCCGAGTTGGGCGCGTGCAGCGTGATCACGACGGTATGCGCATCCGGCGTGGCGATTTTGCTGACGGTGTTGACCAGGTACGACGCGTTGCCCTTCAGGTACTTCAGCCTGAGCAGCGAGAACTTGACGTCCGCAGAGGTCACCGGGCTGCCGTCGGCGAATTTGGCGGCCGGGTTCAGCTTGAAGGTCCAGACGGAGTCGCTGGCGTTGGCGCTCCACGACTGCGCGAGCCTGGGGATCAGGGTCTTGTTGTCGTTGGAGAGCCCGACGAGCGTCTCGTAGGTCGCGCTGAACACGAACTGGCACGTGTCGCAGATCGCGTTCGACGGATCGGTCGACGTCAGGTCCATGTTGCGGGCGATCACGAGGGTCTGGCTGTTCGACGAGGACGGCCCGGCGCTCGCCCCGGTGCTCACCGGGCCGTTCGAGCCGCCGCAGGCGGCGGTGACCAGGCCGATCGCGGCGAGCGCCGCGAGCGCCCGCGCCCTGGGCTTCGGTGACCAGCGGCTGCGGCGGTATGAGTTAGCTTTCATCGTGTCCGTCCTTGCTCTCGTCACTGCCGAACTGCGCGCGCACCGCGCGGAAGGCATCATCGGTCGCGGCAAGCGCCCGGTCGATGTCGTCCTCGGTATGGGCCGCGGACAGGAACCAGTTATGCCGCGGATGCAGAATCGCTCCCCGCGCCGCGGCGGTCGCGCAGAACAGCGAGGCCCTGGCGAACTCGACGTCACCGGGGAAGCTGAGGTTCGGCATCTGGACCGGCCCGGTCTGGCACACCGCGATCTCGTGCTCGCGCGCCTGGCGGCTGATCCCGTCCCGCAGCCGCCGGCCTGCCTTCTCCATCGACTCGATGGCGCCTTCGTCGCGCAGCGCCCGGATGGTGGCGATCGCCGCCGCCATCGGGACCGCCTGATACCAGAACGAGCCGGTGGCGAAGATCTGCTCGGCGCCACCGAGGAACTTGGTGTTGCCCAGCGCCGCCGCGATCGGATGGCCGTTGCCGATCGCCTTGCTCCAGGCGCTGAGGTCGGGCAGCACGCCCAGCGGCTCCCAGCTGCCGCCGTGATGCAGCCGGAAGCCCGCCCGGACCTCGTCGATGATCAGGGCGGCATCGTGGGCATCGCACAGCGCGCGCAGCCCCCTGGCGAACTCCGGGTCGACCATCTCCTGGTCGTGTCCGGCATCGTGCCGGAACGGCGAAGCGAACACCGCCGCGACATTGCCCGGCCCGGCCTCGTCGATCGCCCGCTGCGCGCTCGGCAGGTCGTTGAACGTGTAGTAGAAGACATTCGCCCGGTCCTCGGGCGGCGTGCCGTCTGGCTTCGGATTGCACCAGGACGACCAGCCGTGATACGCCCCGCGGGCGGTCAGCACGGCCGAGCGCCCGGTCGCCGCCCTGGCCGCGCTCAGGCACAGGCTGGTGGCGTCGGTCCCGTTCTTCGCGAACATCGCCCAGTCGGCATGAGCGACCCGGGCGACCAGCAGTTCCGCCAGCTCGACCATGCACCCGGACGGGCCGGAAAGCGTGTCGCCGCGGGCACGCTGGGCCGCCGCGGCCTGCTCGACCACCGGATGCTCGTAACCAAGAATGTTGGGTCCGAAGCTGCACATCAGATCGACGTACTCGTTTCCGTCCACATCCCATACCCGTGCGCCGCGGCCGCGGTCGTAGAACTGCGGGTACTCGGCGGGCAGGTGCACCGCGCTCTGGTGCCCGTACATCCCGTGCGGGATGACCCGGCGGGCGCGCTCGCGGAGCGCGTGATCCGCGGTCCTGGCGCGTTCGCGGCTGGCAAGCTCGGTCAAGGCGGAACTCCCTCAGGTCGCAAGGAACCGGCGGGCGCGCGCGGCGATCCCGTCGGCGTCCAGCTCGTAGTGTGCGTACAACGCGGCAGGCGGCCCGAGGATCACGTGCTCATCGGGGACGCCCGCGCGGCGGAAGCGGGCAGCGGCGCCGGACTCGAGCAGCGTCTCCGCCACCGCTGACCCCAGGCCGCCGGTGACGTTGTGCTCCTCGACGGTCAGCACCGCGGCCGTCTGGGTGGCCGCGGCCACGACCTCGCCGGTGTCGATCGGGCTGATCGTGTGCATGTCCACGACCCGGACGGCGATGCCGTCGGCGCGCAGCCGCTCGGCGGCGTCCAGGCACGGCCGGACCTCGGAGCCCGTGGTGATCAGCGTGAGGTCGCTGCCCTCGGCCAGCCGGGTGGCCCGGCCGAGCTCGAAGCCGGCCGGCACGTCCGGGTAGACCTCCGGATCACGGCCCCGGCCCATCCGGATGTAGAGCGGGCCGGCCAGGTCAACTGACGCGCGCAGGATTGCCCGGAGCTGGCTCGCGTCGGCGGCGCAGACCACGGTCAGGCCCGCGATCGCGCGCATCACGCTGAGGTCCTCCAGCGAGTGATGGCTGGTGCCGTAGTAGCCGAGGCTCATGCCCGAGTGGTGCGCGAGGATGCGCACCGGCATCCCGGTATAGGCGAGGTCGGTCCGGATCTGCTCGCAGCCGAGCAGCGCCGCGTAAGCCGCGAACGTGCTCACGTAGGGCCGCAGGCCCGCCGAGGCCAGGCCGGCCGCGACGCTGATCATGTTCTGCTCGGCGACGCCCATGTTGAAGAACCGGGCCGGGTGCCGGGCCGCGAAGTCGCTCGTCCGGCCGGCGCCGGCCAGGTCCGCGGTCAGCACCACGATCCGCTGATCGGACTCGGCGAGATCGGCGAGCTCCTGCCCGGCGACGAAGGCGGGGACCGCGGCGCGCTGGATACCGCGAACCGTGCGGGGCGGCCGCAGCGACGGCGAATCGCCTGCGCTGCCCCGGAAGACCTCGCTGATCTCCTGCGTCGCGCCCCCGGCGGCCGTCGATGCGCCGCTTGCGGCGGTCGCGGCGGACCGGGCGTCCTCATGCATCGCTGCCCCCCGCCGCCACCGGCCGCAGGCCGACCTCGATCTCGGCCATGACCTCGTCATAGTCGGCTCCGACGAGATTGCCGACGTGCCAGCCGGCGTCCAGTTCCATCCGCTGGACGCCACGGCCCTTGACGGTGTCGGCGATGATCATCTGGGGCGGGCCGCCTGGCGCGTCCGGGAGGTCGGCGAACGCGTCGAGGATGGCGTCGAGATCATGGCCGTCGATGCGCCGCACCTGCCAGCGGAACGACCGGAACTTCTCGTCCAGCGGCTCGACGCCCATGATCGATTCGGTCCGGCCGTCGATCGACAGCTGATTGCGGTCGACGATCGCGACCAGGGATCCGGCCCGGAAATGGCCGGCCGCCATCGCGGCCTCCCAGACCTGCCCTTCGGCAAGCTCGCCATCCCCGAGCAGGCAGTACGTGCGGTACGACCGGCCCTGCACCCGCGCGGCCAGGGTCATCCCGAGTGCTGTCGACAGCCCGTGCCCGAGTGACCCGGAGCTGAAGTCGATGCCGGGCACCTTGCGCATATCGGGGTGGTCGCCGAATATGCTGCCCAGCCGCGTGTAATTGTCCAGTGGCGCCGGGCTGAAGAACCCGACGTCGGCGAGCACCGGATACAGGCCGATCGCGGCATGGCCCTTGCTCAGCACGAACCGGTCCCGGTCCGGCCAGCCCGGGTCGCCCGGCTGGTACCGGAGCTGCGCGTAATACAGCGCGGCGAACAACTCGGCCGCGGAGAAGGTGCCGGTGTAATGGCCGGCGCCGGCGATGCGTGACAGGCGTACCGTTTCCTTGCGGACCAGCTTGGCCTTGTCCGAGAGCAGCCGAATGAGCTGGGCACGCTCAGCTGTATCACGAGCTGGCAGCGGTGAGCCGTTGCGTGCCTCAGTAGCCAAGGATCAGCCTCCAGCGAGCAAGTGCGGAGGCTGGTTACTATAGACGGACGTCCGATATAAGACAAGGATATGACCCGTCTACGCCTTGTGGCGTGATCCGTCCACGTCTGGAGCCGTATGCCGAAGATCGTCGACCACGACCAGCGCCGGCGCGAACTCGCCGAGGCCGCATGGAAAGTCATCACCGAAGCCGGCATCGACGGCGCCACCACGCGCGAGATCGCGCGCGAGTCGGGCTACTCCACCGGAGTGCTTGCGCACTACTTCGAGCGCAAGGACGACATCCTGCTGGAGGCGCTGCATATCTCGCACGCCAGGATCAACAAGCGGCTCGGCGACCTGCTCGAGCCGCGGCAGGGACTGGAGGCGCTGCGCACGTTCTGCTACGACACTGTTCCCTCGGGCGAGCAGCAAGTACGCGAGACGATTCTGGAGATGAGTTTCTGGAGCCGCGCGCTCGTCAACACTGAGCTACGCGAGGTGCAGCGGACCGAGTCGGCGCATTGGCGGGCCGTGCTGCGCGACCTGATCGTGACCGCGCAGCAGCGGGGCGAGCTGGCGGCCGGCGACCCGGAGATCATTACCGAACTGCTGGGCGGCCTGATCGACGGGCTGAGCGTGCACGCCCTGCTGTACCCGGACCGCTTCACCGGGCGCAGGCTGACCGAGCTGATCGACGCGCAGCTCGCATTATGGCAGCCGGCCCGCGCCGCGCCGCCCGCCTGATGCTGTCGGTGCTGCAGGCGCGGGGCGGGGAGATGACCTCCGGAGCCATCGCCGCGCGTTTCGACTGCTCCTGGCCGACGACCTCACAGCACCTGCGCGTCCTGGAGCAGGCCGGGCTCGTCACGGTCGAACTCCGGGGACGGGAGCACGTCTACCGGCTCGAACCCGCCCGCCTGCACTCGGTCGCCGGCGCATGGCTTGACCGGTTCGCCTCGCCAGCACCAAGCGGGCGGCCGTAACCTTCGGCCGTATTCGGGCAAGCCGACGCAGGCACCGCAGGCAACACGTCACAGGCGCGCACAGCAAACGGCCCCGCGATCCATGACGCACGGCATGGTTCATCGGGCCGATACATTCCAGCCGTCAGCGGCCTTTGTGGAGGTGGCGGGAATCGAACCCGCGTCCTTCGGTACTTCACCAGGGCTTCTCTGGGCGCAGCCTGCGCTAGCTTTTCTCAGCCCCGGCGTTCTTGCAGGCGAGTCGCCGACGGGCTCAGCCACTGTTTGTTGTCCCGCCTAGTCCCGTGGCCGGGCTGGACGGTGGATCCTCCTAGCTGATGCCAGACACCGGGCCGGAGGCTCTCCCGGGCTGACAACCCCTAACTCGCGGTCAGGCCGCGAGGGCGAGGTGAGTGCGCGTTGAGTTGGCACTTAGTGTTTGCGGTCACGGGATTTGCGAGGTCGTATCCGCAACCCTCGGCCCGCTTCCCCTGGATCGACTACCAAAGTCGAAACCTGTCACCCCCTCTTGAGTTGTCTAACGCCGTCCGGCCAGGCCGGATTCCCGCGTCGTGATCAACGGTACCCGATCCGGGCATCGCCACCAACCGCGATGGCCCCCGGCAAACATGAGCGACAACCCCGGCAGAGCAGGAACTACACCCGCGGGGCGGAAAGCAACCACACCCCGGCGGACAGGAAGAAGCCCGATGGCTTACCCCCCCGAGCGGGCCATCGGGCATCAACCTGGCGGAGGAAAGCCCCCGTGGGCGCTGGCGGTGGCCGAATCGCGCCCACGGGGGTCGACCGGCAGGGTCGGGGCCGGTCCAACGGCGACTGGGCCGCAACCCCCCAAGCGGCACCCCAGTCACTTAGGAAGACGTCATAGCGAAGTCGGATGGTTGCTCCTCGTTACTAAAATGCGCGTAACGATAGCGTCACGAATGCGCCGGCAGCGCCCGCAGGAACTGGCCGGCCACCGGTGCCACCGACGTCCGCGCCGACCGGGTGAGTTCAAGCACGGCGAACGCCACATTTCCGCGGTAGCCCACGAACCAGCTGGCCCGCAGGCCATGCCGGTGACGGCTGAGCGAGACATTCCCGACCTGACCGTAGACGGCCCCGCTGCGCAGGCCGGCCGCGCGGCCCGCGCCCGACCTCACCGTCTGCCGCATCAGCGCGCGCAGCGTCCCGATAACCTGCGGGCCAACCGCGGTTCTCGGCGACAGCGCCGGATACGCCGGGCTGGTCACCAGGGACGGCGAGTGCCAGGCGCCAGACTGGACGAGCCCGGCAACGAGCGCCATGTCCAGCGGGCTGGCCCGGACCGTTCCCGCGCCGATCGAGTCGGCCGCCAGCTGGCCAACATTCGCCGGGCTCGCGAGCGAGCCGGGGAACGCCGGCAACGGCAGCCGCCACGGCACGCCAAGCCCGAAGCGGGCCGCGGCCGAGGTCAGTTCGCTGGGATGCAGCCGAAGTGACAGGCCAGCGAATGCCGTTCCGCAGGCGCTGGCAAAATCCATGCTGAACGGCGGCTGCGGGCCCAATGCCGATACCGGCGGCTTGTTCTTGAAGGTCCGTCCGCCGACCTGGTTCTGGCTCATGCAGGGTATCGGGGTAGCGACATTGAAGCCGGCCGCCACCAGCGCCGCGGTGGAGACGATCGTGAAGGCCTGGCCCGGCCGGTAGCGGCCGTTCAGCGCGTTGACCGCCGGCATGCCGTGCGCCTTGTGGGTCGCGACGGCGAGGATCTTGCCATCGGAAGCGCGGATCGCGACGACGGCAGCGGACCCGCGCAGCGGTGAGACGGCGCTATCGGCGGCTGCCTGGGTAGCGGCATCGATGGTCGTCCGCACCGGCCTGCCCGCGGATCCGCGCCAGCTCTTGAGCACGGACACCTGGCGGCCTGCCGCGTTCTCCGCGACCACCTCGGTAGTCGGCGTGCCGACCAGGGACCGCTGGTACGCGAGCTCCAGCCCGGACAGGCCCACGGTGGTACCCGGCCGGTAGGGAACTCCGTCATCGCGCAGCACCCGCGCCGTCTCGGTGCCGACCGAGCCGGTAACCGCGCTTGCCTCGCTGTCGAAGAGCCGCATCCTGTCCTGCTTGATGATCAGTCCAGGCACCCGGCGGAGCCCGCCAGCCAGCCGGCGGTACTCGCTGGGCCGGAGCCGGGCAAGCTCGAAGAACTGCGCCGACGGCGCCGCGAGAATGTCCCCGTACACCTGGTTCGCGTCCAGGCCGGTCACGTCGGCCAGCTTGTCCGCCGTCCGTTCCGGATCGGCCAGGCCGCCAGGATGCACGCCTGCCACGTAGACCGGCGAGCGCCTGGCCAGCGGCCTGCCCGCGGCATCGAGCAGCGCCGCTCGCCGCGGCATCGTGGTCACGACCGCCAGCCGGTACCCGGACCGCAAGCCCGGATAGATGACGCTGGGGCTCCACACCACCTTCCAGGTCGATCCGATCATCCGGAGGGCGAAGTGCCCCTGGTACTGCCAGGGCGCGCCGCTGCGGCCGAGATCGATCGAGGCGTCGAACTGCGCCTGGCCGCTGTCCCCGTGCTGGGTGATCCGGTTCATGCGGAGCACCAGGTTGGCGGCGTCAAGCTGCCGGTATGCCGTACGCAGCTCGGTGATCACCGTGGCGGGCTTGCCGGTGGTCAGCGCCGCAGCCGTCCGGTACTGGCCCTGTTCCCAGGCGAGCAGGAAATGCTGCACGGTCGGCTCCGCGGACGGATCCGGCGACCTCGCGCTGACCAGCACCATGGCAAGCAATGCGAGGCCGCTGACGATGACGATGGCACGCTTCCGCGTGATGCTTGCCCGCAGCCCGCGGGCCGGCCAGACCGGGCGGCGCGGCAGCGCCTGGACTCGCCGGACAGCGGTCGGAGCCGACGGCTCCGACCGCGGCCGGCCGACCGGCGATACGGGCGGAATCGGGGCCAGCGGCTCCAGCGGCTGGCCGCCGGGCGACACGGGCGGAACCGGGGTAAGCGGCTCCAGCAGCTGCCCCCCGGACGATGCCGGTGGGGACTGCGGCGGGGCCGCTGGTGGCGCCGGCGGGGCCGCGGAGGACGAAGCCGGGGCGGGTGACTCGGCCCGCGCGGATGACCCGGACGGCGGGAACTGCGCGGACGGCCCAGACGGCGGGAACTGCGCGGACGGCCCAGACGGCGGAGCTGCGGATGAGGCGGATTCCTGCGACGACGGCGCCGCCGGGCGCGCAACCGGGATGTCTGCCCTGGCGGCGGGCGCTGCCCGGGTGACCCCGGCAGGCGACCCGGGCAGCTCGGCCGAAGATCCGGCGTCCGGCGATTCGGTAGCCGATGGGCCGGTCCCCGGCGACGCCGCGGCCGCCGGGCCGGCAACCGGGGCCGCTGGCATCGGCCCGCCTGGCCAGGCCGACGGGCTTGGTACGTCGGGAAACTCCGGGGCCTGGGGCCCGCCGGACGGGCTCGCCGCCGCGGCATCATGCGCTGGTGGCCCCTGCACTGGCCACGCGGACGGACTCGGGGTGGCTGGGCTGTCCGGCCGCGCCGCCCAGGGCGGCCGCTGGTCCCGGTCGCCCGCTGGTGCCGCATCGGCCGGGAAGGCCTGGTCCGGGAAAGCCTGGTCCGGGAAAGCCTCGGCCGGGAAGGCCTGGTCCGGGAAAGCCTCGGCCGGGAAAGCCTCGGCCGGGGAGGCCTCGGCCGGGGAGGCCTCGGCCGGGGAGCCCCAGCCGGGGGTTGCGGCCTCACCCGGGATCGCCGCTGGCGGCATTCGGCTTCCGGTCCGGGCGGCTGACGTTCCGGATTCGGGCGTAGTGGCCGGCCGCCTGCCGACTCCATTCCGGCCGGCCGATGGCATTCCGGCCGATGGCATTCCGGCGGGCGGCATTCCGGCGGACGGGGCCCAGGCGGCACCGGTCTCTTCGGCCGGCGGGTCCGCAGCGGCATCCCCGGCGGCCCGCGCGCCCTTTGCGCGCGGGCCCAGCAGCGGCGCACGCTGCGCCGCGGCGTGCGATCCGCGCCTACGGATGCGTGCCATTGTTCGCCATTCGGCTATCTTCGCCGCCGCAGGGCACGGTCAACCTCCCTGGCAGCATCCCGCTGTGCCAGGTCATGGCGCTTGTCGTAGGTCCGCTTGCCGCGGGCCAGAGCCAGCTCGACCTTGGCCTTCCCGTCCTTGAAGTACAAAGACAGCGGTACCAGCGTCAACCCGCGCTCCGCGGTCGCGCTGGCCAGCTTGTCGATCTCCTTGCGGTGCATCAGCAGCTTACGGGGGCGCCGCGGCTCGTGGTTGGTCCAGGTGCCCTGGGTGTACTGGGGGATGTGCACGCCATGCAGCCACACCTCGTGGTCGGTGATCTGGCCGAATCCGTCGGTGAGCGAGGCCCGGCCGGCTCGCAGCGACTTCACCTCGGTGCCGGTGAGCACCAGGCCCGCTTCGTAGACATCCTCGATGTGGTAGTCGTGCCTGGCTCGCCGGTTCCTGGCGATGACCTTCGTGCCCTGCTCCGCTGCCACGATCCTCCTGTCCGCTCAGACGTCACACCCGCAGGTAGCGCCGGAGCGTGAGGAGCGACGTCGCGCCGCACAGCAGCACGCCGATGATCATCGCGAGGATGACGACCTCGATCAGGTCCGCAGCGCTCAGTTGCACGTTGAACGGGAAGTACTGCTGCAGCGTATCCAGCCAGAGCGTCTTCACCGCGATCAGCAGCCCGGCCGAGACGAGCCAGCCGAACAGGCCCGCGATTATGCCTTCGACGAGGAAGGGCAGCTGGACGTAGAAATTCGACGCGCCGACCAGCCGCATGATGCTGGTCTCCCTGCGCCGGTTGAAGGCGGACAGCCTGATCGTGTTCGCCACCAGCAGGATGGCAGCGATGATCAAGATGATCGCGATGATCACTACCGCGTTCCTTGCCCCGTTCAGCAGCTTGTAGAACTTGTCCAGGATCGAGGAGTCGTCGACGATCTGGTCCACCCCCGGGCGACCGTCCACGGTCTGCGCCACCACGGGGAAGTCGGTCTGCGTGTTCCTGAGCTTCACCTGGAATGAATCAGGGATGTCGCCCTTGCTGACCGAGCTGACGAAGGACGGATTCTGCGAGAATTCCTGCCGGAACCGCGCATAGGCCTGCGACTGGGATTCGTAGCGGACATTCACGACCTGCGGCAGGTTTTTCAGGTCCTGCGAAATCTGCGCAATCTCGGTCGCGGACGCCGGCCCGTTCTTCGCGCATTGCGGGCTGACGCTTGTGGTGGTGCACAGGTAGATGGAGAGCTGAACTCTGCCCTGCCAGTAAGTCCTGGTGTTATTGACCTGCTTGACGAAGAGCAGTCCGGTGCCGAGCAGCGACAGGCTGATCGCGACCACCACGATGAGTGCGATGGTCATGGTCAGATTCCGCCGCAGACCGATCCATACCTCGTGGAAGACAAACTGCGCACGCATTCGTGAGATCCCTCGGTAATCTTGGGCGGGCCGGTCAGTAGGCCTGGCCGTAGACCCCGCGCGATTGGTCGCGCACGACCTTGCCATATTCGAGTTCGATAACGCGCTTTCGCATGGAGTCCACGATCGCCGCGTCGTGCGTGGCCATGACGACCGTGGTGCCGGTCCGGTTGATGCGGTCGAGGACCTTCATGATGCCAATCGAGGTCGCCGGGTCGATGTTCCCGGTGGGCTCGTCGGCAAGCAGGATCATCGGCCGGTTGACGAACGCCCGGGCCATCGCGACCCGCTGCTGCTCGCCACCGGACAGTTCATCGGGCATCCGGTCCCGCTTGCCCTCCAGGCCGACAAGGTCGATCACTTCTGGCACGACCTTACGGATGAACCGCCGTGGCTTGCCGATGACCTCAAGCGCGAACGCGATGTTCTGGTAAACGTTCTTGCTGGGCAGCAGCCGGAAGTCCTGGAACACGCAGCCAATCCGGCGGCGCAGGTGCGGCACCTTCCAGTTGGTGAGCCGAGCCAGGTCCTTTCCGGCGACGTGGATCCGGCCGTCGGTGGGCCGCTCCTCCTTCAGTACCAGGCGGAGGAACGTCGATTTGCCGGACCCGGACGGCCCGACCAGGAAAACAAACTCGCCCTTTTCGACGTCCAGATTGACGTTCTCCAGGGCGGGACGGCTCTGGTTCGGGTACATCTTGGTGACGTTGTCGAAGTGGATCACAGGCCCATCACACGGCGCTCGACGAAAATGCAGGACGACCCGGCCGGGACGTCCTGACGCCCCGGTTTGGCCTTGGGCCAGTGTAGGGGGGAAACTGGTCGGGAACGTCCAACATCGGCGAAGTGACCGGGTAGCCGCCGGGACGGAGGGACCCAGATGAGCTGCGAGCACCTGATCTGCGCTGCATGCGCGGGGCCGGTGGCGGAGGGTCACTGTCCGGTCTGCCAAACGGCCCGGGCACATGTGCATCACTCGGGGGGTGGCCTGCGGATTCCGGTCATCGCGGCAGTGCTGCTCGTCTTGCTGCTCCTGCTCGCCCTGCGGCTGCACTGACCTGACGTCAGAGGCCCTGGGTGCGGAGCCAGCGGATCTCCGCCTCGATGAACTCGTCGATCTCGCCGTCGAGCACCGCCGCCGTGTTTCCCGTCTCTACGCCGGTCCGCAGGTCCTTGATGTTCTGGTACGGGTGCAGCACGTAGTTACGGATCTGCGTTCCCCAGCTACTCTTATTCTCGCCGCGGAGCTCGGCCATCTTCGCTGCCTGCTCGTCCCGCTTGCGCTCGAGCAGCTTGGCCTGCAGCACGGCCAGCGCGCTCGCGCGATTCTGGATCTGGCTGCGCTCGTTCTGGCAGGAGACCACGATCCCGGTCGGCAGGTGCGTGATCCGGACGGCCGAGTCCGTGGTGTTCACGCCCTGTCCGCCGGGGCCGCTGGACCGGAAGACGTCGACCCGCATCTCGTCCTCGGGTATCTCGATGTGATCGGCCCGCTGCACGACGGGGATCACGTCCACCCCGGCGAACGAGGTCTGCCTGCGTCCCTGGTTGTCGTACTTGGAGATGCGGACCATCCGGTGCGTGCCGTGCTCGCCGCGCAGCGTGCCGTAGGCGTACGGGGCCTTGATGGCAAAGGTCGTCGACTTGATCCCGGCCTCTTCCGCGTAGGACGTGTCGTAGACCTCGGTCGGGTAGCCGTGCCGCTCGGCCCAGCGTAGGTAGATGCGCCGCAGGCCTTCCGCCCAGTCCGCCGCGTCGGCTCCGCCCGCCTGCGCGTTGATGGTCATCAGCGCCTCGCGGGAGTCGTACTCGCCGGACAGCAGGGTACGGATCTCCAGCTGGTCGACCTCCCGGCGCAACTCCGCGAGATCGCGCGTCGCCTCCAGCCTGGTCGGCTCGTCGTCCTCGCTCTCGGCCAGTTCGAACATCACCGAGGTGTCGTCGAGCCGGCGGGCCAAGCCCTCCAGCCGGGCTAGCTCACCGTCGAGATAGGACAGCCTGCGGGTGACCGCCTGCGCCTGTTCCTGATCTTCCCAGAGGCCCGGGTCACCGGCCCGCACGCGCAGTCCGTCCGCTTCCTTCCGCATCGCTTCCGGATCGAGAACTGCCTCCACGCTGGCGAGTTTCGCCTTCAGCTCCGAGATTTCGCCGGCGGGGTCGATTGCCATGGCGGAAAGCCTACGTCAGCCAGCCGACTGTCAGCTTCCGGCTGGCACCCAGCGGCCGCGCGGGCCGTCTAATCGGGCAGCCTGCTTGCGGTCACCAGGGTGCGTATCGCCCGTACCGCTACCGACAACGTGGCCATCGTGAACGCGTCACTCTCCCAGATCTCGGTCATCGTCTGGCGTGCCCGCCGCACCGCCGGGTCGTTGCGCTGCGCCCAGGCGGCGAGCCTTTCCTCCGGGCTGCCGGGGCCGGTGACCGTCAGCACGTCCTTCGCCAGCGCGGCGTGCGCCGAGTACAGGTCGTCCCTGAGCGCTCCGCGGGCCATGGTGTTCCACCGGTCCGCCCTGGGCAGTGCGGTGATCCGGTCCCGCAGCCGGCTGATCTGCAGCCGGTCCGCCAGGTCGAAGTACACCTCGGCGGCCTCCTCGATGTCGCGGCCGGTGCCGGCGGCGACCTGCACGATGTCGAAGGCGGAATAGGCGGGCACCATGGCGGATACCCAGTGCGCGAGGTCAGCGGGCACGCGGCGGGCGATGAAGCTGTCCCTGCGCTCCTCGAACTCGGCCAGGTCGCGGCCGGCCAGCAGCTTGGGCAGGCTGGCCGCGACGGTCATTACGCCGGTGGCGAAGAAGCCGACCGTCGATTCGATGTCGAACGGCGGCCGACGGCTGTGCAGCAGCCAGCGGGTGGCCCGCTCGGTCAGCTTGCGGCCCTCCAGCGCCATCGCGATCTGGGTGGCCGTGTCGACCTTGCCGTCCAGCGCCTCAACGTGCGCCCAGAAGCCAGGCATACCGAACACATGCCTGGCCACCAGCCACGCCCGGGTGATATCGGGGACGGAGGCCCCGGTCTCCTCGGTCAGCCGGAACGCGAAGGTGATACCCGAGCGGTCCACCATGTCGTTGACGACTTCGGTCGTGATGATCTGACGGTGCAGCCGGTGGGCTCGCATCAGCTCCGGGTAACGCTCCCGCAGCGGGATCGGGAAGTAGCCGACCAGCACGCGGCGCAGGTACTCGTCGTCGGGTAGGTCGGAAGCGAGCACCTGCTGCGCCGATGCGATCTTCGTCTGGGCGAGCAGCACGGCGAACTCCGGCGTGGTTAGGCCGGTCCCGGCGGACCGCCGCTCGGCGATCTCCCGGTCGCCGGGCAGCACATCGAGCCTGCGGTGAATCCGCCGGTCGCGCTCCAGCTTCCGGATATACCTGGCATGCACGTGCAGCATCGGCGCCGCCTGCGCCCTGGCGGCAGCGAGCGTCCTGTTCTGGTGATAGTTGTGCGCCAGTACCAGGCCGGCGACCTCATCGGTCATCTCGTGCAGCAGCCGGTTCCGGTCGGCGGTCCGCAGCTCGCCACTGCGCACCACCCGGTCGAGCAGGATCTTGATATTCACCTCGTGGTCGGAGGTGTCGACGCCGGCCGAGTTGTCGATGAAATCGGTGTTCACCAGCCCGCCGGCCAGCGCGTACTCGATCCTGGCCGCCTGAGTCAGGCCCAGGTTCCCGCCCTCGGCGACAATCCTGGCGCGCAGGTCGGTCGCGTCCACCCGGACCGCATCGTTGGACCGGTCGCCCGCGTCGGCGTGCGACTGCGTGCTCGCCTTCAGGTACGTGCCGATGCCGCCGTTCCAGAGCAGGTCGACCGGCGCCGACAAGATGGCGGAGATCAGCTCATCGGGAGTCAGCGACGTCACCGCGTCATCGATGCCGAGCGCGGCGCGCGCCTCTGGTGACACCCGCACCGACTTGGCGCTGCGCGCCCATACCCCGCCGCCCGGCGAGATCAGCGTCGTGTGGTAATCCGCCCAGGAGGACCTGGGCAGCGCGAACAGCCGCTCCCGCTCGGCGAAGCTGGCCGCCGGATCCGGATCCGGGTCGACGAACACGTGCCGGTGGTCGAAGGCCGCGATCAGCTTGATGTGCCTCGATTGCAGCATGCCGTTGCCGAAGACGTCGCCGGACATGTCGCCGACACCGACGACCGTGAAATCGCTCTCGCCGGTATCGATGCCGAGCGCCTGGAAATGGAACTTGACCGACTCCCAGGCGCCGCGCGCGGTAATGCCCATCTTCTTGTGGTCATAGCCCTCGGAACCGCCGGAAGCGAACGCGTCGCCCAGCCAGAACCCATAGGAGCCGGCGATCTCGTTCGCCGTGTCCGAGAACGTCGCCGTGCCCTTGTCGGCCGCCACCACGAGGTACGGATCATCGCCGTCATGCCGGACGACGCGGACGGGCGGCAGCACCTGGCCGGCATCGATGTTGTCGGTGACGTCCAGCATCGCGGAAATGAACATCCGGTAGCAGGTCAGCACCTCGCCCAGGTACGCCTCGCGGTCCGCCGGGTTGGGCAGCTGCTTGCAGACGAATCCGCCCTTGGCGCCGGACGGCACGATGACCGAGTTCTTCACCTCCTGCGCCGCTGCCAGGCCGAGTACCTCGGTTCTGAAGTCCTCCGGCCGGTCCGACCAGCGGAGGCCGCCGCGCGCGACGTCGGCGAACCGCAGGTGCACGCCCTCGAACCTGGGCGAGTAGACGAAGAGCTCGAACCGCGGGCGCGGAGCCGGCAGGTCGGGCACCTTGGCCGCGTCGAGCTTGGCCACGAAGTAAGGCAGCCGGCCGCTGGCAGCCGCCTTGTCCTGGAAGTAGGCAGCCGTCTTGTCCTGGAAGTAGTTCGTCCGCAGCGTGGCCTGAATCAGGCCCCAGTAGGCCCGCAGGATGCGGTCCTGGTCGAGGCTGGCGACATCGTCCAGCTCACCGCGGATCTCCTCGGCGATCGCCTCGCTCCGCTCGCCCGCGCCAGCCTGCCGGTCCGGGTCGAACCTGGACTCGAACAGGCGCACAAGCAGGCGGGTCACCGTCACGTTCGCGCGCAGCACCCGCTGGACGTAATCCTGGCTGAACGCGGTGCGCGCCTGGCGCAGGTACCTGGCATACGCGCGCAGCACCACCACCTGCCGCCAGGTGAGATGCGCGTCGAGGACGAGCGCGTTGAACCCGTCGTCCTCGATCTGCCCGTGCCACAGGGCACCCAGCGCGCCTTCGAGCAGGTCCTTCACCGAGTCAAGCGAGGCGGGCACCCGGGATCCGGTGGCCGCCGGGGCTTGGCTGGCCGCGTCCTGGCCGGACCCGGCCGCGTCACCGGCGGCGCGGCTCCGGCGCAGCCCGAAGTCGTAGATCCAGAACGGCTCAGCGACGCTGGCCCCGGAGAACTCGTAGGGGTGCTCGTCCACCACGTCGACGCCCATGTGCTGGAGCCTGGGCAGCACGTCGGTGAGCGTGATCGGGGAGCCGGTCCGGTAAATCGTAAGCCGCCAGACGCGCCTGTTCGCTCCGGACGCGCTGGTTGCGTGATCGTGCTCAACCGGCACGCCGCCGATGAAGCTGACCGACTGCCAGAACTCGAAGGCTACGTTCTCGCCCGACTCGCGCAGCTCAAGGATCCTGGTCAGGTCGCCGACTGCCGCGGCGGCCGGCACGTCGGTCTTGTAGGTGTCGGGAATGGCGTCGCCGCACATGGCGAGCAGCGCGCGAGCCTGCTGCGGGCCGAGTGATCTGGCCGCCGCCTCGGCCAGATCGTCGTCCCACGACCTGACCACGGCGGCCAGTTCCTTCTCCAGCTCGGTCTCGTCCACCTCGGGCAGCATGCTGCCGTGCGCGGACCTGACCACGATGTGCAGCCTGGCTACCGATGATTCGCCGACCATCACGCTGTACCCGACCGATACCCCGTTCAGCGCGCTGAGCAGGATCTCCTGCGCGCGCAGCCTGACCTTGGTGGTGTATTTGTCCCTCGGCAGGTAGACCAGGCAGGACATGTACCGGCCATAGATGTCCTTGCGCAGGAACAGCCGGGTCTGGGTGCGGTCGCGCAGGCGCAGCACGCCGTCCGCGATCGGGGCTAGCTCGGGGACGGAGATCTGGAAGAGCTCTTCCCGCGGGTAGTTCTCCAGGAACTCGGCGAGATCCTTGCCGTCGTGGCTTTCCGCGGTCAGGCCGAGGGCATCAAGAACGCCGACCAGCTTGCGCCGCAGCACCGGGATGCGAGTGATGCTCTCGGAGTAGGCGACGTGCGTATACAGGCCGAGAAACCGGTACTCGCCCGCCACTTCGCCCGCGTCGTCCAGCCGCTTCACCGCCACGTAGTCGAGGTAACTGGGCCGGTGCACGGTGGACAGCGAATTGGCCTTGGTCAGTATCAGCCGCTGCGGATCGCGTGCCCTGGCCCTTACCTCTGGCGGCAGCGCGGCGAACGAGCTTGAGCCCTGCCGGTCGTGCCGCAGAATGCCGAGGCCGGTGCCGGCTACCGCGCGCAGCATCATCCCGTCCGGCCCGTCCGTCAGGTCGTACTCACGGTAGCCGAGGAAGGTGAAGTGACCTTCGGCGAGCCAGCGCAGCAGTGCCTCGATCTCGGCGGGCGCCTCGTCCGCGGCAGCCGTCTGCGGCGCCGCCTCGGACATGGCGAGATCATCGGCAAGCTGCACGGCCCTGGCCCGCATCCGCGAGTAGTCCTCCACGGCCACTCGCACGTCGCCGAGCACTCGCTGCAGGTCCTTGGTCAGCCGCGCGGCCTCGGCGTCGTCGGCGAGCACCCCGATCTCGATGTGCGTCCAGGACTCGGCGATCTCGTCATGGGCGGCCGGCGACCCGTCGATCAGGCCGAGCACGCCGCGCAGCGTCCCGGTCACGTCCCTGCGTACCCGCAGCTGCGGGTGGATCACCCGGTGCGCCGACAGGTCGTGCCTGGCCAGCTCCATCGTCACCGAGTCAACGAGGAAGGACATGTCGTCGGTGACAATGTCGAGCACCGCCCCGGTTGGCTCAAGTGCGGCAGCCCCGGCCGCCCTGACCCGGACCAGCGCGCGGCCTTGCGGCCGGTGCGCCGCGAAGACGGCCTGCTCGGTCGCCACGGCGGCGATCCGCTCCGGGCCGACCGCGGCGAGATCCTCGATCGCGACATGACGGTAGTAGGCCTGCAGGTAATTCCGCAGGTCGCCTACCCCGGCATCATCGCGGGCCAGCCGCGCCGCCGCTGTCAGCAGGGCAAGCTTATCGTCGCCTGCGTGCTCTGCCATCGGTCCCACTCCTTTGTGCGCCGGGGCCGGCCGCCGCGCTGCCCGGCCGTTACAACCAATCTCGCAGCTCCCACAGCAGGGGGTAATAGCGCAGCGGCACTCGATTGTGCAGGTATGGCGCACCAGTCGACCCGCCGGTGCCGGATTTCGTGCCGATCTGCCGCTCCACCATCTGAACGTGCCTGGCCCGCCAGAGCCCCGCTATCTCATCATGGGTCAACAGGTCCTCGGCAAGCTGCCAGAGCTCGTCGTGACTTGCCCGGTCCCTGGCGATCGAGACGAGCGAGGTCAGCACCTGATCAGCATCCTTGACGGGCAGGCCGCGGGCGCCGAGCAGGCCGAGAAACGCATCCCAGAGCGACGGCTCGGCCAGCCGCCGGGCCAGCCGGTCCCGCTCGGGCTCGGTCAACCCGCGGAAGCGGGCAAGGAATTTCCTGTCCTTCGCCCCGGACAGGAACTCCAGCTCGCGGAACTGAACGGACTGGAAGCCGCTGGCAGGCGCGAGCACCGCGCGGAACTCGAGGAAGTCCTGCGGGGTCATCGTCTCGAGCACGTCGATCTGGCTGACCAGCAGCCGCTCGATGACATGCGCGCGGCGGAGCAGTTGCCTGGCCCGCCAGGTCTCGTCCGCCGCCATCGCGTCGCGGGCCGCGCCGAGCTCGTGCAGCAACTGCTGGAACCAGAGCTCGTACGCCTGGTGGACGGTGATGAACAGCAGCTCGTCATGAGCCGGCGGATCGGCCTGCGGCACCTGCTGGGCGAGCAGCTCCGGCAGCCGGAGGTAACTGCCGTAGGTCAGCCTGCCGCCCTCTTCGCCGAAACGGCGGTCCGGCGGCTGCCCGGCCCGGCCCGGTGACGTCGTCACCTTGCCTCCCCCGGCGCGAAGGAGGCCAGTACCTCCGGGTTCGCCAGCGCATCCGGGTCGACCGCATCGGCGAGCGGGGTGCCCAGCAGGATCTTCCTGACCGGCACTTCGAGCTTCTTGCCGGACAGCGTCCGCGGGATGCCCGGCACCTGGTGAATCTCGTCCGGGACGTGCCGTGGCGACAACTCGGCGCGCAGCCGCGACCGGATCCGGGCGACCAGCCCGTCGTCCAGCGCGCAGCCGCCGGCCGGCACGACGTACAGGATGAGCCGGCCGTGGCGGCCGAGCCCGCCGGTGTCCACTACCAGGCTGTCGGCGATCTCCGGCAGCCGCTCCACGACGCGGTAGAACTCGCTGGTGCCCATCCGGACGCCGCCTCTGTTCAGGGTGGCATCGGAGCGGCCGTAGATGACGCAGCCGCCGTCCGGCAGGATCATGATCCAGTCCCCGTGCCGCCATACTCCCGGGTAATCCGCGAAGTAACTGGACGCGTACCGCTCGCCGCCCGGATCGTTCCAGAAGCCAACCGGCATGGACGGCATCGGCTGCGTTATCACTAGTTCTCCTACTTCGCCGGTGACAGGGTTGCCGCGTGCGTCGTACGCCGCCACCTTCGCGCCGAGGCAGCTGCCCGCGATCACCCCGGCCCGCACCGGGAGCAGCGGGCTCGGCCCGACAAATCCGGTGCACAGGTCGGTTCCGCCGGAGAAGGAGCCGAGCACCAGGTCGCTGCCCACCTCGGCATAGACCCAGCGGAAGCCCTCCGGCGGCAGTGGCGACCCGGTGGATCCGAGGCCGCGGAGCTTCGACAGGTCGTGCCTGGCGGCCGGGCGCAGTTCCGCCTTGGCGCAGGCGAGCAGGTACGGCGCGCCCGTTCCGGCGTAGGTCACGCCGGTCTCGGCGATCAGCCGCCAGAGCGCGCCGGTGTCCGGATAGGTCGCGCTGCCGTCGTACAGGACCACGGTCGCGCCCGCGAGCAGCCCGCCAGCCAGGTAATTCCACATCATCCAGCCGGTCGTGGTGTACCAGAAGAAGATGTCCGCCGCGCCGAGGTCCTGGTGGAAGGCGAGCACCTTCAAGTGCTCAAGCACGATCCCGCCATGACCGTGCACGATCGGCTTAGGCAGGCCGGTAGTGCCGGAGGAGTACAGCACCCACAACGGATGGCTGAACGGGACCTCGGTGAACTCCGGCGGCGCGGCCGCGTCACCAGCGGCGCCGGCGCCACCGCCGGGGCCGGCGCCACCGCCGGGCAGGGCCTCCCAGCTGAGCGCGCGGAGACCGGCCGCGGCCAGCCGCTGCTCCAGGCCAGGGCTGCGGACCAGCACGACGGCGGCGAGGCCGGGCAGCGCGGCCGCGATGGTCGCGACCTCGTCCTGCCGGTCGAACGCCTTCCCGCCGTAGGTGTAGCCGCCGACCGCGATCAGCACCTTCGGCGAGATCTGCGCGAACCGGTCGATCACGCTGGGCGGGCCGAAATCCGGCGAGCACGATGACCAGATAGCACCCAGGCTGGCGCTGGCCAGCATGGCGATCAGCGCCTCCGGAACGTTGGGCAGGTAGGCGGCGACGCGGTCACCCGCCGTGACGCCGAGCGCGCGCAGCCCGGCCGCGGCCGCGGCCACCGCGCGGTCAAGCTCTCCGTAGCTGATGGTGCCGCCGCCGCCGTCTTCGCTCCGGTAGATCACCGCCGTCCGGGCTGGTTCCTCGCGGGCAGCCCGGAGTGCGTTCCGCGCGTAGTTGATCGTGGCGCCGTCGAACCAGCGCACGTCCGGCATCGTCCCGCCGCTCAGCGGCGGTCCAGTCCCCCGGTCGCCAAGCACCCCGAAGTATTCCCAGACCGACTCCCAGAAGGCGGCGGTCTCGGCCACCGACCAGTCCCAGATCTGGTCGTGCCCGGCCAGGTCGAGACCGCGGTGGGCAGCCAGCCAGCGGGCATAGCCGGTGACCCGCGCTGCGGCGGCGGACTCCGGCGTAGGCTCCCAGAGCACCGCGCCGTAGTCCCGCCCGGCGAGTGCGGCTGCGGCGGCGGAACCAGAAGCAGGCGTCGGCTGATCATCGGTGGGCATAGGCCCAGCATGAAACGTCCGGCCGGTGACCCGCAACGCCAGGTCCGGTGCGGCGACATCGGCAGCGTACGGCCCGGCGGGACGGGTAGGCGTATTCCATGACATCAGCAGGCAGCGGGACCGGCGATCGGCCCGATACCACTCCGGCCGCCGAGATAGCCGAGCGGGACCTGCCAGGACGGGTCGCCGGACTGGTCGAGGATGTGAGCGAATCGCGCTCGCCGGCCCGGGTGAGGCGGCTGGTAGCCGCTACCGCGCGGGTCGCGGGCCGGGGCGGACAGGTTACCTGGCATGGCGCTATTTCGGCCGCCGGGTGGCTGTCGGACCAGGTGATCGCGATGGCGCCGCGGCTGCCGGTCCGGGACGCCGCGACACTGCGGCGGCAGTTTCCCGGCTGCTCGCCCGAGGAACTTGCCGACGCGTTGATCCGCGGGTCATCCCGCGCCGCGGCGAGCGTCGGCGCGGCGGTCGGCGCGTCCATGGTGCTGCCCGTCATTCCAGCGGTGCCAGTGGAGATCGCGACCGAGACGCTGGCGCTGGTGGGGATCGAGCTCAAGCTGATCGCGGAATTGCACGAGGTATACGGGATGCGTCCGCCGGGCTCGGCGCCCGAGCGGATGGCCGGCTACGTGGCGGCCTGGGCGAATCGGCGCGGAGTGGGCCTCGCGCCGGGCGGGATCGTGCTCGCGGTGGGATCCCCGCTGCGCCGCCGGCTGCAGCGCAGGCTGCTCGCCCGGGCGGGCCGGAGCGCCACCTCGCTCGGCCCGATGCTCACCGGCGCCATGGCCGGCGCGGTACTCAACCGGCACGAGACCCGCCGCCTCGGCCGCGAAGTCAGGGACGACCTGCGGCAGCGGTCCCCGAACGCGGCGCACTGGCCTGCCTGAAACCGCTGGCCTGCCGGAAACCACTGGCCTGCCGGAAACCACTGGCCTGCCGGAAACCACTGGCCTGCCGGAACTAGCCCGCCGACGGCATGGTCAGCAGCTGAATCGCGCGGATCACGGCGGAGATCTCGGTCAGATCCGGCAGCACGAGATCGGCCCCGGCGGCGCGGAGGTCGCCCTCGGTTGACCGCCCGGTGGCGATGGCGACCGACCGGGCACCGCCCACCT
>WNGD01002317.1_pt1 | contig 24074 bp, 18 predicted proteins | sample 5400671 | NCBI WGS metagenome assembly WNGD01 (sample SAMN13153369, study PRJNA577476) | soil metagenome | isolation source: 40 cm soil or saprolite under grassland replicate 2 | place: USA:California | collected 2016-06-15
ACCTTTTCGTACTGGACGGATATGTGGCTGAGGGGTCCGCACTGTCCTTCTAGCTGCGAGAGCGTGTCGAGTACGAGTGGGGGTACGCTTCCCATGAACTTCCTGTCATATTCCTCTGGTGTGAAGCTTGCGACGTGGGTGCGCATCCTCGACTCGACGAGCCGGTGGTTCCGGTCGAGCACGGCTACGTAGCGGACTCTCTGGTCTAGCGCGAAGAGGTCGTCGATGAGACGGGCGAAGGGTCTGCTCAAGCCTTTGCCTTCACGGTTTTTCTTGGTATCTAAAGGAATGCCTGGGCGTTCTGTACTCTTCCAAAAGGCACATTTGTGTCGCGGGAATTTTTTTATTTCTAAATCCTAGAACGGGTCCTCTCGCTATCTGAAACTGTTCTGGGCGAGACTATCGGGTTGTCGCGCAGAACGGGCGAATCAGCAGTTTTCAGTAAGTGCTGGTGAGGGCCCTCCAAGCGTGAATAAGGTGCTCTGTGGGACCCCCCTCCCCGATTGTTGATCCGGGCTTATTCTGGGCGAGTCTCCGGAGTGGGACTCGATCCCGGAATGTCTTGTTCTCTTTGCTGGGGCGTTTTATACTTCTCTGGGCGAGACCAGGGAGACGCGCAGTAGATTGGCGGTTGGTTGTTGGAGTACAAGTGGGTCGTTCTCACGGTCACAACCGTCGGCATCTTCATGGCCACGCTTGACTCCAGCATTATCGTCGTGGGTCTTCCCCAGGTGGTCAGCAGCCTCCAGACCAATCTGGTCGAGGGGGTCTGGTTCATCACCATCTATCGGCTGATGATAACAGTCCTGCTTGTTGGTATAGGCCGGATGGCTGACCTCTACGGACGGGTCCGGCTCTACAATCTGGGCTTCGCGATTTTCAGCCTCGGCTCGCTACTCTCCGGCCTCTCGATCACGGCTGAGATGTTGCTCGCCTTCCGGCTAATCCAGGGGGTTGGGGCTGCCTTACTCTTCGTGAACAGTGTCGCCATCGTAACAGACGCCTTCGCAGGTAGCGAGCTTGGGAAAGGGATCGGGATAAACCAGGTCGCGATCAACGCGGGGACGATTACAGGCTACACTCTCAGCGGCGTCCTCATCCAGCTCTTTACATGGCGCTCCATATTCCTGGTGAACGTCCCGATCGGTATCTTCGGCACCTACTGGTCAAGGAAGAGGCTGAAGGAGATCTCTCACCCTGCTCGTGGTGAGAGGTTCGATCTGCGGGGCGCCGTGACATTCTCCGCCTCTATCACATTGCTACTCCTCGGTCTGACTCTGGGGAGTATCACCGACCCCTTGTCACTCACACTTACAGGTCTGAGCTTTCTCCTCATGATCATCTTTGCACTGGCAGAGCGGAGGGCCAGCTTTCCAGTCCTAGACCTCTCACTGTTCAGGAACAGGCTCTTCACCGCTGGCAATATCGCCAATCTTCTAAGCGGTCTAGCCTTTGCTGCGCTCGCCTTCATAATGACCCTCTACTTCCAGCTCGTCAGAGGCTACGACCCGCTCCACGCCGGAATCTATCTTATACCGCTCGACGTGACTCTTATCCTGATCGGGCCCATCAGTGGTTCACTCTCGGATAGATGGGGCGCTAGAGGCCTAAGCACCCTCGGGCTCATAACCGCCTCCGCCGGCTTCTTCTACCTATCTGGCTTCACCACAACAACCGACTATCTGCAGATAGCCCTGGGTCTAGTCTTCGTCGGATTTGGCATCGGTCTATTCCGCAGTCCCAATGCAAGCTCCGTGATGGGCTCTGTCCAGGGGGCTAAGAGGGGCATCGCCTCGGGCGTCAGGGCCACGATCATCAACACAAGCATCGTCGCCAGCATACCACTAGTCCTCGCCGTGATGACGACGGATATACCGTACTACAAGCTGATCAACATTGTCGACAACGTCAACACGGTCTCAAACAACCAGATCACCACCGCGGATCTCGCCCCGTTTCAGATAGGATTACAACATTCTCTAGTCATATTCTCAATCCTCATCCTCGCCTCCGCAATCTTCTCTCTATTCCGAGGACCACGAACAGAACAGGGACAGCTCAGTGGCCTCCAAGGACAATAGCTCCAGCGATTAAGGGAGAGATCATCCCGCCGGCCGGACGGTCATGCCGGATAGAATCGGACAGTTATTCCACTCGGACTGGTGTTGATAGCCGCCACATTCCAGTTTCCAGTGGTCGGCGGGCTGAATGTCAACGTGCCCTGCGAAGTATCCTGCCGGAGGATACAGCTGCTGTAGGGAAAAGCCATGGTCTGGTTGTTGAACGCCCAAGTAAGATAAGTGCCTTGGTCGATTACGCAGAAAGTTGCTGAACCATTTGTGACCGTGACGCCTATCACAAAACTTGCTCCAGCGGAAATTCCTTGGAGTGTGAGAGCAAACACGCCGGGATTGCTCTCTGTCCCCGCTCGAATATCATGAGTCTCCGGAGCTTGCAGAGAACCGTGTGGTCGCGGGAGGTACGGTATGCTGCTGATAACTATGCCCAGAGACAGAGCGATAATGATTCCGACGATAGCAAATGTCCTCCTCCGCCGGATTAGCTTCACTAACAGACCTCCACGATGTCAGAATCTGCGACTCGCTAATAAACCGAAGATAGGAGAGATGGACCGTTTCGTACGCTCCTGTTCTTTATCTGGTGGGGAGCCACCGATAATCCTATTAGGATAGTATGTTACACGAGCATTCGAATGACCAAGCCAAGATTTGCTCCGATCGTCGCCTTGGCCCTACTAATTGGTATCTTGGGAGGCGGGTCTCTCTTCTCAGCTCTTCTCCCTGTCGTCCCGAGAGTTCATGCGGCCACTGACTCTGTTTTCCTGAAGGGATACTTCCAGGCCTGGAACTTCACTTCAACGAACATGAATCCAACCATCACCGTTCATCAGGGTGATACAGTCTCCCTGACATTGCAGAGCCTCGATGGAAGCACTCACCAGTTCCTGGTCGATGTCGACAGAGACGGCGGGAGCTTGACCGACGACTGTCCTTCAATAGATCCATGCTCTTCGCTGTTCGGAGGGACCGGGCTCCCTGCGATGACCCATTACAATTTTCCAGTCAACTTTGCAGCCGGCAACTACACGTACTACTGCACAATTCACTTCACAAGTATGCTAGGAACGTTTCAGGTGCTTCCCGACTTCTCGATAAGCGCGTCCCCAACTGCTGCGGGGGTGGTTGCTGGTGGGTCATCGAATTTCTCAGTCTCCCTGGCGAGCCTTGGGTTTTCGGGGACAGTTGGTCTTACCTCTTCTGTACCTTCACCCGCGACCGGAGTCACTGCTTCTCTGACTCCCTCGAGTGTCCCATTAACTTCAGGGGGCACGGGGTCTTCAGTGCTTAAAGTGTCAACGAGCGTCTCTAGTCCTTCTGGAAGCTTCTTCATCACAGTAACTGGTACGGCTGGACAGCTCTCTCACACAGCTGGTGTGATGGTAACTATTACAGGCGGCGTGCTCGGTGGTTTTGCCCAGGCGGGTTCGACTCTGCAATTGGTTCTGGCCTGGGCCTGGGTGGCTGTCCCACTCGTTGCAATCTTGATCCTGTCCGTTGCTTTCACTCGCCGTCGAAAAATCTGATAGACAACCATAGTTATAGAATCCAAGCAATAATCGGTCCAACCAGAGCCAAGGGCGATCTTCAACAGGGCCACACCTCTTTCCTTACGCATTTTCTTACCATCTGCATTTGACCCTTCGCGAGAGGTCCCAGCCGATAAGGCTATAAGATCAGCAGAGAAACCGAGCCCGAAGATGACAAAACAACTGTACGCTCGAATAGTCGTATTGACTACACTCGTGTTTCTTGGCTCATGGTTGCTTCTGTCTCACACAAGTGCCTCCGGAGCTCCTCTGATTGCGCAAGCCAGCCTCCCAGCTGCTCCTCCAGACTTCTCGATAAACGCCTCCCCAGCATCTGCCGTCGTAATCGCTGGAGCATCCACAGACTTTACGATAACGCTGACAAGCCAAGGATTCTCAGGAATCGTCAGCCTTGAACCATCGGTCCCTAGCGGTGCAACAGGCGTCACAGCTTTCGTAAATCCACCCACCGTGGCTCTCACCTCAGGATCGACCGGAACTTCCAATCTACACGTATCCACAAGCATGTCAAGTCCATCAAAAACCTTCACGATTACAGTCACGGGCACATCTGGGAGCCTCTCTCACAAGGCTAGTGTTTCGATAACAATCGTCGGAGGCCAGCTAGGAGGATCGACGGGACAGCCCGCCAGTGTCTACATGTCCTCTGTTGCAGCTGGGCTCCTCGTTGCACTCGGAGGTGCGCTAGCTCTTGCTGCTGGCCTTTCTCGCCGCAGTGGAGTGAAAGACCACTCATCACTTTCCTCAGTGCTCCCGCTGAATTTATTATGGAGCCTGCGGAAAAGTAAGGCGGGGGAAGCAGACTTCAATCACAGAGACTCGACGAGGATCGTAGCGGTCATAATTCTCGTCGTATCGATGGTAAGCGTACTCTACACGTCCCGAAACAGTCTATTGTACCCCGTCTCTTCTGCGCGCGCACGCCCATTTACCGCAGCGCTGATCGATGAAGTCTCAGCTTTCATCCCTGACCCTGCGTTCATCAACCAGACGACGAGTCTATTGACCTCAGCGGGCTACAAGGTGGACTATTATCCGCCGAGCTCCGTCACAATCGACCTCCTCAAGAGACTCCCATCAATGGAGTACGGGATTGTCGTTCTACGAAATCACTCGACAGGGTTCCAAGGTGACGTGATATCTCTAGTGACATCTGAACCCTACACCCAAGACGAGTACGCGTTCGAACAGCTTACAGATCAGATTGTCCCCGTAGAACTCGGGGTTGCAAACGCCACATACTTTGGAATAACTCCTCTCTTCGTGAGAGACTCCATGCAGGGATTCTTCCAGGACTCGATAATCGTGATGATGGGATGCACTGGTCTGACGAACTCGGAAATGGCTCAGGCGTTCGTTTCTAGAGGTGCTCAAGTCTATGTGAGCTGGGACCAAGTCGTCCAGGCCTACAGGACAGACGTGTCCACCACGATCTTCTGGCAGTGGATGACAAGCGGGCACTCTGTAAGGGACTCGACTCTCGCTGCGACTCGCGACGGGCCGGCTGACCCAGTCTACAAGAGCCATCTGGTATTCTACCCTGCAAACGAGGGATCTATGACACTGGCAGTGGCTACAAGCACATAGCGGGCTCTCACGACAGATTTTCTATCTCCAACGGACTCTACAAGAAACCGTAGGGGCTTCCGGCAAGGCTAATTACCGTTTCACGCTGTCACGCCTGTGTCGATGAGCCACCAAGGAATAGAGACAGTACGGATCAGGAGGCCAACCTTCGAACTTGGGTTATCCCTCATGGGCGGAGCGGTGTCAATGGGCTTCTCGTCGGACCTCGCAGGATCTAACGTATCCTTTTTTATCGGCAACTTGCTCATTGAGAATTTCTTCATCCTCGCGCTTGGGATCGTCATAGTTGCAGGAATGTTCTATGAGAGACCTGAAAGACAGCTGATTTACGGTCTGCTCTTGATCATTTTCTCGCTCAACCAGTTTGTCATACTGGTCACTCTATTCTCGACTCTACCTTTCGTTGCCCTCGGTCCCATTGGACCCTTGCTGACATTTGCAGGAGGACTCTCGGCATTGCGGTTTCGACTCCCATCTAGCAGGTAGATCTTCTTGGAGCCCCGGCCGGGGATTGAACCCGGGACCTGCGGCTTACTCTTCCGGAGGTACAAGGCCGCCGCTCCACCACTGAGCTACCGGGGCTGGTGGGTGGTGGCGGGTCGGGGCTAAGATAAGTTCTACTTACGCGGCCCTAGCTGTGCCTTTCCTGGCTCCGCATCCTGTCCGCGGCTCTGACGAGGGCTTCGACTCCAGGGAGGCTCTGCCCGGAGAGGAGTGAGAGCATCGCGCCCCCCGCCGTGCTCACATGCGTTAGCTTCTCGTCGATTCCGAGGATCGATGCCAGTCCTACCATGTGTCCCCCTCCGATAACAGTGTAACCGTTGCTCCTGGCCATGGATTCCAGGATCCGTCTCGTGCCCGCGTCAAATCCGTTTCTCTCGAAGACTCCAAGGGGTCCGTTGGCGACGGCGGTAGCTGCCCCTTCAACCGTTTTGGAGTACTTGTCGATCGTCTTGACTCCAACGTCTAGGGCTGGTCCCTTGACTTGCGGCGAATCAATGTCATGATCGACCCTCCTTCCGTCCGAATCCTCGTACGCGAGATCCACCGGGAGTTCTAGCCTTTCATTGTACTTCGCCAACAGTCCCTTTGCGGTATCGAGATGTTCCCGGAGTACTGCGATATCTTTCTCGTCGTCTGTCGAGATCTTCTTGTCCTTTGCTCTGAGGAAGAGCTTTGCTGGGACCCCTCCCAGCAAAATCTTGTCAGCTTTTCCACGATCAAGGATATGTTTGATCACTGGTACCTTGTCTTCGACTTTTGCCCCGCCGAGGATGTACACGCAGGGTCTCTTCGGCTCAACGAGTAGTTTGGATACCGCCGCCACCTCCTTCTGCATCAGTCGGCCTGCTGCGCTCGGCAGTGCTTCCGCCAGTCCGACGATGCTCGGCTGAGAACGGTGGGCTGTAGCGAAGGCGTCGTTGACGTTGAGGTCGAAGAGCGGGGCGAGCGTCTTGACAAAGTGTGTCTTCAACAATTTCTCCGGCTTATCGTCGACGTTCTCCTCGGCGCAGAATCTGAGATTGTCCAGGACCAAGACCTGGCCGGTCTCGACCTTGGCAATTCTCTGCCGGGCATGCGGACCCATCACATCTTCCACAAACTTCACATCTTGATTGCAGAATGATGCGAGCGCCTCTGCGTGCGGTTCCAGGCTGGTGAAATCGTCCTTTCCCGGCCTGCTCTGATGCGATCCAAGAATGACCTTTGCGTCTTCAAGCTTCGACAGTGTCTCCGATATGGCCCTGATTCTCGTATCGTCGAGGATGAGATGTGTGGAGGGATCAAGGGGGACATTGATGTCCACTCTGAGGAAGACCCGCTTGTTGGCCGTGTCAATATCATCGAGCGTCAAGAAGTCATGTTGGCCCATTCGCTGACCTCCTCGATCGTTTTCGAACGATCTTCCGCTCGTTTAATGTTTCTGAGGCCAATGCTTTTAGCGCTAGATTCGGCGGCGACCGGTTTGCCGGGGTGGCTTAGCTTGGTCAGACCCTGTTTAGGGAACTACAGCGCCGGACTCATAATCCCGGATAGGATATCCGGAGGTCGCGGGTTCGACAAACCGCTCAAGTTCGAAACTCCCGCCCCCGGCACTTTGGCCTGGTTCAGCCTCGATTAGAGTTGGAGGATTTTTTCTTGAGTGAGAACGGGTTCTTGTTGAGCGAGAAACGATTCTTGCAATCCGGCCAGTTCTCGAGAAAAATTTCAGCTTCTGCGGAGGATGTCTACGTGTCCGTCTTTTCTTCCTACATAAGCCGTGTCGGCCATGCCAAGGAAGAGTCCGGTTTCTATTACGCCTGGTATCTTCTTGAGCTTCTCGTGGACAATTTCTGGACGGCGCAGGCTTCTGAAGTAGACGTCGGCGATGAGGTTGCCGTTGTCTGTTATGACCGGTCCTACCTTGCCAGTGGTCTCTCTGAGAATGGTCTTGTCTGAGATTCTTCTGATCTTTTCAAGTGTGGAAGCGTAGCCGAAGGGAATTATCTCCACTGGTATTGGTTGGGGTCCGCCGAGTGTCTTGGCGAGTTTCTTCTCGTCGACGACTACGACGAGTCGCCTCGCGGTGGAGTCTACGATCTTCTCTCGCAGCAGTGCCGCTCCTCCGCCCTTGACCAAGTCGAGGGTTCGCCATTGCACTTGGTCCGCGCCGTCGAGTGCCAGTTCCGGCTCAGTGTCCTCGTCCAGGCTTGCTGTCTTGAGGCCGAGTTTCTTCGCGGCGATCTCCATCTGGTAAGATGTTGGGATGAAGCTTATCCTCAGATTCTCTTTCTTGATCCGCTCCGCTGCCAGTTCGAGTGCCCGGAGAATCGTGTTGCCGCTTCCCAGTCCTACTGTGGTGTGGTCTTTGAGTTCTCGGACGGCTTGTGCGGCAGCGCTTACTCGCGCCTTGTCGGTCCAGGACATTTTTCTTGCTTAGCCTTCAGTTTCTATTTGTTCCAGTCGCTCCATGGCTTTGAGGACTTCTTCCCGGATTGTCTCGAGCCGTTCTTCTGCCTTGTTCTTCGGCCTCTCCTTGGCCGGTCTGTCCTTAACGGTGCTCGTGGTCTGGGTGGTTGCGGTCGCCTCTGTCTTTTGTGGTTGTGTCTGGAGGGTCTTCTCTTCCTGTGTTACTGATATTCTCGGACGGATCTGGCTAATCTTCAAGTCGATCTCCAGCATTTTTTCGTGGAAGCTTTTGAGGAGATCTTCCTTAGCCGACTCGAGCTCGTACAGGTCTACCGTCTTCTTGTGGGTGTCTATTTCCTCGTCTACCCGTTTCAGGTCTGTCTTGTACCGTTGGAGAAGCTGGTTCTTCTCTGGTTCGTTGATCTGTCCCTTTGCTTCTGCCTCGTAGATTTTCGTAAGGGCATCTCCGATAATGTCGCGTTCTAGGTTGGCCAGTCTAAGCCTGTCTCGAGCCTTGGACACGTCGCCCGCGTTAATCGTCTTTTTCAGACTATCTGGGATTGGAAATGCTTCCGTTTTGACATCGAGCGTGGTTGTGTTATTGTCTGTCTGCGAGGGTTTCTTCTTTCCGAATAGGAGCATTAGTATGAGTAGTGCGAAAGGAGCCGCTCGGCCCTTTCTCGGCAATAGAAGCATTCCTCTAGCGTTCTGAGTCGTTGTCTCGGTCTCGGATATTAATGGTTTAGCAGTATCCGGCTCTGTAACCTTGCAAGGGGGTTGTCTCGTCCAGTATGGTTATCTATGCTATTCGGCTTGTTCGTCTTGGTGGAGACTATGTCTCTCGCGACCGAGTGTGAGAGTTGCGGCCGCCCGATGTCTTCGAACGCGGGTCACGGAGCTCAGAACCCCGATAATCCCTATTGCATTCACTGTACGGACATGAAGGGCAAACTACTGCCTTTTGAGAAGATATACCAGGACTTGGTCGTCCAGGCCATGCAGACTCGCTGGATGAACAAGGAACAGGCTGAGAAGTTCGCCTTGGAAGAGATGGCGAAGTGGCCTGCTTGGAAGGACAAGGTCAGCGAAATGCCCAAACCCTAACGGGAACAAGCTTGCGAATCTTCCTTCGAGCAGGTTCTATCCTCTATAGTTTGTTCCGGAAAATGCTTCACCCGCTGGAACCAGTCCGTATGGTACTTTTCTAAGGATACGTTTCCAAAAAGCACATTTGTGTCGCGAGATTTTTTTATTTCTAAATCCTGGAGGGGGTCCTCCCGCCGTCTGAAACGTTTCTGGGCGAGATTCCCGGCTTGTCGCGTAGAACGGGCTTGTCGGCTCTTTTCAGTAGTTGCCGCGTGGCGGCCTCCAAGCGTGCGAAACCAGCCGCCTGACACCCCCCTCCCGGATCGCTGATCCGGGCTTATTCTGGGCGAGTTCTCTCAGACTCGCGCAGAACGCCTAGTCTGGTCGAGATGTGTTACTGGAAGACTGGTATACCGTAGTCGAGCCCCATTATGGCCGCATCGATGATGTCTACGCTTCCGTCGCCATCCAGGTCTGAAGCAGGATGCCAGTCCGGCGAGCTGGTCGAGGTGCCGAAGTTCAGGGCAATAGTTGCGGCATCTACAATGTCGACGCTGCCCTCATCCATAACATCCGGGTCCCTGCTAAGCGTAGCGGTTGTGGTTCCTGTCTGGCTCAAGATGACTGTTACGCCAAGCTTTGATACTGATCCGGGGGTTGCGAGGATCAGCTTGGCGGTCTGGTCCGGACCGAAGGTTAGGGTTAGGTTGAATGATTTCTGGAAGATTATCACTCCCGATGTCTCGTTGACCGCTGTCACTGAGACTGTTCCGGAGACTGTGTTGCTTGTCGAGTTGACGCTGAAAGTGGCGAAGACTGTTACGTTGACATTGTCGAAGTTCTGACTGATAACTAGTATTCCAGGCCTTACGATTACAGTCTTCGAGATCGACGGGCTTCCCTGCGGCGTAATCCCGGTGAGCATGATTCTGTAAGGGCCAGGTTTCTGGTAGACATGAACGACGTGTGCCCCGGTCGCATTCGTTCCGTCCCCAAAGCTCCAGTTGAAGACTGGCGGCGTCGTTGTGGAAGGATAGACGTTGGCGGTGCCATTGAATTTTACAGGCTCGCCGGCGAAAGGCTTTGCAGGGTGGAAACTGAACTGGAGAACGACATCGAAGACAACCATCTGGCTTATCGAGTCGTTTCCACCGTAAGAGTCTTGGACCGTCAGCGTTACTAGCCACTGGCTCGGATAGCCAAAGTAGTCGTGGTTTGTCTGCGGTGTTGCTGTCTTAACCAGAGGAGTGCCATCCCCAAAGTTCCAAGTGTACGAGACTACGCGCCCGCCGAGGCTGAGGCTGTAGTTAGCGTTGAAGAAGACCATGTCACCCGGGACTGCACAGGCTACACAGGGAATGTACGTGAAAGCCGCGACGGGGCCAGAGCCCGCATGAGCGACCGGCAGCAAAGGTAAAACAAGTCCTGAACCAGCGGCGACCATCGCTAGTAATACAGCTGCAAGAACGACGCGAAGCTTCATTCGTCGTCTATCGACGAGACATTGCTTTCCTGCTAATATTCTTAACGGATTTACGAGTATGCACGGAGACTCTTGTAGAGAGATAGAGCTTCGGGCTTGCGAGAAGGGCCTCGCTGTGTGAGGGTGCCTTGAGAGGATCTGTAAAGCGTTAAATGAACTGACAGGGTCAAAATCTTGGGAAAGGGACAACGACTTACCGTCTGAGAAGATGAGTATTCTAGTCCTTACAATCCTGCTCTTAGGGTTGAGCGCCACACTACAGTCGGCCGGGATCAACATGCGCCGAGCTGATGTGTTGCCTACTCGACTTCAGACTCTCAACGCGAGTCCGGTAGGGACTGTCGGCGTCAACATACCTGTCGTTGGAGAGGCAGCTCCAGATCGTCAACAGGTAGAGACGACGATCGCCGTTGATCCTCGCAACCCCAGCATCCTTGTAGCGGGTGCCCAAGATCTCAGGCTGAAAAGTGTCGGAGAGCATAGATGGCATGGTTACTACCGGTCCACCGATGGCGGCCAGACATGGTCTTCGAGCCTACTTCCGGGATATCCTGGGGACACGTCATTTCAAGGATTATCGTCGCCGCTTCACAGGTCAAACGCTACTTCGGACCCAGTCCTCGCCTTCGACCGCTTGGGCAATCTCTACTACGCGGGGCTTGTCTTCAACATAAGCGCTGCCGGGCCGGGCGGCAATGGTCCAATCGGGAACAGTGTTGCGTTTGTCGCCAAGTACATCAACGATGGAGCCTCCTATTCCAACGTCACTCTTATCCTCGGTCCGTTATTCGCGGACAAGCCCTGGATAGCTGTGGATAATACAGGTGGACCATCTGACGGTAATGTGTACTTAGCCTTCGACGCAAATCTGACAGCAACACTTCCCTTTGCTACTCTCCTGACCAGGTCGACAGATGGTGGGAAGACCTTCTCGCTTCCTTTCTACACCCCGTCCGATCACACAGGCGAGCTTCCCAGCGTCACCGTTGATTCTGCTGGAAATGTCTACGTCTCTAGCAACGCCTTCGATCCCATAACGGGGGCAAACCTGAACTACATTCAGGTCTCCAAGGTGATCAGTGGAGGAACTAGTCTGTCACAGAACGTGAAGGCCGTCAATCCGGCATACTGGGTGACATCTGGATCGGCGATCGGGGCCACTTTTCGAGCGTTCACAATTCCACAGATTGCAGCTGATGCTATTGGAGTATACCTGGTGTTCGATGATTTGAGACTCGGCAACTCCAGTGTGTTCCTGACCCGGTCGGTTGACGGAGGGTCATCTTGGACGGCACCCTTGATGGTCAATGACGTTCTCACCGGGCAACACTTTTTCCCAACAATAGCAGTTTCGGGAGGGGTGGTAAACGTGGCCTGGTACGACAGCAGGCTAAACCCTTCATCTTCCCTCAGCAGTCTGGACATATACTATTCCGATTCCATGGATGGCGGCGCCAGCTTCTCGTCAAATGTTAGGGTCACCAGTGTCTCTTTCGACCCTGGGAGTGTAAGAAGGACTGATTCGCCAAACTACCTCGCACCCTTCATGGGAGACTACACAGGGATCGCGGCAACAGCGTCGAACGCATATCCATTATGGACTGACAACCGGTTTGCCTGCGACACCGCCGACCCCAACTACGGATGCGTAGACCAAGACGCGTTCACAGCCGCTATCTCTCTACCAGACTTTGCTATCTCCGTCAAACCCTCCGCCCAGACGGTTGTCCAGGGAGGCTCTGTTACTGCTAACGTGACACTGACCAGTCTGAACCTGTTCCAGGGAAACGTTATGGTCTCATCAACCTCATCCCCGGCTGGCCTACCCGTCAGCCCAGCGTCGAAGACCGTGACTCTCTCATCTGGGGGAAGAGGATCGTTCAATCTCACTTTTTCACCTACGGGTTCCACGATGCCGACGGTTTACACTGTTACTGTGACAGGCACCAGTGGTCCCAGGTCTCACTCTGCATTGACCACTGTATCTGTACAATCCCAAACTGTCGGGGGCACAACTGTTCCTTATATCGTAGAGGGACGACTGGTCCCGACAATATTGATAGGAACTCTCATAGCGGGAATTCCGACCCTGATAATTATTGGATTTCGGATCCGGTTCGGTCGCTCCAGGAAAAATTGAGCTGGCAAGAATCATACATGTGACATTGGAGCCTCGGGCGGGAATTGAACCCGCGACCTTCGCCTTACCAAGGCGACGCTTACGGCTGCCTGAGGCATCTACCAGGCTGAGCCACCGAGGCGCGGTGGCGGCCCGAGACGATTACAGCTATATGACTTATTGGTTCTATGTCCCTGACGACGAGCTCTATCTCGGTCTCTCATTGGCCCGGCCTTAGATTCGAAGTACCTCATCGTATTCTTTCCAAGAATTACAGATGCAACTGACCGACCCCTGAACACTCAGATAGGAGAGAATTACGCACGCTAGACTTCAACAGTTCAGAAAATGCTTATTCAACAGATGAAACGCAAATTGCACGAGCAAGAAGTATGGCTCATAGACGCTCGCTTTTTTCACTAACTCTTCTGTTGCCGCTACTCATTTTTCCAGCTTTCAGTCACAGTCCAGTCGTGCCCCCCGTCTACGGGGCATCCACAGCACCCAACATCTCGGTTCAGGGCGAATACTACTACCCCTCCGACATTATCGACCCATCACTTGTACCTAGCGCTTCTGTCAACGTGACCGTCTCAGTAGCGAATCTGCCAAGCATCGTCGACAGCATGGATGGGGGCCTTCAGGGTTTCGACATTACTCTCACCTATAATTCAAGCATCCTCCGTCCAGAACCTACAGCATTCAATGGACCCTTCTGCTCAAGCTTCGATGATTGTCTCTTTGCCAATCTTAGCCAGCGCGAATTCCTCACCTTTGCAAATCATACGAACGTTTCAGCCGGAACTCTGAGAATAGGAATGGTCGTCTACAGTCCTGCGAGCAGAGCCGTTAACTCTGGGGTTCTCTTCAAAGTAGGGTTTCTCGTCGTCGGACTAGGAGTTACAGCGATTCAAGTTGACACCGCGAACTCTTTCCTGATAGGCTTTTCACTGGGCTGTGGCTCATCAATTTCATATCCCAACTATACAGTTCAGAACGCCAATCTCGACAACAGGCGTCCATGGATTGTCAAAGCAAACCCGTCGTCGACATCTATGCCTCCGGGCGCAAGTGGACGGATCAACGTAACCGTGATTCGTGTGAATTCGGATGGAAACGTCACCCTCCTCATTCCGTCCGGAGGCCTCCCATTCACCTATTCGTTCTCCCCTAGAACGGGACTACTCAGCGAGGCCGGAGGGATGCTGAACTTCACGTCTTCTCTTACACTCACCGCCGCGCCGAACGCGCCGCTTCAAGACTACACGATCTCTATCGTGGCTCACGACACTTTATCTCCGGGTGGGTTTAGAGAGAACAGGCTCAACTATACCGTCACCGTTGACCCCGTGGTCTTGAATACAGCACCGTATCACGAGGCAGGACCTTATTCTGGCATTAGCCGGGTCATCATGACTGGGGTAGGTTACAGTTCTTCCGATCCTATTCTGCCACTCGTGGCCAATTTCACATTTGCATCCTCGACCACCACGGTGACCTTCGCGGCTATCGTCTGTGGCGGGACTTTGCCCTATACTTACGCATGGGATTTCGGGGACGGAACAACAGGCTCTGGCGGAGCGATTGCACACACATATTCAGGATCAGGCGATTTTGTTGTGACGCTAAAGGTTGCGGACGCAGCTGGCCAGGGTTTCAGTTCGACTCAGACTATATCGGTGAATGAAGGCTCAAACCTGTTCCTATACGTTGCACTTGTCGGTCTCGGACTCCTAGCAACTTTGATCGTCGGTCTGGCCTTCACTCGACGCGGGCGCCGACGCTAGTTATTGCCAGTTACCGTCGAGGAGGCTTTCTATCTGTTTTCTTAGTTGGAGGTGCTCCGCCTTTCTTGATTTTCGTTGGTTGTGTTGGCTGGTCTCTGCTCGCGTTGATCTTTCTTTTTGTTCGGCGGTAGAAGACTAGGAACCCGGTAACGCCCGCAATCACAGCTATGATTGCAATGATCCAGAGTAAAAGAGAAACCGGCGGAGATGTTGTGAGTATGAAGAAATGTGTCGTTCGGACTCCAATGTTCGCGCTAGAGTAGCTGGTTGCTTGAAGAGTGTATGTTCCGTTTGCCAGAGGCAGTCCGATGTCGCTGACGCGGAAGAATCCCGAAGCGTCTGCGATGCCGTTGAAGCTCTTGGTCATTGTCCCGTTGCTTGACCATATGGAGATTGTCGAGTTGGCTGCCGGTATTCCTGTTCCAAACGGGTCGAGGCTCAGCTCCGTTAGAGTGACTCTCCGTCCAGGGTCGAGGGATCTGGTCAGGTTGAGGATTGATAGAGTGGAAGCGTCTTGGAGATAAACCGTGCCGACAGCGTTCTTTGAAGTTGTATGGAAAGTGTAGGTTCCGCCGATAGGGTAGCGGGTTCCCGTAGAGTTGGGTATGTTGACGAGAACCGTCGTCGAGAATTTGGTGGTGCTGTAGTCGCTGGGTTGCAGAAGTGTCGAGACGGGGGTGGTTATGTTGAGGATTGATTGCCCGGCTGGAATTTGTAATGAGAAGTATCCTCTAGGAACTTTCGGAATGGTATAGGTGTAGGTGGCGTTCTGACGGTCGACCGCAGAGTAGGCGGCCGGGACGTTGAGGGACGAAGTGTATGTAGAGCTTAGATACATGTCGTCAAAACTGGCAGAACTAGTACGTGAAGGCTGAGCTCGCAGTTCGAGCGCAATGAGGCCGACACTGTACGGCGGCGTGAACCCCTGAGTGATGAATGGTGTTGTGTCGATCGTGAGCGTTCTGTTGATGCCGATCCATTGGTTCAAAGTCCCGAAGCCTGGGACTTTGAAATAGAGTGTGCCTGTTGAGTTGGATGGAAGCTGACCGTTTCCTGTGTCGTAAACGTAGTAGAGGGAGAGCGGGGTTCCCAGACCGTCTGACAATCCCAGCCATACATCGACCATGTCATTTGTTGTGGTTCCAGTCAAGGAGCCCGTGTTGACAAATGCTTGAAGGAGACTTGTAGAATCGACTATCGGATCAGCATCAATGCCTTGTGCAAGTTGGGCAGTTTTACCTGCGGCTGTGCCTGATGCGCTGTGAGATCCCGTATGTGCGGAATCTGAAATGGAAAAGTCTACAGTGTTTCCCCATCCTACGAGTGTTCCTGTCTCGACTCCAGCGTTAAGGATCAGGTTTCCTGCTACCATTGGGGCGACTAGCTGGACTTGGTCGAATGACGCAGTGGTTACTCGGCGTATTGGATCCATCAATAATTGTCCGATGATAGGATTCCCGTAGATGGTCGGTTCGATGATGTCGTAGACGTTGTTGTTGCAGTCTCCCGGTATCGTGTTGTTGCAGTCATAGGATATGGATTCGCCGCTGTCCCATCGTCCATTATTGTTCAGGTCAACATACTTGATTCGAGGGTCGGTTCGTAGGGAGTTACCGGACGAAGGAAAGAATGTGCTAGTGTAGAGCAGCGGGTCTCCAGTGTGGTAGATGCCATCCATTTCTGTATTGTACACAACGGTCTCTGTAGAGTTCCAGAACCCGTCGCCATCTCCGTCGTAGTACACGATTCTGGGATCACGTGTCGTGTTTCCGTAGCTCACCGAGTCAACGTAGAGGCTGATGCTCTTGACCGCGTCGACGTTTGGGTAGAGACCCGGGAATACTGACTGCGCGTCAGAGGCAACGGTTCTGTTGATGGATATCCATCCAGGTGAGCCGTATCCTGCCACTTTGAAGTAGCCGTCGCTGGTAGTGTTGGAGGGCAGTGGTCCCCCGCTGTTGAAGACGTAATGCAGTTGGACAACGGGTCCAGTCGAGCTTGCAAGCCTGAGAATTATTCCTGCTCGATCACTGCTGCTATTACCGGTCAATGTCGTGACTTGGACCGAGGCTTGGAGTAAGACATTGTTTGATAATACGGCTCGCGCAGAGGACAGATCCTGTGTTAGTCTCTGGTATGAGCTTGAGGTCAGGTTTCCTGATCTGATGCTGAGTTGGACAGCTTGGTTGTCATTGAATCCCGGTGAAACGATCTGTGCGCTGGAAAAATTCGCGTTGTAGTTCGATGCTGTCCAGGGTTGAAAGTTGCCGTTGTCAAACCCAGTGTTGTTTATTTTCTGCGTGTCTGACCAGAAGACTGGTGCTGTTCCGGTTCCGGTAAAGCTTCCCACCGGATCCAGAGCAAGCGTTGGCTCCGCATACGTGAAAGCTGACGGAGCAATGATCGATGGTAGTGACAGCAGAAGGAGTGCAAGGACCCTCGAGTATTTTGTATGGTTCAAGACTTTGTTTCAGCATCAGATGTTGTGAGGGTAGAAGGAGAGTGTGACTTCGGAGCCAGGGTAGGAGAAGGTGCGGCCCAATCCGAGCCAGTGGTCCCAGTAGTCTGGAAGGAACCACATTGCCAGCTGTTGACGGTAGGCTAGTTCGTTGTTCGCATAGATTATCGGGTCGATCTTAGGGTTTGCAGGATCAGTCGTGTTTTCTATCTCGTACGTCCGGTCTCTGACGAGATAGATTTTCGGAGAAATGTAGGGAAGATCGCTGGCCCAGACACTGGCTGTTGGGGTCATATAGTACCAGCTTGTGCTGTCGCCGATTCTCCACTGCGCGCCATTGTTCGCTGGGTCTCTCGCTCCATTGTCGGTGTAGTTGCCTTCCCAGACGAGGTTCTGCCATGTTCCGCCTGTTGTGTACTGGCTCATGATATCGTTGGTGGGATTGCCGACTGTGAGAGCGATTCTCCAGTGCGGCTCGTAGATGTGGTCTCTCCCGCATCCAAGGTGGCTTACGGCGAGTTCCGCGTCGAATCGGCCGGTCTGATAGAACCGCCAGATCTCTGTATAGTTGTAGCCGACTTGGGCAGGGTTGTAGTTGGCTCGTATCTGGAAGTATGGGTCTGGGCTGGAGGTTGAATATTGTAGGCTGAATCCTCCGATGGTCGTGTTTAAGTCGTCAAAGTCGAGTGTGTCGTAGAAGAGGCAGAAGCTAAGCAGATACGGTGCTGGGGGTATGTCCTTGTATCGTACGAGTATTCCGGCGAGGATGCCGTCTCGAATAGTGGGTTTTCCATTGTATGTTACGTTATAGATTTCTATTCCGTGACGGGTGGAGATGTTCCAGTTTACCAGCCAGCCGTCGATTCTGAGGGGTGTCCCCTTCGCCTCTATCGTGTTTGTCACAGTGAAAGTGTTCGACGATGCGTCTTTAGCTAGAAGGGAAACAGTGTAGTTGCCTGCAATCATGTAGACGTGCGAGATCAATCCATTGTTGAGTGTGGAGTTGCTCGTCCCAACTTTTCCATCACCAAAGTTCCATGAATAGTTGTAGGGTGGCGTTCCGCCCGTGATGCTGGGCGTGAAGCTGATGTTTCCGCCCGCGAGCAGGTACGTAGGATTCCAGGAGAAACCACCCGACAAGACCAAGGGAGAAATCGCAGCCGTGAGCATTGGTGCGCTGTTTCTCGTATGAATGTAAGCCCCCGTAGATAGTGTGACCAAAAGGGTAAGGATGAGCCGGAGGTCGCGCGATATCAGAGTGAACCACTCAGCGTTTCTTCTTGTCCTTTGTATACTTACTTCTATTCGGTTGGGTCTTTGCACTACGAGGTTGCTTAGGAGCTTTAGCGGTCTGTGGTCGAATCCGCCTTCTTCTCCAGACGACCACGCCCAAGACCAAGGCCGCTATGCCCACGATTGCTAGCACCAATCCTGGGAGGACTAGAGTGCCGCAGCATGGAGGGGTTGGTGTTGGCAGTAGCAGCGTGAAATTCTCACTGTTTGTTGACATTGCGAACGTTATGATTGTGATCGAGTTTGTTTGGTTGTAGGTCCAGTCGTGTCCTTCTTGGAGTGTCGATCCACTCTGTTGGACGAGCGTTGGATGCGTTGACAAGTCGACCAACATTCTGTACGGCATTCCGGGCGGTCCGTGGATCGTGATCACTAGTTGGTTGCTGGATGGTTGAATTGATGCGGTGGTGGCTGAATCGTTTAGGGCGACGTAGGTTCCAGTGGTCGTGGGGTTCGGGAAGATAGGGAGAGAGACAGTGAAGGTAGTGTTGAGATGGATCTGTTGCTTATAGATGAGGTATGCCGATTGAATCGATCTGTAGTAGGCTTTTAGATAGTAGGGGCCTGGGATGAGTGTGCTTTGTCCAAGTGTGTACGTAACGATCTGTCCCTGGGAATCTGTTATGGTCCACTGGATCAAATTGTCGATAGCTGTCCCGCTTGGGTCTGTGAAGTGGAAGTTTGTCCAGGCGGACGAAGATGGAAGTGGCCCTGTTCCTACGTATGCTCTGACATCATCTAGCGAGAACGTTTCCGATTTCAGAATTGTTCCTGATTGAGTAGAGAATCCTTCGAACTGTATTCCTTGGAACCTATAGCTGAGCGGTAGTCCTAGGCTAGTCCAGTCGGCTCTGAGATTTCTGCTGAAATGATACCATTGTCCAGGCTGGTAGCCGTAGAAGAGTAGAGAGTACGTGTAGTAGGGACTTGTAATGTTGGAGTACTGGCCTACGGATGGGTCTGGGTCGAAAACATATTCCAGTTCTGCTCCCGTTTCCGCTCCGAAGATCCGGACCTCGAACGCGGCGATGCCATTAGTATTGTAAGGTTGGAGTTTGAACCAGAAGCTGAAACCGTTGGGGCTGTCTGTCAACTCGGTGAAATTGTATCCTGGTAGTTGCTGACTGAACTGGGAGAACCCCTCCACACGCTGCAAACCCATGAAAACGCACACCATGCCATAGCTCACGATATTATTGTTGGAAGATTGACAGCTGGTTGAGGTGATCAGCGGGGAACTGCTATACTGTGTCGTGCCTGTCGATGTAATGTTTGTTGAAATGAAGTGGCTTCCCGCGGTATAGTTTGCCATTGCCATAGTCGAGGCTACCATGGAAAATATGAATGGATATCCATAGACAGCTACCTGCGTGCTACATCCGAAGATGCTCCCGGATCCACTTCCGCTGCAAGGGCCCGAATTGTTGACAGGGCTGGGTCCAAGTACCTCGTAGACCACCGCGGAATCATTGAAGCTGTTGGGTTGGAATGTGAATGTGACAGTATCGCTGCCTGACTGCAAGTAGGCCAGCCGCGTGTAGGTTAAGCTGTATCCACAAGCAACGTGAACATTGGTCGTAACTTCCTGCACGTTCGCGAAAGTGTGGGCGAGAGTGTCTCTCACACTGAAAGCGTTTCCCGCCCCTGACATTCCCATGCAGAAAGCAACAAGGGTGTCGTTGGTAAGGCCGGACCCGAATATACAGGTGAGGGACGGCTGCGAGAAGCCTGAGCATGTCGCACTTTGACGCATGTAGGGTGCGATGCAGCCACCTGGGGTAACTGGCCCGGTAGTTATTTTTGCTGAGTAATTCCCATCTGTCCATTCGTTTATGTCCTGGCTTACGGTCGACTTCCCAACGCCCTCGCAGCCATTGAACTGCCAACCCGCCGGTACTCCGTTCGGGTCCGAGCCATTTTCGAAACTAGGGTTGTTGATGATGTTCGTGGCAGTGGATGATGTTGCATGCGCTGCTCCTATGCTGTTTGTTGTTAGCGATCCGAGGAGGAAGAGGCTTAGTGTAAGAAACAGAGTAAGCTGTTTCCTTGGTCTCAATAAATCGTCCCCTCAAGATCGCCAATGTCGAGAAAATGTAAGAATGGTTGCGTTGCACTCAACGTGCCTGTGAGACGTCAAAGAAATAGGCGTGCCGATTATTTATCCGTTCAGTAGGCTCGCGCATTTACGATGAAGCTTGTGAAGATTTGCGATTATTCACCAGTTCAGACTGTGGAGAGGTAGGTCGGTTTGACTTCGGTAGCTGTCGTCCATGTGTCACGCGGATCTCTCGCCCACCATAGACCCGATGAGCGACGCAGCGATTGATAGTATGGTGGGGAACGGGAATGTTTCCCTAAAGATTGCGATGAGGAGTACGCGCTGCATAATTGCTACTCCTGTGGGGCTCAGATACGCGACGCTCACGGACTCGGTTGCAAGAAAGATGAGTATGACGAATGTCGTTATTATTGACGCGATGAACCCTGCCAGACTCCTCCCAATGTCTCCTATGAGAGCACCGGCCACGAAACAGATGCCGATGGCCAGGCCTTGCTCGTACCACATTGCATAACCTCTGGTGAACAGAGCCTCTGCGTAGACGGAGCTCAGTCCTACCGTCCATGCGATGGATGTCAAGAGGAGCTTCCTATTTTCTGTCGCTACCAGCCAGCGTAGTCTGTTCAACTGGGCTTCTATGTGCCGCCACCTCCGCCAGGGCCAAATCCGCCGACGGGTTCTGGGGTGAGCTCAGTAAGTTGGCACGCCTCTGGTTGGCCCGTATCGCAGGAGAATGTGGACTGGAATCCTGTGATAGTATCTAGAAATGTGGAGAGGCCGACTATCACAGTGAAATGGAACTGTAAGTCCGTCGGCGGGTATCCTATCTGGAAGTTCATAGTGACGTTCTGGACGGTATTGGGATCTAGAGGTGCTTGAGGAATTGCAGCAGTCAAGCCAGTCGTTCCTTGAATTTGTTTTCCGCTCGTAGAGTTATTGATGACGAAATTGATCGAGAACTCTTTCATCACAATGCCTTGGTAGGCGGTCGGATTTTCGACAGAGAAGAGGGCTGTAACGTCCGATGACTGGCCGCCCTGTGTCGGGCCCACCTGAAGCACGGCGAGGTTTACTTGAAGTTGCGCCAGTGCCTGGTAGAAGTAGGAGTAATTTGCTGCGGCAACCGTTGCGAATCCGGCCTCTATGACTACAAAGGCCACGAACACAATGGCTAGGGCTTGGATACCGCTAATTTTTCCCGCTGGCGACTGAGGTTGCATCTGGAGGTTGTCGATCGCGGTCACATAAAACATATGCTTTGCCCAGTGAGGCAGAGGGAACAGAATACTTCATTGCCTTGTGCCGTTATAGAATGCGGGCATCGTTGGAATGAAGGGATAGACATTAAAGCCCATTCGAACGATGTTTGCCTGAGACCAATGAGGCGGACTTCCGGGCATCGCCGTTCTCCGATATGATCCAAACATGAGCGGGTCCGAGGACAACAAACACAGCTACTTTGATGTCGAGAAATTCCGCCGGGTACTCGCTGAGACATCGAAGCCTATGGGAAAGTGGGGAAGAATGTTTCGGAGAATTACTGCGAGCCTCGACGCCATGCAAGGATTATTTATTTTCATGCTGATGACTCTGCTAGGCCTCGGAGTTCTAGGCCTTGTTGTGGTCAGCGCAATGCTCGGACCCTTTGGCTTTCTCATCATTATGGGTTGCACTATTGGCGGGGTGGGATTATTCGTCGAAAGAAAGGCTGGGAAATCCTTGCAGTTTGGAGACTACGACTTCTTGCGTAGAACCCTTGCTACAACAATTGCCTTTGTTATGGTCATCGGCGCCCTATTCGTCCTACTCTTCCTGAGCCAGCAAGTATTCTCACTCCTTCCCCACATCTTCGGCTAGTTCGTTGAGACAAGAGACTAGCTTGGGCCTTCGCAGGGTTTTTCGGAATGGATAGTTGAGTTTTGAGTCCCGGAATCTTTCTATCCGGACTTTTGCGGGTTGGAGGTTAGATAATATCTGTGAGACGGAAGGGTGTGGGACGGGTCGGGAGTTCTCAGATCGCGACGCCTGACAATGGGCCTCTCTCAAGGCATGCTGGAACAAGAGAAGGTTTCTGACATCGTACCTCCCCCAGACGGATTTCGTCCATCGGAGAAATTCTTCCAAAAGTCTGCCAAGTGGGCAAATGTCCTTGATCGGGAGGTCAATCGTTCGCTTTCGAAACCTTCTCCGGTAGCCCTTAACTGTTCTTCGAGGTCCTGAGTTGATTTTCTTAAGCAAGGCTCGATCAGGGCTCGCTGTTGTGAAGCTTTGCAAAATTCGGACTTGCAAAAATTGGGCATATGATGTTGTCTGCGGAATACTTTGGATAGCTCTGTCCGACTCGCGATAGCAAACTCTTATATCGACAGCTGAGGTCTTTCCAAAACTTACGTAGGTCGAACTGGTCTGACACCAACACTGAGTCGGAAATCTACCGTTACAACCGTTTTAATGCTGTTCGTAGCGTTAACAACCGCCGGATACGCCGCCGAGCTTATGGGCGGGGCACAAATTCTGCCTGTAGTCCATGCACAACCCGGACCCAACACTGTCGGGATTAACTGCGCCCTCGGTACATTTGACCCATCTACTGGCATAACGTTTACTGGACGTGATGGTAATTGGACCTCGACTGGAGTCTCGTCCATCGAGACGAGTTGCCAATGGGCTGGTGACACTGACGGAGACGGTCCGACACCTTTGGCGGGCGCCGAACCGCTAGTGACTGACCCTGCTCCTCTCAATCCCCAAGACACAACTTGCGCCACCACTGGCGCGCCTTGCCTCGCTCCGGGTGGAGGGGGTTTTGAAGCGGACTTTATTATTACGAATCTGAATGACGCCGTAAACGGTTTTGACTTCACGATTGGTTACAATGTAAATGTTCTCCAGGCAGTACAGGTTGACCAGGTAGGTCTTACCTTTGGTGGTAATTTCGGTTGCAGTTCTTGCACCTTGAATCTTGCCAAGACGATTGACAATTCTCTCGGCCAGGTTCGTGTTGCGCAGACTCTCTTGGGCACGACGACTGGGACTGTTGGTGGGACGGTCGCACTGTTCAGAATCAGATTCGATGTCGTAGGGGCCGGTTCTACAGCTCTTACGCTTGGGGGTGCTGATACGATTACTCACAGCGTTGGTGGTGTTGCTCAGCCGCTCGCTCATACCGATGTGAATGGAGGTTTCAGTACAAACTACTTCTATGATACCGTTGTAAATGCAGCTCCTTCAAGTCTAGGCTTTACCGCCTCGTTCTCGTTCAATCCAAACCCTCCGAGTGCTGGAGCCACGGTAACTTTCACAGGCATAGCCTCTTGCACTGGCTGTACTGGCGCATTATCCTACCAATGGGCGTTCAGCAGCGTCGAGGGCACAGATCCAACATTCACCATGACGGGTCAGACTGTTACCGTAAATTCCGCTACAGTTCTTGTCAACCGTGTTGTTCTACAGGTTCAAGACTCCGCTACGACACCTCACAATGTTAGGGCCACGCAGCGACTTCCACTCGCGGTTTCAGAATCTCCAACCTTCACTACTGTTGCCAGAAGAGCCACTGCCACTTTCACCGGCCGCTGGCTTGGCGGTGTTCCCACCTACACTGGGACGTGGTTATTCTGTGGCGCAGCAACCACAGCGGCGACCAGAATATGCGCAATAACAGGTAACCCCGCGGTAAACGGCA
>WNGD01002743.1_pt1 | contig 24071 bp, 24 predicted proteins | sample 5400671 | NCBI WGS metagenome assembly WNGD01 (sample SAMN13153369, study PRJNA577476) | soil metagenome | isolation source: 40 cm soil or saprolite under grassland replicate 2 | place: USA:California | collected 2016-06-15
CGAACGTGTAGCGCACGCATCGACTCTAGTCAGCGGATCACAGTGGACGCACAGTCTCAGGCGGGATCGTCGCGGCGCGTAGTCCGATCGGGCGCTTGCAGCGATCGCAATAGCTCTCCGACGACCCCTTCCACTCGGAATGCTCGCGGAGGATCGGCTTTTCGCACTCACACTTTTCACTCTTCATGCGGCCTCCTCAGCCGGGGCAGAGACCGGTACCGGCTCCGGCTCGGACGCCGGGTGGTGGACATGCGAGACGCCGAGATGCCCGTGCGACTCGGTGCCGTACCCGCCTGGAACAGGGATGTAGAACTCGGGGTAACCCCACATGCCGTGCTCCGAGACGTCCAGGCCGGCCGTCTCCACGTGTTCCTCGACGCGGATCCCCCACAGGCGCTTCAGCGTCCACAGGCAGCCAAACGAGGCAGTGAACGTGAAGCCCCCGACGGCGACGAGTCCGAGCGCCTGAACGCCGAGCTGGTGGAAGGAGCCCGTGTAGACGAGGCCGCCACGGCCGGTCGAAAGGTTCGACGCGAGCGCGGGCACCGCGAAGATGCCGGTCGCGAGGGTTCCCCAGACGCCGGCGAGCCCGTGAACGGCGACGGCGCCGATCGGGTCGTCGATCCCAATCCGCTCGACGAGCGGCACGGCGACGACTGCGATTGCCGCGGCCAGGAAGCCGATCACGATTGCCGCCCATGGCGCGACGAAGCCCGATGCGGCGGTGATCGCGACGAGGGCGGCGATGACACCGTTCAGCATCATCGAGACGTCCGGCTTCTTGAGGACCAGCCAGGCGGTGACGATGCCGCCGAGCGCGCCGGCCGCGGCCGCGACATTCGTCGTCAGGGCCACATAGCCGAAGTAGCCGATCTTGTCGCCGGTCACGACCGCCAGCGTCGAGCCGGGGTTGAAGCCGAACCAGCCGAACCAGAGGATCAAGGTCCCCAGGACGGCATACGGCATGTTGTGACCCGGAATCGGGTTCGCGCGCCCGTCGTGCCCGAATTTGCCGATCCGCGGCCCCAGCAGGATCGCGCCCGCCAGCGCCGCCAGCGCGCCCTGGTAATGGACTACCGTCGAGCCCGCGAAGTCCTGCATCCCGAGCCCGAACAGCCAGCCGCCCGAGTGCCAGATCCAGTGCGAGACGACCGAGTAGATCAGCGTGAAGGCGACGCCGAACACGAAGTAGACCCAGAGCTTCGCTCGCTCGGCCATCGCGCCCCAGACGATTGCCAGCGAAACGCCCGCGAAGACGACCTCGAACAGGTAGGCGCTCGCGCCCGGGATCGTCGTGAAGAACGAGTACGGCGCCTGTCCGACCGCGAGCAGTGAGTGGAACGAGGGGGCGAAGCCGTGCGTCCCGACGATGCTGTTGCCGTCGCCGAAGGCCAGGCCGAAGCCGACCAGCCAGTAGACGAGCGAGCAAATTCCGAAAATGAGGACGTTCTTGCCTGCGATGTGCGCGGCGTTCTTCATCCGCGTCAGGCCTGCCTCAAGGAAGGCGAAGCCAGCCTGCATGAACATGACCAGGACCGCGGCGATCACGACCCACACGGTGTTGGCGGCGATCAGAAGGTTTGCGTTGCTCATCTCGTTTCGACCCCCTCGAGTGCGCGGCCGGAGCGGTTGTGCGTGACGTTGTCGATGCGGCTAGTCCAGACGAGCCCGTCGCCGGATTCGTTGCCCGAGCGGGCGGAGTCAGCGATCGCCTCGACGACCGTGCCCGCGATCTCGTCCTCCACGACGAACGTGAGCAGTGCCTTCGGCAGGAACCGCGACTCGAAGACGCGACCCCGGTACTCGTGGGTGACGCCGCGCTGGCGTCCGTGGCCGATTGCCTCGACGACGGTGACGCCGACGTGGCCTGTCTCTTCTTCAACCGCGTCGATCACCGTCTCGACGCGCTCGCGAATGACTACGGCTTCGACCTTGATCACTGGATCACCTCACTCCGTCGTTCCAACAACACCGTGTCGCGCCACTGGCCATCGATTTGCCCGATTCGTTCGCGCCGGCCGACGACGCGGAAACCGCTTCTTTCCAGGAGTCGCAGGCTGGCTTCGTTCTCCGGAAAGACACTCGTCTGCAGCGTCCAGATTCCTCGTGCGTCGGCCTGGCTGACGAATTCCGTAAGCAGCGCGCTCCCGACGCCTTGACCGCGGACGTACTCCGCGACGTAGAGGCTGATTTCGGCCACGCCGGAATAAACCGGCCGGGACGAGACAGGCGTGACCGCCGCCCACGCCACGACTTCGCCCGCAACTGTCCCCACAAGACGCGGGGTGGGCCTGTGTGCACCGGCCCACTCGTCCCAGCTCGGCACGTCCGTCTCGAAGGTGGCGTTACCTGTCGCGATGCCTTCGGTGTAGATCCTCGAGACCTCCGGCCAGTCGCCCGGCCGGAGGTCTCGGATTTCGACGGCGGTCGTGATCAACCCACCGACCGCTAGCAGTCGTAGTAGAGGGCGAACTCGGCCGGATGCGGCCGCAGCCGCACGACGTCGACCTCGTTCTCCCGCTTGTAGTCGATCCAGGTGCGGATCAGCTCTTCGCTGAAGACGCCCCCGGCGAGCAGGAACTCGTGGTCGGCCTCCAGCGCGTCGAGCGCCTCGGCGAGCGACCCGGGCACCTGCGCGACGCCGCGGTCCTCCTCGAACAGGTCCCAATCCGCCGGCTCGCCGGCGTCGAGGCCCTTGTGGATGCCGTCCAGACCCGCCATCAGCATCGCCGAGAACGCCAGGTATGGGTTCGCGGCCGCGTCGGGACAGCGGAACTCGATTCGCTTGGCCTTGGGCGAGTCCGAGTACATCGGGATCCGAATGCAGGCCGAGCGGTTCCGCTGGGAGTAGACGAGGTTGACCGGCGCCTCATAACCGGGCACGAGCCGGCGGTAGGAGTTGGTCGTCGGCGCGCAGAAAGCGAGGAGCGCCGGCGCGTGGGCGAGCAACCCGCCGATGTACGTTCGGGCGAGCTGCGACAGCCCCGCGTAGCCGGACTTGTCGGCCATCAGCGGCGTCCCCTCCTTCCAGAGGGACTGATGCGTGTGCATGCCCGAACCGTTGTCGCCGAAGAGCGGCTTCGGCATGAAGGTGACCGTCTTGCCCGCCGCTCGCGCGACGTTCTTGACCACGTACTTGTAGGTCATCACCTGGTCGGCCATGCGGGTCAGCGTCCCGTAGCGGAGGTCGATCTCGCACTGACCGCCCGAGGCGACCTCGTGGTGGTGGAACTCGCACGGGATCCCGAGCCGCTCGAGCGTCAGCACCATCTCGGAGCGGAGGTCGGCAAGCGTGTCGTGCGGGGCCGGCGGGAAGTAACCCTCCTTGGGTCGCACCGTGTACCCGAGGCCCGGATTGCCCGAGTTCCAGTGGCCTTCCTCGGAGTCGATCTCGTAGTGCGCCTTGTGATCGGCCAGCTCGTACGAGACCGTGTCGAGGACGAAGAACTCACATTCGGGCCCCATGTAGGCCGTGTCGGCGATCCCGGTCTCGCGCAGGTGCTCCTCGGCGCGCTTGGCGATCCGGCGCGGGTCCTTCCCGTACGGCTGCCGAGTGACAGGATCGGCGATCTCGCAGATCAGGGAGAGCGTCGGCGCCGCCGCGAACGGGTCGAGGACGGCGCTGGAGGCGTCCGGCATCAGCAGCATGTCCGACTCCGAGATCCCCTGCCAGCCGCGGATCGACGAGCCGTCGAAGCCGAGTCCGTCGTCGAACGCCGACTCGTCGAGCGCCGACAGCGGTAGCGTCATGTGCTGCCAGGAACCCAGCAGGTCGCAGAACTTGAGATCGACCATCTTGGCCCGCGTCTGGCCCGCCCACTCGAGTGCCTCGCGCGGCTCAGGCTGTTCGCCACTGCCGTTGACCAGGTACTGCCGTGCCTCTGCCTCCATCTCGTCTCCTTCGGTTGGACCAACAAAAAAGGCCCAGGACTCCACGAGTCCTGAGGCCTCATTGCCTCCGCGGACGCCTTCGGCGACGCCCACTTGTCCGAGACCATAATCCGCAGGCCGGACGTTGGCAAGCGGCAAATTCGTTGACGCGGCCGAGGCGAGGCGGCTAAGGTGGTGGCCATGTTGCCGGTCGGTTGACACAGGTTCCTGCGCGCGCCGCCGCGGTCGGCGGTGCGCTGTCTTGGTGTCCCGCCGATTCGTAGGAGAGCAACGTGATCGCCGTAGAAGTCGAAAACCTGCGCAAGGAGTTCCTCCGCCGCGACGCGGAGCGTTCCGGGCTTCGCCGGCGCAGGAGGCGCGTGCCTGCGCTCGAGGGCGTGACATTCTCGATCGAGCGCGGCGAGTGCGTCGCGATCCTCGGCCAGAACGGCTCCGGCAAGTCGACGCTCGTCCGGCTGCTCTCGACGCTGCTCTTGCACGACGGTGGCAGCGCGCGCGTGTTCGGGCACGACGTCTTCACCGACCAGCGGGCCGTTCAGCGCCTGGTCAACCGCGTCTCGGTCGAGGCGTCCTTCTTCAAGAAGATGTCGTCCGAGGAGAACCTGAGCTACGCGGCGCGGTTCTACGGGATGACCGGCGCGGAGACCCGTCAACGGATCCCGATGATCCTCGACCGCGTCGGCTTCCCGACCCGTCGTCGGCACGAGGCGATGGAGCATCTCTCACGCGGAATGCAGCAGAAGGTCTCGCTCGCCCGGGCGCTCCTCACGTCGCCCGTGCTGCTGCTTCTCGACGAGCCGACCACGGGTCTCGACCCGCGCTCGAAGCTCGAGGTGCAGGATTTCATCCGCGAGGTCTGGGCCTCGCACGACGCCACGATCCTGCTCTGCACGCACGACCTCGCGGAGGCCGAGGCGTTGGCGGACCGCGTCGGCATCCTCGATCGCGGCCGACTGCTCTGCCTCGAGCCGGTCGACGAGCTCAAGGAGCGCTACCGCGCCGAGACGCTCGAGGAAGCCTTCTTCGCGGCGACCGGGCGCGAGTTCGAGCAGGAGGACGAGGATGCGGAGAGGGGCGTGTTCGCGTGAGCGGACACGCCCCTCTCGGGGGAAGGGCTCCGGGAAACCGGGAGGTTTCCCGTAGCGATCTCCGTGGCGTGCGCGGCTGTGCCGCGTGCGACACGGCGTACTCGGAAGAAGAAGGGGGCTCGTGGGGGAAACCTGGTTTCCCCCACGAGAGCGAGGCGAAGCCGAGTGACGAGAGGGGTGTGTTCGCATGAGAGGCGCTGCCGCAACTCTCCGACACGAGCTGATCGGCCTCTCCGGCGTCCTCGAGCGGAACGCCTACCTGGTCAAGCGCTACGTCTGGTGGGAACTGGCGTTTTTCGTCTGGTCGCTCGCGAACACGCTCACGATCGTCTTCATCGCCAAGGGGATCCACGCCGCGGGCGGCAAGCTCGACGTCGACCGCGCGACGATGACGCTGCTGATCGGCGCCGTCATCTGGTCGTACCTCGGCGTCGTCTTCGAGATCCTGACCGAGACCGTCGCGTGGGAACGCTGGGAAGGCACGATCGAGTACACGTTCATGGCGCCGCTTGCCCGCCCGATCCATTTGATCGGCATGGGTCTGTTCGCGGTCGTCTACGGAGTCCTCCGCACCGCCGTCCTCTTCGCCGTGATCGCCGGCTTCTTCTCGCTCAGCCTCGGCGGCGCGAACTTCGTCGCGGCGCTCGTCGTGTTGGCGGTCGCCTCGGTCTCGTTCATCGGGATCGGGATGATGACTGCGGTTCTGCCCCTGATCTCGCCCGAGAAGGGGATGCAGATGGGCTTCATCGCGCAGGGCATCCTGCTCGTCATCTCCGGCGTCTACTACTCGGTCAGCGTGCTGCCGCAATGGATGCAGTGGCTCTCGACGATCTCGCCTGCGACTTACGCCCTGCGGGGCATCCGTCACGCGATTCTCGACGGCTACGGCGTCGGCGCGGTCTGGGGGGACATATGGCCCCTGATCGTGATCGGGGTGATTGCGATTCCGCTCGGGCTAGTGATCTTCGGCGTTGGCGAGCGGCACGCGAAGCGGCACGGGAAGCTGAAGCGGTCGGGATGACGGAGGGCGTCGTCGCGCGCAGGTCGACCGTTTCTCTGGGTCCTGGCGCGGCGGCCGCCGGTTGCGGCTGCTATAGACTGACCGCGTCTGAAGGCGACGCAGCCTCAGGCGCCGTGGGCGTCTGGGGCTTTCGTGTTTTTAAAGGAGGTTTCGATGGCGCAGGTCGAGAGCAGGGCGAGGGCAACCAGTGAGCCGGAGGCGAGGCGCGAGGCGCTGAAACGGCTGCAGGACGAGAACGTCGACTTCCTGCTGCTCTGGTTTACGGACATCGAGGGTCATCTGAAGAGCTTCGCGGTCACGCCGAGCGAGGTCGAAGAGGCTCTAAACGACGGCATGGGCTTCGACGGTTCGTCGATCACCGGCTTCAACGCGATCGAGGAGTCCGACATGGTCGCGATCCCCGACCCCGCCACGTTCCAGCTGATGCCGGCCCGCGAGGGCGAGATGAAGATGGCCCGAATGATCTGCGACATCGTCACGCCGGACGGGAAGCCCTACGAGGGCGATCCGCGCTACGTCCTGCGGCGTGCGCTCGAACGCATGCGCTCGCTCGGCTTCGACACCTTCAACGTCGGACCGGAGCTCGAGTACTTCCTGTTCGAGGACGACAAGGGCACCGAGACCCTCGACGAGGGCGGTTACTTCGCGATGACGACGCTGGACGCCGCTTCAGGCCTTCGCCAGGAGACCGTCCATGCGCTCGAGTCGATGGGCATCCCGATCGAGTACGTCCACCACGAGGTCGGCCCTTCCCAGCACGAGATCGACATGCGCTTCGCGCCGGCGCTCGAGATGGCCGACCACACGGTCACGTACCGGCTGATCGTCAAGGAGATTGCGAAGAAGGCCGGCTATCACGCGACCTTCATGCCGAAGCCGATCTTCGGCGAGAACGGCTCGGGGATGCATACGCACCAATCGCTCTTCATCGACGGCCGCAACGCGTTCTTCGACGCCGACGATCCGAGGCATCTCTCCGCCGCCGGCAAGGCGTTCATCGCGGGTCAGCTCCGCCATGCTCGTGAGATCGCGGCTGTCTTCGCGCAGTGGGTCAACTCGTACAAGCGGCTCGTCCCCGGCTACGAGGCGCCAGTCTACGTCGCCTGGTCGCAGCGGAACCGCTCGGCGCTGATCCGGATCCCGCTGTACAAGCCGGGCTCGGAGCAGGCGACGCGCGCCGAGATCCGATGCCCGGATCCTGCGTGCAATCCATACCTCACCTTCGCTGCACTCCTGCACGCCGGGCTCGACGGGATCGAGCAGGGCTACGAGCTGCCGGAGCCGATGGAGACGAACCTCTACCACTTGACACCGGAGCAGCGGCGGGAGCGCGGCATCGTCTCGTTGCCCGAGACCCTCGGTGAGGCGATCGACGCGCTGGCAGAGTCGGAACTCGCGCGCAAAGCGCTCGGTCCCCACATCTTCGACCGCTACGTCGAGCTCAAGCGCAAGGAGTGGGACGAATACCGCGTCCAGTTGACGGGGTGGGAGCTCGAGCGATATCTCGCCGTGCTCTAGCAACGCGGGGCAAAAAGAGAGAAGATTGCAGGCGCTTCGCCGCTGCGGCTGGCGAAGCCAACTGACGGCCGATCGCGAGGTGCTCATTTGCACCTCGCGGTCGTTTAGCGCACCGTAATCGGGAAGTCGGAGGGCGGCTGAGGCCGGCCGCCGGTTGCGCGAGCGATGAAGCGGACGAAGTAGCGGCCCGACGGCAACCCCAGTTTTCGGTCGTAATGCCGGCGCTCGGCCCGGGGAAACCGGACGGAGCCGAGCCAGCGGAAGACGGAGCCGCCGCAACGGGCCGACTCGGTCCAGCGCTGGTAGTTGCAGCGGCGACCGACACCGATCCTCACGCTGCCGGGGCCGCTCAGGGCGAGGAGGAGGTTAAGCCGCCGCACCGGTCGAAACGTCTTCAGACCCGCGAAGTCGAAGCCGACCGCGCGAGAGAGCTCGATCCCGAGCAGGATCCGTGAGCCGGAGCGGCCAAGGAACGACGCGTAAACCGTATTGGCCTGCGGATTCCACGCAGGCAGCACCCGCGCGGTCTTCGGGTCGAGCGCCGCAAAACCGTGCCGCGGCCTTCCGTTCACGTGATCGAAGTCTCCTGCGATGTAGATCCGCCGACCGGAAGCAGCGATCGCCAGCACCGAGGTGCCGCCGTAGAGTGCCGTCGTCGAGCTGAGCCGCCCGTGCCAGCGCCGGTCGAGGCGGCCCGTCGTGGAGTCGACCGCCACGAGCGGGTACCGCGCTGGGCCGTTGACGCTCCCGTAGATGAGGCCGCTATGCGTCGCGAGCGCCAGCAGCGTGTTGCACGAGTGGCAGGCGCCGACGCCAAGATCGGGGAACTTCCAGGTCCTGTCAAGCCTGCCCGTTTCTGCATCGAGGGCTGCGACCCCCGTCCGCGGGACGCCGTCGACGGCCTGGAAGACTCCACCGACGTAGAGGTGCCTGCCCGACCGGCCGAGCAGGTAGACGCCGCCGCCCTCGAGGTTGCTGGAGTCCACCTTTCCGTGCCAGCTCGGGTCGCGCCTGCCCGTTTCGAGGTCGAGCGCGACGACCGCCGAGACCGGTAACCCGCCGCCGCCGCCGACGATCAATCGTTTCCCGTCCGCCAGGAGCACGTTATTCCAGTAGGGGCGGCTTTCGGGCGGCTGCCAGCTCCGCTCCAGCTTGCCCGTGCGGACGTCGATCGCGCCCAGATGCTGTCGAGGCTCGCGATCGAGCCTGCCGAAGTCGCCGCCGACGTAGAGATGCGAGCCGATCAGGGCGAGCGACGTCACGGAGACGCCGTTCCCGTTCGCCTCGGGACGCCAGTCTGGATCGAGGGTGCCGTCGGCGCGGAGGTGCGCGAGCCGCTTGCGAAGCCGGCCGTTGACGTGGATGAAGCCGCCTCCGATGTACCAGCCCTCGTTACCGTCGGGAACCGCGGCACGAATCGGGCGGTTGACGCGGAACGCCGACAGCGCTCTTCCGGTCCTCGCGTCGAGGATGACGCCGAACTCGCTCCGCTCACCGGTGAGTCGGCTCAGCATCCGCACCGATTCCGGATGGGCGATTGCCGCGTGCTTGGCTGAGCAGGAGGGCGCGAGTAGGACCAAGCCCAAGAGAGCCGCCGCTCGTACCCGCATGTGCGAGATACGTCCCAGGGCGGCGGCTACGTCCTAGAACAGGTTCTAAAGAAAGCTCTTCAGCGAATCGCGCCCGACCCGAAGGCCGATCACACCGCTCTTGCCGTCGATATCCTCGATTGCCTCCGCCGGCACGACGCGCCGGCGGCGGGCGAGGAAGCCGGAACGCACCGCGAGGGCGTCCGGAATATCGGGAGCGGTGCCGTACATCGGGCATTCGACGCGGCCGACGACACGGCCTTCGTAGTCGGCAACGAGAAACCCGTTCAGCCAGCGAAGGTCGGTAGCGGCGACGGCGGCCATTGCCCTGAACCTATCTCCCGCCTTTAAAGGGAAACTGTGACGGCTGTAAGTGTTTTGTTAAGTACCCGGCTTTGCGGACATCGCGAACCAGGCGATTCCGAGCGCGACGAGATAGATCGATGCGAGCCACGGAACGGCGACGGCCCCGCGGAAGCCGGGGCGTCGGGCCGCGAACCAGGCGAGGATCAGCATCACGATCACGAGAATTGCTCCCGGCTCGGTGACGATGAAGCCGACGTCGAGCCAACCGGGCGTTTTCGCATTGCCCGGATATTCCTTGTCGGCGATCCACTGCGCTCCAGCGCGCATCAGGATGAACGCGGGTACGAGGACAAAGCCGCCGATCCGGAACGCCAGGCCCCGCAGCCAGACGGCGCGCTCGGGGCCGCTTCGAAGGCCGGCGAAGCCGAGCAGTACGAGCGTTGCAGTCGCACCGAACGTCAGGGTCGACCCGAGCACGTGCAGGAAAAGCGGCAGGTTCCAGGAGTCGGGGCGGATCGCCGCGAGCATCAGACGCCTGGCTTCCAGATCATGATCCCGAGGACCGCAAAGGCCAGCAGACCGCTCCCGTAGCTGACCGCGAGCGCACGCGGGGCGCGCAGGCGCGCGTAGAGCTCAGGCGTCGGAGGGTCGCCTTCGGTTGAGAGACGCTCAGCGAGCTCGCCCGTCCGCCGCTGGTACTTACCGTCGATGCCGCCGAGCCAGCCGGCAAGGGCCCACAGGACGAGTGCAACGATCACCCACGCGTCGCCGTAGCCGTAATTCCAGGGCGATTCATGCACGAGCCAAAGCCCGATCGCCAACGTCAGCAGCATTCCGACCCCGATCAGCGGTACCGCGAATCGGATCAGTCGGTAGAGGGACGCGATCTCGCTCGGACGCCGCTTGGGCCCGATTGCGGCGAGATTGAGGATGCCGGCGACGACGACTCCGCCGATCAGGAAGAACGCGCCCGTGACGTGAATGAAGAGCAGCCAGTCGTACAGCCTCATCGGCCGGGGACAATAACCCTCCTACAATCGGAGCGATGGACGCACCGGCGCGGCATCTGCGTTTGCTCACCGAGACGATCGCGGCGGTCAACTCGACGCTTGATCTGGAAGAGGTGCTCGGTCTCGTGGCGCGCAAGGTGGCGGAGGCACTCGACACCGACGCGTGCTTCGTCTACCTCTACGACGAGCGGGCCGACGAGCTTGTCTTGCGCGCGACGCACGGGACGCGGGTCGAGGAGATGACGAGGCGGCCGAAGCTGCGGCCGGGCGAGGGGATCACGGGCAGTGCCGCGGCTGAGCGCTCACCGATCATGATCCCGGCGCAGGCCCATCTCGATCCGCGGTTCAGAGGATTCTCGAATCTCCCGGAGGACGAGTACGAGTCGATTCTCGCCGTGCCGATCCTGGCGCGCGCGAAGCTGGCGGGCGCGCTCAACGTCCGCACGCGGAGGCCGCGCGAGTTCAGCGAGGCCGAGATCGAGCTCCTGGTCTCGATCGCGGCGCAGGTAGCGCAAACCATCGAGCACGCCAAGCTGTATGCCGAGGCGCAGCGCCGGGTCGGCGAGCTCGAGGCGCTGGCTCGGATCTCCGAGGCCGTTTCCGAGTCGCTGTACCTGGAGGAGTCGCTGGAGGCGATCGTGAAGGCGACGATGGAGGCCGTCGGCGCCACCGGCGCGGCGCTTGTGCTCGAGGACGGTGGCATCGCCAGGCCTGAGGGCCAGGCCGGCGCGTTTGCCGTGCGGATTCCACTGCGCTGGAAGGGGCGGCAGATCGGCGAGCTTGTCTGTGACCGCGACACGGACTTCACCGCGGACGAGCGGGCGCTCCTCGCCTCGATAGCCCACCACGCCGCCGTCGCGCTCGAACACGGGCGAGCGGTCATGCGCGGCGTACTCGCCCAGGAGATCCACCACCGCGTCAAGAACAACCTGCAGACGGTCGCCTCGCTGCTCCGCCTGCAGGCGCGCGCCGAGGACGGCGTCGACCCGCGCAAGGCGCTCGACGACTCGGTCAACCGCATTCTCGCGATCGCCGCCGTGCACGAAGTTCTGACCGAGCAGCGCGAGGAAGAGGTCGATCTCGGCGAGCTGCTCGAGCGATTGCGGGCGATGCTCGTGCAGGGGCTAGGCGCCGGGAAACGCGTCGAGGCGGAACTCGCGCCCGTCTCGCTCGCGGGGAACCGTGCGACCGCGCTGGCGCTCGTCTTCAGCGAGCTGTTCCAGAACGCGCTCGAGCACGGCGGCGACGAGGTGCGGATCGAGCTCGCGAGCCGCAACGGCAATGCGATGCTGGCGATCACGGACGACGGAGGTGGGCTGACGGGCGAGCCGAGCGGGACGGGTCTCTCGATCGTCCACGCGCTCGTGCGAGACGAGCTCGGCGGCACCTTCGACCTTCGCCACGACGCCGGCACCCGCGCCGAAGTCGTCTTCCCGGCGCACACGTAATGGTTGACGCGCGCGAACCGGGCGCCCCTGACCCCGCTCGCCAGCCGTCAGGCTATGGCAGAAAGGCGCGCGTGTCCGTCACGGATTCGTGTCGATTTCGAACCGATCCGAACGTCATAGGGTGAAGACACGTATGCCGACGACTGCCGAGAGGAAAGGGCGCCGATGAACGAGCCGCCCGAACTCGAGCCCCACACGCTCGTGCTCCTGCGCTGGCCGGACCAGCTCCCCGAGTTCACGGCCGAGGAACTCGACGCGCTGCAGGCGGAGCACGTCGCGTACCAGCGCTCGCTGCGAAAGCGTGGGATCCTCGCCGTGGCAGGGCCGTTCGACGGTCAGCCCGACGTGCGCTGGCGGGGCCTCTCGATCTACCGGGTCGGCCTGGACGAGGCCCGCGAGTTTCTCGACCAGGATCCATCGGTCCGGCGCCGTCGCCTCACGTACGACGCCTGGACCTGGCTGGTGCCGGTCGGCGAGCTCAACGTGTAGGAACAAGGCATGCGGATCCTGGTCGCCGAAGACGAGACGATCATCAGGCTCGACCTCGTCGAGATGCTGGCACGGGCCGGGCTCGACGTGTGCGCCGAAGCCCGCGACGGGGAGGAGGCGGTCGCGCTTGCGCGCGAGCACGAGCCCGATCTCGCGATCATGGACGTGAAGATGCCGGGGCTCGACGGGATCGAGGCGGCGCGGCGGATCCTCGACGAGAGGCCGATTCCGATCGTGATGCTGACCGCCTACGGTCAGGACGAGCTCGTGTCGCGCGCGGTCGAAGCCGGCGTCTTCGGCTACCTCGTCAAGCCCTTCCGGGAGCAGGATCTGCTGCCGGCGATCCATGCGGCACGGGCCAGGCACGAGGAGCTGCTCGAGTTGCGCGAGGAAGCAGAGTCGCTCGCCGATGCGCTCGCCTCGCGAAAGGCGATCGAGCGGGCCAAAGGGTTGCTGATGGAGAAGGAAGGCCTTTCAGAGCAGGATGCGTTCGCGCGTCTTCGCAAAGCGTCGCAGGTCTCGGGCCGGCCGCTGAAGGTCGTCGCCGAGGCGGTCGTCGCGACGCTCGGCGGGGAAAACGCTTGAAGCCTGTTCCCCGATGACTTAGACCTTCGCCTCCTCGAACAAGCGCTCCCAGCGGGCGAGCAGCGCCTGGAGCTCGTCGCGGGCGGCGCGGTGGGCCGCCAGGATCTCGGCGTCGCCCCAGTCGTCGGCCAGGCGTAGCTCGAGCTCGGTTATCAGCCGCTCGCGCTCGGCGATATCGGCCTCGACTCGGTCGAGCTCGCTCGGCCCGTCTTGTCGCGGAACCGGCGGCTTGGGTCTGGCCTTCGGCTTCGGCTCAGGCGTCTTCACGGGCGCGGCGAGCTCGTCCCGCCGGCGGACGTAGTCGGCCCAGCCGCCGTCGAAGGAGCGGATCGTCCCGTCTTCGATCGCCAGCGTCCGGTGCGCAACCGCGTCGAGCAGGGCGCGGTCGTGGGAGACGAGCAGGACGGTGCCGGGGAAGGCCTCCAGCGCCAGCTCCAGCGCCTCGCGGCTCTCCAGGTCGAGGTGGTTGGTCGGCTCGTCGAGCAGGAGGAAGTTCGCGCCCGAGGCGACGACTAGCGCCAGGGCGAGCCGTCGGCGCTCGCCGCCGGAGAGCTTGACGACTGCCTTGTCCTGCTCCTGCCAGCCGGAGAAGAGGAAGCGGCCGAGCAGGTTCTGCGCCTGGGGGCGCTTGAGGCCCGTGGCCTTCTGCGCGCAGTCGAGCACGCTGCCGGTCTCGTCCAGCTCGACCTCGTGCTGGGAGAAATAAGCGGAGACGACGCCATGGCCGAGCCGCGCCGAGCCCGAAACCGGCTCGCGCATCGCCAGCAGGGTCTCGAGCAGCGTCGTTTTCCCGGATCCGTTCGGGCCGACCAGGGCGACATGCTCGCTGCGCTCCAGCGCGAAATCGACATCGTGCAGGAGGTGCTTCTCGCCGGCGGCGATTTCGAGGCCCTTCGTCTCGACCACGGTTCGGCCGCTTCGCGGCGGGTCGAAGAAGTCGAAGCCGAGCCGCTTCTGGCGCATCGTCAGCGACTCCAGCTCGCCGCTCGCCTGCTGTCGCTCGCGCTCGAGGCGCCCGATCTGGGTTAGCTTCGCCTGCGCCTGTCTGGCCTTGTTCTTCTTGTAGCGGAAGCGTTCGACGAAGCGCTCCAGCCGCGCGATGTCGACGCCGAGGCGATCGGCCGTCCTCCCTGCAGCCGAGGCGCGGGCGGCTTTCTCGATCCGCCAGGCGTGCCACGGACCGGAAAAGGAGACCGAGCGTCCGCTGGCCAGCTCGAGTACGCCGTTCGTGACCGCCTCGAGGAACCAGCGATCGTGCGCGACCAGGATGATTCCCGCGTCGAGCGACTGCAGTTCCTGCTCGAGCCACTCGAGGCTAGCGACGTCGAGATGGTTCGTCGGCTCGTCGAGCAGCAGCAGATCCGGGTCGCCGCCGAGGGCCCGCGCGAGCGAGGCACGCGTGAGCTCGCCGCCGGAGAACGTCTCGAGCGGCCGATCGAGGTCCGGTTCCGCGAAGCCGAGCCCGCGTACGACGGAGGCGGCGCGCTCCCGCCAGGCGTAGCCGCCGGCGTGCTCGAGCCGCGCCTGCGCGTCCGAATAGCGCCGGAGCGTCGCCTGGTCGTGCTGTCCGCCCGCCATCCTCTGCTCCAGGGCTCGAAGCTCGCGCTCGGTCGCGACGAGGTCGGCCGCGCCGGAAAGGACGTACTCGCGCAGCGTCAGGCCCTGGTCGAGCGGCGGCCGCTGGTCGTGGAGCGCGACGCGCGTCCCCTTCGAGAACACGAGCTCGCCACCTTGGTAGTCGGTCTCGCCGTTGAGGATCCGCAGCAGCGTCGTCTTGCCGGCGCCGTTCGGTCCCGAGAGCGCGATCCGCTCGCGGCGCTCGACCTTGAACGAGACGCCGTCGAAGAGCTGCCAGCCGGAAAGCTCCTTGCGGAGCTGGGATGCGATGACCAGGGCCATGGCAACAGAGTAGAAGCCGCGGGCCCCCGGAACTAAGGGGTTGCCCGATAGACCTCGGTCCGCTGCCAGGCGAGGTCGCCGTCGGCGGTCACACGGGCGGTCACGAAGACGCCGCGGCCGAGCGCGCGCTCGTCGAAGAGTTTGAGGCTGCGCGGGCGGAGCTCGTAGAACAGGTAGGCGCTGTTGTCTTCGCGCCGGTATTCGGGGAAGCGACTCGCATACGTGCGGTCCGCCGCCTCGGCCGCGTCGCCGTTCAGCTCGCGCGCTGAGCCGAACAGTTGGATGCCTCGATCCGGCTTCCCCCAGACCTGGTGCGAGTCGAAGACGGCGATCGCCGCGGTTCGGTTTGCGCGCAGGTTCCGCGAATGCTTGGCGCTCGGCTCGGAAAGCCAGACGAGCCGGAAGCCGGCCCCCCAGGCGAAGTAGGCGGTGTTGACGTGGGCTTGGTTTCCCGAGACGGTCGAGATCGCGCACAGCGGCGATGCATCGAGCAGCGAGCGCCCAATCATGGCCATGCGCGCCGACGCGACTCGTCGCTGCGATCGCGCGATACCCATCGCTCGCCCCCCGGGCGCTAAGCCGAAACGGGTGCGCCGACCAGGCGCCGCGCGGCGTCGGCGATGTGCTCGGCGTCGATTCCCGCCGCGGCCAGGAGCTCGGCCGGCTTGCCCGAGTGCGGCATCTCCCGCACTGCGAGCTGGAGAACGCGCGGGCGCTCCTCGGATTGCGCAAGCGCCGAGAGCACAGCCTCGCCCAGCCCGCCTTCTGCGAAGTGGTCCTCGACCGTCACGATCGGCATCGTCAGCGAGCGGAGCGTCTCCTCGTCGAGCGGCTTGATCGAGTAGAGGTCGATCACGCGCGCCTCGATGCCCTCCTCCGCGAGCGCGTCTGCAGCCTTGAGCGCCTCGTGCACCGTGATGCCTGCTGCGACGAGCGCGACGTCTTCGCCCTCCCGCAGCGTCCGCGAGCCGCCGATCTCGAACTCCTCGTCGGCGTCGTAGATGACCGTGGTGTTCGGCCGGAGGGTCCGCAGGTAGACGATCCCGTCGCGGTCGGCCATCTGCGGGACCAGCTTCGCGGTCTGGTTCGCGTCGCAGGGATGGAGAACCGTCGAGCCGTGCACCGCGCGCAGGGCGGCGATGTCCTCGAGGCCCATCTGGGACGGCCCGTCCTCGCCGATCGAGACGCCCGCGTGGGAGCCCGAGAGGCTGTAGTTCGCGCGGCTGATCGCTGACATGCGGACGAAGTCGTAGGCGCGCGAGATGAACGCAGCGAAGGTGGAGGCGAACGGCCGCCAGCCGGTGACCTGCATGCCCACGGCGGTGGCGACCATCTGCTGCTCCGCGATGAACATCTCGAAGTACCGCTCCGGGACCGCGTCCTTGAAGATCTCCGCGAAGGTCGAATTCGAGACCTCGCCGTCCATGGCCACCACGTCGCCGCGCGCCTTGCCGAGCGCCGCGAGCGCCTCGCCGTAGGCCTTGCGCGTCGCCACCTCGTCGCCCACCTCGTAGCGGGGAAGCTCGAGCTCGCCGTGCTCGATCTCGAGCGCACGGCCGCTCGTCTCCGGCTCGGCGACCTGGACGGTGATGTTCCGGACGCCGCCGAGTTCCTCGATCGCCTCCTCCGGGTTGTCGAGGGCCTTGCCGTGCCAGCCGGGCTTGTCCTCGACCGCCTTGACGCCCTTGCCCTTGATCGTTCGGGCGACGATCGCGACCGCCCGGTCGGCGGCGAGAGCCTCCGCGTAGGCGCCGTCGATCGCCTCAACGTCGTGCCCCTCGATCTCGATCGCGTGCCAGCCGAAGGCACGGGCACGGTTGGCGTAGGAGTCGAGATCCCAACCGTGCATCGTCTCGCCGCGCTGGCCGAGCCGGTTGATGTCGAGGATGGCGACGATGTTGTCGAGTTCGTAATAGGCGGCGTGCTCGAAGGCCTCCCATTGCGAGCCCTCGGCCATCTCGCTGTCGCCGAGCAGAACCCAGGTGCGCATTGCTGTCCGGTCGAGCCGCTTGCCGGCCAGCGCCATGCCGACGCCGTAGGGCAGGCCTTGCCCGAGCGAGCCGGTGGCGACGTCGACCCAGGGAATCCGCGGCGTCGGATGGCCCTCGAAGATGCTCGAGAACTGGCGGTAGGTCAGCAGCTCTTCCTCCGAGATCGCTCCGGCCGCCCGGTACATCGCGTAGAGCAGCGTCGAGGCGTGGCCCTTCGAGAAGACCAGTCGGTCGTTGGCCGGATCCTTCGGCTTGTCGAAGTCGTAGCGCAGGTACTTCGCGAGCAGCACCGCCATCAGGTCGGCGGCCGACATCCCGGAGCTCGGGTGGCCGGACTTCGCCGCCGCCGCGCACCGCACGGAATCGACGCGCAGCTGTTGCCCCAGCTCACGCCAGAGTTCCGGACCCTCCATCCCGGGTAACGTAACGGTTCTGATGAGGGTTGCAGTCGCGTTCGACCATCGCGGCGTGCGCCTGCGCGACACGGTGCTCACCGAGCTCGACGCGCTCGGGCACGAGACGCTCGACCTCGGCGTGGACACCGACGCCGTGCGGATCGATTACCCCGACAAGGCGCGAGAGCTCGGCGAGCTGCTCCAAAACGGGGACGCGGAGCGAGGGATTCTCGTCTGCGGCTCTGGGGTCGGGGCTTCCGTCGCCGTCTCCAAGCTGGATGGGATTCGCGGCGCCATGTGCCACGACGTCTACTCGGCGCACCAGGGAGTCGAGCACGACGACCTCAACGTCCTTTGTCTCGGCTCGGAGGTCGTCGGCCCCGCCCTTTCGGTCGACCTGATCCGCGCCTTCCTGCATGCGCGCTTCGACGGCGGCGAGCCGTACGTAACCAGGCTCCGGAAGATTGAGGAATTCGAGCAGGGAACGATTGGAAGCTTGAAATGAAAGTCGTTCTTGGAGTCGCCTGTGCGCCCGTGGGGGAACCACGGGTTCCCCCACGTTAAGAAGGGAACGGCAAATGTCTAAATCAAGGCTTCATCAACTCTCGGAGCTCGGCCAGAGCGTCTGGATCGACTTCCTCTCCCGCGAGATGCTGCAGACCGGCGAGCTCGAGCGGCTGATGCACGATGACGTGGTCGTCGGCGTCACCTCGAACCCGACCATCTTCCAGAAGGCGATCTCCCAGGGTGACCTCTACGACGAGCAGATTCGCGCCTGCCTCGACGAGCTCGACGAGGCCAAGGAGATCTTCTGGTACCTGGCTGAGAAAGACGTCGGCGACGCCTGCGATCTGCTCCGTCCCGTCTGGGACGCAGGCCGCGGCAAAGACGGTTACGTCTCGATCGAGGTCGACCCGAACCTTGCGGGCGATACGGAGGCGACGATCGCCGAGGCGCGGCGGCTGCACGCGCAGATCGAGCGCTACGGGGAGGTCGCCGAGGCCTACATCCGCGGGCTCGAACGGTTGGTCGAGTCGGGCGGCGACCCTTCGCAGGTCGCCTCGGTCGCCAGCTTCTTCGTCTCGCGGGTGGACACCGAGGCGGACAAGCGCCTCGACGACCTCGGCGGCCACGACGAGCTGAAGGGCAAGCTCGCGGTCGCCAATGCCAAGCTCGCCTACCAGCGCTACAAGCAGCTCTTCTCCGGCGACCGCTGGGCGCCGCTCGCGGCGAAGGGTGCGACGAAGCAGCGCTGCCTCTGGGCTTCGACCTCGACCAAGAACCCGGACTACCGGGACGTGATGTACGTCGAGGAGCTGATCGGCCCCGAGACCGTCAACACGATGCCCGAGGAGACGATCCGGGCCTTCCAGGATCACGGCGAGGTCGCGCTGACGCTCGAGCAGGGCGTCGACGAGGCGCGCTTCCTCTTCGAGCAGCTCGCCGAGGCGGGTGTCGACTACGACGACGTCGTGCGGGTCCTAGAGGAGGAGGGCGTGCAGAAGTTCGCGGACTCATTCGCCGAGCTGCTCGACGGCATCAGCGCGAAGCGCGGCGAGCTCGCGGCGGCATGAGGCGTCGCTTGCGATGCCGACATGGAGGCCGTGGCAGCTTTGCCGCTGCGGCCGTCCAAACCCGGGTGGTGACGCTGCTTTGGCACCGTAGCGGGCAGGCGGTGGCGTGACCGCCGCGCAGGTAGCGGAGCTTCATCGCGAGGCCGTAGGCCAGGGCTCGCCGGTCGTGCTCGTGCACGCCGGCATCTGCGACAGCCGCATGTGGGATCCGCAGTGGGAGACGTTCGCGCAGGCGCACCGCGTCATCCGTTACGACATGCGCGGCTTCGGACGTTCGCCCCTCTCGACGAGGCTGTATTCGCCTCCCGCGGACCTGATCGCGCTCCTCGACGAGCTCGCGCTCGGCCCCGCCACGCTCGTGGGCGCTTCCATGGGTGGAGGCATCTCTCTCCAGGTTGCGGTGGCGCGTCCGGATCTCGTCTCAGCTCTGGTCCTCGTCGGCTCCGGCATTCGGGGGCACGAGTGGTCGGACTACGTGACGGGTTCCTGGGCGGAAGAGGAGGCAGCCTTCGAGCGGGGAGATCTCGATGCTGCTGTCGAGGTCAACCTGCGGACGTGGGTGGACGGGCCCCACCGCTCGCCCGACCAGGTCGATCCGGAGGTTCGCGCCAGGGTGGCCGAGATGCAGCGGCGCATGTTCGAGCTGGCGCTCGAGGTCCCGGACGCGCAGGAAGAAGCGCTCGTACTCAACATTGGCGACCGGCTCGGCGAGATCTCGGTTCCGACCCTCGTCGTCGTGGGCGAGGACGACGTGGAGGACGTGCACATCGTCGCCGAGCGGCTCGAGCGAGAAGTCGGCGCCACGCGAGTGACGATCGGCGGCGCCGCCCATCTGCCGAACCTCGAGAGACCACGTGAGTTCGACGAGACAGTGCTCGGCTTCCTCGCCGAGGTCGAGGCGGCTTAGGCATGCCAGTCGCGACCGAGCAGCTCGTCGAGCGGATCTGGGAGCGCGACCCGACCGTCTGGACCGGCTCGGGCGAGGAGAAGTGGCTCGGCTGGCTCGACGAGCCGCAGCGCATGCGCGAGCGGATCGGCGACCTGCAGCGCTTCGTCGAGGACCTCGCTGCGCCCGGCGTGATCGACACCTTCGTCCTGCTCGGGATGGGCGGCTCGAGCCTCGCGCCGATCGTGCTCGAGCAGAGCTTTGGCGCACGGTCGCTGCACGTGCTCGACACGACGCACCCGGCGATGATCCGCCACTCGCTCGAGCTGCTCGACCTCGATCGCACGCTCTTCATCGCCTCGTCGAAGTCCGGGACGACGCTGGAGACGCGTTCGCACCTCGACTTCTTCTGGGAGCGGAACGGCGGGCGCGGGGAATTCTTCGTCGCCATCACGGACCCCGGCTCCGAGCTCGAGAGCCTTGCCCGCGAGCGAGGCTTTCTCGACGTCTTCGCAGGCGAGCCGACGATCGGCGGGCGCTACTCGGCGCTGTCGCCGTTCGGGATCGTGCCGGCAGCGCTGCTCGGGCTCGATCTCGAGCGCCTGCTCGAGCGCACGGCGGAGATGGTCGAGGCCTGTCGTCTCGCCGACGGCAACCCCGGCCTCGAGCTCGGACAGCAGCTCGGCGAGGGCTGGCGCGCAGGGCGGGACAAGGTCTGCATCGACGAGACAGAGGGCGGCTTCGGCCTCTGGGCCGAGCAGCTGATCGCCGAGTCGACGGGCAAAGACGGCAAGGGCCTCGTGCCCGCGCCCGGCGAGTCGCCCGACGGGCCTGACCGCCAGCGCGGCGAGGTGCGGCTCGAGGACCCCTACGAGCTCGGCCAGGAGTTCTTCCGCTGGGAGTTCGCCGTCGCGGTCGCGGCCTCATACCTCGAGATCAATCCCTTCGAGCAGCCCGACGTCCAGGCGGCGAAGGACAAGACGAACGAGGTGCTCGCCGACGCCGACGTCGAGCTGGAACCGGAGTCCTCACCGGAAGAGCTCTTCGCGCAGGCGAACGAGGGCGACTACGTCGCGATCCAGGCTTTCATCGATCCGGGGCAGGAAGCGAAGGTGCAGCCGCTGATCGAGCGGGCCAGGCGCGAGACGGGCTGCGTCGTCACGCACGGGCTCGGCCCGCGCTACCTTCACTCGACGGGCCAGCTGCACAAGGGCGGGCCGAACACGGGCCTCTTCCTGCAGGTCGTCGACGACCCGGGCGAGGAGCTGCCGATTCCGGGGAAGCCGTTCGGATTCGCGCGGCTGATTCGCGCGCAGGCGGCGGGCGACTTCGAATCCCTCAAGGAGCGCGGCCGCCGCGTCGCGCGCATCCGACTGGAGGACCTTTAATGGCGACCCCCTCCCGCGCGCCTCGCACTTTCTGGCGGGCTGCAAACCAGCGCCTCGCGGCGTCCTCAGTCGCGCCCGTAGCCTCCGGCTACGAACGCTCCCTGCGTCCTTGCGACGCTTGGTTTTCGCTGCCAGAAAGCACGATTCGGTCGGGAGGTGATCGCAAGTGGAACTAGGCATGATCGGCCTCGGCCGCATGGGCAACGGGATGACCGAGCGCCTCCGCGAGGGCGGCCACGAGATCAAGACCTACGACCCGAAGGTCGACTCGACCGCGGGCTCGCTCGAGGAGCTGGCACAGCAGCTCGACCAGCCCCGCGCGGTCTGGATGATGATCCCGGCCGGGAAGATCACCGAAGACACATTTCGGCAGCTGCTCGACATCCTCGACGCGGGCGACACGATCGTCGACGGCGGCAACTCGAACTTCCACGACTCGAAGCGGCGCTATGACGAGGCCCAAAAGGAGGGCATCCACTTCGTCGACGTCGGCGTGTCCGGCGGCATCTGGGGTCTCGAGGTCGGCTTCTGCCTGATGGCGGGCGGCGACGACGAGCCGGTCGGGCGGCTGGAGCCGATCTTGGAGACACTGGCGCCCGAGGATGGCTACGCGCACGTCGGCGCGAGCGGTGCCGGTCACTTCGTGAAGATGGTCCACAACGGGATCGAATACGGGCTGATGCAGTCCTACGCCGAGGGGTTCGAGATCATGGACCATTCGGAGTACGAGCTCGACCTCGCGGAGGTTGCCGGGATCTGGCGATACGGGTCCGTCGTCCGCTCCTGGCTCCTCGAGCTCCTCTACGCCGCGTTCGACCAGCACGGCAGCAAGCTCGGGGACATCGCGCCATACGTCGAGGATTCCGGCGAGGGCCGCTGGACGATCAACGAGGCGATCAACGAGAACGTCCCCGCGCCCGTGATCTCGGCCTCGCTCTTCGCCCGGTTCGCCTCGCGCGACGAGATCAAGTTCTCCGCGAAGGTCGCCGCGGCTTTGCGACAACAGTTCGGCGGGCATGCGATCCGGGCGTTGGAGGAGGCCAAGGCCAGCCCGGACCCGCGCTAGCGACGCCTGTGGCGACGACTCAGGAGAACCCGCTGCTCGAGGGCCTCCAGGTCAGGCGGACGCCGGACCCATGCGTCCTGACGATCTTCGGCGCCTCCGGCGATCTGACGAAGAAGAAGCTGCTGCCGGCGCTCTACGCGCTCGCCTTCCGCCGGCTCCTGCCGTCCAGGTTCGCGGTCGTCGGGGTCGCACGGACGCCGGAATCCGACGACGAGTTCCGCGAGCGGATGAAGGTGGCGGTCCAGGAGCATGCGCGCGACGAGTTCCGGGACGAGGTCTGGGAGCCGCTCGCGGAGAGCATGCGCTACGTCGGAACCGACTTCTCCGACGAGGGCGGCGAGGACGAGGTGGCTCGGACGCTCTCCGAGCTGGACGAGGAACGGGGTACGGGTGGCAACCGCGTCTACTATCTCGCGATTCCGCCGAGCGTCTTTCCGACCGTCGTCGACGCGCTCGGCCGGCGCCGGTCCACCGAGGGCTGGACGCGGCTGATCATCGAGAAGCCGTTCGGTCACGACCTCGAGTCGGCGCAGACGCTGACCTCGGCGATCCAGGAGCACTTCACCGAGGACGAGGTCTTCCGGATCGACCATTACCTCGGCAAGGAGACCGTCCAGAACATGCTGGCGCTGCGGTTCGCGAACGGCATCTTCGAGCCGATCTGGAACCGGCAGTTCATCGATCACGTCCAGATCACGGTCGCCGAGTCGATCGGGATCGAGGGCCGCGCCGGCTACTACGAGCAGTCGGGCGCGATTCGCGACATCTTCCAGAACCACCTGCTGCAGCTGCTCGCTATCACGGCGATGGAGCCGCCGATCGACTTCACGGCCGAGTCGGTCCGCAACGAGAAGGTGAAGGTTCTCCGCTCGCTGCACACGCCCGGGCCGAAGTCGGTCGTCCGCGGGCAGTACGGGCGCGGCTTCGTCGAGGGCGAGGAGGTTCCCGGCTACCGTGAGGAGCAGGGCGTCGCGCCCGACTCGACCACGGAGACGTACGTCGCCGCGAAGCTGTACGTCGACAACTGGCGCTGGGCCGATACGCCGTTCTACGTCCGGATGGGGAAGCGGATGGCGCGCCGCGAGACGACGATCGCGATCGAGTTCGAGCGCGCGCCGCACCCGCCCTTCGCAGAGACGGCGGGCGACGGCCTGCGACCCAACACGCTGATCGTCCACATCCAGCCGGACGAGGGCGTCTCGCTGGCGATCGGCGCCAAGGTGCCCGGCCAGGGGATGACCATCCGGACCGTGCACATGGATTTCCTCTACGGCGGCGCCTTCCGAACCGGAATGCCGGAGGCGTACGAGCGCCTGATCCTCGACGCGATGCTCGGCGACGCGACGCTGTTCACCCGCACCGACGAGGTGGAGGAGCAGTGGAAGCTCGTCGACGCGATCGTGGCGGCGTGGAAGCGCGATCGGCCGTCGTTCCCGAACTACGCCGCCGGCACGTGGGGACCGCCGTCGGCCGAGGAGCTGCTCGCGCGAGACGGACGGTTGTGGCGTCGGCACTGATCACTTCCGGCGTGTCGACCGGTCGTTTCAGACGGATGCGCGGGCAAAGCCCACGCATCCTGAGGACGGCACCGCAAGCGGAGCCTCGGTGGCGGCGACACTAACCTCTGTGCGCGAGATCGAGCGCGAGATCGCGACCCTGCGAGTCGCGCCGGGCTCGGACGCGCCCTACCAGCGGACGAGCGTGATGACCCACATGGCGTGGGTTCCGGAGGAGTGGGTCGAGGCGGCCGAGGACGTGCTCAGCGGGCTCGCCGAACGTCATCCCTCGCGGACGCTCGTCCTGGTTCCTCGACCTGACGCCGACGACGGCTTGCAGGCGTCGGCGGAGGTCGACTGCTATCCGGTCGGCGAGGGGCGGCAGGTCTGCACCGAGACGATCCGGATCCGCCTGAACGGGCGAACGGCGG